>Ga0307374_10002246_pt1 | contig 34645 bp, 33 predicted proteins | sample OX3MG_FD_202532 | JGI IMG/M metagenome (GOLD analysis project Ga0307374, IMG submission 202532) | Soil microbial communities from Risofladan, Vaasa, Finland - OX-3 | ecosystem: Environmental > Terrestrial > Soil > Coastal area > Acid sulfate soil | place: Finland: Risofladan, Vaasa | collected... | reverse complement strand
CGAGCTTGCGCGCGAGTTCAAGCCGGTAGGGCAGGCTATCGACCGCGATAACCTCGGCGGGGCCGAAAAGATGCGCGGCCAGGATCGCGCACAGCCCGACCGGGCCGCAGCCGAAGATCGCGACCGTATCGCCGGGGCGGATCTCGCCGCCCAGCGCTCCGAAGAACGCGGTCGGCAGGATATCGGCGAGAAAAACCGCGGCGTCGTCGTCAACTCCATCGGGCAGCGGATAGCAGGTGTAATCCGCCATCGGCACCGTGACCGCCTCCGACTGCTCACCGCCGAGCTCGCCGAGCTTGCCCGCGGCGTACTTGCCATAACCGAACACGGCGGAGCCCGAGACCGCGCATTGCGAGGGCTGGCCGCGCCGGCAATAGAAGCAGTTACCGCAGGCGACCAGACCCGAGACCACGACGCGTTGACCCTTGCGCAACTGGGTTACACCCTTGCCGATATCCTCGACTACGCCCACGCCTTCGTGGCCGAGCACGAAGCCGGGCTCGACGGGCATCTGGCCGTCGTAGAAATGCAGGTCGGAGCCGCAAATCGCGGCGCGCGTGATGCGCACGATCGCGTCGGAGGGCGACTTGATTTCAGGATCTGGCACGCGCTCGACGGCCACGTTGTGCGGGCCGCGGAAGATGGTTGCTTTCATCGTAATGCCTCGCGGTCGCGCCCCACGGGGCGCAAGATCTCGCGCGGCGATAATTGCATAGAACGGCCGGCGTTTGCAGCCCGCTAAAGAGCCATGATAATTCCAGAGGCTCCGGAGGCAGCGATGATTCAAAACGTGAAGAAGGTGCTTGCACCGATCGATTTTTCCGAGTTCTCGATGGACGCGATGCGATCGGCGTGGGAACTCGCCAAGGATCTTGGCGCTGAGTTGCATATCGTGCACGTGGTGGCGCCGCATCACAGCTTTCTCGAGCAGCAGTCCACCGAGATAACGCGGACGGCCGCGCTGGCTGAGCAGACCGAAGAGGAACTCGCGCGCATCAAGAAGGCCGACTTCGGCAATTCGCCCAAAATCATCACCGCGGTGATAACCGGCGCGCCGGTGGTCAAGCTGTGCGAGTATGCGCAGCAGAACCAGATTGATCTGATCGTGCTCGCGACGCATGGCCGTACCGGAGCCGAGTACCTGGTGATCGGCTCGGTCGCCGAAAAAATCGCGCGCAATGCGCCATGCTCGGTGCTGGTGTACCGCAAGCCGAAGCGCTGAGGCGCCATCCGCATTTCCGCCGTGGAGAAAATAATGAATTCCGCCGAACAGAAAGAGCGCGCGCTCGCGTTCCTGAAAAGTTTCGAGAAGCCCGATCCGAAGGATTATGAAAATCTGCTCGCCGACGATTTCGAGTTCGAGATGATGGGCCGTCTGCCAGGGGTCGCGCCGATGCGCGGCAAAGCGGCGTTCCTGACGGCGATGCCGGCGACGCTGCGCGCGATGTTTCCGAACGGGCTCAACCTGAAGTTTCACACCGTGATCTCCGAGGGGCCGCACGTCGCGATTCAGGCCGAGTCGGACACGGTCGCGGCCAACGGCAAGAAATATCAAAACCGCTACCACTTTTATTTCCGCTTCGACGGCGACCGGATTGCACTGGTGCGCGAGTACAACGACACCAATCATGTGCGCGAAGTCTTCATGAGCTGAGCGCCGCTTCGAAACGTCCGCGCTGAACGATCGTTTCGCCCGGCCGAATGATCGCTCAGAGGATTTCAAGCAAGCGAAAAGAATCGTCCTGCGCGTGGTGAGAGCCGCGCGCCGGATTCATTCTGAAAAAAATAGGGCCAGACGAATTGCTCCGCCTGACCCGTAGCCAACCGGGAAAAGGGGGGCAAACCCCGGCCAGCACAGACATTTTACGCAACCGCGCTCGTGTTGCAACGATTCAGAAGGCATAATTGTACGCCAAATCTAGAATTTAACTGCTCCTAATAGCGTTAAATAGCGACACGGTGAGTTTGCTTTCTTTCCTGATCTACCCCGCGCGACGGTGCGCATCGCGCGCGGCTTCCCCGTTGGGTCGAACATCACGCGCCGCCGCCGAGCGCCGGTAGAAAATGTACCTCGCTGTTCTCCGCAACCGGCTCGAGCACGCCGCCCGGCACGATTTCGCCATCGATCGAAACGGCGATTGACGGTTTGATATCGTCCGCTTGGAGCAAGTGTAGAGCGAGACCCGGAAACTGGCGCTCGAGATCGGCAACGACCTCGCGCACGGTGCCGCCACGGACGCTCACGCGTTCGCGGCCGGCGGTGAACTTGCGAAGCAGGGCGGGAATTATCGCGGTTGGCATCGGAAAAAAATCGGGGCCGGACCGAATCGGCCCGGCCCCGTTAGATGGCTTCGATCAATTTCGCCGGCTCAGTCAGCGGCTGCCGATTGCGCGTTGTCGGCCGCGCGCTTTTTCAGAATCTCCTTGAGCAGCCGCGGCGGCGACATCGGGGTCTGCGTCATCCTGACTCCGACCGCGTGGTAGATCGCGTTGGCGACAGCGGCGGGCGGCGGCACTATCGAGACCTCGCCGACGCCGCGCACACCTAGCGGATGGCCGGGGTTGGCGACCTCGACGATCGCGGTTTCGATCATCGGGAGATCGAGGCAGGTCGGCATCCGGTAGTCGAGCAGTCCAATGTTCTTGAGAGTGCCTTTGTCGTCGTAAAAATATTCCTCGTTGAGCGCCCATCCGATTCCCTGCGCGGTGCCGCCCTGCATCTGGCCTTCGACGTAGCTCGGATGAATCGCCTTGCCGGCGTCCTGCGCGACGGTGCATCGCAGAATCTGCACCTTGGCGGTATCGGGATCGACTTCGACATCGATACAGACGGCGGCAAAGGCGGGACCGACACCGCGGGCGTTGACGCTGGCGCGGCCGGTTATGGGACCGCCGGTGCGCGCCAGGCGTTTGGCGAGTTCCTTGATCGCCATGGGAGGTTTGCCGCCGGCCTTGGCGTGGAACGCGCCATCGCGGAATTCGACTTCGTCGGGTTTAATTTCCCACACCTTGGCCGCGCGCTCGGTGAGCTGCTTGATCGCGTCCTGCGCGGCCTCGTACACCGCCATCCCGGTTGCGAACGTCACGCGGCTGCCGCCGGTCACGTCGGTATGGCCGATCGAGTCGGTGTCGGCGACGAGCGGGCGCACGTCGGTGATCGGCAGCGCCAGCACCTCGGCGGTGATCATCGCCATCGAGGCGCGCGAACCGCCGATATCGGGTGAGCCGGTGACGACGCTGGCGGTGCCGTCGGTATGGATATTCACCGTGGCCGAGGACTGCATGCCGGCGTTGAACCAGAAGCCGGAGGCGACGCCGCGTCCGCGGAACTTGCCGGTGAGTTTGGACTTGTAGTGGTCGCTGTTTTTGATCGCTTCGCAGGTCTCGATAAATCCGATCCGCTTGAACGGAGGGCCGACGACTTGCGGCGATCCTTCCTTGACGCCGTTTTTGATCCGGAAGTCGAGCGGATCGATTCCACACTTTTCGGCTAGCTCGTCGATAATCGTCTCAGACGCGAATGCCGCGTTGGTCGCGCCGGGCGCGCGATAGGCCGCCGTCTTGGGCCGGTTGACGACCACGTCGTAGCCGTCGATCTGGAGATTTTCGATCGTGTACGGCGCGATAATGCACATCGCGCCGGCTCCTACCGGCGAGCCCGGGAACGCACCCGCCTCATAGGCCATCCAGATTTGCGCAGCGACGAGCTTGCCGTCCTTGGTCGCGCCCATCTTAACTTTGATCCTGGAGCCCGAGGTCGGGCCTGAGGCGCGCAGAACTTCCGCACGCGACATCACCAGCTTGACCGGCGCGCCGGTCTTCTTCGAGAGCAGCACCGAGAGCGGCTCGAGATAGATGGTGGTTTTGCCGCCGAAGCCGCCGCCGATTTCCGCCGGCACGACCTTGAGTTTGCCTACCGGAACGCCCAGCACTTGCGCGCTCAGCGAGCGCACTTCGAAGGCGCCCTGGGTCGAACAGTAGATGGTGGCCTGGCCGTCGGTGTTGTAGATGCCGACGGCGTTGTGCGGCTCGATATACCCCTGATGCACCATCGCGGTGGTGAACTCGCGTTCGACGACAAAATCCGCGGCCTTGAAGGCGGCCTCGATATCGCCGCGTTTGAACTGGTAGTGCTGCGCGATGTTGGTTTGCTGGTCGCCTTCTTCCTTGTTGCGCAGGTCGTGGAGCAGGATCGGCGCCCCCGGCTTCATCGCGGCATCGACGGTCATCACGGGCGGCAGCACTTCGTACTCGACCTCGATCAGGCGCACCGCTTCTTCGGCGATATGCGGGCTGGTCGCGGCGACGGCGGCGATCGCGTGGCCGTCGTAGAGGACCTTGTCGTGGGCGAGGATGTTCATCGACAGGTAGTGCGGGTTGATCGTCATCTCGCCGGACTGTTCGAGCTTGTTCTCGGCTTTGGGGAGATCTTTCCCGGTGACGATCGCCTTGACGCCGGGCAGCTTGAGCGCCTTGTCGAAATTGATCGATTTGATCCGGGCGTGCGCGTGCGGGCTGCGCAGGAGCTTGCCGTGCAGCATCCCGGGGAACGCATAGTCGGCGCCGTACTTGGCGCGGCCGATTACTTTGTCGATTCCGTCGTGGCGGATCGGGCGCGTGCCGATCACCTTGAAATGGCCGTTATTCGTTGATGCCGCCATCGCTCAATACCTCGTCGGGTAAGCAGTTCGGTTAAGGATGATTCTAGCCGCGCGCCGCCGCGCGGTCAGTTCCGCTTTCGCGCAGGGTCTTGGCCGCGTCGATCACTGCGCGCACGATCTTGTCGTACCCGGTGCATCGGCACAGATTGCCCGCCAGCGCGTAGCGGATCTCGGGCTCGGTCGGGTCGGGATTGCGCTCGAGGAGCGCCTTGGCCGACATCAGGAAGCCGGGCGTGCAGATGCCGCATTGCAGGCTGGCGTGTTCGAGGAACTTCTGCTGCAGCGCGTGCAGGCGAGTCGCGTCGGCAAGCCCCTCGACGGTCGTGATGCTCTTGCCCTGGACCTCGGGGCCCAGCACCAGGCACGAGCAGACCGCGCGTCCGTCGATCAGAACGGTGCAGGCGCCGCAGTCGCCGGTAAGGCATCCTTCCTTGCTGCCGGTCAGTTCGAGCACGTCGCGCAGGCATTCGAGCAGGCTCTGGCGCGGCTCGCAGAGGAACTCGGTCGGCTCACCGTTTATTTTTGCGTCAACCAGTGTCTTTCTTGACATGAGGGTAATCCGATTCCTTTGCGCGGTTCAGTTCTTTGCCGCGCGCTCGGCGGCGATCGTCAATGCGCGTATCGTCAGCACGCTCGTGATATGGCGGCGGTACTCGGCGGTGCCGCGCATGTCGTCGATCGGAGAGCCGGCCTCCGCCGCAAGCCGCCCGGCAAGCGCCAGCGCGGCGTCGTCGAGCTTCTTGCCGATTAGAGATTCGGCGGCTTTGACGGCGACTATCGGGGTCGCGGCAATCGCGCCCAGGCCGATTCGCGCGGCGGAAATCTTGCCGCCCCCCAGGGTGATTGACGCGCCGACCCCGACCACGGCGATATCCATCTCGTTGCGCGGGATAAAGCGCAGATAGGCGTCGCTGGAATGAGGCGCGGGAGCGGGGATGAGAAGCTGCACGAGCAGCTCGCCCGGCGCCAGAACCGTACGTCCCGGAGCGACCACGAATTTGTCCACCGGGACCTCGCGCTCGCCCTTTGGACCGGCGATTCGCGCGCGCGCGCCGAGCGCAATCAGCGCTGGAGTCGAATCGGCGGCGGGCGATCCGTTGCACAGGTTGCCGCCGACTGACGCGCGATTCTGGATTTGCAGCGATCCGATCAGATGCGCCGCCTCGGTGAGTCCGGGGTAATGCTTGCGCATCTGGGCGTTCTCGTGAATCTCGATACACGAGACGGCTGCGCCGAGGCGCAGGCCGCTTTTCGCGTCGAATTTGAGTTCGCGCAATTCCTTGATTTGCTTGATATCGACGACGTGTTCGGGCCGGCGCACTCCGGCGCGCATCTGGATGATCAGGTCGGTGCCGCCGCATAGCGGCCGCGCCTTCTCGCCATGCGCTGCAAGCACCTTCAGGGCGTCATCGAGACTCGTGGGGGCATCAAAATTAAAAGCGTGCAAGCGTACAAGACCTCCGGGTCGGGGTTGGAAATACCCGCCTCAACCTCTCTAGATAGCCTACTTCCAGATTTCCTGAAAGAGAGCGCGATACGTAACGGGCGGCTATTTCCCGAACCGGGGGACCTCGTGCTCGCGGCGGGACGGGGACGCGCCGACGTCATCCCGTCGGATGACGAAACGCCGGTCGAAATCGACCCACAGTCACCGGCGCTCGGTGTTTATTCCTTGAAGCCCATTCGCGCTGCGACCCTGGCCGCTGCGAGCGCCAGCGCCGGGGCGTGGGTGCCCATCGCGGCGAAACGCGGGTCGGTGGTCTGTCCGCGCACGTAGCGGACGTAAATCTGCTCGACGACGGTTGCGTTCTTCCAATGCGCCCACGCCCAGTAGTACGCGATATGGCTCAGATCGCGTCCGGTCCTTTTCGCGTAGCGCTCGATCAATTCGTCGCGCGTCATGAAGCCCGGGCGCAGCGTGTGAATCTCGCCCTGGCTGGTATCGAGCAGCTCGGGCGGGTCGGTTTTGTCGCGCCAGTAGTTGAGCGCGATTCCGACATCGACCAGCGGATCGCCGAGCGTGGACATTTCCCAATCGAAGACGCCGACGATCTTTCCGGGGTCGTGCGAATCGATCATCACGTTGTGCAGGTAGAAATCGTTATGGATGATCGCCGGCGGCTGCACGGGAGGAGTATGTTCGACGAACCACACGCCGAGCTTTTCCATCAGCGGCACTTCGCGGGTCTTGGCCGCCTCCCACCTTTTCATCCATCCGTTCGTCTGCCGGACCAGGAATCCCTCAGGCCTGCCGAGGGTCTCGAGGCCGATCGCGCGGAAGTCCACGCCGTGCAAATCGGCGGCGGTGTCGATAAACCCCGCCGACAGTTTGCGCAGCGAGGCGGGATCTTGCGGAAGCTCGTCGGGCAGCGGCTGGCGATTTTTGATGACGATTCCGTTGCGCCGTTCCATCACGAAAAACGGCGCGCCGATAATCGACACGTCGTCGCAATAGAGCACCGCGCGCGGCGCCGGCTTGAACGCCTGCCACAAGCGTGAGAGCACCTTATACTCGCGTGCCATGTCGTGCCCGCCGACGGGCAGCGGACCAAATGGCGGGCGCCGCATCACCCATTCCTGCTCGCCGAAGCGCAGGAGATAGGTGAGGTTGGAATGTCCGCCGCGGAATTGCTTGACGGTGAGCGGGCGGTCGGCGCCGGGCAGCTTGTCCTTCAAATGAGCTTGCAGCTTCGCCCAGTCGAGTTGTTCTTCGTCGCGGACTTCGCCGTACTCGGGGAGGATTTCTATCGCTTCCGCCATGATGAATCGATTTGTCTCAGACTATTTCTTTCGGTGCCCGCTATTTCGCAAAGTAGCGAGCGCCCGCGCCATCGCGGCGCGGGCGCTCGGTTTTCCTGCTTGCTAATCGGCTAGCGCCATTTGCGCAGCTCGCGGCGCGCGATGGTCTGGCGATGCACTTCGTCGGGACCGTCGGCGATCCGCAGCGCGCGGCCTTCGCGCCACATCCGGGCAAGGGGATAGTCGTCGCTGACGCCGGCTGCGCCATAGAGCTGGATTGCGCGGTCGAGCACGCGCATCACCATGTTCGCGCACTGGACTTTGATCATCGAGATCTGCTGGCGCGCTTCCTTCTTGCCGAAGGTGTCCATCTGCCACGCCGCGTTCATCACCATCAGGCGCGCCGAATCCACCTCGATTCGCGAGTCGGCGATCCATTCCTGGATATTCGCCTTGTCCGCCAGCAGGCTGCCATGAGTCCAGCGGACGTTCGCCCGCTGGCACATCAACTCGATCGCGCGCTCGGCGGTTCCGATCGTGCGCATGCAGTGATGGATTCGGCCGGGGCCCAGGCGCGCCTGCGAGATCGCGAAGCCGGCGCCCTCGCCGCCGAGCACGTTGGTCACCGGCACGCGGCAATCCTTGTAGATGATCTCGCAATGGCCGCCGCCGCCGGTATGGCCCATAACAGGCACCGGGCGGACGAGATTGAAGCCGGGAGTATCGGTCGGAACGATAATCTGGCTCGCGCGCCGATGCGGCTCGGCGTCGGGATCGGTCACCACCATCGCGATGGCCATGCTCGAGCCGATCGCGTTCGAGGTGAACCACTTGTGGCCGTTGATCACGTAGTAGTCGCCCTCGCGCACCGCACGGGTCTTGAGCTGAGTCGGATCGGAACCCGCAGTGTCGGGCTCGGTCATCGAGAAGCAGGTGCGTGTCTCGCCTTCGAGCAGTGGCTTCAGCCACTTCTGCTTCTGTTCCTCGGTGCCGAACTCGGTCAGGATTTCCATGTTGCCGGTGTCGGGCGCCATGCAGTTGAAGGCGCGCGCGCCCAGCGGGCTGCGCCCCATGATCTCGCACAGCGGGGCGTACTCGTAGTTCTTGAGTCCAGCGCCGTATTTTTCGTCGGGCAGGAAAAGGTTCCAGAGCTTTTCGGCTTTGGCCTTCTTCCTGATGTCCTTCATTACGGGGTGTTCTTCGTGGGAATTGGCGCGCTCCGGCGTCATCACCGCCTTCTCGGCCGGATAGACGTACTGGTCCATGAAGGCACTGACGCGCTTGCGCAAATCCTCGGTTTTCGGACTAAGCGAAAAATCCATCTCTCATCCTCGCGGGTATCGGGTATGGTGATATATCAAGGCAGTCATAACCCAGATGAGAAAAAAATAGAAGCGCGCGCGGGGCTTGCGCCCGTCATGGTCCAGGGCGTGCGCGCGCCATTGCGCCGATACGGGGCCTCAGTTAGGTTCGATACGATGATTAGGCGCGCCGCTATCCTGATGCTTGCGTTTGCTACGCTCGTCTCTGCCGGCGGGATCGCCGGCGCGCAGATGCGTGGCGCGGCCGCGCTCGCGTGCTGCTCGAGTTCGTGTCCAGTGCCTGCGCGCAGCAGCCGCGACGCCGCGCAATGCTGCGCCGTCGCACCGATCGCACAGGCGTCGGCTCCGGCGGAAACCGTGCTGCCCAGGCCGATAGTGAAATGGCATGCGGCGGCGACGCTGTTCGCGATTCTTCCTGCCGCGCTCGGGCCGGTTTCAGCAATGATCGTGCGCGGCGAATCTCCGCCCGGCGAATCGCCCTCACCCGCGCGGCTCTGCTCGTTCCAGATCTGATTCACCCCTTGAAGATCGTCTTCGCGCGATAGCTCGCGCCGGCGCGTCCGCACGCGCGGCGAGCGTCGCATTCGAGGATTTTCGTCCGCGCATGATTGCGCGCGACGAACGAAACGATGCGATGGGTGAATCGAGATGGCGCCGAAACACAAGCCACGGCGTTTGAAACTTTGTTGGACGCTCGCGTTAGCGTTTGCGATCGTAATCGGAGTCGCGCCCAAAAAGACGGCCGCGGCCGAACCTGGCGACACGCCGGAAACCCCGGCGGTCGCCGTTGACGCGCTGGTCGCGGAGGCAATTCGCTCGAGTCCCGAGATCGCCGCGGCGCGCAGCCATTACCTGGCGACGACGCGCGTGCCGACGCAGGTCGCGACGCTGCCCGACCCGGAAATTTCGCTCCAGCATTTCACGGTGGGAAGTCCGCAGCCCTTCTCCGGCTACGAATCGAGCGACTTTTACTACACCGGGTTTGGCTTCGCTCAGGAGATCCCCGGGCCCGGAAAGCTCGGGCTGCGGGCCGAGCAGGCAAAAAAAGACGCCGAAACCGCCGACGAAAGCGAGCTTGCCGCCGAGCGCAGAGTCACGGAAAAGGTGCGGGAGGATGCGTTCAACCTCTTCTTCCTGACCCGCACGCGCGGCCTTCTCGAACGCACGCAGTCTGAACTGTCCGCGATTGCCAGCGCCACCGCGGCGCAATACCGCACCGGCAGCGCGCAGCAGCAAGACGTGCTCAAGGCGCAGCTCGCGATGACCGCGATACTTAAGGACCTCGAGCTGAATCGCGACGATAGCGAGGCGGCCGAGGCCAATCTGAAGGCGATGCTCGGGCGTGAGCAGGATTCGCGCAATATCGAGATCGCCGATATCGAGCCGACCGAGTTGAAGCTCGGCGAGGCGCAAATCGCGGCCGCCGCCGATACGGGCTCGCCCGACCTGAAGATGGCCGAGACCGCCGTGGCGCGCAGCAAGAACGCGCTCGAGATCGCACGCCACGACTACTGGCCCGACTTCGATGTCGGCTACTCGTACCAGAAGACCGGGCCGGGCTTCGCCGATTACTACATGCTGACCCTCGGCGCAAAAATTCCACTGTATTTCTGGCGCAAGCAAACGCCCGCGGTCCAGCAGGCCGCGCTCGAGAAGGAATCCGCCCTGAGCCAGCTTCGCGCCACGCGCCTTGAGACGCTCTCGGACCTGCAAACCGCGATGATTTCGATTCGCACCCAGGATCGGATCATCGCGATGTACCGTGACGGACTGATCCCGCAGGCGGTCGCGACGATGAACTCCGCACGCGCCGCGTATCGCACCGGCAAAGTCGATTTCCAGACGATGCTCTCCGCGGTGATGGCGGTGCTCGAGCTGCGCGAGGGTTATTTCCGCGCGATTGCGGACCATGAGATCGCGGTCGCGCGCGTCCGGCGGATTATCGGAGAAAAATCATGAAGCGCAGCATGATCGCATCCGCATTGACCGTGGCGATGCTCGCGGGAGCGGCGGCGCTGACGGCGCCGCGCGCGGTGCTCGCCGAGCCCGCCGCGCAAGCGCCGCATCTGGTCGCGATCGACGTGCCGCCCGAGCGTCGCCAGATGATCGGCCTGCGCATCGCAACCGTCGAGCAGCGCGAGGTTGTAGATCGAATCGACGCGACCGGCACCGTCGAGGTTGACGAGCAGCGCCAAAGCTATGTCCAGACGCGGTTTCCAGGCTGGATCCGGCAGGTCTTCGTCAATCAGAACTGGCAGCCCGTGCGCAAGGGCGAGCCGCTATTCACGATCTACAGCCCCGACCTGGTAAACGCGGAAAACGAGTACCTGATCGCACTCGGCGAGAGTGCGCAAGTCAAAGGCAGCGCGGTCGAGGGAGTTGCCGGCGGCGCGGCAACGATGGTCTCGGCGGCGCTTGAACGGCTGCGCCTGTTCGGCGTGCCCGAGCGCGAGATTAATCGACTGCGGCGCGAGCGCACGGTGCGCGACGCGATTGAAATTGATTCGCCGGCGACTGGCTATATCGCCGATCGCGCGGCGCTGCCCAATATGTACGCCGATCCTTCGACGCGGCTCTACACAATCGCAAACCTCGGCCAGGTCTGGGTTTATGCCGCCGTGTTTCAGGATCGGCTCGGCGAAATCCATCCCGGCGATCCGGTCGCGGTTCGCGTCGATTCTTATCCGGGCCGCGTCTTCAGCGGCAAGGTCGATTATATCTGGCCCTCGATCGACGCAGCCACGCGCACCGCGCGCGTACGCTGCGCACTGGCTAATTCAGATGGGGCGCTGAAGCTCGGGATGTTCGTGCAGGTGGCGCTCGCGCCGCGGCTCGGCCGCGCGCTCGTGATTCCCGCTTCGGGCGTGCTTCAGACCGGCGCGCACAATATCGTGTTCGTCGATCGCGGCGATGGATACCTCGATCCGGTCGAGGTCGAGCTGGGTCCGCGCGTTGGCGATATCTTCATCGTTCGCAAGGGGCTTGACGCCGGGCAGCGAATAGTCAGTTCGGCGAATTTTCTGATCGACTCCGAAAGCCAGCTCCAGGCCGCGATGGGCGGCTACATACCTCCACCTTCCGGCGCGACCCGGCAGGCGGTAGCGGCCGAGAGCGGCGCATCGGCGATGAACGCGGCGCTTGCGATGACGACCGATCCGTCGCCGCCCGCGCGGGGCAAGAACCTGATCACCGTCACGCTGGCGGATACGAACGGAAATCCGATTGGGGGCGCCACCGTGCAAGTCACTTTCTATATGGCGGCGATGCCCTCGATGGGCATGGCGGCGATTCGCGCGGTTGCCACGCTAGCCGATCGAGGAGGCGGAAAATACGCGGGCGATCTGACGCTCGGCGGCGGCGGCACCTACGCGGTTACGATCTCCGCGGAAAAAGACGGCAGCACTATCGCCAGTAAGCAACTCAACCTCTCGGTCTCCGGACCGATGGCGATGTAGCCGGGGAGCGCGGCCGATGATCGACAGCATAATCGATTCGTGCAACCGCAACCGCTTCCTGGTCTGCCTGATGGTGCTGGTGATCGTGCTTGCGGGCGGATGGTCGCTCGAGCGCGTGCCGCTTGACGCGCTGCCCGATATCTCCGACGTGCAGGTGATTATCCATACTCAGTGGATGGGCCAGCCGCCGCAGATTATCGAGGACCAGGTGACGTATCCGATTGTCACCACGATGCTCGCCGCGCCGAAGGTCAAGGCGGTGCGCGCGCAGACCATGCCCAACGATTCTTACGTGTACGTCGTGTTCCACGACGGCACCGACCTCTATTGGGCGCGCTCGCGCGTGCTGGAATATATGCAGCAGCTGGCAGGACGGTTGCCCGCCGGAGTTTCGCCGGTGATCGGACCCGACGCGACCGGCGCGGGATGGGTTTACGAATACGTGGTCGTGGACCGGGGGCATCGCCAGAGTCTGGCCGACTTGCGCGCGCTGCAGGATTGGAAAATCCGCTACGCGCTCGAGACCGTGCCTGGCGTTGCCGAAGTCGCGACGATCGGCGGTTTCGTGCGCCAATATCAAGTCAAGCTCGATCCGAACCGGATGCTCGCGCTGAAGGTTCCGCTTCAGACCGTGATCGATAAAATCCGCGCAAGCAACAACGAGGTCGGCGGACGCGTACTCGAGATGTCGGGCGCCGACTACCAGGTTCTCGGCCTCGGCTACATCCGCTCGCTCGCCGATCTCGAAAATATCCCGGTTGCGGATCAGAATGGCACGCCGATTCTCATCCGCGATCTGGGCGTGGTCAGCTTTGGACCCGATCTGCGCGAGGGCGCCGCCGACTGGAACGGCGAAGGCGACGCGGTCGGCGGAATCGTCGTGATGCGTGACGGCGAGAACGCGCTGACCGTGATCAATGGCGTAAAGGCGCGTATCGCGCAGGTGCAGAAGACTCTCCCGCCGGGCGTCGAGATCAAGGCGGGCTACGATCGCGCGGGCCTTATCAGCGATTCGATCCAGACCTTGCGCCGCGCGCTTATCGAGGAAGCGATCATCGTCAGCCTGGTGATTATCGTCTTCCTGTGGCACTTCCGCTCGGCGCTCATCCCGATCATCACGATCCCGCTTGCGCTGCTCGCCGCGTTCATCCCGATGTACTTCCTGCGCGTGAGCTCGAACATCATGTCGCTTGGCGGTTTCGCGCTCGCCATCGGGGTGCTCGTCGATGCGTCGATCGTGATGGTCGAGAACGGGCATCGCCATCTGGGCGAGTGGATTGCCGCGCGCGGCGGCGACCAGATGCCCGCTCCTGAGGCCCGCGAGCGCGATCAGGTGTTACTCGGCGCTGCGAAACAGGTCGGACGTCCGATATTTTATTCGCTGCTGATTATCGTGGTCTCGTTCCTGCCCGTGTTCCTGCTCGAAGCGCAGGAAGGCAGGATGTTCCGGCCGCTGGCGTGGACCAAGACGCTGGCGATCGCGTCGTCTTCGATCCTCGCGGTGACGATCGTGCCGATCCTGATGGTGTGGTTGATTCGCGGGCGGATCCGGCCCGAGCGCGAGAATCCGCTCTCGCGATTCTGCCAGGCGCTTTATCTGCCCGTGATCACGTGGTGCCTGCGGCATCGCGCGATCACGATCATCGCCAATCTTGCCTTTCTGGTTGTTACGCTGCCGCTCGTGTTCCGCATCGGCAGCCAGTTCATGCCGCCGCTCTTTGAAGGGTCGATGCTCTTCATGCCGACCGCGCTGCCGGGGATCTCGATCACCTCGGCGACGGATCTGCTGCAAAAGCAGGACCGGATTATCCGGACGTTTCCCGAAGTCGAGAGCGTGTTCGGAACCGTCGGCCGATCGGATAGCGCAACCGACAACGCGCCGATGGATATGTTCGATACCACGATCATGTTGAAGCCGCGAAGCCAGTGGCCCGCCGGCACGACCTACGACGACCTGGTCGCGGCGATGGACTCGAAGCTGCATTTTCCGGGGCTGGCGAACACCTGGACGATGCCGGTCGAAAATCGCCTCGACATGGAGCTGACGGGAATCAAGACGCCGGTGGGACTCAAGATTCAGGGGCCGGAGCTCGGCGAGATTCAGCGGATCGGATCGGAGATGGAGGAAATCCTGGGCGCGGTGCCCGGCACGCGCGGCGTGTTTGCGGAGCGCGTATCGCAGGGCTTCTACATCAATATCGGCGTGGACCGCGCGGTTGCGGCGCGTTACGGGTTGACGGTTGATGACGTGCAAACGGCTATTTCCTCGGCAATCGGCGGCGCCAATATCTCGACCGTGATCGACGGCCGCGCGCGCTTTCCGATAAGCGTGCGCTACCTGCGGGACTATCGCGGCAACCTGGACGCGCTGCGCGCCGTTCTGCTCGCGACGCCGTCGGGCGCGCAGGTGCCGCTCGGCGAGGTTGCGTCGCTCACGCTCGCACCGGGCCCGACGATGATCCGCGACGAAGACGGAGAGCTCACCGGTTACGTCTATGTCGATCTATCGACCGGCGATTACGGCGGCTACGTGAACCGAGCCCAGAAGGAACTCGACCGCCATCTGAAACTCCCGACTGGCTATTCGGTAAAGTGGTCGGGCGAGTATGAATTCGAGCTGCGCGCGCGCCGGAGCCTGACGATGATTCTGCCGGTCGTTTTCGCCGCGATCTTCGTATTGCTCTACATGCTGTTCGGCTCGGTTCCCGAAACCCTGGTCCTGCTGTTTCCGTGCGTCTATGCGCTGACCGGCGGACTGCTCTTGCAGTGGCTATTGGGCTACGACTTCAGCGTCGCGGTCGCGGTGGGTTATATCGACCTGTTCGGAATCGCGGTCGAGACCGGCGTCGTGATGGTGATTTATCTCGATGAAGCGCTCGACAAGCGGCTCGCCGAAGGCCCTGTCGATCATGCCGCGATCGAGGCCGCCGCGATCGACGGCGCGGTGCATCGCCTGCGCCCCAAGCTGATGACGGTCGCGGTGGTGATGATGAGCCTTGCGCCGATCCTGTGGGAGTCGGGAATTGGCGCCGACGTGATGAAGCCGATTGCGGCGCCGATTGTCGGCGGGATGGTCACGTCAACGATACACGTGCTCATCTTGGTGCCGGTTTTTTTCGCGATGATGAAAGAGCGCGCGCTCAGGCGCGGCACGCTGCGGGCGCATCGCGCGGTGGCGTTGCCGGGCCGCAATATGGTAGCAGGTAATTAACAAACCTAACGGGTGTAAGGTATGGAACTGGCCAAACGATGCGTCGATGTGGGCTTCTTCACCAACCGGATCGAGGAGCTGCGCGCGTTCTACGCCGAGCGCCTGCGGCTTCCGTTCGAGGAAATTCTGCCGGTCGGCGGCGGTGTCCGGCAGCATCGCTTTGGCCTGCTCGGCTCGGTGCTGAAGCTCAATGAATCGCGCGATCCGCTGCCGCCGCGCATAGCGGGCGGCTACTCGCGGGTCACGATCGCCGATCCGCGCACGCCGATGCCGATGCGGCTGGCCGATCCCGACGGCAACGAGATCGAGCTGGTGCCGAGCGGCCAGCGCGGCATCAACCAGATCGAGATTCATATCGGCGTGACCGATGAGGCCGCATTTGCGCGGTTCTATGGCGAAGCGCTCGGCGGCGAGAAGATCGGCGAGCGCCGCTACAAGATTGGCGAAACGATCGTCAGCTTCGCGCACGATCCGGCCGCGCGGCGCGCGCAGGACGCGGCCGCGGCGTCGGCGGCGCAGGTAATTGCCGGGATGCGCGCGGTCGGCTTCCGGTACATCACGATTCAGGTCCGCGACTGCGACGCGGAGCATCGGCGATTCATGTCGATGGGTGTGCGCGAGGGGTCGGCGCCGGTGACGCTGGGCAAAGTCGCGCGAATTTCTTTCATTCGCGATCCCGACGGCAACTGGATCGAGATCTCGCAGCGCGCGTCGCTGGTCGGCGCGATCGAGAAATCGTAAGCGGTGCGACCCAGGATATAAAATAGAGCGCGGCGCGTGTGATGCGCGCCGCGCTTTGGTTGCCGCTTATGACCCGATTCAGGCCCAGCGTGAACGCGTGCGATTGCGCGGCGAGCGGTTGCGCGCGCCCGCCGATCGGAACAGCTTGACCGGCTTGGCCGGCGCGATTTCGAGTTTGTCGAAGCCCTCGATGTGCTCGCGATCGAGTTCGCCGCCAAGGGTGCGCTCCAGGCGCGCAAGCGTGACCCGCTCTTCGGGCGTGACCAGAGAAATCGCCTCGCCCGCTTTGCCCATCCGGGCGGTGCGGCCGATGCGATGGATATAATTTTCGCTCTCGTCGGGAAGATCGAAATTGATCACGTGCGAGACGTCGGGAATATCCAGCCCGCGCGCCGCCACGTCGGTCGCGACCATCACGCGGTAGCGGCGCGCCTTGAAGCCCGCCAGAGCGGCGTTGCGCTGGCTCTGGGAGCGATCGCCATGAATCTGCACGGCGCGGATGTCGTTGCGCTGGAGAAGCTTGGCGACCCGGTCGGCGCGGCTCTTGGTGCGCGTGAAGACGATCGCGCTTTCGATCTCGGGGCGCTTCAGGATTTCGAGCAGCATCTTGGATTTGTCTTCGAGCGCGACCGGATAGATTGCCTGCCGGATGCTCGCCGGTGGCGCGGGCTTGGTGCCGATCGTGACGCGCACGGGATTATGCAGAAACTCGCGCGCGATCATCTCGGGCCCCGAAGCCATCGTCGCCGAGAACATCAGGGTCTGGCGCTCTTTCGGCACCATCTTCATGATCCGGCGCAACTGCGGCAGAAAGCCCATGTCGAGCAGGCGGTCGGCCTCGTCGATAATGACGACTTCGACCCGGTCGAGCTTCACGATATGGCGCTCGAGGTAGTCGATAAGCCGGCCGGGGCACGCGATGAGGACGTGGGCGCCCTTGCGGATCTCGTCGATCTGGCGCCGTTCGGATTCGCCGCCGACCACGACCGCCGCGCGCAGTTTCAGATGGCGCGCGAGGAGTTGGAACTCGCGGCCGACCTGGGCTGCGAGCTCGCGCGTCGGAGTAATCACGATCGCGGCGAGATGATTGGTGTGCTTGCGATGCAACCGATCGAGCGTCGGGGCCAGGAACGCGCAGGTCTTGCCGCTGCCGGTCTCGGCGGTGGCAACGATATCGCTGCCCGCCAAGGCGGCCGGAATAGCGCCGTCCTGGATCGGAGTCGGGTCATGATGCCCGCGGTCGGCGAGCGCGCGAAGAATTTCGGGTGAAAGGTTAAAATCGGAAAAGGACAAAAGAGTACCTCAGGTGCAAAACCCCCGGATTCGAGTCTGGCGCGAAGGCCAGAATACTGGGTCGAGCGATTGGAGTGTGGCGTCGCGGAATCCGACGCGCGTGAGAGCCGTCATTGGCTTCAGGCGAGGATGCTACAGGTGATCGCGAAACGAAACAAGTGGGTGCTCGGCCAACCGACCTAACCCCTGACCCCTTCCCGCACGGGAAGGGGAACCACGCGCGGAACGATTGGGGCGACTGCTGTGTGCAAGCGCGGATCGAGCCGGTCGCTAGGGCTTACCTCCAAACTGCGGGAGGTCGTCGGCAATCTCGTACCATGGCGCTTTGACGCCGACGAAGATGTGCCCTTGCGGGCGGAGGTTCTGCTCGCCGTCGAGCGTTCCCGCCGGAATGCCGACTTGATCACCCATGATTTCCGGTACCAGTCCACCGCACGTTGCGCAGAAGACCCGGCTATATGCGGGCGGCGATTCTCTGACTGGCGCCGAGTATTTCCGCACCAGAGATTCTCCCGCGAGCCAACGAAAGTCAGAGTTTTCGACTATCAGCCATGCTGAGAATGCCGATCCAGTGGATTTGCGGCATCGCGAGCAATGATCGTAGCCGAAGTTGATAATCCGCCCCTCGTATTCGAAGCGCACACCGCCACAAAGGCAGCTTCCGGCAAGTTTCATCTCGAGTCGCTCCTGGTTTCGGCTAGAATTTACCGTGGCGGCCGGAGCCGGCGGCGAAGCGGGCGGCGCCTTCGCGGGTTTCGCCGGAGCTGATCGTAGCGATTCCGTGACGGTACTCGTTAGCGAGCGCGTCGGTGAGCGGAAGCGTCCATGCTTCGTATGCGGACATCCGGTCCGAGCGGACGCATCGCTGCGGAAACGCCGCGATCTGCATTGCGAGTTCTCGCGCGGCGGCGAGCGCGCCGCCCTTTTCGACGATTCGATTCGCAAGTCCCATGCGCAGCGCCTCTTCGCCCGAGACGCCGCGCCCGGTCAGGATCATGTCCATCGCGTTGCTCATCCCGATGAGCCGCGGCAACCGGATCGTGCCGCCATCGACCAGCGGCACGCCCCAGCGTCTGCAATAGACGCCGAATACGGCGTCGCGCGCGGCGACGCGCAGATCGCACCACAGCGCCAATTCGAGTCCGCCCGCGACCGCGAAGCCCTCAACCGCCGCGATGACGGGCTTGCCGAGCAGCATCCGGGTGCATCCGAGCGGACCGTCACCTTCGGCGGCGACGCGATTGCCACGACTGGTCGCGACGGCCTTCAAGTCGGCGCCGGCGCAAAAGAATCCTTCCGCACCAGTGAGGATCGCGACCGCGAGCGAAGCGTCAGCGTCGAAGCGGCGAAACGCCTCGGCTATCGCGGCGGCGGTCGGACGATCGACGGCATTGCGTGCGGCAGGGCGGTTGATTGTGACGATTGCGACCGGTCCGTCGGTTTCATAGTTGACGTTGCTCATCATGAAGATCTCCTTGCGCTTCGGCCAAAACTATTTCGGCGGTTCGCCGCGGCCGCCATTCCCGTGGGCGGCGGAGCGGGTGCGTTCGCCGTGGGCTTTGGTTGATTCTCCGGTCTCGGCAGTCGGAAAGACCAAATGGACCACGCCGGAATCCGCCGCGCGATGCACGCGGAAACCGCTCTGCTCGAAGACGTTCAGCATCGGCCGGTTGTCGGCGAGCACGTCGGCATCGAAGTGCTCGACGGCCTGTGCGCGCGCGATCCGCGCCAGATGCTCGAGCAGAATCGTGCCGACTCCGCGGCCCTGATGCGCGTCGAGCACGGCGAAGGCGACTTCGGCGCGTTTGGGATCGGCGCCGCGGATATAGCGTCCGACGCCGATAAAGCGCTCGGCGTCCCCTTTGCCAAGCGTGGCGGCAAGGCCCACGTGATCGCGGAAGTCGAGTTCGGTCAGGCGCGTCAACTCGGCTTCGCCGAGTTCACGGCGCATCGAGAAGAACCGGTTATGGACCGAGGTGGGACTGAGCCCGTGAAAATGTTCGAGCAGGCGCCGCTTATCGTCGGGGCGGATAGCGCGGACCAGAATTTCTTCGCCGTCGCGCAGAATATCGCTCGTCGCGTAGTCGCGGAGATCGGCGGGAATGTCCTCGGACCGCATCACGATGGAAATTTACTATAGCGCCGAATCCAAGCCCAACCGCGCTTCGGCTCGCTCGCGCGCGGGTGCGGTTGTGATCGGGGCCGCGCCTGCGCTAGAGCCAAGGAGCGGTGCGATGAACGAAAACACGATCAAAGACAAAGTCGCGATCGTCGGTCTGGGCGAGACCGCGTACTACAAGCGCGGGCAGGCGCCGGCCAGCGAGTTCCGCCTCGCGCTCGAGGCGATAATCCGCGCGTGCGACGACGCGGGAATCCGGCCGACCGAGATCGATGGAATCGCGTCCTACAGCAACGATCGCAACGATTCGGTTCGCGTCGCGACCGCTCTGGGACTGCCCGAGCTGCGCTTCTCGAATATGTTTTGGGGCGGCGGCGGAGGCGGCGGCTCGGGCGCAATCGGAAACGCCGCGGCCGCGATAGTCGCCGGATTCGCCTCGACGGTTATCGTCTATCGGGCGCTGGCGCAGGGGCAGTTCGGGCGCTTCGGACAGACTCCGGCAGTCAACACCATTTCCGGGCCGATCGCTTACACGTGGCCGTACGGGATGTCCACGCCGGCGCAGTGGATTGCGCTGCGCACGCGGCGTTTCATGCACGAGCATCGCGTGACCCAGGACGCGCTCGCCGCGATCGCGCTGGCCTGCTACCACCACGCGCAGTTCAATCCGCGCGCGATCATGTACGGGCATCCGCTGACGCGCGCGATGTACGACGAGTCGCGATGGATCGTCGAGCCGTTTCATCTCTACGATTGCTGCATGGAAAACGACGGCGCCGCCGCGGTGATTTTGACCAGCCGCGAACGCGCGCGCGACCTGAAGCAGCGGCCGGCGTGGGTGATGGCGGCGGCGCAAGGCTCAGACTATCGCCAGGGCGCGGGCGCCGAAAATCTTCCCGATTACACGACCTCGAATTTCAAAACGCTGGCGCCGCGGCTCTATGCGATGGCGGGAATCGAGCCGAAAGACGTCGATGTGGCGCAGGTGTACGAGAATTTCACCGGCGCGGTGATGACCAGTATCGTCGAGCACGGCTTTTGTCATCCCGACGAAGTGATGGACTTCTGCACCGTCGAAAATCTGAGCTGGCCGAACGGAAAGCTGCCGATCAACACGAGCGGCGGAAACCTGGCCGAGTGCTACATGCACGGACTCGAATTGATTATCGAGGCGGCGCGGCAGGTGCGCGGAACCTCGACCTGCCAGGTGAAGGACGCCGAGATCGCGCTAGTCGCATCGGGTCCGATGGTCGCCCCGGTGAGCGATCTGATCCTGCATCGGTAACGGAAAGTAGGAAGCTGCGATGAGCGAAGACGGCGGCGGCGCGAAATCGAAGACCTACCTGCCCGACGGGATGCCGGCGCCGGCGGCCTCACGCGACGGACTCGATCGCGAGTTTTATGAAGCGGCCAAGCGCCACGAAATCGTGGTCCAGCGATGCGCCCGGTGCGCGGCGTTCCAGTTTCCCGCCGAATGGATTTGCCACAAGTGCCACGCCTTCGACCCGGGATGGCATCGCGTGTCGGCACGCGGCCGCATCTATAGCTGGGAACGCGTCTGGCATCCTGCGCATCCCGCGCTCAAGAGCGCTTGCCCGTACCTTGTGGTCGTGGTCGAGCTCGAGGACGCGGGCGGAGTCCGGATGGTCGGAAATCTGCTCGGCGACCCGATGCAGGAGGTCCGCTTCGACGCGCCGGTGGAAGCGGTGTTCGAGGACCACCGGGCCGGCCACACGCTAATCCAATGGCGACTTGCGTCGTAGCGGGTTAAGCCTTTTCGCCGTCGGGTTTTACGAACTGAAGCGCTGCCGAGTTCATGCAGTAGCGCAGGCCTGTCGGTTTGGGACCGTCGTCGAAGACGTGGCCCAGATGCGCGTCGCATCGCGCGCAACTTATTTTGGTGCGAGTCATGAAGAAGGATTTATCGGTGTTGGTACGGACGTTCTCCTGCGCGATCGGTTCCCAGAAGCTCGGCCATCCTGTTCCCGACTCGAACTTTGTATCCGAGCTGAACAACGCCGTGCCACAGCAGATGCATCGATAGATTCCCTTGTCATGCGACTCGGCGTATTTGCCCGAGAAGGCGCGCTCGGTGCCTTCGCGGCGCGTGACCTTGTATTCCTCGGGAGTAAGTATTTTCTGCCATTCGGCGTCGGTTTTAATTACTTTGTCCACAAAGACAACTCCTTTGCGCTCGCCGTTGTCGGCGAACTCGACGATTTTTACTTTAGGGATTGGGCCGAGCGCCGCCCGCGAAACGCCACCGTTTTGAAGATTATCGGCGCGGCCGATCGCGAGCTTCAGCGCGACGATCGCGGGGGTCGCAAGCGCGATCGCCACGAAGGTCCGCCGGCTGTAAGAGCCGATACGTTCGCGATTTTTCGGAAGCTCGATATTCATCGCCGGTCGCCTCGAAAGGCTTACCAGTATATCGCAAACGCCGCCGCCGAAACGACGCCGGAACTCAGCCGCGGCGGCTCAATCGGAATCGCGACGCGCTTTGAGGACGAACGGATTTATCGCGCTAGGATGCCGTATCTGCGGCGCCGCGCGACCCCTGGTCAGGTGAAAAAACTCTGCGATTCCTTGCCGGATTCCGCCGATTCGATGCGCCGGAGCATATCGGCGACGGAGGTCGAGTCGAGAATCTTCGCCGTCGCGTCGCGGACTTCCTGCATCACCATCCGGATCCCGCAGGTGCGCTCGTCGCTGCACTCGCGGCATCGCATATACGCGGTCTTGCTGACGCAGGGCAGCAGGGCGATCGGGCCGTCGAGGGTGCGAATCACGTGTCCGACGCTGACCAGATGCGGAGGCTGCCCGAGAAAATAGCCGCCGCCCTTGCCTTTCTTGCTGTGGAGGATTCCCTCGTTCTTGAGCTCGAGCAGAATCAGCTCGAGGAACTTGCGCGGAATACCCTCGCGCCGCGCGATATCGGAAATCAAGATTGGACCCTGCCCGTATTCGCGGGCGAGGACCGTGATCGCCTTTAGTCCGTACCGTGATTTCTGGGAAAGCATGGTCGATAAACTAACTCGACTAAGCCGCTCCCGCAGCGGCCAAGAGTTGGCCGGGCAGGATTTCGGGTAGCACCGTATTGCAACAGAGCACCCTCGCCATGCGAGGGGTGCGCTTCAATGCATCTTAGCAGCTATGCCTGCGTACTTGTCCATAAGGGGCAGCACGATTTCGCGCGGCGCGGCGGGCAGCGAGAAGATCAGCCGGTCGAAGCCGAGGTCGGCCATGCGCCGGATTTCGTCTTCCTTAGACGACGCGCCGAACATCGAGATGCCCAGCTTCTTGCGGCCTGCCGATTTCTCGGCGTCGCGAAGCTGCTTGACGCCGCCGGCGAAGTCAGCCCGGGGGAAGTTAATCGGCATCCATCCGTCGCAATATTCGGCGATACGCTCGAAAGCGCGCTTGGATTGAGAGCCGAGCAGAATGGGAGGACCGCCGGGCTGAACCGGCTTGGGAAACGACCAGATCGGATCGAAATTGACGAACTCGCCATGAAACTCGGCGGCTTCCTTAGTCCATATCTGGCGCATCGCGAGAATCTTCTCGCGCACGATCTTCCATCGCTTTTTGAACAGCGCGCCGTGATTTTCCATCTCCTCGACGTTCCATCCGGCGCCGATTCCAAGCTCAACACGTCCGCCCGAGATCATATCGAGCGAAGCGACTTCCTTGGCCAGGACGATCGGGTCGCGCTCGATAACGAGACATACTCCCGTTCCGAGCCTGAGCTTTTTGGTGACGGCCGCGGCGGCGCCGAGCGCCACAAAGGGATCATGAGTATGCCAATATTCCTTGGGCAGATCGGTGCCGCCCGGAAACGGAGTCTTGCGCGAAGCGGGGATGTGCGTGTGCTCGGGAAACCAGATCGACTCGAAGCCGCGCGCTTCGGCGGCCAGCGCCAATTCGATTGGCCCAATGGCGTAATCGGTCGGAAACATCGAGATTGCGAACTTAACCATCGCGCTTTCTCCTGGGGTCTGCTGAGAAGGACAATTTGTATCACAGACCGAACGATAGCCATCCGTCAAGCGCCGAATTGAATTGCCGAACCGGAGCCAGAAAAAACAATCCACAGATTCCACGGATTTCACGGATTAAAAGATTCCAACCCGATAGGCGAGCGACGCTTGGGCGCTGCCCGCCCAATCCGTGTTGATCTGTGAAATCCGTGGATGGTCTTGCATCCCGCGCTGGCTGGTTCGATCTGCGCGCCTGCGCTAATCTCTGAGGCTGTGCGTGGCGCACAGCGCCAGATGCGTTCGTCAGGAGATGCCATGAAGGTCGTCGTCGATTTGAAGCTCTGTGAGGGAAATCAACGCTGCATGGAAGCCGCGCCCGAGGTCTTTGACGTTCGCGAAGACGACAAGGCGCATTTGCTGCTCGAGCGTCCGCCCGAGCCGCTCCGGGAAAAGGTCAAGCTGGCGATGCGGATGTGTCCGCGCCAGGCGATTACGCTGGAAGACTGAAGTCCGATAGATCGGCGCATCGGCGCCGCGCAAATCAACGATGGCGGCAATTCGGCCAAGGCAAAACAACCAATGGCAGAGCAGCAACTTTCACTCGAAAACCTGAACTTCATCGGCCCCGACCACTACGCCAAAAACGGCTACCCGCACGCCGAATGGACCTATTTGCGAGAGCATGATCCGGTCCACTGGACCGAATATCCGCATACCGATCCGTTCTGGGCGCTGACCAAATACGCGGATATCGTTGCGGTGGCCAAACAGCCCAAGCTGTTTTCGATCGTCAAGCGGCTGCTGGTGTTCGTGCCCGACAGTCCGGCCGAGCCCGACCCGGTCCCGCCATTCAGGCATCTGCTCAACATGGATCCGCCCGACCACGGCGAGTACCGCTCGATCATAAGCAGACGCTTTACGCCGCGTGCGGTGCGCGAGCTGCAGCCCGAGATCGCTCGGATCACGCGCGAGGTTCTGGACGAGGTAACCGGCAAGACGCAGTGCGATTTCGTAACCGACGTTTCGTCGCGCGTGCCACTGGCGGTGATCGCCGAGCTGCTGGGCGTGCCGCGCAAGGATTGGGAGCAACTCTTCCGCTGGACCAACGAGACGATCGGCGGCGGCGACCCGGAATTTCAGGACGGCAAGAGCTCGGATGAGACATTCCAGCGCGCACGGCTGGGCCTGTTTCAGTACTTCTCCGATTTGGTGGACGAGCGCACCAAGCATCCGACCAACGACATCACCAGTATCGTCGCCGCGGCGAGCGTCAACGGCGCGAAGATGCCGCAATTCGAGATGCTGTCGTATTTTCTTTTGCTGGTGGTCGCGGGCAACGAGACCACGCGCAACGCGACGACCGGCGGCCTGCTCGCGCTGATCGAGAATCGCGATCAATGGGACAGGCTCAAGCGCAATCCCGCGCTCATCAAGCCCGCGGTCGAGGAGATCGTGCGATGGACCACGCCGGTCATCCAGTTTGCGCGCACCGCGACCGAGGACACGGAGATTCGCGGCAGGAAGATCAAAGCGGGAGAATCGGTGTGCCTGTTCTATCCGTCGGCGAATCGCGATGAAGAGGTATTTGACGAGCCGTTCAAGTTCGATATCGGGCGCGACCCGAATCCGCATATCGCGTTCGGAATCGGCGAGCATTTCTGCCTCGGCGCGAATCTGGCGCGGCTCGAACTCGAGGTTATCTTCCGCCAGCTGGTCGAGCGCATGGAGTACGCCGAGATGGCGGGGCCGATCGAGCGCCTGCGCTCGAGCTTCGTCGGCGGAATCAAGCACATGCCGATCAAGATGAAGATAAATCCCGCGCGGGATTAGGAGAAAGAGCAGAATCCACAGATTACACAGATTACACAGATTTCACGGATTTTAGGACTGGAAAAGATCTTCACAGCGGCGCGTCCGCGCTGCTGCTCTTAATCTGTGAAAATCTGTGTAATCTGTGGATTCTCCGATTCTCAGGGGCGGGGAATCGGGGTCGCCCCGTGCGCGCTCGAGGCGTAACACGCTTCGACTAACGCCATCGTGCCGATAGCGTCTTCGACGCCTGAGACCAGCGCGGCGTCCTCGCCCGCGACGAAACGCTGCAGGTTCGCCATCGGACCCTCGAACGCCTCCAGAAACCATGAACCGCGCAGTGCGACCGATCGCCACGGCTGTCCTTCGGTAGCGATTTCGAGCGCGTCGGGCTCGCCGTGCGGATAGTTGAGATTCACGCCCATTTTTGCGAGCGCGGCGCCGCGAGTTCCTTCGAGCTTGATTTCCGAGACGGCGTGTTTGGGGCCGAAGCGATGCGCGTGATTCATCGTCAGGCTCGCGCGAATCGCGTCGCCATAATCAAGAATGATCGTGGTGCGCGCGTCGGCGAAGCCGGGCGTTGCCGGATGCCGCGCGCCCTTGCAATAGACTCCCCGCGGCTGGCCGGCAATCGAGCGAATCAGATCGAGGTAGTGAATCGAATGCATCAGCACCTCGAGCCGCGGCGCGTCACGCAGAAACGCCCAATACTCCCACGGTGTATGGAGCACGATACGGACCTCGATATCGGTGATATCGCCGAGCAAGCCGCGTGCGATCGCGTCGCCGAGCGCGAGCATATTCGGCGCAAAGCGAAGCTGGAAATTCACCGCGGCGGCAAGCTCGCGTTCGTGGCATAGCGCAAGGATCTGGCGCGCCTCGGCCAGGTCGCGGCCCATCGGCTTTTGCATCAGCACGGCCGCGCGCGTCGGCAGCTTTGCCAGAGTCTCGGCGATAGCGCCGGGCGGCACCGCGAGGTCGAAGATCGCACCTTCGACCGCGGCGGCCTGCTCGAGCGAGTCGAACACGCGCGCCAGCTTGAACTGGGCGGCTCTTTCGCGCGCCGCATTGCGATTCAGATCGAAAATTCCCGCGACCGGAAAGTTAAGCCGCGCATAGACCGGCAGGTGCGCATCGCGCACGATACTGCCGGCTCCGATCACGACGATTGGCCGCGGTGCGTGAGTAGAAGGCCAGCGCTGGCGCAGATCGTCGAGTGCTGCCAATTCGGTTGCCATCGCGCGTCGCCGTGATGCTACCATGCCGCGCTGAGGTACCGACAATGGCCCGCAGGATCATCGACCTCGTCGCCCGCGACATTCGGACGCCGACTTCGCGCACGCTGGCGGGTTCCGACGCGGTGCACAAGGATCCCGACTACTCCGCGGCCTACGTAGTGCTGAAAACCGACGCGGGCGACGGACTTGAGGGTCACGGCTTGACCTTCACGATCGGTCGCGGCACCGAAGTAGTGATCAAGGCTATCGAGGCGCTGCGCCATCTGGTCGTCGGCGTGACGCTCGAGCAGGTCGGCGCCGATTTCAACGGCTTTTGGCGAAGTCTCACCAATGAGAGCCAACTTCGCTGGCTCGGTCCCGAAAAGGGCGTGCTGCACCTTGCGACGGCGGCGGTGGTCAATGCCGTGTGGGACCTGTACGCGAAGTCGGAAGGCAAGCCGGTGTGGAAGCTGGTCGCGGACATGACGCCGGAGCAATTCGTCGCGTGCGTCGATTTTCGTTACCTCTCCGACGCGCTCACGCGTGCTCAGGCGCTCGAAATCCTGCACCGCAATCTCGCGACACGCGCCGCTCGCGAAGCCGAGATGCGCCGCGACGGCTATCCCGCCTACATCACCTCGGCAGGATGGCTTGGTTATCCCGACGATAAAGTGCGCGCGCTGTGCCGCGAGGCGCTCAAGGACGGCTGGACTCGTTTCAAGATGAAAGTCGGGCTGAACCGCGAAGAGAACATCCATCGCGCCACCTTGATGCGCCAGGAGATCGGCGCCGATGCGACGCTGATGGCTGACGCCAACCAGGTCTGGGACGTCGGCGAGGCAATCGAGCAGATCAAGGCGCTGCGGCCGTTCAACCTGCTCTGGATCGAGGAGCCGACCAGCCCCGACGATATCCTCGGTCACGCCGCGATACGCCGCGCGGTCAGGCCGATCGGAGTCGCGACCGGGGAGCATTGCGCCAACCGCGTGATGTTCAAGCAGCTCATGCAGGCGGGGGCGATCGATTTTTGCCAGCTCGACTCGTGCAGGCTCGGAGGACTGAACGAGGTGATGGCGGTATTGCTGCTGGCGGCGAAGTTCGGCTTGCCGGTATGTCCGCACGCGGGGGGAATCGGGCTGTGCGAGTACGTGCAACATATCTCGCTCATCGATTACGTCTGCGTGAGCGCCAGTCTGGAAAACCGCATGATCGAATTCGCCGATCACGGACACGAGTACTTCAAGCATCCGGTCCACGTGCGCCGCGGACGCTACGTAGTTCCGGCCGACGCTGGCTACAGCGCCGAGATGTTGCCGCAGTCGCTTGCCCAGCTCGAATTTCCCGGTGGGTCCGTCTGGCGCGGATGAACGCGCGAGCGAATCGGCACGCGGCGCGGCGAGTTCGAAGGGCGCTATTCCCGGGATTGCAGAAGCGCTATCACTAAGATAAGAAATGCAGCGTGTGACTTGAAAACCGGATAAGCCGCACTGATAGAAACTGGAGAAAGGCAGGATCGCTGAGATGGCATCGTCGAGTGTGGCAGGCGAGCCGGTTGCGCAGACCGGCCAGGTCGCCGAACGTCCCGCCGTATTTGGATCGAACTCATTGGTAGAGCTGTGGCGCACCGTCATCGGCAAGAAAGTCGTGATGGCGGTGACCGGCGTGATCATGATCGGTTTTGTGATCGCGCACGTGCTGGGAAATCTGAAGATTTTTGCCGGCGCCGCACAAATCGACGCGTACTCGCGCTTTCTGCGCGAGGTTGGGATGCCGGAGCTCGGCTACGGTGACGCGCTCTGGCTCGTGCGAATAGTCCTGCTGACCAGCGCGACCCTGCACATCATCGCCGCCGTGCAGCTCACGCGCATGAACTGGCAGGCGCGTCCGATCGCATACGCGGACCGCAAGGATCTCGAGACTTCGTTCGCGGCGCGATCGATGCGCTGGGGCGGAGCGTTGCTCGCGATCTTCATCGTGTTCCACATTCTGCACTTCACGCTGGGCGTGGTCGGGTTCCAGCCGGGCCAGTTCCGGGAGCTGCACGTCTATTCGAACGTGGTGGCCGGGTTCTCGGTGTGGCCGGTTGCGGTGTTTTACATCCTTGCGATGTGCGCGCTGTTCCTGCATCTCGACCACGGAATCTGGAGCATGTTACAGACGCTTGGCTGGAGCACCGCGCGTAACGAAACAACGCTCAGGCTGGTATCGCGGTTGATCGCGGCGGTGGTGTTCGTTGGGTTCGTTTCGGTGCCGGTTGCGGTTCTGGCGGGCTGGATTCACTGAGGACTGGATTCACTAAGGATACGAAAAGATGCTTGATGCAAGAATTCCGTCCGGCCCGATCGAACAGGCATGGGACAAGTGCAAGTTCGAGATGAAGCTGGTCAACCCGGCCAATCGCCGCAAGTACACGGTTATCATCGTCGGTTCGGGGCTCGCGGGCGCCGCCGCGGCAGCCTCTCTTGGGCAGCAGGGCTACAGGGTCGAATGCTTCTCATTCCACGATAGCCCCCGCCGCGCACATTCGATTGCGGCACAGGGCGGCATCAACGCCGCAAAGAACTATCGCAACGACGGCGACAGCGTCATGCGCCTGTTCTACGACACGGTCAAGGGCGGAGACTTCCGTTCGCGCGAGGCCAACGTGTACCGGCTCGCGCAGCTCAGCGTGAACATCATCGACCAGTGCGTCGCGCAGGGCGTGCCGTTCGCACGCGAGTACGGCGGCCTGCTCGACACGCGTTCGTTTGGCGGCGTGCAGGTTTCCCGCACCTTCTATGCGCGCGGCCAGACCGGGCAGCAGTTGCTGCTCGGCGCCTATCAGGCGCTCGAAGAGCAGATCGCCGCCGGCACGGTGCGGATGCATCCGCGCAGCGAAATGCTCGACCTGGTAATCGTGGACGGCAAGGCGCGGGGAATCGTGACGCGTAACCTTGTGACTGGTGCGATCGATTGTCACGCGGCCGACGCGGTGGTGCTTGCCACGGGCGGCTACTCGAATGTCTTCTACCTCTCGACCAACGCCAAGGCGTCGAATTGCACCGCGATCTGGCGGGCGCATCGGCGCGGCGCGCTGTTTGCGAACCCGTGTTTCACGCAGATCCATCCGACCTGCATCCCGGTGACCAGCGAGCATCAGTCCAAGCTCACCCTGATGTCGGAGTCGCTGCGCAACGACGGCCGGGTGTGGGTGCCAAAGCGCAAGGGCGACCATCGCCCGCCCGACGAAATCCCGGAACCGGAACGCGACTACTATCTCGAACGGCGCTACCCAAGCTTCGGCAATCTGGTGCCGCGCGACGTCGCGTCGCGCAATGCCAAAGAAGTCTGCGACGAGGGCCGCGGCGTCGGGGCGTCGGGCCAGGGCGTATATCTGGACTTTCGCGACGCCATCGGGCGCATGGGCGTCGATCAAGTGCGCGAGAAATACGGCAACCTGTTCGATATGTACGAGCAGATCACCGGCGAGAATGCCTACCGCGTGCCGATGCGCATCTATCCGGCGGTGCATTACGTGATGGGCGGTCTGTGGGTTGACTACCGCCTGATGTCAACCATCAACGGATTGTTTGTTGGCGGCGAAGCCAACTTCTCCGACCACGGCGCCAATCGCCTCGGCGCCAGTGCGCTGATGCAGGGGCTTGCGGACGGTTACTTCGTGCTGCCCTACACCGTGCCCGACTATATCGCGTCCAATACGCCGGCGAAGGTCGATACTTCGCATCCGGCATTCGCGGAGGCGCGCGCCGAAGTCGGCAATCGAGTCGCGAAGCTGCTCTCGATCAATGGCAAGCGCAGCGCCGGATCGTTTCATCGCCAACTCGGCAAACTGCTCTGGGATGACTGCGGGATGGCGCGGTCCGACGCGAGCCTCGGCCATGCGCTGGCTGAAATTCGCAAGCTGCGCAAGGAGTTCTGGCAGAATCTGCGCGTGGTCGGCACCGGCGAAGAGCTGAACCAGTCGCTGGAAGTGGCGGGACGGGTCGCGGACTTCTTCGAGCTGGCTGAACTTTTGTGCATCGACGCGCTGCATCGAACCGAATCTTGCGGCGGCCATTTCCGAATCGAGAGTCAGACGCCCGAGGGCGAAGCCAAGCGCGACGACGCGAACTTCTCTTACTGCGCGGCGTGGGAATGGAAAGGCGACGGACAGCCGCCCGCCCTGCACAAGGAACCGCTCGCCTTCGAGTACGTTCACCTCACTCAACGGAGCTACAAGTAGCGATGGATCTCAAGCTCAAAATCTGGCGGCAGGCCAGCGCCGACGCGCCCGGCCAGTTCAAGGATTATCGGGTCGCAGGCATCACGGCGGACATGTCATTCCTCGAGATGCTGGATGTCTTGAACGAGGATCTGACCGCGCGCGGCGAGGCGCCCGTGGCCTTCGAGCACGACTGCCGCGAGGGCATTTGCGGCTCGTGCGGGTTCCTGGTTAACGGGGCCGCGCACGGCGGACGCCGCGGCACGACGGTGTGCCAGCTCTCGATGCGGTTCTTCAAAGATGGCGATTCGCTGACGCTCGAGCCGTGGCGCGCGCGCGCCTTTCCCATCCTCCGCGATCTGATCGTCGATCGCTCGGCATTCGATCGCATCATCCAGTCCGGCGGGTTCATCAGCGCGGCCACCGGCAGCGCACCCGAGGCGAACGCGACCCTGGTTCCCAAGGAATCTTCCGAGACCGCGTTCGACGCCGCCGCGTGCATCGGCTGCGGCGCGTGCGTCGCCGCGTGTCCCAACGCCGCCGCGATGCTGTTCACCGCCGCGAAGCTCACCCATCTGAATTCGCTGCCACAAGGCCAGCCGCAGCGCGATCAGCGAACCCTGAACATGGTGACGGCCATGTCGCGCGAGCTGTTCGGAAGCTGCACCAATCACGGCGAATGCGAGGCGGTCTGTCCCAAGGAAATTCCGATCGAGTTCATCGGGAACATGAACCGCGATCTGGTCCGCGGCACGTTTCGCCGCCGCCGCGCGGCGATCGCGGTCGCGCTGACTCATCGCGGACAATAGCCGGCGGCGGTTCGGCGCGGGCTACTGGCGGCCGCCGCCGAGCGAATAGACCAACTGCATTTCGGCCCACCACTCTCCCGGTTTCGCGCCGGGCACGGGCTCCTGAAAACTCGCCATCAGATTCTGCCACTCGGTGACCCGCGGATGGCTCACCTCATGGCGCGCGAAGTCACGCTCGGCATCGAAGCCGTCAACGGTCTCCATCAACATGAATAGCTGGCGCCCGAGCATAAAGATCATCATCCGCACGATACCGATGTCGCGCAGGCTGCGCTCGACCTCGGGCCAGATCGCGGCGTGATGCTCGACGTAGCGGCGGACGATCTCTGGGTCATCCTTGAGATTGATGGTGAGGCCGTAAACTTTCATCGGAACGCGCCGGCTAGAACACCAGAACTCCTCCGTCGATCGGATAGGCCTGTCCGGTGATGAACGACGCTTCGTCCGAGCACAGGTAAAGTGCGAGCGCCGCAACTTCCTCGGGCGTGCCCATTCGGCCAATCGGCTGGTAGGCGGCGAGCTGCTCGAATATCTCGGCTTCGCGTCCCGGATAATTAGCCTTGATGAACCCGTCGACGAAGGGCGTATGCACGCGCGCGGGACACACGCAGTTGCAGCGGATTCCGTCGCGGATGAAATCGACCGCGATCGAGCGCGTCATCGTCAGCACCGCGCCCTTGCTCATCGAGTAGGCGAAGCGATCGGGCACGCCGACGAGCGAGGCGATCGATGCGAGGTTCAGGATAACTCCGGCGCGCGCCTTGCTCATCCGCGCGACCGCGGCCTGCGCGCAAAGATAAACTCCCTTCACATTGACCGCATAGACGCGATCGAGATCGGCCTCGGCAGTCGTCGCCAGGTTGCCCACGTGGGCGACACCGGCGTTGTTGACCAGGATGTCCAGGCGCGCTGCGGCGCGATCGACGTTCGCGAACGCGGCGGCAACCGAGGCTGCGCTGGAAACGTCGCATTCGAGCGGCACGGCGGCGCCGCCCGCCGCGGCAATTTCAGCGGCGACGTCCGCAGCCGCGCCGCGGTCGCGTTCAAGAATGAACACCCGCGCGCCCTGCGCGGCAAAAGTCTTTGCGATCGCGCGTCCGATTCCCGAGCCCGCGCCGGTTACGATTGCCGATTTTCCGTCGAGGCGAAACACGCGCCAACACTAAGCCACTGCGATGCGCGCTGACAACCGCCGCCCACGGCGCAAGCGAAAACTCGCGGCTTACGCCGATTTCGCGGATCGAGCGGTCAGTCGCACGCCGAATCTTCGCGGCGCAGCACGCGATTAACCCGCGCCATCATTTCGCCCGAGATGAAGGGCTTGGTGATGTAATCGTCGGCGCCCAGGGAAAATCCCTTGACGATGTCGCCTTCATTGTTGCGCCCAGTCACCACGATCACTGGCAGCTTGCTCGTCGCCGGATCGTTGCGCAGCGCGCTCAGCACGGCGAACCCATCCATCTGCGGCAGTCCCACGTCGAGCAGCAGCAGGTCGGGCAGCGTTTCGCGTGCGAGCTTCAAGGCGCTTTTTCCGTCGCGCGCGAACTCGCAGCTAAAGCCCGCGTGGCGCAGCACGGTTGAAATCAGAATCGCCGCCGCCTGATCGTCATCGGCGACTAAGACCCGCCGCGCAGCCGCGCGCGGCGAGGGTCGCACCAGGTCGCTTTCAGTGCCGGCGTTGCGGATAATCCGAAACGCGCGCACCATCAACTCCGCGGTCTCGTATGGGCGGACCAGGAAGTCGTGGCGCATGTCGGCGACCGCCAGTGCGTGCTTCATCATTTGGTCGGCGCTTCCGACCAGAAGCGTGGGTTTGCGGATCCGTGCGATTGCCTCTTCGGGGGCGGTCGCGTCGTTCGCACCGCGGCCGGCGTCGATAATGCAGCCATCAAAAGGAGCGAAAGGATTGAGCCCCGGAATTGTCGCGCTGCCCGTTACAGTCTGCCCGAACGCGCGCATCGCAGTCAGCGCTGAAATGATCGTACTAGCCTCGGCACCGTCGAAGCCGATCAGCGCGAATCGCCTCCCGCTGAGCACGCCGCCGAGATTATCGTTCATCTGCGCCTCACTTTGCGCGCGATCGAATTGCGAAGTCCGCACTGCCAATTCCGAACGCAACACCCGTGCCGCACGGGCGATGGCATTTGTAGAAAGCGAGGAGTCGCGGACGCGTCGTAAAGACGACGAATGCATTTCATCCCGCACTCGCGCAGCCCGTCAGAATGTTGCCGTTGTGCGTCGCTGGCACGATGCGCGTTCGGGACGGCTTGCAATCGTACCGCGGATGTCCCAATGCGGGACACGTCTGTCGTAGAATTCAGTATTGATTCGGGCACGGAACGTGCTGCGCATTGCGACGTTATGCAGAGAAACGATGACGGTCTCGATCATGATGTAATCGCCGACCTTAAGGATATTTCTCGCGACTCCGGCGAGGATCTGATCGCGGTATTGCTGGCGATGTTTTTCGAGGAGCTGCCGGCCCGGCTTTCGGCGATATGTGAGTTGGCGCGCGCAGCGGATTTCCCGGAACTCGAGCGCGCGGCACATCGGATGAAGGGAAGCGCGGCCGCGCTTGGCGCACAGCGTCTTGCCGGAATTTGCGCCGCGCTCGAGTCGTTGGGCGCGCGGCCGGACGCGCCGGACGCGCTGGAGGAACTGCTTGCGGCGCTCGAGACCGAGGCCAATCGCGTACGCGAGATTTTGCCGCTGGCGCTCGGCGGCGCCGCACAGCGCTGATTGGCGCGCGAGAATCAGATCCGCGTGGAACCCGCGGCCGCCGCGTTTCTGAGTCTGGCGAGATCGTAATCGAGCAGCTCGCCGATTCGCGCGATCGTGATATCGGGTGCGGGATATTTTGCGACATCCGGCGCGTCGGCCGCATAATGGCCCTGCCGCGGAAATACGGTCGTGACGCGCGCGCCCCACGCCTTCTTGAGCGCGGCCAGGATGCGCACTTTGTCGTCGACCATCACGTAATGCGCGGCCGGGAAACGCGTTGCGATATCCTCGAGTTCCAGCTCTTTGTGAATGTAGATCAGCACGTCGCCATCGACCGCGTCGTAAAGACCCGATCGCTGGATCTTGTGCG
>Ga0307374_10002245_pt1 | contig 34647 bp, 36 predicted proteins | sample OX3MG_FD_202532 | JGI IMG/M metagenome (GOLD analysis project Ga0307374, IMG submission 202532) | Soil microbial communities from Risofladan, Vaasa, Finland - OX-3 | ecosystem: Environmental > Terrestrial > Soil > Coastal area > Acid sulfate soil | place: Finland: Risofladan, Vaasa | collected... | reverse complement strand
CGAGCTTGATCAGCCCGCGGGTGTTGCGACTGACGATGGCCCGCGGAACGTTTTCCAGATCGAGTACCCGTGACTCGCAATCAAGGCCTCGCTCTAGCGCATCGGCCTCGGTGAGCCCCGCGGAGGCGATGGTCGGGGTCGTGAATGTGATGCGCGGCATTGCCGCGTAGTCGATGCGTCGGCCCGCTTGCTCGAAGGCGTTCTCGACGACAAGGCCGCCATGCTTGGCCGCCACGTAGACAAACTGCGGATGACCGGTCACGTCGCCGGCAGCCCAGACGCGCGGGTTCGCAGTGCTCATGTCGTCTTCGACGATCACCTCGCCGCGCTCGCCGATCTGCACGCCGATTGCTTCCAAGCCCAGCTCCGCCGTGCGCGGCGAGCGACCGGTGGCAACGAGCAGTTGCTCGGCACGAAACTCCCGCCCGTCGCCGCGCAGGACTATCTCTTGGCCGTCGCGCGAGACTTCCTCGGGGATCACACCTTCGTGCACGACGATGCCGTCGGCGACGAGGACCTCGCGAAGCGTCTGCGCGATCTCGGGCTCCTCGGTCCGGGCAAGCTGCGAACGCACGAGCATCGTCACCCGAGCGCCGAGATGCGCAAAGAGCTGAGCCTGCTCAAGGGCCACATAGCCGCCGCCCAAAACCAGCATCGAGGCCGGCAGATGGTCGAGCTCCATCGCCCGCGTCGATGTCAGACAGCCGACGTCTGCGATCCCAGGGATGTCCGGGATGTAGGGCTCCGCTCCGGTTGCGACGAGGTAGTGGGCTGCCTCGATAGGCCGCCCGTCCACTTCGAGCGCGGGACCATCGATGAAGCGCGCGGTACCCTCGATGATCTGGAAGCCGTACTCCTCGGCCAGATTCAGATACTTCTCTTGGCGCAGGCCATCGACGATCTCGGTCTTGCCGGCGATGAGTGCCGCAAAGTCGACGGGTCCGGCGTCGGTGGTGATGCCCGGAAAGCGGTGCTGCCCAGCGCGGTCTCGCGCGTCAGCGGCCGCGAGCAGCGCCTTCGACGGTATGCAGCCCACGTTAACGCATGTGCCGCCGACGGTATCGCGCTCGATCATGACGACGCGTAGCCCGCGCTCCCGCGCAGCGATTGCCGCCGAGAACGCTCCGCCACCCGAGCCCACGATCGCCAGGTCGTAGTCGTGCGCGTCTTTGTCCTCGGGCTTCTCATCATCCGGTCCAACGACACGCTCGACGCGGTACTTGGTGGCGCGCAACGCGTCGGCCAGGTCGGCGTTGCGCACCCTGTTGGTCTCGACGGTCGCTCGGCCGGCTGGCCAGTCGACCTCGACGTTCGTCGCGCCGGCGCCCTCGAGCGCGGTCTGCACGTGACCCGCGCACGCGTCGCAGGTCATCCCACTGATTTGCAGTTCGGTGCGCTCAGAGCTCAAGGCTCTCAACTCCTTTGAGGTAGGCCTCGGTGAAGGTTGGGAACTGCGCGACGGTGTCGCGCAACACGCTGATCGGCGTTTGCGTCTTGATCGCCAGGGCGGCGTAGTGAATCCACTCGCCGGCCATCGGTGCGACCGCCCAGGCGCCGATCAGGGTTCCCTGTTTGCGATCGGCGATCAGACCCAGCTCGCCCCGCGGATCCTTTTCATAGGTCCAGGGGCGAGCGATCGCGTCGGCGAGCTTTACGCGCGAGGTGGCGATCTCGATCCCCCGCTCCCGCGCCTGCTCCTCGGTCACGCCGACCGCGGCGATCTCCGGATCGGAGAAGACCACGCGAGGGATCGCGGCGTAGTCGGCTCGCGGATTCTCGCCAGCGATGTCGGCTGCGGTGATGCGAGCCTGATACATCCCAACATGGGTGAACGGCAGCACGCCGGTGACATCTCCGATCGCCCAAACGCCGTCGCCCGCACGACAGCGCTCGTCGATCTCGATGCCGCTGGCATCAGGGTCGATCCCGACGTTCTCAAGGCCGATGTTGTGCACTCGAGGGGCGCGTCCAGTGGCGACCAACAGCTCCTGGCCCTTGACCAGATCGCCGTTCTTCAGGTGCAGCACCCGGTCGCCGTTCTCGCGCGTGACCCGGCTCACGTCCCCGCTGAGATGCACGTCGATGTCGTCCTCGCGCAGGGTCTGAGCGATCATCTCGCTCACCGCCGGGTGCTCTCGCTCAAGCAGCCGCTCACCGCCCTGTACCAAGACCACGCGTGTGCCAAACCGGCGCAGGAATTGGCCGAGCTCGATACCCACCGGGCCGCCGCCGAGAATCACGATGCTCTCGGGGATCTCAGACAGGGTGGTGGCCTCACGATTGGTCCAGTAGCCGACTTCATCGAGACCCTCTATCGGAGGGACGCGGGCATCGCTGCCGGTGGCCACCACAATCCGTTCCGTGTCGAGCACCTCGCCATCGACCTCCACCTTGCCGGGGCCGGCAATGCGGCCCTCGCCCTTGAAGACGTCGACGCCGTCCTTGCGATAGCCCTCGACCTGCGTCGAGTCGTCGAGGTTGCGGATCATGTAGTCGCGGTACTTCGCCACCTCAACCCACTCGATCTGGGGCCTTGTGACCCCGGCGGTTCGTCCGGCCTCCGCGCGCGTCTCGGGCGGGCGAAGAAGCGTCTTGGATGGAATGCACGCCCAGTAGGCGCACTCCCCACCAACCAGCTCGCGCTCTACCAGCGCAACCTTCAGACCCTGATCGTTCAGGCGCGAGACGGCGACCTCGCCCGCGGGCCCACCACCCATGACCACCGCGTCGTAGCTCTGAGCGCTCATCTCGATGCGCCCGGATCTGCGTGCACGCCAGGCACGTCACACGCGCGACGCCTACGCGCCATGATCACCACGAGGGCCACCAGAACCACCAACGCGATGACGCCCGCGCCGATCCCGAGCACCGCTCCGAAAGCGAGGCCTCCGGCCACGGCGGCGAGCAGCGGGCCGCCCGCGCAGCAGATAACTGCGAACGCGACCACTCCGACTGCCGCCAGCCCAGACTTCGCCGTGCTCCCGGGGCCTGCGTCTCGTTGGGGTTCAGGTCTCATCAGCGTCCGTGCCCGTCGATACGCCTGCAGGCGGCGACGTGTTCGGCGTTGTCAGCAAGCAGCGCGCGGCTCAGCTCGAGCAGATCAAGCACCCGCTCGTCGGGCACGCTGTAAAAGACGCTGGGCGGCTGCCGGCGGGCCGCGACAAAGCCGCACCACCGCAGGCAGGCCAGGTGGTTGGAGACCTTCGGCTGGGACTCCCCGAGCCGTTCCACCAAGCCGCCGACCGAAAGCTCGCCGTGCTCCTGAAGGAGCTCCAGGATCCGCACCCGCGTCGGGTCCCCAAGCCCGCGGAAGTACTTCGCGACAAGGTCCGACTCGACCGGGGACTCCGGCAAGACAAACGGGGCAGAGGTGATGAAGGCTCGGGACATATCAGAACTCGCTGATGAAGCATATCAGCGTTAGCTGATGAATAGCAAAGGTCGACGGGCCGCGCCGGAAGGCTTAATCCTGTCGAGTCTCCAAGCGAGGCCGGTCCGTCTACGTCGACCCGCGCCTCGCTACACGCTCGGGCGAAACATCAGCTTCACCCCGACGTGGAACCTGGCCTGCGGGCGCGGCGCGGGGCAGGCGCGCGCGTGATCTCGATCAGCAACGGCCCAGCTCACACCTGGGAAGCGCTCCCGGAACGCGCCGGTCTGCGCTCGCTGCTCGAGCTCTGCCTCTCGGCGGACGACGCCGGCCTTTGGAGGCGCGCCGCCCGAGCCTACGACTACGCCGCACGGAGCTCGATTAGCCCGCAGAGGATGGCGCGCCAGCGCATCCCGCTAGCGCCAGTGCGATCGCGAAGGCCACGATCCTGGAGGCCGTACGCATGTCATTACGCGCTCTCATGGTGCCGTTCGGGCATTGTCCAGCTCGGCGTGCTCATTGCAGGAAGGACGCTGGCGCTCCACGTCGGCGTCGGTCGCACGATTTGGACCCAGCCCCCACGACGACGGTCGTTCTCCGCCTCCGCCACGCGTGAACCGTTCCGTCGACGCGCAGGTCGAAAACGGTGATGGCAGTACCGGCACGTCTGGGTCGCCCGCTTCGCGCGTCCGCGCAGGCGGAGAGCTGAGCAAAGATGGTCCGCGCCGCCGCCAAACGCGCGTACATTCCGACGCGGAATTTGCTCGAGGAAATCGGGGACATGATGATCCTCACGGGCAAGACCATCTGGTCTGCCATGAGGCCCCCGTACCCCTACGGTGGGGAGCTCGTCTCGCAGTTCCTCTTCGCGCTGCGCCTCTGCTGGTTTCCGCTGCTGATCTCGACCGTGGCGATCGACTACGCCGCGCCCGGGTTGCAGGCGGCGAACTTCCTGACGATCTTCGGCGCGCTGGACCGCCTCGGCGGATTCTTCGTGCTCGGGGCGATTCGCGAGATCGGGCCGAGCGTAACGGCGATCGTCGTCGCGGGTGTGGCCGGCACGGCGATCACCGCCGACCTCGGTGCGCGCAAGGTGCGCGAGGAGCTCGACGCGCTGCAGGTGCTCGGCGTGGACCCCGTCAAGAACCTCGTCGTGCCCCGCTTCCTGGCGCTGATGGTCGTGACGGGCCTTTTTGACATCTATGCGCTGCTGTTCGGCATCTTCGGCGGCATTCTCGCCGAGCTCGTCAACGGGCAGGCGCTCGGGCCCTTCTGGAACACGCTGTTCGCTAACGCCTCGACGACCGACCTGTGGGGATCGGTGCTGAAGACGACGATCTACGGGGCGATCATCGCGATCGTCTGCTGCTACAAGGGCATGAGCGCCTCCGGCGGTGCCGAGGGCGTCGGGCGCGCCGTCAACGAGGCAGTCGTGCTCGCCTTCATCGCGATCTTCTCCTTCGACTACGTCTTCACGCAGACGCTCCTGGCGACCCACCCCCAGATCCTCGTGATCAAGTAGTGGGCACACGGATGCCGCCGGTTTGCTCTGGATCATGCGGATCGTGGCGGCGGGCGCGTGTCGGCTCGAGCGGCCGTCGCGATCAGATATCGCCGTTGGCCCTTCCTGAGGCCGTCAACATAGGCGCCGCTCGTGGGCCTGGCGACAGACGGTTGACCGTCGCGCGAGTTCGACTCTCCGCGGCTCGCGACCTGGCCGCAACCGGCCAGGCAGAGCACACCGCCCGCGGCAAGCAGCGTGCCGCCGCGTCGCATGGAACCGCTGGAGCCGAGGGCAGACCGCTGGGTGCGCAGGAACCACGCGGCGCCAGCCAGGAACAGCACGCTTGCGACGTAGAAGTTCAGGCGCAGCCCGAGGATGTGGTGGGCCGGATCCACGCGCAGCAGCTCCTCTCCGATCCGCGCGAGCGAGTAGCCGGCGACGTATAGAGCGAACAGTCCGGGCGCACGAACTGAGCGTCGCCGTCCGAGCCAGACGAGCAGCCCGGCGAGCGCGAGATTCCAGATCAGCTCGTACAGGAAGGTCGGCTGGAACGTCGCGTAGGCGCCGTAGCCGGGCGGCCTGTGCGCGGCGCTGATCTCGAGTCCCCATGGCAGCGTTGTGGGGCCGCCGAACAACTCCTGGTTGAAGTAGTTGCCGACTCGCCCGATCGCCTGCGCCACCAGTAGCGCCGGCGCGGCGGCATCCATGAATGTCGGGATGTCCGCGCCGCGGCGGCGCAGAACCCATAGACCCGCGAGCGTCCCGGCGGCGACCCCTCCCCAGATCCCGAGGCCGCCCTTCCACACGGCGAACGGCCCCCACCACGTATGCGGCGCCTGATCCCAGCTCGTCGCGAGGAAGTACAGACGCCCGCCGATGATCCCGGCTGGAAAGCCCCACAGCGCCACCTCGTGCACGAGCGCGCGATCACCCCCGCGCGCCTGCCAGCGACGGGACGTGATGGCGACCGCCGCCAGCACCGCCGCGACGTAGGCGAGTCCGTAGGCGTGCACGGAGAGCGGCCCCAGATGAAAACCATTCGAGGACGGGCTCGGGATGAACTCAATCGGCATGGCGCTCCTCAATCATGCCGCCCGGCGCGTGAGCTCATGGGCGCTGACGGCGAGGCTCGCGAGCGCGCCGCCGCCAAGGAACGCACTGCCCTCCCCCCGTCGGCCGGCCGCTCCCGCAAGGAGTCCGAGCATCCGCAGCGGCGCAAGCGCGCGTGCTGAGCGGCTGATCGAGCGGTCGGGCTGTTGGAGTCCGATGAAGTATGCGTGCAGGGCGCGGGCGACGCCGAGGCTCAGCCACGTGGCCTCGGCGCGCAGCGCCCAACGTTGGAATAGGCGATGTCGAGCGGCCCCGTGCAGGGCGGCGACGGCGAAGCACGCATCCGCGATCCAGTCGAAATCGCGCCCGGCGCGCGTCGGCCCGCGACGGCGAGCGAGCGGCCCATCGACCGCGTCGCTCACCCCGGCGACCACGCAAGTCAGCGGGGTGGGGCGCTCCCACGCGATCGGCACGAGCCACGCCCGGGCGAGGGTCAGCGCGTCGGGCGGGCCCAGCCGGCACGGACGTCCATCGAGTGTCTCGACCATCCCGAGGTGCCAATCGAGCATCAGCCCGCACGCGGCCCACCACAGCAGTCCGGGGCGCACGGACGCCCGAGCGCCGCCCGGGCGTGCCGCGGCCAGCGCAAGCCACGAGACGGCGCCGAGAGCTGTCCACTGTCGTGCCTGCTGAGCTAGCGCGCGGCGCTGCGCCCGCGCCTCATTGGCACGCCGTTGCGAGGCGCGTAGGAAGGCCGCGAACGCCGGCGGAGAGAAGCCCTGTTCGCGCAAACCTCCTAGCTGCTCGCGCGTCCAGAGCTCTCCATCGCTTCGCATCGTCGTCAGCGACCGGTGCTCGTAAAGACGGGATGATCGGTGCGAGCGAGGGGGTCGCTTGCGTCCGGCGTTGTGAGTGGCGCCTTCCTAGGCATGCGCAAGGGCCTCGAGGGTACGTCCTCGACCCTCGACGCCGCGCGACCACCAAACCGCGGCGGCCACGCTACCCAGCAACCAGAGGCCCGACAGGGCCAGAAATGCGCTCCAGAGGCCAAAATTGGTGGCGGTCTCGGCGAGCACCACCACGCCGACGATCGCGCCGATCCGCCCAAAGCCGACGCATGCCCCGACGCCCGTAGCGCGCAGGTGCGTGGGGAACAGCTCTGAGAACGTCGGGTAGGCCGACATCCACGCGCTGCTCGCGCAGAACACGGCGAACGTGAACGCCGCGAGCGTCCATGCCGGAGAGCCGCTGCGAGCGGCGACCGCGATCAGCAGCACCGACCCGGCTGCGGCCGTGTAGGCCCAGAACACGGTCGGTCTGCGTCCGAAGCGGTCAAGCGTCCAGCTCACCAGCAACCCGCCGGCGAGGCCGCCAATGTTCGCCACGACGTAGTAGTAGGGCACCGCCCCGGCGCCGACGTCGACGACACCGCGGGTCAGCACGAACACGGGCAGGAACGTGAAAAGGCCGTAGTAGGCCGCGGCCTCTGAGAAGTCGAGCGCCATCCCGAACAGCAGCTTGCCGCGGTGCTCACGCCAGAGCTCCCCCAGCTGAGCGATGAACGTGCCGCGCAGCTCTTGCGGGTCATAGCGCTCGGCGTCGCCGGGGCTTCCGGTGACAGCCTCGATCACCGCGTTGGCCTCCTGCAAGCGCCCGCGCGAGGCCAGCCAGCGCGGGGACTCGGGGATCAGCCGCCGCGCATACAAACCGTAGAGCGCAGACGCCGCGCCGAACAGGAACGCAAAGCGCCAGCCGCTCGCTCCGAGCACGGTCGAGACGAACAGGATGCCGACCAGGCCGGCCACGATCCCGCCGACCGACCAGAAGTTCATCACCAGGGCGTTCGTACGCCCACGCCGACGCGCGGGCATGAACTCCGCGATCGCCGAGGACACCGCCGAGTACTCGCCGCCGACACCGAGTCCGGTGAGGAAGCGGAAGATCAGAAACGACGCAAAGCTCCACGAGGAGGCGGTGAGGATCGCCGCCGTCGAGTACAGCACGAGCGTGGCCACGAACAGCCGGCGGCGACCCACGCGGTCGGCGAGATAGCCGAACACCAGGGCCCCGAGCATGACCCCGAGGAACCACACGACCCACACCCAGACGGTCTGGTCAGTGGCGGACAGCGAGAACTCGCCGGCAATCGGCTTGATCACGCTACCGACGATCTGGATCTCAAACGCGTCCAGCGCCCAACCGATCCCGAGCGCCAGCAGGATCCTTGTATGCAGCGGACGCCACGGCGATGCATCGAGCCTCGTCGGCATCTGGCGGTCTCCTCTCGATCAATTCAGCCAGCCACGCGCGCCCGCGCGAGCCCATGCCAGCCAGCCGTGGACACGTCGGAGGGTCAGACCGCACATCGGCGCAGAAGGATTCGCGCTTTCGTCATCTGTGGCGGCGGGTTGTGCGCCATAGCAGCGCCGTGCCGCCGAGCGCCATCGCGCCCAGCACGCCAAGTGCGACGAGAGCCTCGGGCGATGTGTAGTTGCCCAGGTTGCCGCCGAGCGCCGCGTAGGCGAACGCGCGCGGTGACGCGCCGATCAAAGTGGCCAGCACAAAGTCGCGCAGCCGCACGCGGGTCATGCCCGCGCTGTAGCTGACCAGCGCGAACGGCGCCCCGGGAGCGACCCGAGCATAGAGCACCGCCACGAAGCCCCGCGCCTGGATGCGCGCGATCCAATCGCGTAGGCGTGCTCCCGCGATGGCCGCGAGCGAGCGGTGTGCCATCGAGCGCGCGATCACGAACGCAAGCGTCGCCCCAAGGGTCGCCGAGACGATCGCGATCGCCGTACCGAGCGCCGTGCCGAACAGCAGTCCGCTTGCCCCCGCGAGCACCGGCCCGGGCACCATCGCACACGTCAGCAGCGCGTAGATCGCTACGACGACGATCGGCGCCCATGGCCCGGCTCCGGTCAGGCTGTCGCGCAGACCCCGCGCCGAGTGCGGCCCGATCGCGAGGCTAATCGCGAACACCACGGTGAGTACGAACGCAAAGGCGATCAGCCGCCGGCCGGCGAGCTTGTTGACCATCTCACACTCGATCCTCGCAGCAGGCTCAAGGATTCAACGCCCGCCAAGACGAATTCGCTCGTGCGGCTTCCGGCAACCGGCCTGACGGCTGAGAATCCTATGCGTCGCCAGCTGCATCTGAACAGGTGAGAAGATGCGAGCGATCCTCGAGGAGACACCATGAAGGCCACCTGGAACGGCGTCACGATCGCCGAGAGCGATCAGACGGTACTCGTCGAGGGCAACCACTATTTCCCGCCGGAGAGCGTCAACCACGAGCACCTGAAGCGGACCCGGATGAGGTCGCTGTGCCCGTGGAAGGGGCTCGCGAGCTACTACACGGTCGTGGCAGGCGAGGAGGCCAACGTCAACGCCGCGTGGACCTACCGCCATCCCTATCCGTGGATCCGCAAGATTCGCAACCATGTCGCCTTCTGGCAGGGAGTCGAGCTTCAGCCATGACGGTCGCGCTCGGTCAGCCGATCGGTGACGTCTCGGCGTGCCGGGCGATGAGCTCGGCGAGCGCGGGCGCCTGATCCTCCTGCAGGAAGTGCTTGGCGGGAACCGTATGCAGCGTCTCGACGCCCGCGATGCGACGCGCCTGCTCTCCCTGGGTCGAGAGCTTGAGCGCTGGATCGTCGGCTCCCCACACGATCTGAACGGGGTAGGGGACGCCGTGGACCGCACGTTCGTAGAGTATTTGCTTCTCGGCGGTGCGCTCGAAGCCGCGCATGATCTTCAGGAACGCCCGTCCGTGGTCCTCGCGCTTGAGCAGTTCGACATATGCGTCGAGCTCCGCGTTGGTGACGGCGGCGCGGTTTGCGATGCCCTGCAGGCGCATGAGTTGCCGGAAGGCCGGCTTGGTGAGCGATGCGAGCCATAGCTCACCGAGGCCACGGACGGCGAACGGCTGCATCGACCAGGGCCGCCGGAACGGCTCGACGGCGATGATCGTGTTGAGGATCGTCAGCGAGGCGATGCGCTGCGGCATCGTCGCGGCCAGCTCAAAGCCGACGGGGCCGCCGATGTCGTGCACGACGAGGTGGAAGCGATCCAGCGCCAGCGCGTCGACGGCGGCCGCTGCGAAGCGGCCGAGCCCGGTCCAGCTGTAATCGAAGGACTGCGGGCGAGCCGCGAGGCCGAGGCCGGGCAGATCGAATGCGATCCCGCGCATGTCTCTGGCCGCGAGCTCGGCGAGAACCTTCCTGTAAAGAAACGAGGACGCCGGCACACCGTGCATGCAGAGCACGGGAGCGCCGGCGCCCAGCTCGCGAACGAAACTCTGAACGCCGCCGACATCAAAGGTGCGCCCCGCGTCACGGTGAGCGCGTACGACCTCGCTCTCGCTGCTCACGTGAACTCCCTGCTGACCTTTGGGCGCGATTGCTCTCTCATGTGCGTCTCTTGGATAGCTGGCCGGCAAGCGCGGCGAGGACCCGGCCGGCAGTCTGTGGGCCCGGCAGCCGCCCCACGATACGCCCCCGACCGTCGAGCAGGAACGTCGTGGGGAGGCCGATGAGCCCGTACTGGTTTCCGACCGTGCCGTTCTCGTCGCCAAGAATCGGGAAGGACCAGTGGTGCCTGTGGATGAACAGCGTCGCGTCCGAGGGGTTGTCCGACCAGTCGACGCCGACAAGCGTCGCGCGCCCGCCGAGCTCGTACGCCAGCGCGGCTATCTCCGGAGCCTCGCGGTTGCACGGGCCGCACCAGCTCGCCCAGAAATGGACGACCGCCGGCCTGCCGTGCAGCGAGGCGAGCGTTACTCGCGGCGCCTGAAGGACCGTCGTAGGCAGCGCGGGCGCTGGTTGCCCGGCGCTGTGGCGCGTACCCGAGAGGACCACGGCCAGCACCGTCCCGGCGATGAGGAGGGCCCCGACACCGGGAATGACTCCGCGGCGCACGGTCAGCTGGCGGCGAGAATCGGCACGTCGTGTGCGATCCATTGCGGCTTGAGGTTCGCGGGGTAGAGCGCGGTCGCCTTGCCGCTGGCGCTGATGCCGTAGACGAACGCCGAGTGGCCGACCTCGCGGCTGTCGGGCGTGGCCTGGACGGCGACGCCCCACACGCGCCAGACAGGCGCGAGCTGGGCGAGCGATCCGATCAGGTACTCCATGCGGCCGGTCATCTCATGGGCGGCCACGAAGGCCTTGACGGTGGCTGGTGTATCGCCCTTGGGGTCGACAGACACCGCGATCACCTGCACCTTGGCGGCCTGCGCGCCGAGCATGCCCAAGGCGTTGTGCAGGTTGCTCACGATCAGCGGGCAGATGTCGGGGCAGTGGTCGTAGATGAACGTCAGCAGCACCGCCTTGCCGCGGTATTGCGAGGGCGTGACGCGATGTCCGAGGGAGTCCCGTAGCGAGATTGCGGGCGCCCCGCGTGGCGGTGACAGCTGCGAAGGCGCATCGAGGGCGAGCGTCGGTTGCGAGCCAGTGCTCCCAGCCGTGGCGCTGTGAGTGCTACCGCCGCAGCCGGAGAGGATGGCTACGCAGAGCGTGCCGAATACCACCGCCCGCCGGGCGACACGGATCCGTTTACGCGGCCGTGTCACCTCACTTCACCGTCAGTGTGCCTTCCATCCCGGCCTGGCGGTGGCCGGGGACGGTGCAGTAGAACTTGTAGGTCCCGGGTTTCAGCGTCGCGGACACGGTCGAGGTGCCACCTGGCCCGACGACTTCACCGGGAGTGTTCACGCCGTTGCCTTCGATCGCGATGCTGTGCGAGAGCTGGGAGGGGTTGTGCATCGCGATCGTGACCGCGCCGGCGTGGGTTTGCAGGGTGCTGGTGTTGAAACGTAGCTGACCGGTGGGATCCGCGCTCAGCGAGAGCTTGCTCGACGCGGCACCGGGGGCGGCCCCAGGTTGCTGGGTGGTGGAGCTCGCGGCGGTGGTGGGCGAGCCGCTGGTTGAGGTTGTGCCGGTAGCCGCGCCAGAGGGCGAGGCGCTCGTGCCAGACGAGCTCGCAGGCGATGAGCCGCCGCAGGCTGCGAGCGTCAGGGCGGTGGTCAGCGCCGCACTCCAGGCGCCAGCCATCTTGAGCCGTCGCCTGGCGCGGATCATCTCGACGCCCGGTGGGTTGTCACGCCTGCCCTGCTAGCCCACATTGACGCTCACCGATGCCATCGCTTTGGGGGTGGGCGCGTGTTGGTTGTCCTCGAGGATCGCGTAGAAGCGGTGGGTTCCCGGCTTGATGTGGGCGAGCGAGATCGAGAGTGTGTTGGAGCAGCTCATGCGCAGCATCGTGCCCATGCCCATCATTCCCATCGTGGTCGAGTCGACGTTGAGGTGCCAGTGGCCGTAGCCGGCTACGTCGGGCTTTCCGTACATCGCGCAGGAGAGCTTGAAGTTCTTAACCGCTATGTGCAGTGTCAGCGTGCCGTGCACTGTTTCGCCGCTCTTGGGCGAGAGGATTTCGATCTGTGGCTTGCCGGGGAAGTGCAGCGGCGTCACGGTCGTGGCCGCGGTTGCAGGCCTGTAGTCGATTGGGACCATCTTCGCGGCCTTCATGTCGTCGGCGTGTTCGTTGCTCGCCGGGATGAAGCCGAGCATGTGCATTCCGGGCTTGACATCGAGCATGCTGACCTGGCTGTTCGGTTCGCAGTACATGTTGATCAGCGAGCCGTCGAGCGTGATGTGGTAGTGGCCGACGCCCGCCTTATCAGGTGTTCCCGCCGAGCTGCAGTCGACCTTGAAGTTCGACAGGGCAACGTGAAACGGGACGCTCGGCCCCGTGACGACCGTGCCCGGAGCGGGCGAGGCGACGCTGACCCGCGCACCGGTATGGGCTTCCATCATCGCTGCGCTTGACCCGGAGCCGGACATGCCCGACTGCGAGCTGGGCATCGTCGACTGCGAGCTTGAGGTGCCCGACTGCGAGGAGGCGACTGCGCTCGTCTGGTGGGTGGTCTGGGACGCCTGGTTGCTGCTGCTACCACCGCAGCCCGCGATCGCCACCGCCAGGCCGAGCGGCAAGCCCGCCATCACTCGCTTGGACAACATCCTGCCTCCTTGGGTTCTAGTTGGTTCGGATCGCCTCGACGATCCGCCGCGCGGACACCGCGCTGTTCCGCCGCTCTATGACCGGCTTCGAGACGCTTTGACCCTCGCGCCTCGCCAACGGTTCAAGATCCGTCGAGGCGACGAACCATTTGGCGCTTGCGCGGGTCAGAGGCGGCGTGGGACCACTATGAGCACCGCGAACGCGACCGCAACGGCTACCCGGGCTCGCGCCGGGCTCTATCTTCTAGGCATCGAGCCCCATGCCCTGAGCATCGACGAGGATCGGCTGATCGCACGCGCCCAAAGCGGCGATCGCGCCGCGTTCGAGGAGCTCGTAAGGATCTACGCCGAGCGTCTGCATGCCGTCGTGCTGCGGCTCTGCGCCAACGGCCACGACGCCGAAGAGGTCACCCAGGAGGCGTTCCTGCGCGCCTGGCGCGCAATCGACCGCTTCGATGGCCGTTCGCACTTCTTCACGTGGCTGTATCGCATCGGCATCAACGAGGCCAAGCGTCACAGCCAGCGGCGCCAGAGGATGCGCGTGATATCGATCGACGACGCTCCGCCTGGCGAGCTCACCGATCCCAGCGAGGCGCCCGAGGCCCGCGCGCGCCAGAGCGAGGCGCGAGCCGCGCTCGAGGCCGCGGTGAGTGCTCTGCCGATCGACTATCGCGCGCCGCTTGTGTTGCGCGACATCGCGGGCCTGTCTACGACCGAGGCCGCGGAGATCCTCGGCCTCAGCGAGGCCGCATTCAAGAGCCGGCTGCACCGCGCCCGCGTGTCGGTTCGCGAAGCCGTCAAGCACGACCTGCCAGGCGAGGCGGGCTCATGACCGGGCTCTTGCGTAGAGGGCTGGTTCGGCGCCGGCATCCTCGGTCGCGCGTGTTCTCGCAGTACCTCGACGGCGAGCTCGCGCCCACTGAACGCCGTGCGCTAGAGGCCCACCTGCTGGACTGCGACGACTGTCGGAGGGATCTCGCCGCGCTCTCGCAAACGATCGACGCCCTCGGCGCGCTGCCCTCCGAGCCGAGCCCCAACCTGGCCGACTCGGTCATCGCAGCGCTCCGTCTCGAGGATTCAGTGCGCGGTGTCGTCGCGCCGCGTCCGCCCAACACCGCGGCATCGCCCGCGCTGAGGGTCGTTGGCGAGGCGGGGCAACGATCGTCACGCGAGCGCAAGCATCCCGGTGCGATGTTGGACGTGCCCGCGGTGCTCCGCTACTGCCTGCGCCGCGCTCAGCTGCGCCTGACGCTTCCGGTGGCGCTGCTCGCCGGTGCTGCGATCAGCCTGATCAATCAGGGAAGCATGATCTTCAACGGCGAGGTCACGGTCGGCATGTGCGCGATCTGCGCGCTGAACTTCGTGGTCCCATTCATCGCGCTGAACCTCGGCTTGGCGATGGCCGTGGGAGTTGTGAACAGGAGACGGACCTGAGCATGGCCGTCACGTGCCTCGCACGCCTGTAAGGATTCCACCGCGTGTTGACGAGCAGAGTCGAGCGCTGGCGGCAGGAAGGCACGATGGAGGATGTCAATGGACGCCGCCTGTACGTTCAGCGCCGCGAGGGCAGCTCGCCGATGCTGTTGCTTCTGCACGGATTTCCCTCGAGCTCCTACGACTGGCGCCAGCTGCTCAAGCTGCGCCCGCGGCCCGCCGCGCTGGCCTTCGACTGCCTCGGCTTCGGGCTATCGGACAAGCCCCGCGATCACGTCTACACGCTCGCCTGGCAGGCGGACGCCGCGCAGGAGCTCGTGCGCAGGGCCGGCTCACCACCCGTGTTGCTCGTTGCCCACGACATGGGCACCTCAGTCGCGACCGAGCTGATGGCGCGCGACCTGCGCGGCGAGCTCGACATGAAGCTGACGGGCGCGCTGCTGTTCAACGGCAGCATGCTCCTGCATCTGGCTTCCCCCACGATCGGGCAGAAGCTCCTGCGCAGCCCGCTTGGGCCGCTGGCCGGCCGCGTCACCACCCCCAGGGCGTTCCGCACGCAGTTCGCGCGCGTGTTCTCCTCCTCGCATCCACTGAGAGCCGCGGAGGCCGCCGACCAATGGTCGCTGGTGGCACACAATGGTGGGCAGCGAATCGGACACCTGCTCGTGCACTACATGAAGGAGCGCGAACAGCTCACCGATCGCTGGCACGGCGCGTTTCGCGACTGGCCGGGACCGCTCTCACTCGCATGGGGCCTGCGCGACCCGGTCGCCACGACCAGCGTCTTCGATGGCCTGCGAACTCTTCGACCGGGCGTCCCGGCGTGCGAGCTACCCGATGCGGCCCACTACCCCCAGCTGGAATGCCCTGAGCAAATCGCCGCCGCCCTGGATCAAGCATGCGAGCAAGCCGCCGCGCGGTGAGCGGGCTCGCCCTCGCGCGCGAGGCATGCGTGTTTTGCCTCCAGCGGCGCAACCTGCGCCGCACGGTGCGGATCGCGCTCGTCGTCGGTGTCGTGCTGACGCTGATCAACCAGGGGGGCGTGATCACGGCGGGCCATGCGACGACTGCGACATGGGTGCGCTGCGGGCTGAACTTCGTCGTCCCGTTCCTGGTCTCGAACGCCGGGCTGCTAAGCGGGCGCCAGTGACCATGCCGCGGTCAGCGTTGACCTCGCACTGCGTGCACGAATCGTTCTGACCACGCTTTAGGTCAAACATCCCGATGGTCGCCCGTAGCAGCTCGCACCGGCTCGAACAGAGCATCGCCGCGGCTCGGGAGAGGGCGGTCGCATGCTGATCGCCGCAACCTCGGTCGACCCGGCGGGCGGCGTCGGCGTGCTCGCGGCGATCGCCGCGGGGGTCGTATCGTTCCTCTCGCCCTGCGTGCTGCCGCTGGTGCCTGGCTATCTCTCGGCGGTCGTCGGCGTCGCTCCCGCGGAGCTCAAGGGCGCCGGGAAGCTCAGGGTGCTGATCCCGAGCCTGCTGTTCGTGTCGAGCTTCTCGACCATCTTCGTCCTGCTCGGGGTGGGCGCGACCCTGCTCGGGTCGAGCTTCACGACCCACCGTCAGCTGCTCGACAAGATCGCGGCCGTGCTGATCATCGCGCTCGGGGCGTTCTTCGTGCTGAGCCTGTTCATCACGCGCCTGAATCGCGAGTGGCACGTCGAGGGGTTGCTCGAACGCGCCGGACGCGGCGGCCCGCTCATCGCCGGTGCGGCCTTCGCCGTTGCGTGGACGCCGTGCGTCGGTCCGACGCTCGGAGCGATCCTCACTGCGGCTGCGCTCTCAAGCTCGGCTGCCCATGGCGCGCTGCTGCTCGCGTTCTACTCGGTCGGCCTGGCGGTCCCGTTCCTTGCCACGGCGCTCGCGTTCGAGCGGATGAGCGGCATGTTCGCGGTCGTCAAGCGCCACTTCGCCGTGCTGATTGGAGTCGGCGGCGTCGTGCTGATCGCGATGGGGGTGCTGATCTGGACGGGGGAGCTTTTCCAGCTCAACATCCAGGCGCAGCGGGCCCTGGAAGGCAGCGGCATTGATTTCTTCAACTCGGTATGAGCTGGCCGCGTGGCCATCTCTCAGTGCCCTCCTCGGCGGTCGCTCTCGCGCTCGCCGCCCTCGTGCTGGCGGGTTGCGGAGCTGGCGCGTCCGGCCGGCGGGCGGCGGCGGTCGGGTCCGGCGCCCAGCCGGTGACGGGCGTCAGCTTCGATACGTCCGGCTGGCGAACGCACTTTGGACTTCACGCTGTCCCGCTGAGCACGATCTCCTCGGGTGGTCCCGGGCGCGACGGGATCCCCCCGCTCGATCACCCGCGCTTCGTCTCGGCGGTGTCCGCCGCGCACTTCCTGATCGCGCGCGAACCGGTGATCGCGGTCGCCGTCGGCGGCCAAGCACGTGCCTACCCGGTGCAAATCCTTCTCTGGCACGAGATCGTCAACGACACGCTGGCCGGTGAGCCGGTCGCGGTCACATACTGTCCGCTGTGCAATACCGCGATCGTCTACTCCCGAGCGGTCGGGCACAGGCTGCTGACGTTCGGGACCACGGGCAACCTGCGCAACTCCGACCTCGTGATGTGGGACCGCCAGACCCAAAGCTGGTGGCAGCAGTACGACGGCCACGCGATCGTCGGTGCGCTGACCGAAGCGAAGCTCACGCCGCTGTCCTCGGCGACCATCAGCTTCGCCGACTTCCGCGCCCGCTACCCGCAGGGCACGGTGCTCTCGCGGGACACGGGCTTTGACCTTCCCTACGGGAAGAACCCCTACGTCGAGTACGACGCTGCCGGCGAACGACCGTTCCTCTACAGCGGCCGCATCGACCCTCGCCTCCAAGCGCTCGAACGCGTGGAGAGCATCACGGTCGGCACCGCCACCGTGGTCCTGCCGTTCCGCGCGTTGCGAGGGCACCCGGCGCCCGCTGTCTCGGTCGGCGGCGTGCCCGCGGTGGTGCTCTTCGACGCGAATGTCAGCTCGCCGCTGGACGCACGAGTGACTCGCGACTCCCGCGTCGTGGGCACCGCAGCCGCGTTCGACCGCCGCCTGGGTGGCAGGACGCTCACGTTCGCCTCAGCGGGGCCCGGGATCGTCACCGACCGGGAGACGGGCTCGCGCTGGGACATCACCGGCCGCGCGATCGCCGGGCACCTGCTCGGAGCGCAGCTGCGTCGCCTGCACGACCTGCAGGCGTTCTGGTTCGCGGTCGCCGCCTTCGTCCCGCACGCGCGGCTGGCCGGGCCGTGACGCGCACGGTCGTCGGCGTATGACTCGCAGGCCAGGGGGCGATCTGGCGCAGACTTGAATCGTTTGCGCGCCGCTTGGGTCCAAGCCCCTGTTTGGGAGAACTCGTCTCGCTCCGTTGGAGGCAGCGAAACCTCGATGTCTGGAAAAGCCGCAAAACAGCGCCGCCGTCAGTCGAGGGCCGACGTCAAAGCTGCCGACCGGCGCAAGGACCGTATGACGACGATCGTGGCCGTGCTCGCGTTCGTGGCGATCGTCGGCGGTGCGATCGCATACGTCTCGCTAAAAGGCGGTCACGGGGCCGCGAGCTCCTCCACCTCGGCGAGCGTCGCGCCCGCCCTGCCGCCCGCGCCGACGGGCGGGCTTCCCAAGCAGATCTCGGCGAACATCGCAGAACAGAACCAGGTGATCGAAACTCCGATCCATGCCAAGCTCGCCAGCCTGCGCGGGGTGCCGATCGTCGTCAACCAATGGGCCTCCTGGTGCCCGAACTGCAAGGCCGAGTTCCCCTTCTTTCAGCGCCAGTCCCGACGCTTTGAGCGACAGGTGGCCTTCTTGGGCCTCGATGCCCAGGACCAGCGCGCCGGCGCAGTGAGCTTCCTGAGGACGCACCCGGTCGTCTACCCGAGCGTGTTCGACGAAAGCGCCCAGCAGGCCAGCTCGCTCGGCGGCGGCCAGGGCTGGCCGACGACGTTCTTCTTCGATCGCACAGGCAAGGAGACGTTCGTGCACGAGGGCGCCTACCCCACTGAAGAACTGCTCGAAGCAGACGTCCGCCGCTACGCCCTCGGCGCCTGAGCGTCCGGGGAAGCGTGCATTCAACCGCTCACTTCTCTTGAACCGTCCGCAGGACTCTCAGGTCTAACCGGACCGCAGGGTGTTCACGACACGCTGACTCGTGCGCCCAGGCGCGCCGGCAACCGACCGAGGAGGATCCATGACCGCGAAGCGCTACCTGATCTTGCCGCTGGCCGGCGCCGCGCTGGCCAGTGCGGGCTGCGGCTCGGGCAACTCGCGCGGCACCACGAAGAGCACCACGAAGAGCGCGAGCCACGGGAGCATGCCGACGACCAAGACGAGCACGTCGATGGCGATGGGCAATAGCGGCGGTCACACGGCGGCAAGCATGCTGGCGATGTCGGTCGCTAACGCCGAGGTGACGGTGGGATCCTCACCCCATTACGGCAACGTCCTCTACGACAAGGATCGCTTTGTTCTGTACTCGTTCTCGGCCGACCGCGGCTCGAGAAGCACCTGCTACGGCACGTGCGAGAAGGCGTGGCCGCCGATGCTCACCAAGGGAGCGCCGCGCGTCGTCGGGCTCGACGCCAAGCTGCTCGGCACGACCAAGCGCCGTGACGGCTCGCTGCAGGTCACCTATGGTGGGCACCCGCTGTACTACTGGTCGGGCGACACGGTCGGCGCGATCATGTGTCAGCACGTGAAGCTGCACGGCGGCGAGTGGTACGTGGTCAGCCCCAGCGGCATGGCGAACATGGCAAAGGGCGTCGGGACCATGTCGGCGATGTCCTAGCTTGGATATGGCGGCCCGTTTCCTCCAAGCTGCGCACTGCTGAGTCGGGCTCGTGGTAGCGCTGATCGCGTTCGCGCTCGTGGCAGGCGCGGCGACCGCCGTCTCGCCGTGCGTGCTGCCGGTACTGCCTGTCGTGCTCTCGGCCGGGGTTACGGGCGGGGGTCGGCGGCCGCTGGGGATCGCCACCGGCCTCGCGCTGTCGTTCACGTTCGCCGCCGTCGCACTCGTCTATGTGATCTCCGCATTGGGCCTCCCGAACGACCTGCTGCGCACGCTCGCGATCGGCGCTCTGATCGCGTTTGGCATCTCGCTGCTCGTTCCGCGGATCGGCGATCGGCTGGAGGCCGGCCTGACCCGCATCGCCCCCGCGGCTCGTCCAGGCTCTGGCGCGGGCTCGGGTGCCGGGTTCTGGTCTGGGATGCTCGTGGGTGGAGGGCTGGGCTTTGTCTATGCGCCCTGCGCGGGCCCGATCCTCGCCGGTGTGATCACCGTGTCGGCCTCCCAGAGCTTCGCCGCAGGAAGGCTGGCGGTCGCGCTCGCATACGGAGCCGGGTCCGCGATCGTGCTCTACGCATTGATGGTCGGAGGTCGCAAGGTAACCAGGCGCCTTGCGCGGTCGAGCGGGCGGCTTCAGATGGCGATGGGCGTGATCATGATCGTGGTCGCGCTGGCGATGCTCGGCAACTACGACACGCGCTTTGAGACCGCGATCGCCAGCGATCTTCCATCATTCCTGGTCGACCCCACCCAGAGCCTGGAGAACAGCCACGCCGCGGCTGCTCAGCTCGCGACGCTGCGCGGGCACAGCTCTCGCCAGGCTGGAGGTCTACGCGAGGCCGACGCCGGTCTGAGGCTCCCGGTCCTCGGTGGCGCCCCCGAGCTCGTGGGCACGCAGAAGTGGTTCAACACCTCAGGCGGGCGCCCGCTGACGCTCGCCGGGCTGCGTGGACACGTCGTCCTTGTGGACTTCTGGACTTATAGCTGCATCAACTGCATCCGTACCCTGCCATACCTGAACGCGTGGTATGCGAAGTACGCCGCGAAGGGCTTCGCGATCATCGGGGTGCACACCCCCGAGTTCCCGTTCGAGCACTCCGCGTCAAATGTCGCGCAGGCTATCCAGCAGAACGAAATCCGCTACCCGGTCGTTCAGGACAACAACTACACAACCTGGAGCGCCTACAACAACCAGTACTGGCCTGCCGAGTACCTGATCGACGCCCGCGGACGCATCCGGCTCGCCGACTTCGGCGAGGGCAACTACGCGGCCAAGGAGCGTGCGATCCGCAGCCTTCTGGCCGAACAGGGAGCCAGTGGACTGGGCAGCGCCGCCGCCGTGCGCGCCGAGCAGCCCTCAGGAGCCGACGTCACGCCCGAGTCCTATCTCGGCGCCGAAAAGGCTGCGTGCTTCGAAAACGGACAGATCACGACGGGCGTGCACGATTTCGGCTCCTCAACCCGCCAACCCGAGCCCGAACGTCTGCGCTACGGCGGCGCGTGGAGGATCACCGGCTCTGCAGCGACCGCCCTGCCAGGTGCCCGTCTACAGTTGAGCTTCCGCGCCCGCCGTGTGTTCCTCGTGATGGGCTCACCGGCCCGTCCGCGAAACGTACGCGTCCTGCTCGACGGGCACCCAATCCCCCAGCAGCTCGCGGGCAGCGACGTTCACGGGTCGCGGGCGCGCGTGTCCTTCCAGCGGCTGTACCGGCTGGTCGACCTACCCCGCGTAGCGCATCACGTGCTCACGGTCGAACCCGACGCCGGCGTGAGCGGCTACTCCTTCACGTTCGGCTGAGCGCTACCCGGCGGCTCGCGAGTTGGTGGCCGCTGCTCCGGTTACAGTCAGCGGGACCTATGGTGTCGCGTCGCTCCTCAGAGCGCTCCGGGCGAGGATTCGCGAATCCTCTCGGTGGCGCGCGCGGTCATATGGGACGAGATGACAGTCCTCGCCGCTGCACCGCCGATGCCAACCGCCGCTGACGACGACGAGGAGCGGCTGCTCGTTCGCGCGCGCGACGGCGACCAGGAGGCGTTCAACCAGCTGGCCGGGCGCTACTCGACCCGGCTGTGGCGGACGCTCTACCGCATCACACGTGACTGCGAGGCCGCCCACGACGCCGTCCAGGAGGCGCTAATACGCGCCTGGCAGAACATCGACCGCTTCGAGGGCCGCTCGCGGTTCTACACCTGGCTCACACGGATCGGCATCAACGAGGCCTACCGAGGCCTGCGCCGCCCGACCGAGGAGTCGCTCGACGTCGACGACCAGGTCGGCCAGCGTATACCCACTTGGGGGAGCCGGCCGGATGAGATCTTCGAGTCGCGCGAGTTCGTCGCGGCCGTTGAGCGGGCGCTCGGCGAGCTGCCGCTCGACTACCGCACGGCGGTCACGCTCCGCGACGTCGAGGGGCTGAGCGCCGCGGAGGCCGCGGAGGTCCTTGAAATCGGCGAGCGCGCGCTCAAGAGCCGCCTGCACCGGGGACGGATGGCGTTGCGGGGAAAGCTTGACGACTACTTCAAGGAGGGTTACGTATGAGCCTGAACCCGGTCACCCGCCACCGCGAACACTGCAGCGAGACACGGGCGCACATGTCGGAGTATCTCGATGGCGAGCTCGAGCCGAGCGCTCTCGCGGCGGCCGAGCGTCACGTGCGCTGGTGCCCGAGCTGCGGACGGATGCTCGCCAACCTCCGCCGCACGATCGGCGGTCTGCGCCGCCTCGGCGACCAGCAGACGCCTGTCGATGAGCCGCGGTGACGCGGCCCGGCGCGCGGCGATTCGCGCCTCGCCTCCCCGCAGCTGGCCGCGGCCATGAGCGCCGCGAGCGACGGATGCCCTGAGCGCTATCCGCCGATCGACTCCTACGCGTTTCTCTCCGACGGTCACAGCGCGACGCTGATCGGCCCTGATGCGGCCGTGGAGTGGCTGTGTGCCCCGCGCTTTGACGGGCCGAGCGTGTTCGCGAGGCTGCTCGATCGCGAGCGGGGCGGGGCGTTTGAGCTCTCGGTGCTCGGAGCGAAGCCGCCGCGACGACGGTATCTGGACGGGACGTTGGTGCTCGAGTCGCGGTTTGACACGGGCGCGGCGAGCGTGGTGGTCTACGACTTCCTGTCGCTGGAGGCCGAGGGCAGGCACGGCCGCGGGCAGGTCGATCCCCATCACGTGCTCGTGCGCCTGGTGCGTTGCGAGCGCGGTCACGCCGACGTGCGGGCGCTCGTCGACGCCCGCCCCGACTACGCCCGGCGAGCGGCCGCCTGGCGCGAGCAGGACGGCTTCTTGCTGTGCGAGGCGCCTACGGCGCGTCTGGCCGTCTCCAGCGATCAGGCGCTGTCGGTGAGCGAGCGCGGCGTGACAGCCGCGTTCTCGCTGAGAGAGGGTGAGGCAGCCGCGTTGACGCTGCGCTACGCCGGAGAGCCAACGCGGCCGATCACGGCGGCAAGGGCAACCGAGCTACTCGACCTCACCGTTGACTCCTGGCGCGCGTGGTCGGGACGCTGTCGCTACGACGGGATCGGACGCGAGCTCGTTCATCGCAGCGCGCTCGTGCTCAAGGGGCTTGTCTACCACCCCTCCGGCGCCCTGCTGGCCGCGCCCACGACATCGCTGCCTGAGGAGATCGGCGGCGAGCGCAACTGGGACTACCGCTTCAGCTGGCTGCGCGACGCGGCCTTCATGCTCAACGCCCTGATGCAGCTCGGCTTCGAGCACGAGGCCCAGGACTACATGGACTTCCTGCTCGCCGAGTGCGCCCGCTGCGGGGACGAGCCGCACCTGATGCTCGGCATCGGCAGCGAGCACGACCTGGAGGAGTCGACGCTAGACCATCTCGAGGGCTACGCGTGCTCGCGCCCGGTGCGAATCGGAAACGGCGCCCACGAGCAGTTCCAGCTGGGCACCTACGGCACGGTCCTCGGCGCCGCGCTGGCATACCAGCGGCTGACCGGAGAGCTCTCACCAGACCACTGGACGCTGCTGCGCTCGATGGTGGAGTTCACGTGCCGGCGCTGGCAGGAACCGGACAGCGGCATCTGGGAGGTCCGCAGCGAGCCGCGCCACTTCACACACTCGAAGGTGATGGCGTGGGTATGTGTCGCCGCCGGCATCGAGCTCGCCGAACTGCTCGCAGCGAGCGATGCACCGCTCGCGCGGTGGCGCGACACACGCGACGCGATCCATGCGGAGGTCATGGAGCGGGGCTACGACGCCGACCGCGGCGCGTTCGTTCAAGCCTATGGATCGCAGGCGCTCGACGCCTCGCTGCTGCGGCTCCCGCTTGTTGGCTTCCTCGCCGGCGATGATCCGCGCATGATCTCGACCGTCGAGCGCATCGCCGAGGAGCTCGAGACCGAGGAGGGACTCGTCTTGCGCTACCGCCAGAGCGAGACCGACGACGGGCTCGGCGGGGGCGAGGCGGCGTTTGCGATCTGCTCCTTCTGGCTTGTCTCGGCGCTCGTGCGCGCCGGGCGCCTCGAGGACGCGCGGCGGCGCTTTGACGCGCTGTGCGCACGGGCGAGCCAGCTCGGACTCTACGCGGAGGAGCTCGCGCCAACCGGCATGCGAGGTAACTTCCCTCAGGCCTTCACGCACCTGGCGCTGATCCAGGCCGCCATGGATCTGGACGCCGGTCTGCGCGCTCAAGCCGCCGACGGATCGGCGAACGCCGCGCGTGGCGCAGGTGCGGCGGAGATCACGAGCCCGGTTCGCCACGGCACCACGTAAGCGGTAGCAACCATCTGCCGCGCGTCGTGACCCTCAGGGATGCTCCCGGTCGTTGAGATCACGCAGCCGCCGCGGGCGGTATCAGGTCGAGGCCGAGTTGCTGCTCGAGCGACCGCTTCGGCTGGGCGCCAACGGCCCGCGCCGTCGGCTGTCCGTCGCGGTAGAGGACGATTGTGGGGATGCCTTGGACGCCGGCGAGCTCTGCGAGCTCGGGATCGTCATCGACATTGACCTTGCCGACCTTCAGGGAGCCGAAGCGCTCGGCGGCGATCTCCTCCACGACCGGTCCGAGAATCCGGCACGGCCCGCACCACGGCGCCCAGTAGTCGACCAGCACGGGCGTTCGGGAGCGGAGGACCTGCGCGTCGAAGTTCTCCGTTGTGAGCGTGATCACGTTGTCCATGTCGGCATTCCTCTCTGTGTCGTTGGGATTGAGCGTTCGTCGATTGGACCGCTGCCGAGCGCTTCAGGATTCGCCGCTCTGCCCACCGTGTGCGGGTCGGCGCGATAGTCACCACTGCGACGGATGCAGTGCGTCACGCTCACGTGATTGGAGAGCGCGAGGAGGGTGGCGCCGGCCGGGGGGGACGGCCGGCGCCACCGGATGGCGGGTCAGGCGTTACGGCGCCGGAGCAGGGTCGCGGCGACCATGCCAACTGTGGCGCCGAACAGGCCGTGGGCAACCCACCAGCTCCACTCCGGCGTTGAGGTGTAGAGCGTGTGGACGCTCTGCAGGACGCCGTTTACGAGACCGTTGACGATCGCGACCTCGAGCACGAGTCCGAACATCGTCCCGAACGCCATCGCCTTGACGATGCTCGGGCGTTTGCCAAGCAGCGTCGTCGCGAGGCCTACACCGATAACCCCGAGCATCATCGAGTTCATCATGTGGCCCATCAGCCCGAGGAACACGGCCCAGAATTCGAAGCTGCCGTGGAACCAGCTCTGCCCGAAGACGACGCTCGGTATCGATGTCACCGCGGTCCAGAAGCTCGTGTGAATGCCGGCCACGGCGGTCGGGTCCTGGGCGATCGCGCCCACGACCATCTGCCACATGGCCATCATCACGCCGCCGAGCAGGCCGGCAATGGCGCCCACGCGCAACAGCGTCGAGCCGGCCAGCCGAACACTTGCCTCATGGCGGTCGAAATGCGGGTAATGCGCTGCTTGCGCTCCCATGGTGTTACTCCTTCCAGCGTGCGTTGTAATCACCTATTCGAAGATGGGACCGCACATGGGAGCGGGAGGATTCAGTGCGAGACAGCGCCCGCCGGCATCCTGATGACGCCAGCGATTCACCGGTGGGCGTGAGCGATCAGACGCTCGGCCGGCTTGGAGCCGGCCGTCGGCGAGTCCTGCTCGTCGAGCCACGCCAGGAAGTCGCGGCTGTCCGCGAGTCCTCGCGCGATCAGCTCCTCTGCATGGGAGAAGTCGATCGGCTGCACCTCTTGCGGGCAGGGTGGCGGCAGGACCACGAGACGGGCGCGGTCGCGATAGACCTCCACCTCCAGCTGAAGGCGCTGTTGGACCAGCAGGCTCATCGCGTGCAGCAACATCGCCAGCGCGCCTCGCGGATGCGTGGGTAGCGCGCACGCGTAGCCCGTGGGCAGCACATAGATCTCTTCGGCGCCGAGCTCGATCGCGTGTGAGATCGGCGTGTTGTCCGAGACACCCCCGTCCATCAACCTGCGCCCCTCGAACGGCACCGGCGCAAACACGGCCGGGATCGCCGCGCTCGCCATCACCGCGTCAACGGCAGGACCACGCGAGAGGCGCAACTCCTGACCGCTGCTGACGTCGGTGGCTATCACGTGCAGCGGCACCCGCGCCTGCTCCAGTCGTTCGATCTCCAGATGGCGGCTGATCAGGCGTCTCAGGTTGCCATCGGGGACGAGGTGATCGCTGCGACCAATGAACCCGATGAACCCCGTCAGCGGATTAGCAGGGAAGATCGCGCCACGGCGCAGCCCGCGCCACACCTCGCCCAACGCTCTCGCCGTCTCGGGTGTCGGGTCGCGCGAGGCGATAAATCCGCCGTTGATGGCGCCTGCCGACGTCCCGACGATCAGATCGGGCGTGACGCCCCGCTCGAACAGCGCCTCCAGCATTCCGACCTGGATCGCGCCAAGGCTCGCTCCGCCCGAGAGCACGAACGCCGTCCTCATTCCGCGCGCCCGGTCATGCGCGCCGCGTGCGGGCCCGCGCGATCATGCCGCTGCGCGCGGTCGCGATCACGCCCGCGGCCACCGGTGGCGCGGCCGCTTGTTGGTGTTTTCAGTCGGTCTTGCAGCGGTTTCATGGCGTGGTCGATATGAGCACTGATGTGACCGCATCCGAGCCTGGCGGGATTCTCCGGTCCTGGTGCCCGCCGGCCTAGAGAATCCATCCAACACTCCACGATGTCCAACTGGGTGAGATGCGTATAACAGCCCAGGTGAGCGACCGCGCAGAGATCTGCTCGCCGACGACCTGCCACCGTGCCGGCTCGGATCGTTAGCCGGCCCGCCGCCCTGTCGGCGCGCGTGGGAGTTGCGGCGCTGGCGCAGGCGCTCGCTTTCCAGCGACGGCCGGTGTCGACGCTACTGCGAGAAGCGCAGGCCGGAGGGGACGCGTTCACCCTTGTTACGCCGATGGCTGGGCGCGCATGCGTGCTGGCGACCCCGGAACTCGCGCACGAGGTGCTGCATTCCCCTCCTGGGCGCTACCGCGCGGGAGCCGCGAACCGGCGGATCCTGCCAGTGCTTCCGCAGGGCACGCTGCTGACGATGGACGGAGCTGAGCACCGCGCGCGGCGAGGCGCACTCGCTCCCCTCTTCCATGGAGATTCGCTGCAGGCGATGGCGCCGATCATCCGCGAGATCGCCGCCACGGAGCTCGAACGCTGGCCGGTCGGGAGACCATTCGCCGTCCTACCCCGTACGCGCTTCATGACGCTCTGCATCGCCGCACGGCTTGTCCTCGGGATCGAGGGCCAACAGTTGGTCGGCGAGCTTGAGCGCCACCTCTCCGATGCGCTGCGGCCCTACTCGATGCTGGCCGGGGTCCACCGGCTGGAGCGCCTGGGCCCTGCGAGTCCGCAGGCCTTCGCCATACGCTGCCGCGCTGGATTCGCCCACGGAGTGGCCAAGGTCCGTGGCGCCAGGGAATCCGGACAGCACGAGGGGCCGACAGACGCAGTCGATCTGCTCTGCGCCGCCGCAGGCCCGGACGGGCGCCTCGATGATCCAGAGGTCGCCGATGAGCTCTTCGCGCTCCTTCTCGCCGGGCACGAGACTACAGCCACCGCGCTGGCATGGGCCGTGGAGTTACTCGCGCGTGATCCCGCGACGGCGGCTGCGCTGGCCGACGAGACCCGCGCCGAGGATCGCCCGCTGCTCGACTCGACGGTCCTGGAGGCGCTGCGGCTGCGCCCGCCGCTCGTCGACATCGTTCGAGAGCTCACCGAACCAGCTCGCCTGGGCGGCCACGAGCTACCCGCGGCGACGCTGATCCTGATCCCGCCCACGCTCATCCACCGCCATACCCAACCTGCAGGCGAGAGCTTCCTCGCCGATCGTTTCCTCGGTCGCCGCCCGGACCCGCGGACCTGGCTGCCCTTCGGCGGAGGCGAGCGACGCTGTCTGGGCGCGTCTCTCGCTCTACTCGAGCTGCGCGAGATCCTCGCGCAGCTGATCAAACGGTTTGAGCTTCACCCGGCAGGCAAGCATCCGGAAGCCGCTGGCCTGCACGGAACGGCGCTGATCCCAGCAAGCGGGACCCGTGTGCTCCTACGACCGCGCTGATTCGCGGTTGTTCATGTGCGGCGGTGGTCGGGCCGTCCGATCCGCGCGCGTTATGCGGCTTCCGCTAACCGCGAAGCGGTCCGCTGAGACGTGGCTCTGCTAGGGCACCGGCGCCGGGCGCTCATGGTGTTGCAGCGCAAACCAGAACGGCAGCACGACCAGCAGCGAGCCGCCGATTATGTTGCCGATGCCGACGGGGATGATGTTCCACCACAGCGCCGGTCCCCATCCGGGTCCGTGACCTGAGGGCATGATCAGCGAGAAGTACCCCATGTTCGCCGGGCTGTGCTGGAAGTTGGCCGCGACGAACAGTGTCACCGCCAAGAACACCGGGATGTACTTTCCGAACAGCGTCCGACCCATCACGGCGAAGAACGCGGCCATGCCCACGAGCCAGTTCGCAAGGACGCCGGAGAGAATCAGCTTTCCCCACTCGCCGGCCCCGCCGTGTGCGCGGTAGCTCATCTTCCGCTTGACGAGTTCGCCGAGCAGGTTCGTCACATCGCCTGGATAGCGCTGCGCGACGTGGATCAGCAGTCCGGTGAGGAAGGCACCGAGGAGGTTCCCGACCCAGGCCAGCGCCCAGAAGCGAACCACGCGCCGTCCGGGCGCATCGCAGCTGCGACGCAGAAGCGTCGCAGGCAGCGCCACGTTGGCCTCCGTGAACAACACCGCCTCGCTGAGGATCACGAAGAAGAAACCGGCCGAGAACCCCAGGCCCTCCAGCAGCCGCTGCGGCCCGGGTGTGTGTACCGCTGCTCCGAGCAACACCGAGAACAGCGCACCCATCGTGATGAAGCCGCCGCCGATTGCGCCAAGGACAAGAATCTGAACCGCCGAGAGCGCTCGGATGCGCCGCACCCCGGCGCGTCCCATCGTGTCGATCACGTACTCCGCGCCGACGTACTGCGCGGGCGGAGTCTGCGGTGCCCGCTCCTGCAGATCGCCCGCCGCTTGCTCGTGCCCTGAGGTGAGACCCATGCTCAAACGCTCCCTCTCGACGCTATCGGACTGCGCCCGCCGGCGCGCGCTCGGAGCGTGCCAGAGGGGTGGCTGGCAAGGCCACCCCTCTCTCGAGCTTCGGCTTCTGAAGGCTTGGTCGCATCAGGAAGCGGCGACCTCACCGCCCTGGGCGAGTTGCACGACGCGTCCGGCCTGGAAGCGCAGCGCCTTGACGATCGTCGCCAGTGCGAGCACGATCCCCGAGAGGATCAGTCCCATCCCGAGGAAGTCAAGCGGCTGCAGCCAGGCGTGCAGCGACTGGATCGTTGACAGATCCGAGGCCAGGCCCGCGGTCCTCGGGCCGCTCGCGACCAGGGCGCTGGCGTGTAGCCAGTAGCTGCTCTGGTCTACCGCGACCACGATGCCGACACCGAGACCGCCGATCAGAACCATCAGGCCCATCATCATCACGGGCGGGAACAGCTTCCCGGTGATCGGCTTGACGAAGTCGATCGAATCGCCGCCCACTGCGCGCTGGATGTCGCGCCCGCCGTCACGCAGCGCTCCGAGGATCGTCGCCAGCAGGAACGTCACGCCTGAGAGCAGGAAACCCAGTCCCAGGAACAGCAGCGGCGGCAGCAATCCGTTGCTGACCGCCTCGTAGAACGCGCGGTCGGAGACGATCCCGCCGTTGCCCGGCGCGCTCTGGATCACTCCGCCTGCCAGGCCGAAGTAGTCGTTCGCCGAGACGGCCGAGACGATGCCCAGCGCGATCCCGGCAGCGATCACCATCACGCCCATCGCGAGCATCGGCTGCCACATCCGCCGGGCCACGTCGGAAATCCGCAGCCCCTCCTTGACGGGAGTAGGCTTGGCCCGATACCCGGCAACACGCAGTCCGCTTGCAATCGTCGCGGTTGTCATCTCACTTACCTCCGTTCGTGTTGTGGATCAGTACCGGCAGGTAATCCCGCGTGGCATCGATCCGAAGCCCCAGCGAGGCCAGGATCGAGTCAAAGCGCAGAATCACACCGGTCAGCAGCGCGCCAATCCCGGCGATCGCCGTCGGGAACAGCCACGCCATCGTGCGTGCGCCCTCGCTCACGTCGAGCGAGTCGGTGGACAGCGCAATGCCCGCCACCAGACTCGCCGTCACGAGCATCAGTCCCACTACTACCAGCGCGCTCGAGATAGCGCTAGCGCGTGGCTCGGGGGGGAGTGTTGGCTGTGACATCTGGGTCCTCCTTGTCGTGGGTTGCGACGGTTGGAGGCAGCGAGCGCTCGCCAAGATTCATCACGGCGCCAGCCGGAAGTCCTCGAACTTGGACAGGCGGTCCGTGAGCTGAATCCTTCGCGCCGAGGCGTCACTCACATTGGTGGCCGCGTGTCGCGCGGCATCGACAACGCCCAAGATCCGGAGAGAACAATGGAGCGAGCATTCGACGTAGTGGTAATCGGAGCGGGCCCGGCCGGCGAGGTTCTTGCGGGCCGCCTGTCAGAACGCGGCAAGCACGTCGCGATCGTCGAGCGGGAGCTCGTCGGCGGCGAGTGCTCCTTCTATGCGTGCATGCCGTCCAAGGCATTGCTGCGTCCCGCCGAGATCCTGCGTGAGGTCGCGCGCGTGCCAGGCGCGGCGCAGGCCGTGACGGGGGAGCTCGACGTCGCCGCCGTGTTGGCTCGCCGAGACGAGATCATCAACGCGCTGAACGACTCAAAGCAAGAGCCATGGCTTCATGCGCGCAACATCGAGCTCGTGCGGGGCCACGCGCGCCTGGACGGCGAGCGTCGCGTGCGGGTCGGCGACGAAGTTCTCCTCGCACGTAATGCGGTGGTGATCGCGGTCGGCAGCGGCGCCCTGATCCCCCCGATCCCGGGGCTCGCCGAGGCCGGAGCATGGTCCAACCGCGAGATCACCACCTCGCGGGAGGTTCCGGCCAGGCTCGTCGTGCTGGGCGGCGGCGTGGTTGGAGTCGAGATGGCGCAGGCATGGGCCTCGCTTGGCGCCAAAGTGACGGTCATTGAGGCTATGGACGGGCTGTTGCCGCGCGAGGAGCCGATCGCTGGGCAGGAGCTCCGGAGCTCGCTCGAGCAGCTGGGCGTCGACGTGCGCACCGGAGTGCGCGCGAACGCAGTCGATCGCGAGGGCGACGAGGTGACGGTTCAGCTCGAGGACGGCAGCGCCGTCGTCGGCGACAGGCTGCTGATTGCCATCGGTCGAAAGCCGTTGACCGAGGGCATCGGGCTCGAGAGCGTTGGAGTACCAGCGGGCGGCTACGTCGAGGTCGACCGGCACCTGCAAGTCCCCGATCTGCCTTGGCTCTACGCCGTCGGCGATGTCAACGGCCGCTCGCTGCTGACACACTCGGGCAAGTATCAGGCGCGGATCGCCGCCGACCACATCCTCGGCGAGAACGCGGTCGCGACCAGCGACGGGCCAGGCGCGCCGCGCGTGGTCTTCACCGATCCGCAAGTCGCGGCGGTGGGCCTCACGTTCGCCGCGGCGCTGCATGCGGGCGTCGCTGCTGAGGCGATCGACCTGCCGACCGGGGGGACCGCGGGTGCGAGCTTCTACGGTCGCGGCGCGCCGGGGACGACGCGGTTCGTGGTCGACGTCGAGCACGAGGTGCTCGTCGGCGCGACGTTCGTCGGCCCCGAGGTCGCAGACCTCCTGCACGCCGCGACGATCGCGATCGTCGCCGAAGTACCGCTCGCGAAGCTGGCCCACGCGGTTGCGCCGTTCCCGACGCGCAGCGAGCTATGGCTGAAGTTCATCGAGGCCTACGAGCAGCACCGCGCGACGAGCCTGCACGCCTCGCGCGCGCTGCTCTCACTCAGTCAGGCGTAGTCGCTGCGGATGCGAGGCTCCGGCCAGATCCGGGGCGCGCCGGACACCGACGGTTCACCGCGAGCGTGAATCCTTACCGCCTCGGCGGTGTCAGATGAAACATGACCGCGACCGGGCGAACCCGTATCTCGCGACCTGCTCGATCCCGAGGCTCTCGCAAGGCCCATCGGGCTCATCGTACGTGCGGGTAGAGGCGGATAAGGCGATGCGGCGGTACACCGGCTAGGAACAGCCAGCGGATCGCGATCCACGATGCGATTGTGCGAGGCAGGCCAAGCTGCCGCCAGCGCCGCGCCGAGGTCACAGCGGGCCCCGCCAGGCACAGTGTGCGCCCGGCGCGCTGCAGGCGCCGCGCGAGATCGTAGTCCTCCATGATTGCCAGCGGGCGGAAGCCGCCGAGCTCCTCAAACGCGGTGCGGCGCAGCCAGATGGCGGAGTCTCCGTAGTAGACGCCCGCGCGGCGCTGCAGTGCATACCAACCTCCGAGTAGCCGCGAGAAGCTGTCGCCGCCGTCGAAGCGCAGCGCGAAGTTGCCACCGAGGATCGCCGGCCGGGTAAGGGCCGCCATGACGCTGGCGGACGCGTCGAGCGGCAGGCGCGTGTCCGCGTGCAGAAACAGCAGCGCCTCCCCGCGCGCAACGGCCGCCCCGGCGTTCATCTGTCGCGCCCGTCCAGCTAGCGCTTGCACGACACGCGGCTGCGAGGGATGCTCTGCCGCAAGCTCGCACGTGGCGTCGCCCGAGCCCCCGTCGGCGACGATCACCTCCAGGCGCCCGGGGAGCGCGGCGAGGTGGTCGAGCAGGCCGGTGATCGCCTGCTCCTCGTCGAGGACGGGCACGATGATCGAGACGAGCCGTCGGTCACTCATCCCGGGCCCGCTCTCGCAGGATCCGCCTGATTGCCGGCGGACAGCGGGGATCCGCCGCGATCCAGGCGGCGTCGCTCGGCGTGTCGAGGTCGCGCACCGGCTCGAGCAGCGAATAGCTGTGCCCGGCGGCTTGAAGTGCGCCCACGGTGAGCGCGAGCACATCCGGCCCTCCCCATGCCGCAGGCGGCAGGTCGAACGCCGCAGGGATCGGGCGGGCGAGGGCGATCAGCGCGTAGCCTCCGTCGAAAGTGGGGACGAGGCTCGCGTCGTGGCCCGCGGCGAGCGCGCGGTCGGCTTCGCTGAGGTGCGGAGCGCCGAGCTCGGGGGCGTCCGTCCCGATCAGCGCCAGCGGGCCGCGCCCGCGGCGAAAGACGAGCTGGGCCGCGCTGCGCAGGCGGGCGCCGAGATCGCCTGCTTCCTGCGGCAACAGGCGGACGGAGGCGGGGACGAGTCGCGCGAGCTCGGCGCGCGCATCCGTCGGCGTGTACGCCAGCCACGCCGTGGATGTCGAACGAGCCACCCACCCCGCCGTGTGGCGCACGAGGAGGCCCTGCAATCGTGCGCAGCCCGCCGGGCCGAGCAGGGGCTCTAGGCGAGTCTTGGTCATCCCTGGCCGGGGCGCGCGCGCCATGATCAGCACTCCGCTCATACTGCGCACCTGAACGCCGCCGGCAACGTGCCGTCGGCGAGTCGCAGCGACAGGAAACGCTCGACGATCAGCTGCTTGGCGCGCCCGAGCGCGACCTCACCGGCGGCGAGGAGCATGTCGGGGCTGGACTCGATGTCGCCGCCGATCGGATGCCAGTGCACGCCGTCGGCGGTCACGGTCAGCTCGGGCGCGATCAGCGCATCGTCGACCGCGATCGCGGTTGGCTCCTCGGCGGCGAACCCGCGCCGAACCAGCGGGCGCACGGCAAAGTCCTCGCCGCTGACCCCGATTCCCTCGAGCAGCCCGCGCAGCGCCTCGATCTCGTCGCGGTTCTGTGGCGTCTCGGTCATCGCAACCCGGAGCGAGAAACCGAGCTGGCACGCGTACTCGATGCCAGCCAGCGCGCGCTCGTACGAGCCGGCGCCCCTCCACGCGTCGTGCGTCGCGGCCCGCGCGCCGTCGAGCGAGGTCTGGATGACGACCCGCTCGGCGAGCTCCAGCGCGGCCAGGCGCTCGAGCTCGCGCCTGCGCCGGCCGGTGAAGAGCATCGCGTTCGTGAGCACGACCGTCGGAATGCGCTCGCCTGCGTAGGCGAGCATCGCCGCGATGTCGGGCTCGAGGAACGGCTCTCCGCCGGTGACGTATAGCTCGCGAAAGTTCTCCGCGATCGCCTCGTCCACTAGTGCGCGGAAGCGCTCGAGGCCGAGCTCGCGCCGGCGTGCCTGCGGCGAGGATGCCACCACGCAGTACTCGCACGTCAGGTTGCAGTGGAAGTTCGTGTACACCCACAGGCGCGGCGGGAACGCCGCGGTTCCAAACAGGTCGATCGCGGGCCGCTCCTCGCCCTGCGACGGCGGTGTGGCGCCCCATCCGATGCCGTTGGCCGCCCACGTGCCCTCCAGCGCATCGCGGTAGACGTGAAAGCGGCCGCGGGCCCGCTCGCGTGGGGGCACGATCTCAAGGCACGTCGTCCACCACCCGGTCTCGATCGTCTCAACGAACGCCTCCGGCAACCCCGCCGTACGCATCGACGCCGCCTGAGATCGCCAGTCATATGTGACCGGCACGAGCGCCGCGCGCGGCTCGCCGTGCTCGAGCTCGAGCACCGCGTACCACGTCTCTGCCCGCCCGTCGTTCGCGGGGCGCCCGACCGTGCCGACGTTGACTATCAGCGTCTCATCCACGCGGCGCTGCCACGGGATCCCGGTGTGCGTACACAGCAGCACGCGGGCGCCGCTGAGCGCCAGGCGCATGCGCAGCTCGTCGTCTGTAAGCGACTCCCACAGAAAGTCGTTGACCGCGAGCGGCGAGCCGTGCACCATGTGCACGTCCACGCCCCCGATCGTCTCGCGCCGCTCGAGCGGCAGCCCACGCATCCAGGTCGCGAACTCTGGACTGGTCGCCTGGAGCGTGTAGTCATAGATCAGCTGGGCGTAGTGGCTGTCGCGCTCGTCGGCGTACCCGCAGCCGCAGTCGGGGTCCCCGCGCCCGATCGCGACGTCGTAGTTGCCCGCGATGCACTCCACCCCCGCCTCGTCCAGCAGGGGCCAGATCGCGTCGCACTCGGCGCCGAAACCGCCGAGGTCGCCCAGGCAGAAGACGCGCTCGCAAGCAAGAGCGCGCGCATCGCGGAGGATGGCGCGCAGTGCGTAGGGGTTCGCGTACGGTCCGCCAAAGACGGCGATGCGGGTCATCTGAATCC
>Ga0307374_10002244_pt1 | contig 34647 bp, 31 predicted proteins | sample OX3MG_FD_202532 | JGI IMG/M metagenome (GOLD analysis project Ga0307374, IMG submission 202532) | Soil microbial communities from Risofladan, Vaasa, Finland - OX-3 | ecosystem: Environmental > Terrestrial > Soil > Coastal area > Acid sulfate soil | place: Finland: Risofladan, Vaasa | collected... | reverse complement strand
GTCGAAGGCATCGTCGAAGCTTTCAATCTCGGCGGCATGGTCCATACGTCTCTGCCTACCTTCACGAACGAGAGTCGCCAAAGGTTGACATGCCGCCGAATGTTTCTCATTCGATACCGAGACGGTTGGGTCGACCGCCGTGAAACAGCGGGAATTGGCATGACGTGCCGGCGCTCCGAAATCCCACCCGCGGGTGTGGGGTGGTCCCATCGCGCCGATACGGTGTGCGACCGTGCTAAAAGTCGTTATGCCCTTGGCGACGCTTCACCATCACCGGGCTGGGTGCGCTCACCGTGCTCTCAACCGATTGGTCCTGGTCGCGCTGGTCGTCTCCCTCGTCCAGATGAGTGCCCCTTCACCGACGGCCGGCGCGGCGATCCTCGGTAACGACTACCCCGCCAATCTGGCCACCGCGGCCAAAGATTCGGTCATCGATCCCTGGAGGTTCTTCAACCGGGAGTGCACGTCGTTTGTTGCCTGGCGCCTCAACAAGGCCAATGGGGTCGGGTTCAACGACTTCTACGGTGGACCCCAATGGGGAAATGCCAACACCTGGGGAGCGACGGCCATGTCGCTCGGCATTCCGGTCAACGGCACCCCGGCGGTCGGGTCGGTGGCCTGGAACGACGCCAACACCGGGGGAACCGGGAGCTTGGGCCACGTGGCCTGGGTCGCCAATGTCGAGCCCAACGGCACCGTCGACGTCGAGGAGTATGACTACGACACCCTCGGCGGGTACGACATCCGGAGTGGCGTGCCGGCATCCGCGTTCACCGGGTTCATCCACGTCGACGACCTGACCAGTGCGAGCCAGTTGGGGAACCCGACCGGAAATCTCGAGAGCGTCAAGCGGATCAACGGAGGCGTCGAAGTCATCGGATGGGCCTCCGACCCCAACGCCGGGAGCAACCCGGTTTCCGTGCAGATGACGGTCGATGGGGTGCCGACCGGCGGAATTGGATCGGCAAATCTTTCACGCAGTGATGTCGGGCCCCATGGGTTCGATCTGAAGATCGGAGTCGACGGCTCGCCCCACCAGATCTGCGTGGTCGCCTACAACGTCGGGCCCGGCACCGGCAACACCACCTTGCCGGGCTGCGCGGGGGTGGCGGCCGGCCCACCCGGTTCGTCGCCATCCCCCGGAGTCGGGACGTTGACTGCACCGGTGGTGGGCATGGACGCGACCCCGGACGGCGGAGGCTACTGGTTGGCCGATGCCGCCGGAGGGGTGTCACCTCATGGCGATGCGGTCTCCTACGGACTCATTGCCGGACAGCCGCTCAACTCGCCCATCGCCCATATCGTCTCCACCCCCGACGGCAAGGGCTACTGGTTGGTGGCCGGGGACGGGGGAACCTTCTCCTTCGGCGACGCCGGCTTCTTCGGCTCGACGGGCGGACAACACCTCAACGCACCGATCGTCGACCTGGCTCCGACCCGGGACGGCGGCGGCTACTGGCTGGTGGCTTCCGACGGTGGCATCTTCGCCTTCGGTGACGCCACTTTCCATGGATCGATGGGCGCCGCCCGCCTCAACAAGCCGGTGGTGGGCATCGCCACCGGCGCCGATGGGGGCGGCTACTGGCTGGTGGCCACCGATGGCGGCATCTTCGCTTTCGGCGACGCCGTCTACTACGGCTCTACCGGAGCCATTGCGCTCAACAGGTCGGTGAACGGGATGGCCCCGACCGCCGACGGCAAGGGGTACTGGTTTGTTGCCTCCGACGGTGGCATCTTCGGCTTCGGCGATGCCCTCTTCCACGGTTCGACCGGAGCCAGTCCACCGGGCACCCCGGTGGTGGGCATGGCCTCCAACCGGTCCAGTGCGACCCCCGGCTACTGGCTGGTCGACGCGGCCGGCCAGGTGTTCTCCTTCAACGCCGCCTATTTGGGGGGCGGCTGACGGACTTCCTTCCTGCCGATGGCCCCGAGTTCCTGGCCGGTGGCACCGTCGAGCTCGATCTCCGAAGCGGCCAGATTCTCCTCCAGGTGGGCCAGCGACGAGGTTCCGGGGATCAACAGCACGTTGGGGGAGTGGTGCCGCAACCACGCCAGTGCCACCTGGGCCACGGTGACGCCGAGCCGACCGGCGGTGCCGACGACGGCCGGGGCCTCGAGGACGTCGTTGTGGTCGCCGCCGAAGGCTGAACCCAACGGGAAGAACGGAACGAAGGCAATGCCCTCGGCCCGGCAGGCATCGAGGACCGGCTCTGACGAACGGTCGACGATGTTGAACGCGTTCTGCACACAGGCGATGTCGGTCATGGTGCGGGCCTCGGCCAGCTGGTCGGCGGTGGTGTTGCTCAGCCCGATCCCCCCGATCAGGCCTTCGGACCGCATCTCGATCATAGCTCCCAGTTGGTCCCCGAGCGGGACCTCGGGATCATCCATGATCCGGAGGTTCACCACGTCGACCTGGTCGACCTCGAGGGTCCGGAGATTGTCCTCGACACCGGCCCGGAGTTCGGACGGCGTCTGGGCGGGCAACCACCGGCCGGTGTCGTCTCGGCGAGCCCCCACCTTGCTCACCAGGGCCAACTCGTCCGGGTAGGGATGCAGCGCCTCCCGGATGAGCTGGTTGGCGACATCCGGCCCGTAGAACTGCGCGGTGTCGATGTGATTCACCCCGAGTTCGACGGCTCGTCGCAGCACCGCCAGCGCTTTCTCACGGTCACGAGGAGGGCCGAAGACGCCGGGGCCGGGCAGCTGCATGGCTCCAAAACCCATGCGGTGCACGGTCTTCGGGCCCATCGGGAACGTCGTACCTAGAGTCATTTCGGCAGGTTACCCGGCCGGTCCCCGGAGTCGAATCGCCACGATGTCGGCCGTCGCGGCTCGGCCGGGACCCGTCCGGCCGTTGACAATTGCAACACAGAGGTAGTCCAGAACTCGGGACGACGTGGCGTCCAGGCTCGACGGCCGGGTCGGGCCGATCTACCGTGAACCTCGGGAGACCGCCACCATCGAGGAGCCGACCAGATGTATCCAGGTGCCCACGCCATCGAGCGGGCCGGACAAGCCGCGTTCATCATGGCCTCCACCGGCGAGGCGGTCACCTATGCCGAGTTCGAAGCCCGGACCAATCGGCTCGCCCATCTGCTGCGCGCCCACGGGCTGCGCCGTGGCGACCACTACGCCATCGTCATGGAGAACAACAGCCGGTATCTGGAGGCCTGCGGCGCCGGCGAACGGGCCGGCCTCTACTACACCTGCGTCAATTCATTCCTCACCGCGAAAGAACTCGCCTATATCCTCAACAACAGCGAATCCAGAGTCCTGATCACCTCCAGTGTGTGCGAGGAGGTGGCCCGGGAGGCCCTCCTCGACTGCCCAAAGGTGTCGCTCTGCCTGGTGGTGGGTGGGACCGGCGACGGGCCGTCCGTCGACTACGAAGCGGCCACCGCCGGCTTCCCGGACACTCCGATCGACGACGAGTCCCTGGGCAGCGCCATGCTCTACTCGTCGGGCACCACCGGACGACCCAAGGGGGTTCTCCGGCCGCTGGACGAGAGCCCGCCGGGTCGGCCGACCCGACTGCTCACCTTCTTGGAGCAGCTCTGGCGGTATCGACCGGGCCTCATCTACCTGTCGCCCGCCCCCCTGTACCATTCGGCGCCTCAGGCCGCGGTCAGCCTGGCCATCCGCAACGGCGGCACGGTGGTCATCATGGAGAAGTTCGACCCCGAGCGCTACCTGCAGCTGGTGGAGCACTACCGGGTGACCCACAGCCAACTGGTGCCGACGATGTTCAGCCGGATGCTCAAGCTGCCCCACGAGGTGCGCACCCGCTACGACCTTTCGTCGCTCGAGGTTGCCATCCACTCCGCCGCCCCCTGTCCGGTGCCGGTCAAACGGCAGATGATCGAGTGGTGGGGTCCCATCATCTTCGAGTACTACGGGGCGACCGAAGCCATCGGTTTCGCCGCCTGCGACAGCGTGGAGTGGCTGGCCCACCCGGGAACCGTCGGCAAGGTGATCATCGGCGATTTGCACATCCTCGACGATTCGTTCGAGCCGGTGGTTCCCGGATCCCCGGGCACGTTGTGGTTCAAGCCGGCCACCCGCTTCTGGTACTTCAACGACACCGAGATGACCAAGGAGTCGACGTCACCCGACGGATCGATGATCACCGTGGGGGACGTCGGGTACCTCGATGACGACGGCTATCTCTACCTGACCGATCGGGCCACGTTCACGATCATCTCGGGCGGCGTCAACATCTACCCGCAAGAGTGCGAGAACCTCCTCATCACCCATCCCAAGGTGGCCGATGCCGCGGTGTTCGGGATCCCCAACCCCGACCTCGGAGAAGAGGTGAAAGCGGTCGTTGAGCTGATGCCGTCGATCGAGCCGGGCCCGGACATCGAGAAGGAGCTGATCCGGTTCTGCCGTGACCGCCTCGCCCATCTCAAGTGCCCGCGGTCTGTCGACTTCGATCCGGAACTGCCCCGGCTGCCGACAGGCAAGCTCTACAAGCGGCTCCTCCGTGACCGATATTGGGGCAGCGGCGCCAGCAAGATCGTCTCGTAGCCGGCTCCGGCACCGCGCCTACGGTTGGCCGGGCAACAGCTCGACGAACAGCCCCTCGGCGTCGGCAATCAGCGTGTCATGGTCGGAAAGCCGGGCACTGACCCAACGCTTTCGCCCTTCGATCCGATCGACGGTGGCGTCGACCTGGAGTTCCACTCCGATCGGGGTGATCTTCCGGTAGTTGACCTTCAGGAATGCCGTCCGCCCGATGGTGCCGCCCACCGAATTGGCCAGTCGGCCGAGCACGTCATCGAAGAGCAACGGCAGGGTACCCCCGTGGGCGGCGCCGTTCCCACCCAAATGGAAGGGGCGGAAGACGACCCGGCCCCGGACGTGAGCCTCGGATTCGTCATCCCAGACGAAGGGAATCAGCAGTGGGTTCCCCCGTCCGGGAAGGTCGACCCGCATGCCGGCGGGACGTTGCCACTCGGGAGCGGCCCAAGGTACGAGGAGGTCGATCGCCGTCTTCACCTGATCAGACACCTGGTCCCAGACATCCTGGGGTGGATCGGAACCGACCACGGTGTCCTGCAGGGTGCGGAACAGCTCGAGGAAACGGGCGTACGGTGCACCGCCCCGCTCGATGTCGACGGTGATATTGGCGAACGGATCGATGAAGGGTGTGACCGGCGGTCGATTCTCGGCGGAGGGCTGGCTCGACATGGTCGAGAACGCTACCGGAGGTTTCCGCCGGTCAATGCCACCTCGATCGAGAGTGGGCGGTCGACGGGGGCGGTCGGCGTGGGGCGTTCAAGAGGCAAGACCACATCGGATGGCGGCGGCTTCGAACGAGGTAAAGCGTTGGCTGTATCCACGTCGATGCGACAGCCCTACGAGTGGCCGGGTGGCGAAGACGGACGGCACGGCCAGATGCCAGGACGCGTCGAAGCGGTCCCACTGGGCCGTTGGCAGGCTGTCGATCAGGGCGCGATGGGCAACCGGCGGCATGGTGTCGAATTGCACGCCCAGCACGTTGTGGCAGTGCTTGGGAGAGGGACCGGATGCCGCCGGTTCATTCCATGCGCTGAGCACCTGGATGGCCGGGGCGGCATGGTCGACGGCGATGGCCAGGCGCGCCGGGTGGGGGGAGCGGGTCCCCTCATCGCCGAGCCGGAGCTCGAGAATGAGGCAATCACCCTCGATCTCCTGGAATTCGGCCTGAACCGACATCCCGGTCGCTGATGCGATCTCCGCGCACACCAGGCCGATGGCCCCGGTCTTGTCGGTGGTGGCAACGCGGATCTTGTTGGTTGTGGTCATCGGACCTCCAGTGGTGGCTTCAAAAGGAATGGCTCTTGGGTGTCGACTGCCAGCATCACGCTACGAGGCGAAGGTAAACGGACATTGATGCCCGCGTTGCGTTTGCATGTGCTCTTGGTGACGGCACCATTTCCTTGCCTTCGACGTTGTCCCCATGTCGGCTCGGGCCACGACCCAGCCAAGAGATCATCCTCCGGAGACCGGGGGGATCACCGCCACCTCGTCGTCGTCGTTCACCTGCTCCTCCGGCCCGGTCGCATCGCCGTTCAGCCAGATGCTCGACACGGCCACCACCCGGGAGAATTGCTCCCCGAATTGCTCCTCGGCTGCGGCGATGACCGCGGACACGCTCTCTCCGGGCAAGGTGATTGACGACCGTCCGGCCGCTTCTCTTGCCGGTCCAAACAAGCGGAGTCTCGCCACGGCTATCTGCCGATCATGGACAGGGATCGAGCCGGTCCGACGATGGTCGACCTCATTGATCCCGTGCCCGACTCGGGCCCGGTCACCCAGCCGCCCGGTGGATCGGCCCGGAGCTGTCCCGGAGGGAGGGCGCCGACACGCCCGTCTGCCGCGAGATGATCTCCGCACAGATGGACACCGCGGTCTCTTCCGGGGTGCGGGCGCCGATATCGATGCCGATGGGCGCCATGATCTGTTGGATCCTCACCGGCTCCACCCCCTCGGCCCGCAGCAGCCGGCTACGGCCTTCATGGGTGGCACGGGAGCCCATGGCACCGAGATAGCCGACCTTGGTGTCCAGGGCGGCCAGGAGCGCGGGGACGTCGAACTTGTGATCATGGGTCAGGACACAGATCGCGTCCAGTGGGCCCAACCGGTCCGCCACCTTGGGCAAGAAGCGGTGGGGCCAGTCCACCACCACCTCGTCGGCTTCGGGGAACCGGGCGTTGGTGGAGAAGGCGGGCCGGGGGTCGCACACGGTCACGTGATATCCGAGGACTTTGGCGATGCGCACCAGGGCGGCGGTGAAGTCGACCGCCCCGAAGATCAACATGCGGCGAGGGGGGGCAAACACCTCAATGAACACGGTGATGTCGGTACGCCGTGCTTCTCCGCGGGGCCCATAGTGACGGGCCACACTCTGTCCGGACTCCAGCGCTCCTTCCACGTCGCGGATCACCACCCGGTCGAGATCATCGTCACCCAGTGAGCCGACCGGCTCCGTTTCCGGGCGGACGACCAGCTTGGCGCCGAGCGGGGGAAGGACCTCAGTCGGGGTCTCCGACGGGACCACCTCGACGACGGTGGCCAGAGCCACCGAGGTCCCGGCTCGGAGGCAGTCTCGAACCAGTCTGAACGAGGCGTCCATCAGTCCAGCGGCTCGATGAAGATGCGAACGGTCCCGCCGCAGGTGAGACCGACCGAGAACGCCTCGTCGTCCGAGAAACCGAACGTGCAGAGCCGGGGTTCCCGGCAGGCCAGAACCTCGAGTGCCTCGGCCACCACCGCACCTTCGACACATCCGCCCGACACCGAGCCGGCCACCTCGCCCCTGTCGTTCACGGCCATGGCCGCCCCCGGCTCACGCGGTCCCGACCCGGTCAGCGCGACGACCCGCGCCAGGGCGACACGGTTGCCCGCGCTCTGCCACCGTTCGATGTCGTCGAGCACGTCCTTCAACGTCAATCCTTCCCGCTGGTGGCCCGAGCTGGGAACCCGAGTGCCAGATTAATCACGGCCCGGCGATCGCCGGCGCGGCGATGCGACCCCGATGGGTCAATGTGGCTGATGTCCGGCCAGGAGTTCGAGGGCGTGTTCGAGCACATCGACCACCGCTTCGAAAGACTCCACCGCGCCCTTCGGCGATCCGGGGACGTTGAGCACCAGGCACTGACCGATCGTCCCCGCCGTCCCCCGAGACAACCGTCCAAGCGGGCTGGCCGCGCGCATGGCCTCGGCCAGGCCGGGAGCCTGGCGCTCGATCACCGATTCGGTTGCCTCCCGGGTGAGGTCGGTGGGGGAGAACCCGGTGCCACCGGTGGTGACCACCAGGCCGGCAAAGGTCGCCGACAATTGGAGGAGGGCAGCGGCCACCGGGACCACGCCGTCGGGAACAACCCGCCGCTCGATGACCTGGAAGCCGTGGCCGGCCAGGGCGCTGGCAAGTTCTTCCCCGGAACGGTCCTGGCGGGTGCCCTCACTGACCGAGTCCGAGACGGTGAGAATCTTGGCAACCGGTGGCATCGATCTGACGATACTGCGGGGTCAACGCCTCCACCGGCGTGCGGCTTGGAGACGCCCCAGGTGCGATAATGCGCCGATGGGTAGGACCTACGAGGGCATTGACGAGAGCCTTTCGGGTTGGTTGGTCGCACAACCGGTGTTCTTCGTGTCCACGGCTCCTCTGGATGCCGACGGGAAGGTGAACTGCTCGCCCAAGGGCAATCGCGACGAGTTCTCGGTGCTGGGTGATCGGCGGGTGGCCTACCTCGACCAGACCGGGAGCGGTGTCGAGACCATTGCCCACCTGCAGGAGAATGGCCGGATCGTGATCATGTTCTGCGCCTTCGCCGGGCCACCGCGCATCGTGCGGCTGCATGGAAAGGGCCGGGTGGTGTTCACCAACGATCCCGACTTCGCCGACCTGGCCGCTCGGTTCCCGGGCGGGGCGGCAGTGGGCGTGCGCTCCATCGTCGACGTCGACGTGCACCGGGTGGCCGACTCCTGCGGCTACGGGGTTCCCATCATGCGGTTCGAGGAGCACCGACCGACGATGGACGAGTGGTCCACCCGAAAAGGACCGGAGGGGATCAGGGCCTACTGGACCGAGAAGAACGATGCCAGCATCGATGGCATCCCCGGCCTGCGTTCGATCTAGGGGTCGGTAAAAGGGGCGATTTCGCAAGCTCACCCATTGTGCGTCGTTACACCCATGCCGGGAAACTGTTGGTCGATGGAACATTGATTGCGACCCGGCAGGGGCTTACGCTGAGATTCGGAACCGCCCGGCAGCGATTCAGCGATTCACAGGTGCGGCGGTATGGGAGGGGCCATCGATGAGAGCACGGCTACGGCGGGGAAGCACGGAGGCAATGGAGTCTCCGGCGGTGGACCTTCCGACCCCCTACCCGCGGCCGGCGGCGGTACCCGAGTTCGACGCCACCCCGGGGGGAATGGACCGGCGCCGGTTCCTCGGCTACGTGCTGGCCGCGCCGACCCTGGTCGTCGCCGCCCGGCTGGTGACGGACGGTGCCGCACCGCAGGTGGCCGGTGCCGTGGTTCCATCGCTGCCCGAACCCTCGGACCTTTTCGACCTCGGTGATCTCCAGGACCTCGCCGCGTCACCCACCTCGGGGCTGATCTCGATCACGGTGAACCGTGACGGAACCGCCTCGTTCGCCCTGCCACGGGCCGAAGTCGGACAGGGCATCACCACCTCTTCGGCGATGCTGATCGCGGAGGAGATGGACCTTCCGCTGTCTGATGTCATCGTCACCCTTTCCGACGCCCGCCCCGAGCTGGTGTGGAACCAGCTCACCGGCGGATCGAACACGACCAGATCGACCTACCAGGCGATCCGTGTCGCCGCCGCCACGGCCCGGGCGCAACTGATGTCGGCAGCCGCCGCCAAGTGGGGTGTCCCGGTGTCGTCGCTGACCGCAGCCAACGGCGTCATCACCTCCTCTTCGGGCCAGACCGCCACCTACGGCTCCCTGGCCACCGCGGCGGCGGCCTCCCAGAACCGTTCGCTGACCGTCGAGCTCAAGCCGAGTTCGGCTTTCACCCTCGTCGGCACCCCACAGAACCGGGTTGACGCGCTGGCCGCGGTCACCGGTACCAAGGTGTTCGCCATGGACCTCGAGGTGCCGAACGCGCTTCCGACCATGGTGTGCCGGCCACCGACCATCAACGGCACGGTCAGATCGGTGGCCAACCTGGCCGCGGTCAAGACCATGCCCGGCATCACCGACGTGGTCACCATCTCCACTGGCGTCGCGGTACGGGGAGTCACCTTCGGCCAGTGCATCGACGCGGTCGACGCCCTGGACGTCACCTGGGGCCCGGGTTCTGAGGACAACCAGTCCGACGCCACCATCCTCGCCGAGCTCAAGAAGGCCGAGCTCCCGTTGCTGGCCCCGCCGCTCAACCTGCTGGCCACCACCATCGAGAACGAATTCACCTTCTACTTCCGGAGCAACAGCCCGCTGGAGACCAACTGCGCCATCGCCGATGTCCGCGCCGACCGGGCGGAGATCTGGTCGAGCCTGAAGACCCCGATCGTCGCCCAGGAGACGATCGCCCAGAAGCTCGGCCTGCCGGTGAAGGCGGTAACGGTTCACGTCGTGATGGGTGGCGGCTCGTTCGGCCGCCACCTGTTCTTCGACGCCGCCAGCGAGGCGGCCGAGATCTCGCAGAAGATGGGCAAGCCGGTCAAGCTGATGTGGCACCGCACCGATGATTTCCGGCACGGTCGCACCCACCCGATGGCGACCAACCGGGTCCGGGCGTCCTTCGTGCCCGGCAACGTGCTCACCTTCGAGCAGCGGCATACCAGCGTTTCCACCGACTTCACCCATGGATTCGGCGAGATCATCACTGCGATGGGGGCGCAGCTTCCTTTTGGCGACCTGGGCTACGCCCAGACCATCTTTGAGCTGACCCAGAACGTGCCCTACAACTTCGGTGTCACCTCCCAGTTGCTCAACGAAGTCGACATGGGCTTCCACACCGGCAGCATGCGCAATATCTACTCCCCCGACGTCTCCACCGCGCTGGAGCTGATGGTGGACCAGATCGCCGAGGGCATGTCCATGGACCCGTACAAGTTCCGGCACCAGTTCCTCAAGGATGCCAGGTCGCAAGCGGTACTCGACAAGGCGGCCCAGGTCGGGAATTGGGGCCGTGCCATGCCGGCGGGGACCGCCCAGGGAATCGCCTTCCACGCCGAGTACAAAGGAGTATGTGCGGCCCTGGTCGAGATCGACTGCACCCCGGAGACCGTGAACCGGGTGGTCGAGGACGCTTTTACCGGTCCTCGGGTCACCAAGGTGGTGTTCGTCGTCGACGTCGGCCTCCCTCTCAACCCCCGCGGTCTCGAGGCGCAGATGCAGGGGGGGATCATGGACGGGATCGCCCAGACCCTCACCTCGAGCCTGCACTTCGAAGGCGGCATCCCGCTGGAGGGCAGCTGGGACAACTACTTCTACACCCGGCAGTGGAACGTGCCGCCGGAGGTCGAGGTGATCGTGATGCCTCCCACCACCGGGAAACCCGGCGGGGCGGGGGAGTTCGGGGTGGCGGCATCCATGGCCGCGGTGGCCTGTGCCTACGCTCGGGCCACCGGGACCATGCCGACCGCCTTCCCGATCAACCACAACGGCCCGCTGGGATTCACCCCGACCCCGACCGTCCCGCCGCTTCCCCAGTCACCGACCGACGGCCTTTCCAATACCTTCTAGGAGCTCCCGTGCCTACACAGACATTCATCGTCAACGGACAGGCGGTCAGCGTGGACGTCGAGGACGACGTGCGGTTGCTCTGGGTGCTCCGCGACCTGCTCGGCATTCACGGGCCCAAGTACGGTTGCGGGCTCGAAGTCTGCCGGGCCTGCACCAGCCACATCAACGGAAAGGCCTTCAATCCCTGCGCGGTCCCGGTCTCGGAGATCAAACCGACCGATGAGATCACCACCATCGAGGGTCTGCCCGCCACCGTCGGCAAACCGCTCCATCCGATGCAGGAAGCCTGGTTGTCCTTCGACGTGCCCCAGTGCGGCTACTGCCAGCCCGGGCAGATCATGGCCGCGGTGGCGCTGGTCAAAGAGGTCCGGGCGCAGGGGCGCAGCATCACCGACGCCGACCTGGACACCATCCGCAACATCTGCCGCTGTGGCACCTACTCCCGCATCCGCCAGGCGATCGTGGCCGGCGAACAGGGGATGTAGCCAGCGGATGCACTCTTCGCCACCGGGGTGAGCCCGCCTGCCCGGCTGTCCCTGTTGATCTGCCGGCCCCCACGATGACAGCCGCCGTCCTCCTCTGCGCCGGCGGGTCGAGCCGGTTCGGCCGACAGCCCAAGCTGCTGGCCCCCTTCCGCGGGCGACCGCTGGTCACCTGGGCCCTCGAACACGCCATCGGCGCCGGCCTCGATGAGACGTTCGTGGTCGTCGGCGCGGTGGATATGGCCGGCCTCCTGCCCGGTGCGGTGGTCGTCGACAATCCCGGATGGGCATCGGGCCAGGCCAGCTCCCTCCTCGCCGGGATCGCCGCCGCCGATGAGCGTGGGCACGATGTGGTGGTGGTCGGGCTCGGCGATCAGCCCCTGGTGCCGGCGGAGGCGTGGTCGGCGGTGGCCGAGACCGACAGCCCCGTCGCGGTGGCCAGCTTCAACGGGCGCCGCACCCCGCCGACCCGGCTGGCGCGGGCAGTGTGGCCGCTGCTCCCCCGGGACGGTGACGTCGGCGCCCGGGCCCTGATGCGGGCCCGACCGGATCTGGTTCAGGAAGTCCCGTGCCCGGGGGAGGCGCTGGACATCGATACGACCGAGGACCTCCTCGCCTAATCGGGTCAGGCTCGTTCGAGGCGGGGGAGGAGCTGGTCGAGGGTCACCGAGCGCAGCCCCTTCTCTCCCATTGATCGGGCCAGCGGGCCCAGGACGCTTCGGGTGAGGTCCCCGGTGCCGGCCCGACACGACACGTCGTTGTCATGGAGCAGGAGGATGGCACCTGGTACCAGGCCGGGCTCCAACCGGCGGAGGACGGGCTCGGGGTCGGACTCCGCGAATTCCTTGCCCCACCGGCTCCACAGCACCACCTCCATTCCCTGTCGCCGGGCCTCAGCCAGTGTCGCCGCGCACAGCTGGCCGTAGGTGGGTCGGTAGAAACGGGGCGGCCGGCCGAGGATGTCGCGATGGGCCTGGACCGCGGCGGCGAGGTCCGACCGGATCGCCCGGGGACTCGAGAGCAGATGGTGACGGTGTTCGAATCCGTGGCAGGCCACCTCGTGGCCCCTGGCCGCAATCTCCGTCACGATGTCGGGGTGGGATCGCATCTGGATTCCGAGGACGAAGAACGTCGCCCGCATATCGAGCTCGTCGAGCAGGTCGAGCGTCCGAACCGTATCGACGGCAGGGCCGTCATCGAAGGTGAGGCCCACCTCGGGACGGGCGGCGGGCGCCCGCCAGCGGCACAACCGGCCGGGAAGTGACACCGGCGGATCCCTCCAGAAGGTCGGGAGGACGAGCACCGACGGAACGAAGTAGGCCAGCGCCGCTCCCGCCACCGCTCCTGCGGCCAGGGCCGCTGCGGCCAGGGCCGCCGGGTGCAGGGCCGCCGGGTGCAGGGAGGACGATTCCGATCGGGCCATACCAACCATGACCATGGCATACCCACCAAACCAATGAAAATCATTCGGGATGTCGCCGGCGCGATGCTCCACCGGCCGGGAGGGATCACCTCGTGGCGGTCACCCCGGCGAGGTCGGCGACCAGATCGATCCAGCGGTCCCAGTAGGCGGGCGGGTAGTCGTGGCCCATGCCCTCGAGGACCTCGAAACGGGCGCCGGGGATGCACTCGGCGGTGCGCCGGCCTCCGCTGATGTCGATGAGGGTGTCGGCGTCACCGTGCATGACGAGGGCGGGCACCGTCACCTGACGAAGCCCTTCGGATCGGCTCCCCGACGCCAGCACCCCGGTGATCTGGCGGGCCACCCCGGCCGGGTAGAAGCACCGGTCGAAGGCTTCGGCGGCATGCTCGGCGAGGCGATCTGGGTCGTAGTGGCCCGGGCTCCCGAAGGTGCGGTTGCCCTCCAGGTGTCGGGCGATGGCCGAGTCGCGATTGGTGGCCGGAGGGCCGGTGAGGATGGCGAACGCCTCCGGCGTCGCCTGACCGACGTCAGGGTCGCCGGTGGTGGACATGACCGAGGTCATCGACGACAGGCGGTCGGGGTGGTCGATGGCCAGTTGCTGGACGATCATCCCGCCCATGGACACTCCCATGACGTGGGCCCGGTCGATGCCCAGGTCGTCGAGCACGGCCACGGCGTCGGTGGCCATGTCGCCGAGCCGGTAGGCAACGACCGGCTCCTTCCCGTCACGAAGCGCCTGCATGACCGCGCCCATGTCGGGGGTGACGTTCTTGAACTTGGTGGACAGCCCGACGTCGCGGTTGTCGAACCGGATGGTGAAGAATCCCCGGGCGACGAACCGTTCGCACCATTCCCCCCGGTAGCTGATGCATTGCGAGCCGAGACCGTTGATCAACAGCAAGGCGGGATTGGCCGGGTCTCCGAACGTCTCGTAGAAGATGTCCACGGAGCCGTGGTGGGCGTATGGCATCGGGTCCTCCTGGTGTCCAGGGCACTGTACCCGTCGGGCTCTTTCGCGCACCGGGACCCGTCGGTCCGAGGGAGGAACTCACGTTCGCTGGACACCCCGGAGTGGGGGAGCTCCATCGGTTCGGAGTGCCGGGGCAGGTGCCGGCGTGACCTGGCGGGCGGACGAACAATTGGTGATGAGGGAAGTATGGGTGCCACCACGAGCCGGGTTGTCTCAGACCGGCCAGCGGATGGAGGCGGCGGTCCTAGGTTGTCGAACGCCGTTGGGCCACGTGCTCGAGGGCCCGACGGGTCGCCTCGACGCACTGTTCCATCTGCGCATCGGTGATGACCAGTGGCGGGCAGAAGGCCACCGTGGAGGTGCCGATCGGTCTGGCAATCACCCCGTCGTCGAGCAGCGCGTCGCGCACCTGTGTGGCATCGACGCCGGCTCCCAGTCCGATCGCCCAGATCCCCATGGTCCCGCGCACCTCGGTCACCCTGCCGCCGTCGACCAGGGACCGCAGCCCGGTGCCCAGGTTGGCGGCGATCCGCTCGGCGGAGGAAAACAGCTGCTCGCGTTCCAAGATGTCCAGGTTGGCCAGGGCGGCGGCCGCACAACTTGGATGGCCGCTGTAGGTGTAGCCGTGCCGGAGGACTGCGGTGGAGTCGGCCTCCAACGGGCCTCTGACCGCGGGCCCCACCAGCACGCCACCCAACGGCAGGTAACCGGAAGTCACGCCCTTCGCGAAGGTGACGAGATCGGGACGGACCCCGGCGTACTGGGCCCCCCACCACGTGCCCAGCCTTCCGAAGCCGCAGATCACCTCGTCGAGGATGAGATGGGCGCCCCAGCTGTCGCACCGCTGCCGGAGCCCGGCCAGGTATCCCTCGGGGGCCGGCCACACCCCTCCGGCCCCCACCACCGGCTCGGCAATGACGGCGCCGACCCGTCCCTGCTGGACAGCCGGAAGGCCATCGAGGGCGGACAGGTCGTCATAGGGGACGCGGATGACGTCGGGCAACAACGGCTCGAACCCCTCTTGGTTGGGCGGCACGCCCGATGCCGTCATGGCCGCGTAGGTGACCCCGTGGTAGGAGGGTTGCCGGCTCACGATGACGGTGCGCTCGGGGTGGCCGTTGCGGACCTGGGCCAGCCGGGCCAGCTTGATCGCCGTCTCCACCGACTCGGACCCACCCGACGCCAAGAACACCCGGGCTTCCGGCATCGGGGCCAATCCGGCCAGGCGGTCAGCCAACGCGTCAGCCGTCGGGTTGGTATACCGGTCGAAGGTGGAGAAGCCGCCCAACCTGCGCAGCTGACCGGCGGCGGCATCGGCGATCTCCGCCCTCCCGTGGCCGACCTGGCAGTACCAGAGGCTGGCCAGGGCGTCGATGTACCGGCGGCCGGACGCATCGATGACTTCGGCACCCGACCCTTCGACGATGTTGAGAAAATCCCCCCGAACCCTGGCCGGGGAAGCGAAGGCATGGAGGAAGGCCGGGAGCTGGTCAGCGCCGGGACCGGAGGTCTGCACCCCGACATTGTGGCACTCCCAACTGTTCATGCCAGATGGACGTACCGGTTTGTACCACGACGGGTAAGATACGCGCCGCCGATACCGTCCCGGGGGGGGGCTCCATGACCGACAGGATCCCGCATTTCGAGCGCCGAATGAGCGACCAGGACGCGCTCATGTGGTCGATCGAAAAGGACCCCTTGCTGCGCTCGACGATCGCGGGTGTGACCATCCTCGACCGGCCGCCGGACCGGGATCGTCTGACTGAGCAAATTGATCGGGCATCTCGGACCGTCATACGCCTACGGCAGCATGTCGTGGAAGCTCCATATAACATCGCGCCGCCCGAGTACGTCATCGATGAGCACTTCGATCTGGCCTATCACCTGAGGTTTCAGAGGGCACCGGGGACAGGTTCCCTGCGCGACGTGCTCGACTTCGCCGCCCCCTTCGCCATGGCAGGGTTCGACCGCGCTCGTCCACTGTGGGAGTTCGTGGTCCTCGAAGGCGTTGAAGGTGGACGGGCCGCCCTGGTGCAGAAGATTCACCATTCCCTGGCCGACGGTGTCGGGTTGATGAAGATCTCAATGGCCTTTTTGGAGACCGAGCGAGAACCTCGGGGGGACCATGGACCGATGCCCGTGGTTCCGCCAGGAGAGCAACCCTCGGTAGTCGCCCAGATTCGGAGCGCCATTGCGTACCGGACCGGTCGGCGGGTCTCGATGATGGCTTCTGTTCCCCCACGAGTGGCCGGGCTCGCCCGCCGTCCCGTCGGCGCGGCGAGGGGAGCGCTCCTGGCAACCGCATCTGCGGCACGTCTGCTCCGACCGGTATCAAAACCGATGAGCCCGATCATGGGAGGGCGCTCGTTGAACTTGCGCCTGGACACCCTGAGCGCCTCACTTCCGGCATTGAAGTCGGCAGCGAAGCGAGTTGATGGTCGCCTCAACGATGCATTCTTGGCGGGAGTTGCAGGGGGGCTGGGGCGCTATCACCTGAAGCATGGGATCGACGTTGAAGAATTGCGCATGACGATGCCGATCAATGTCCGTCCAAAGGGTGGAGCACAAGTGGGGGGTAATCAGTTCGTTCCGGCGCGGTTCCCATTTCCCGTGTCAATCGCCGATCCCATTGAGCGGATGGCGAGGATGAAGGCACTCGTCGCTCAGCAGCGAGCGGAGCCCGCGCTGGGACTGGCGGGGAGCATTTCCGGCATCTTCAATCGGCTGCCCGTTGAACTGACGACAGCGGTATTCGGCGGGATGTTGAAGGCTATCGATGTGGTCACGACCAACGTGCCCGGCGCGCCATATCCGATCTATGTCTCAGGCGCTCAGATGCTGGCGAATTACGGCTTTGGTCCCCTCAGCGGCGCCGCGTGCAACATCACCCTGCTGAGTTACGTGGACGATATTCACATCGGAATCAGCACCGATCCTGCTGCGGTCCCGGATCCCGAGACCTTTGTCGATTGCCTGCAAGCCGGCATCGCCGAGATCGAGATGCTCGCCGAGCGATAGAGAGCCCATCTCGTCGGAGCCGGTTGGATCGCAGACCTCGTTGTGCGTGGGTCGTCCGGTGATCCGGTGGTCTCCATGGAAGCATCCGGGCCCTGGTTCGATCGGCCCGCTCACAGGCCCAGCATCGGGGGGATATCGGCGAACGAGTCGACCACGTGGTCGGGCACCACCTGGCTGTGGGCCAACGCCTCGTTCCGGAACTTGCCCGTCCGCACCAGCACGCTCTCGATCCCGAGCGCCTGGGCACCCTTCACGTCGGCGTCGAGGTCGTCACCCACCATCATGACCTGATCAGGGCCGAGGCCCAGGACCTCGAGCCCGGCCTGGAAGCAGGCCGGAGACGGTTTACCGGCCACGGCCGCCCGCACCCCTGCGGCCTCCTCGATGGCGCCGAGAAACGCACCGGTGTCGAGCTGGAGTCCGTCCTGGGTCCTCCAGTACACATTGCGGTGCATGGCCACCATCGGGGTTCCTTCCATGGCCAGGCGGAAGACCCGGTTCAAGGTGGGATAGTCGAATTCGGGACCGGCACCGCCGAGGATCACCACGTCGGGCGGCTCGGCGGCACTCACCAAGTGGATGCCGTCGAGATCCACCACGACGTCCCCGGCTCCGACCATCCAGCATCGCGCCCCCGGGTGGTCACGGAGGATCAGGGCTGCCGTCATGGACGGGGCGGTGAGGATCTCCTCGATCTCGACGGGGAGACCCACCTCGTCCAGCGCCGCGGCGATCGAACCGCGGGTCATGGAGGTGGTGTTGGTCAGGAAGGCCATGGTGATCCCGGATTCCCGCAGTCGGCCCAGAGCCTCGCTCGAGCCGGGTATCGGTTTCCACGAGACGGTCAGGACCCCGTCGATGTCGATGAGCAGCCCGCGAGGGTGCATGACCACGTACGGTAGCCCGCCCCCAAAACCCTGAACCCACTGAGAGCCAAACCTTCACACGTCGGAAACATGCCGGACACGTGCCTCTCCTACCGTGATCCACAGGTCAGTCGGAGGCGGTCCGACACATTCGTCGCCCACCAGCTCTGAGAAGGCGAGACTCGGGCTGGTGGGCGATGTCCGCTCCAGGGGGCATCGGGGCGGCGCTGAGCCGGCCGTCTTCGAGGGCGATTTCACGCCGGCGGTTGGGAACCGGGTGTCGATGGGCGGGTCCCCGATTGGGACCCGCCGTCGTCGACGTGGCACCATCGGACCGTGCGAGTCCACCGCAACTTCGCCTTTGTCGATGTGTCGGGCTTCACCGCCTTGACCGAGCACGAAGGGGATGAGCATGCCGTCGATGTGCTCACTGCGTTCCGGGCGCTCCTACGGGACATCTGCAGCCGGCGGGGCGTCCGGATCGCCAAATGGCTGGGGGACGGCGTCATGCTGGTGGCCGTCGACACCCAACCGCTGCTCGCCAGCATCCTCGAGCTGCACTATGTCGTCTGCGAGGTCTCTGGCCCGATCCAAGCGGTGTCGATACGGTCTGGCGTCAGTTCGGGTGACGTCATCTTGATGGAGGGCGACGACTACATCGGGCACTCCGTCAATGTGGCCGCCCGGTTGTGTGATCTTGCCCAAGCCGGTGAAGCGCTTGCTACTCCGTCAGTGCTCAACGAACTGCCCCGGTGGGGCGCGGTCGTCGCGCAAAAGGACATCGCGGTGCGCGGAGTGGAAAAGCCGGTCCCCACCTCGAGCCTCGGTCTCGCCACCGTCGGGATGCTGAGCAAGCGGGACCCGATCTGTGGTCTCCCGCTGTCAGATGGGACAGCCGAAGCGACTGCGGACGATGGCGATGCCGGCACCGTCCTGTTCTGCTCGCCTGGCTGCTTCGACACCTGGCGGCGACGGCCCACCAAGCCGAGCGGTGCGGTTGGCGTCAGCGGTCCCGGTTAGGTGGCGAGGCAGTCATCGGCGCCCACCGATAGGCGGCAGAGACCGGGTGACCCCGAGGTCCGGGGGTGACTCCCATGGCTCCGCACGAGGGTCCGCCCGCCTCCGAGGCGTTGCGGATATCCCAGCTGAGCTGGGGAATCCGAAGATCCGGAATGTGCGCCCCCTGGGATTCGAACCCAGAACCTGCGGATTAAGAGTCCGTTGCTCTGCCATTGAGCTAGAGGCGCCGACACGGTAAATCTAGCGACTGATCACAGGCGCAACTGCCTGCCATCAGGTGGATGAGGGTGACCGACGGGGTTCGAACCCGCGACCTCCGGGGCCACATCCCGGCGCTCTGACCAACTGAGCTACGGCCACCAAGGAAGAATCATTCTGGCACACGCCGCCTCCCCTTGACACCACGGTTGTAACCTCATGGTCCGAGCCCCTGTAGCTCAACTGGATAGAGCGGGTGGCTTCTACCCACCAGGTTGCGGGTTCGACTCCTGCCGGGGGCGCCAAACCAGATGGCGGGGTCGGAGGCGGCCCGGTTGGTTGTTGAAGCGGGCCGAGTCGCTGAAGCCCTGGAATACTCGGACAGCGAGAAGAAGGGGGGGTTGCATGCCGTATTGCGAACGCCGGGTGGTCCATGACGCCGACGCCCACCTCATGGAGACACCGACCTGGCTCCGCGACCACGCTGAGGCCAGGTTCCGCGACCGGCTGCCGGTGCTGACGTACCCCGGCGGGAACGAGCTGCGCCAGACGGGCAGCCCCGAGGAGCAGCAGCGGGACCTGGTGGCGTCCTTCGAGCGGTTGCGGGAGCGCCACGGTAGCGAGGAGTACCGGGCCGCCGAGGCGGCCGAGATCATGCAGCGCAAGAACTTCGCCGCCACCGGCGGATTCATCGCCGAGGACCGGCCCCGGGCGTTGGACCTGCTGGGGTTCAACAGTCAATTGATCTTCAACACCTTCCACAACAGCCGGTTGCACGACTTCGAGCACGCCGGCGACGACGAGCTCGCCTACGCCGCCGCCCGGGCGCACAACCGGGGGATGCTCGAATTCTGCTCGGTCGATCCCCGGCTCCTCCCGTCCTGCTATATCCCGCTGGTCAATCCGGAGAAAGCCGTCCAGGCGACCGGTGACGCCCTGGCCCAGGGTGCGGCCGCCTTGCTCGTCGCCTCGGGGTGCCCTCCCTCGTTCTCACCCAGCCATCGAGATCTGTTCGGAGTCTGGGCGCAGGCCGAGGCGGCCGGCGTACCCATCGTCTTCCACGTGGGCGGTACCGGCGAGCTCATCAACCCGAAGTACTTCGTCAACGGCCTCCCGGTCCCCCACGACTTTCACGGGGGCGACGAGAACTTCCGATCGGTGGACTACATGGGTATCCCCGTCCCTCCGGCCCAGACGCTGGCCACCTTGATCTTCGACGGGGTGCTCGAGCAGTTTCCCGACCTCCGCATCGGGGTCATCGAACAAGGAGCCATCTGGGTGCCCTCCTGGCTGCGCCAGATGGAGTCCGCCTTCGAGGCGTTCTCCCGGCATGAGGAACGGCTGCAAGCCCTCTCGCTCCGACCCTCCGACTACGTGCATCGGCAGGTTCGCTTTACCCCCTATCCCACCGAGGATGTCGGGTGGATCGTCGAGCAGGGCGGACCGGACCTGGTGATGTTCTCGTCCGACTACCCCCACGTGGAGGGAGGCCGCAAGCCGGTCGAGCGATTCGAGGCGTCTCTGGGTGAGGCCAGCGAAGAGGTGCGCCAGCAGTTCTACGTCGACAATTTCCTCTTCCTGATGGGAACCGCCGCCGCCGCTTTGGCCGCGTGACCAGTTGGTTTCACGGGACCGGATGTCGAGCGTCAATCTTCCGTAGCGAGTTCTCCGTTGTACGGGTATACATGGATCATCGCCGATGGAGGGAGTGGCGCAGTGGCAGATCCCGATTCACCCGAGGCCGCAGTTCCCGACGCTGACCTGCAGGAGCAGCTCGTACCTGCGGAAGGCGATGATCCCCGGCGGCACGTGCACGACCCCGAGCAGCCCGAGGCCGACGTTCTCGAGCAGGAGTTGCCGGTCGACGGTGGCGCAGAACCCATCACCCCTGACGAAGACCGGGTGGAGCCGGTCGACGACAGCGGGTACGGCTACGGCGACTGAGCGGGAGCGGGCTGCCACCCGGTGATCGCCGCGGTCTTCATCGCGACCGGGGGGAAGTCGGAGGGGGTTCCGGTGCGGATCTGCACCGGGCTCCGGGGTACCTGGCCCACCCTGTGGCCGCAGTTTCAAGTGCTCGGCTAAGCCCGCGGTGGGGCGCCCGACCCGGCTACCGGACCTCATCCGGCCACGCCCCGATCACGGCCCGATCGAGCCAAGTCGAGGCCAGCCCAACTACCGTTCGAACCGTGAGCCCGAGCCCGCCCTTCCGACTCGACGTGATCGGCTTCGGTTCGTCGCCGTCGGAGATGCAGGGAGTGGCCCGCCAGGCACAACAGGCCGGGTTCTCGACCCTCTGGCTCACCGAATCCACCCAGCCCGTCTACAGCCTGTGCACCGCGGCGGCGCTGGCCACCGACGACCTGGCCATCGGCACCGGCATCGCGGTGGCCTTCGCCCGCAGCCCGATGATCTCCGCTCAAGCGGCGTGGATGCTGGCCAAGGCCACTGGCGGGCGCTTCACCCTCGGACTGGGCACCCAGGTGAGGGCCCACGTGGAGCGCAGATACTCGGCCGCCTTTGATCACCCGGGCCCGAGGCTCCAGGAGTATGTGGCCGCGGTTCGCTCGATCTTCCGGGCCTTCCGGCGCCAGGAGCGGTTGCGGTTCGACGGCGACTACTACGCGTTCTCGCTGTTGCCGGACATGTGGTCGCCTGGACCCATGGACTACGACGATCCGCCCGTCTACCTGGCCGGGGTGAGCCCCTGGATGTGCCGGATGATCGGCGAGGTGGCCGACGGGATGCACGTCCACCCGCTGAACACGGTGGCCTACCTCGAGAAGGTGGTGCGCCCGGCGGTGGCCGAAGGCGAGGCCCGGGCCGGCCGGAATCCCGGCGCGGCGCGACTCGCCTGCCCGGTGATGACCATTGTGGGCGACGGCGAGGAAGAACTGTCGGCCCAGCGGGAAGAGGTACGGATGCGCATCGCCTTCTACGGTTCGACCCCCGGTTACCAGGTGGTCTTCGACACCCACGGCTGGGATGGTGTCGGTGCGCGCCTCAACCAGTTGCAGCGGGCCGGTGACTTCGGCGGGATGGCCGCCGCCGTCACCGACGAGATGGTCGATGCCTTCGCGGTGACCGCTCCCTGGGAGGGCCTGGGCCAGGCCCTCATCGATCGCTACCGCGGCGTGGCCCACCACGTCATCTGCTATTCGGCGTCGCCTCAGTGGGCCAGCCATCCGGCCACATTGGAGCGGTGGAGCGACGTGGCCCGGGACGTGGCCGGCCGATAAGAGCGGCGGGAGGTGCCGGCTGGAGGGGTCGGAGATCGGAGATCGGAGATACTGGATCCTCACAGCTGGCTCCAAGCTCGTCCACAGGCAGTGGCCAAACCCGTGGCGCACCATGGACCAGACCCATGGACCAGACCCATGGACCAGACCCATGGACCAGACCCATGGACCAGACCCATGGACCAGACCATGGCCCATGGGGTCCGGGCCCAGGGACCGAGGCAGCAGAAGGAGGTGGGTGCGCATGGCCGAGACATCCGAGGCACCGCCGTCACCCAGGATCCTGGTCGTCGACGACGAGCCGTCCATCACCGACGCCGTGTCCACCTCACTCCGCTATGAGGGGTTCGACGTCGAGGTGGCCTACACCGGCCGGACGGCGCTGAACTCCGCCCAGGAGCATCCGCCCGATCTCATGGTCCTCGACGTGATGTTGCCGGACCTCGACGGCCTCGAAGTGACCCGGCGGCTCCGGGCAGACGGGGTCCACGTGCCCATCCTCTTCCTGACCGCCAAGGACTCGCTCGAGGACAAGCTGGCCGGGCTCACCGTCGGGGGCGACGACTACGTCACCAAGCCGTTCGCGCTGGCCGAGATCATCGCCCGGGTGCGGGCGATCATCCGCCGGACCCAGGGCGACACCACCGACGACGGGATCCTGCGCTTCGCCGACCTGGAGATGGACGAGAGCGCCCATGACGTCCGTCGGGACGGGATCCCGATCCAGCTCACCGCCACCGAGTTCAACCTCCTGCGGTTCTTCATGCTGAACCCGCGCCAGGTGTTGTCCAAGCCCCAGATCCTCGATCACGTGTGGCACTACGACTTCGGCGGCGAGGCCAACGTGGTGGAGACGTATGTGAGCTATCTGCGCAAGAAGCTGGAGCGCCACGGCCCCCCGCTCATCCACACCATCCGTCTGGTCGGCTACACGTTGCGGGCTCCGGAACCGAGCACCTAAATGTCGCTGCGGACCCGATTGTTGGCCGCGGTGGGGGTGGTGTCACTGGTGGCGCTGATCATCGCCGGGGTCACCATGTACACCTCGCTGAGCTCGTTTCTCAACAACCGGGTCGACCAGAGTCTCCAGACCGCCAGCCAGGCGTTCACCGGGAACGGCCGTCCACCCGGAGGGCCGCTACCGGGAGGCGCCTTCCCCCCGTCGGGCGGCAACGGCGGGCTCCCATCTGCCCCCCGCCTGGCCCCCGGGTTGTTCGTCGAACGGATCACCACTGCCGATGTCACCACCCTGTTCCAGAAGGCGACCGAGCCCGGGGGCCACCAGTACACCCCCTCGCTGCCGGCCAACCTCGTCTCCTCCTTCGCCAACCGGCCATCCGGGTCCTCCGAACTCCTGACCACCGCCTCCACCCAGTCCTCGGGCCCACAGTTCCGGGTGCTGGTGTCGAAGACTTCCGACGGGGACCTGCTCGTCCTCGGCCAGACCCTGGGCGCCACGGCCGACACCCTCCGGCATCTCCTGTGGATCGAGTTGGCGGTGACCGGCGGCGCGCTGATCGCCGCCCTGCTGCTCGGGCTGTGGCTGGTGCGGGTCGGGCTCCAGCCGTTGCGGCAGGTGGAGGCTACTGCGGCCGCCATCGCCGAAGGTGACCTGTCCCGGCGGATCCCCGGGGACGAGCGCCGAACCGAGGTCGGCCGGCTTTCCCGGGTGCTCAATGTCATGCTCGCCCGGATCCAACGGGCGTTTGCCGACCGGGACGCCACCGAGGCGCAGCTCCGTCGATCCGAGGAGCGCCTCCGCCGGTTCGTGGCCGATGCCTCCCATGAGCTGCGCACCCCGGTGGCGGCGGTATCCGCCTACGCCGAGCTCTATACCCGCGGCGCCGCCGAGCACCCCGAGGACCTCGACCGTTTCATCGCCGGCATCCAGGGTGAAAGCGAGCGGATGAAGCATCTGGTGGAGGACCTGCTGTTGCTGGCCCGGCTGGACGAGGGGTTGCCCATCGAGCACCAGCCGGTGGAATTGGTGTCGGTGGTCGCCGACGCCATCGAGGCCGGCCGGGCCATGGGGCCGGAGTGGCCGCTGGCCCTGCACGCCACCGGCCCGGTCGAGGTACTCGGTGACCGTATCCGGCTACGCCAGGTGGTCGACAATCTGCTGGCCAATGTCCGGGCCCACACCCCGGCCGGCACACGCACAGTCGTCAGCGTGACCTCCGATGGCGCCCATGCGGTGGTGGAGGTGGCTGATGACGGCCCCGGGCTCTCCGCCGAGCAGGCCGCCCAGGTCTTCGAGCGCTTCTACCGGGCGGATCCGTCGCGGACCCGGACGAGCGGGGGGTCGGGCCTCGGGCTGTCCATCGTCTGGTCGATCGTGGCCGCCCACTACGGCACCATCGCCGCGTCCCCGGGAGCCGAGGCCGGAGCGGTGTTCACGGTCACGCTGCCGAGGTCGCCCGAGGAGGCCGGCATCGAAGATCCGGACATCGTCTCAACCGAGGAGGCAGCCAGCGACGTGGCCAGCGACGCGGCCAGCGAGTCAACCGAGGAGATGACCGCGGTGACAACCGGGGAGTCCACCGAGGACTCGGTGGCCAGTGAGGAAGAGAACCGCGGGGTGGGCACTTCGCCTTGATCCGGGCTGTCCCCGTCGACGAACACCCGGTCGAGGATGAAATAGCGGACCACCCAGAGCACCGCGTAGGCGCACAGGTTGGACCCGTCGACCACCACCGTGTGCCATGGATTGGCCAGTCCGGCGCTGTGGTCACCGGTAAAGCGGACCGCCAGGGTGGAGAGCACCAGGCCGGCCGCGGCCAACAGGCAAAACGGGACGAACTGACCGGCGTCGGACCGACCGTGGAGGCGCCACACCCATCGGCGGTTGAGCTCGAACGAGGGGAGGGTGCACACCGCGATGGCCACCACATTGGCCACCGTCGGTGAGAGGTGGAAGACGTCGATGTTGATCCCGAGGACCAAGAGACCAAGGGCCACCGAGATGATCGACGCGCCCGAATAGCGAAGCACCTTTGCCAGGGGCAACTCGGCCAGAAGGTTCACCCGGACAATTTCGGCGTGGTCGCCCCTCGGCTTGAGGCGCCCACGTCCGCTGACCACGGTCAGTGGTGGACGGCCGAGGAGGAGTCGGCCCAGGCGGCAACTTCTGGGCACCGACCCAGCCGGTCCACAGCCGGCTCCAAGGCCGGGACCCGAGGATGGATCCATGAGCATCGCCGAGGCACCGAAACCGGCGGCCGAGCCCGCCGGCCCCCGAACGCCGGTGGCGGTCGAGATCGTGGTTCCGGTCTACAACGAGGAGCAGACATTGGACCCGAGCATCCGCCGGCTCCGCGCCTACCTCGACACCTCGTTCCCGTTCCGGGCGGTGGTCACCATCGCCGACAACGCCAGTTCGGATGCGACGTGGGAGCGCGCCGCCGCCCTGGCCGCCGAGCTCGAAGGCGTCCGGGCCGTCCACCTCGAGGAGAAGGGCCGGGGTCGGGCGCTGCGGGCTGTGTGGTCCACATCGGGCGCCGAGGTGGTGGCCTACATGGACGTCGACCTCTCCACCGGGCTCGATGCCCTGCTGCCGTTGGTGGCGCCGCTGCTGTCGGGCCACAGCGACCTGGCCATCGGATCCCGTCTCGCCCCCGGCGCCAAGGTGGTGCGCGGCACCAAGCGGGAGCTGATCTCCCGCGGCTACAACCTCATCGTCCGCACCGTCCTCCACAACAATTTCTCCGACGCCCAGTGCGGCTTCAAGGCCATCCGCTCGGAGCTGGTCAAGGAGCTGCTGCCTCTGGTGGAGGACAACGCCTGGTTCTTCGACACCGAGCTGTTGGTGCTGGCCGAGCGCAACGGCCTGCGGATCCACGAAGTCCCGGTCGACTGGGTCGACGATCCCGACTCCCGGGTCGACATCGCCCGCACCGCCCGGGATGACCTGAGTGGCATCGCCCGTCTGGTGTGGAGCTTCATGCGGGGTCGGGGCACCACGCTCAGTCACCTGGTACCCGACCGGATGGACCGGCCCGACGAGTTGGTCCGGTTCGCCCGGGTCGGGATGGTCAGCACCCTGGTCTACTTGGCGCTGTTCCTGGCCTTCCGGGATCTTCTCGGAGCGCTGGTGGCCAACGCGGTGGTGCTGGTGCTCACCACCGCGGCCAACACCGCGGTGCACGCCCGGTTCACCTTCGCCGGCCGGGGACCCTTCGCGCACCGCACCCAGCTCTTGGGCGCCGGCACGGTGTTGGTGACGAGCGTGGGCCTCACCACCATCGCCCTGGTGGTCGCCGGAGCGGTGGCGCCCGGTTCACTCCTGGCCGAGACGGCCGCCATCCTCATCGGCACCGGGGTCGCCGCCCTGGTTCGTTTCTGCCTGCTGCGGGCCTGGGTCTTCCGGTCCCGCCCGGCACCGGCACCGGCATCGTCATCGTCATCGTCATCGTCATCACCATTGCCATCACCATTGCCTACCGGGCTTCCGAGCCTCCCCGGCAACCGACATCTCGAGGAGGACCCGCGATGACCACCTTCATCCCCGGCTCGCTGGATGAGCGCGCCCCGGAGCCGTCGACGCCGTCGCCGTCACCGATCCCGTCGGGACCGCCGGAACCGACCGAGCCGTCGAGCCCGGTGACGGCCGAAGGCTCCCGCTGGTGGGTGCGGAACGGCCGGCCGGCGTGGTCGGTGCCGGCCCGTGCGACCATCTTCGTCTCCACCCTGGTGCTCTATACCTGGAACCTCTCCGCCGTCGGCATGTCCAATACCTTCTACGCCGCGGCGGTCAAGAGCGGGACGGTCAGCTGGAAGGCGTTCTTCTTCGGTTCGCTCGATCCCGGGAACTTCATCACCGTCGACAAGCCGCCGGCCGCCCTCTGGGTCGAAGAGCTCTCCGGCCGGGTGTTCGGATTCTCGTCGTGGAGCATGCTGCTGCCGGAGGCGCTGGCCGGTGTGGCCTGCGTGATGATCGTCTACCGGCTGGTCCGGCGTTGGGCCGGAGAAGGGGCCGCCGTCCTCGCGGCGGTGGCGTTGGCGGTGACCCCGATCGCCACCGAGATGTTCCGGGACAACAACCCCGACGCGATGTTGACCCTGTTTCTGGTGGCGGCTGCCTGGGCGCTGTGGTCGGCCCTGGAGACGGGCAGGACCAACCGCTTGGTGCTCTGCGCCACGTTGGTCGGCTTCGCCTTCCTCACCAAGACGTTGGAGGCGTTCATCGTCCTACCGGCCTTCGGACTGGTCTACCTGGTGTGCGCCAAGCCCCGGCTTTCCCGACGGCTGGCCCAACTCGGCTGGGCGGCGCTGGCCCTGGTGATCTCCAGCGGGTGGTGGGTCGCCGTCGTCGAGCTCTGGCCGGCCGCCTCCCGTCCCTACATCGGCGGCAGCACCGACAACTCGGAATGGAACCTCATCTTCGGCTACAACGGTTTCTCTCGGATCTTCGGCTCCGGCGGCGGCACCGGAGCGCCCGGTGGTGGTGGGGCCGGATTCGCCGGGACGCCGGGCATCCTCCGCATGTTCAACGACCTGATCGGCGGCCAGATCTCCTGGTTGCTGCCGCTGGCCCTGGTGGGTCTGGCCGGTGGGCTGTGGCTCACCCGGAAGAAGCCCCGGGACAGCCTGCGGCGCGCCGGGTACGTCCTGTGGGGCGGCTGGACCCTGATGTTCGCCGCTGTCTTCTCCGATGCCCAGGGGATCTTCCACCCCTACTACACCGTGGTCCTGGCCCCCGGGGTGGCGGCGCTCTGCGGCGCCGGCGCTGTGGCGCTGTGGAGGCTCGGGCGATCCAGCCGGTGGTGGTGCTGGGTATTGCCCGCCGCCGTCATCGGTACCGCGGTGTGGGCGGCGATCCTGCTCGGGCGCACCCCGGGGTACGACAGTTGGCTGAAACCGGCCATCGTGGCAACCGGCGCGGTCGCCGCAGTGGGCCTGTTGCTCTCGGTGATCGGGGTGGTCCGGGCCCGGATGGTGGCGGCCGCCGCCGCCGGGCTCGGAGCCGCCAGCGTGTTGGCCGGGCCCGTCGCCTACTCGATCACCACGGTGAACAACGCAGCCGGCGGCACCCTGGCCAGTGCCGGACCCTCGACCGCCGGTGGCGGCTTGGGTGGCGGGCTCGGCGGCCCCGGTCGGGTTCCTGGACTCGCCGGTGGTGCGATCTCGCGAGGTGGGGCCGGCGCATCGCTCCCTCAGGGATTCAAGGGGCTTGGGACCGACGGGGCGGCCAATCAGGCGCTCGTCTCCTATCTCGAGAAGCATCAGGGGAGTGCCGCGTACCTGGTGGCGGTGACCGGGTCCCAGACCGCCGCCCCGCTCATCCTGTCGACGGGTAAGCCGGTGATCGCCATGGGCGGTTTCAGCGGCGGTGACCCGGCGCCCACCCTGGCCCAGTTCAAACAGTTGGTGGCGACCGGCAAGGTCCACTACGTGCTCGTCGGCGGCGGGACCGCCCTACCCGGCGCCACCTCGGGCGGAGGATTCCCCGGCGGATTCCCGGGCGGGGCCGCAGGGACGTTCCCCCGACCCCCCGGTGCCGGGTCCGGCCCCAACGGTTTCCGACCCGGGGGTGGGGCGATCGAGTTCCCGGGTGGGGCACCGGGATCGTTCCCCGGCGGGCGGGGAGGAGCGCCGGCGGGACCGGGTGGCCGGTCGTCAACGGTCAGCGCCATCGACGCCTGGGTGACGTCGCATGGGACCAAGGTCTCCTACGGCTCCACCTCGGGCGGCACTCTCTACTCCGTGACCGGTGGCGCAGCGACATGAAATTGTAACCAGACCGTCCGGCACCGCCTCCGGCCCGCTATTAGCCTGACCGGATCGTGTCGGACCACCGCATTTTCAGTTTCCGGCGGATGACCCGGGCGGGGCACGGGATATGGGTGCGCGCGCTGGTGATCGCCGCGGTGCTGGCCTCAGGTCTGATCGTGGCGGTGTCTCTCCCGTCGCCGGCCGCCCACCCGGCGACCGTCGCCCCTCCGGTTCCGAGTTGGGACACCGCGCCGACGTGGACCGACACCCTCCAGGACACCGATCAACCCATCGCCTTGTCGTCACCCACGGTGGCCAATCTGGACGGGTCGCAATCGGTGGTGGTCGGGGATCGCCGGGGCATCGTCTACGGGGTCCACCTCGCGGACGGTTCGGAGGCATCGGGGTGGCCGGTCACCGACGGAAGCCCGCCGGTGGACTCGTCGCCGTCGGTGGCCACCGAGGCCGATGGTCGCTCCACCGTCTTTTACGGGTCGGGGTACGACGGCGACCCGGGCCCGGGCGGCTACCAGGCCTTCGATTCCTCCGGCGCCTTCCAGTGGTTCACCCAGGTAGTCAATCCTCCTACCGACGCGGCACCGGCATCGGGGGTCCAGGCCGGGATGAGTGTCGGGATCATCCAGGGCGGGACCGCGGTGGTGGCGGGGTCCCTCGGCCAACAGACCTACGCGCTCACCACCGGCAACGGCGCAGCGCTGAACGGCTGGCCGTTCTTCAATTCCGACAGCACCCACTCGACGGCCGCCCTCGCCGATCTCTACGGCACCGGCCAGAACCAGATCATCGTCGGGGGCGACCAGTCGGCCGGCGCCGGCCAGGGTCAGCAGTACAACGACGGCGGTCACATCCGCGTGCTCAGCGCCCAGGGCAACCTGATCTGCCGAGCGGACACCAATCAGGTGGTTGACTCCTCGCCGGCGGTGGGCGGATTCCTCCCGGGTGGGGCCACCGGGATCGTGACCGGTACCGGCGACTTCTTTCCGGGAGCATCCGACACCAATACCGTGAAGGCCTATGACACCCGCTGCAACCAGCGGTGGTCGACGCCGGTGGACGGCAGCACCTTTTCCTCGCCGGCACTGGCCGACATCTCCGGGAACGGGACTCTCGAAGTGGCCCAGGGAACCGACAACGGCACCTCCGGATCGATCTGGGTGCTGAACGCGGCCAACGGAGCACCCATCTGGCATCACGCCGGCCTTCCCCGGGTCATCGGCTCGGTGGTGACCGCCGATCTCTTCGGCCTCGGCGACCAGGATGTGATTGTCCCGACCATCAACGGAGCCTTCATCTTCGACGGGGTCACCGGCACCCAACTCGACGTCCTCGATCCCAACCTCGGTCTGCAGAACTCACCGCTGGTGACCCGGGACGCCAATGGAACGGTGGGGATCACCTTGGCCGGCTACATCGGCGCCGGCAGCCCGGTCCATCTGTACGGGAGAATCGAGCACTTCGAGATCCCCCTGTCCGACGGGGCGCTGGCGGTGGGGAAGGGGTCATGGCCGGAGTTCCACCACGACGCCCAGCTGACCGGGAACGCCGGTGGGACCACGCCCCGGGGGTCGGTCCCCGCCTGTGACGTGCCGGCCGCCGCCAACGGCGGCTACGACCTCTTCGCCTCCGACGGTGGCATCTTCTCCTTCGGCGGTGCGCCGTTTTGCGGGTCGACCGGGAAGCTGCCATTGAACGCTCCGGTGGTGGGGGCGACCATGGCCAGCGGCAGTGGGGGGTACTGGGAGGTGGCCTCCGACGGTGGCATCTTCGCCTTCGGCGGCGCCGGGTTCTACGGCTCCATGGGGGGCCGCCCGTTGAACAGTCCGATCGTGGGCATGGCGGCCACGCCCGACGGCAAGGGCTACTGGTTGGTCGCCGCCGACGGCGGCGTCTTCGCGTTCGGCAACGCCGGCTTTGGCGGATCGATGGGTGGCCAACCGCTGCACGCTCCGATCGTCGGCATCTCCGCGTCGACCAGTGGGGACGGGTACCGGCTGGTCGCCTCCGACGGCGGCGTCTTCAGCTTCGGGTATGCCCCGTTCCTCGGGTCCATGGGTGGCCAACCGCTGCACGCACCCGTCGTGGGCCTGACCAACGACACCAATTCCGGCGGGTACTGGGAGGTGGCCTCCGATGGTGGCGTCTTCGCCTTTGGAGGTGCGCCCTTCTTCGGGTCCATGGGTGGTATCCCCCTCAACCGGCCCATCGTCGGGCTGGCGGAAACCTCCAACGGCAGCGGGTACCGGTTTGTGGCCTCCGACGGCGGCATCTTCAGCTTCAACGCGCCCTTCTTCGGGTCCATGGGTGGCATCCCCCTCAACCGGCTGATGGTGGGCATGATCGGGTTCTGACCTCTGAGCGATCGGGTGCCGACTGTGGGACGTAGACTTCGCCGGTGACCGAGGTTCTGGCTGTGGCCAACCAGAAGGGCGGGGTCGCCAAGACCACGACTGTCCACTCCTTGGGGGTGGCGTCGGCGGAACTCGGGCGGCGGACCCTGGTCGTCGATCTCGACCCGCAGGCATGCCTGACCTTCTCACTGGGCTTCGATTCGGACGCCCTCGACGAGTCGGTGCACGACGTGTTCGTGCGGCGGTCCAAGGTGGCAGACGTCCGTCGCCCGGTGCCCGGAGTCGATGGTCTGGATGTGCTCCCTGCCACCATCGACCTGGCCGGCTCCGAGGTCCACCTCTTGACCAGGACCGGTCGGGAGCACGTCCTCGAACGGGCACTCGAACCGATCTTGACCGAATATGACCTGATCCTGATCGACTGCCCCCCGTCGCTCGGGGTGCTCACCATCAACGGGCTCACCGCCGCCGATGCGGTGCTCATCCCGTTGCAATGCGAGGCGCTTTCCAACCGTGGAGTCGGTCAGCTTCTCGAGACCATCGAAGATGTGCGAACCTTCGCCAACGGGGACCTGTTGGTGCGCGGCGTCATCGCCACCATGTACGACGACCGCACCAAGCATGCTCGCCGGGTGCTCGAAGAGGTCGAGAGCCGCTACGGCATCCCGGTGCTGCCGCCGCCGGTGAAGAAGTCGATTCGCTTTGCCGAGGCCCCGGCGCGGGGGAAGTCCATTCTCCAGCACGCCCCGAACTCGGCCGGGGCCCAGGCCTACCGCGATCTGGCCAAGCTGCTGCTCGACACTCCGGTGATCGCCGGGACCACCGGGTGACTCCCGAGGGTTTCGACCCGCTGGGCAAGCGGGCGCTGTACTGGATGCCGGTCGACTCCCGGGTGGTGGTGACCAGGGACGGCGAGGCCGATGCCGAGGATTCTGCCAGCCGGGGCAACGATGTTCCCCGACGGCCGACCGGCCGCCGGCGGGCCCGACCGGCCGGAAAGCATGCGCTCTACTCGACCGCGGTCGGGCCGAAAGAGGCCGACGGGGCCGGCTTCACCGACATCGGTGCCGACCCGCTGCCGCTGCGTGGACTGCTGGCCGTCGAGTGCTCGGCCTGCGGATCGGTCACCCGGGTGAGCGTTCTCGATTTTCTGATGCTGCACTTCCCGTTGGGTGCCTGGGTGCCCGGACGGACGTTCGACCACCGGATGACCTGCCCGGCCTGTCGTCGCCGGGCGTGGACGAGCGTGACGCTGTCCTCGTCCTTGATGTGACGTCGCCGGCATGACGATCTCGACCATGGGTCCCGTGCTGGTCGCCGCGACCTCGTCGAACTCCAATCAACCGGGCGGGATCGTCGGCTCCCTGCTCCACTTCCACGGGCCCGCGGCCTACGCGTTGGTCGGGTTCCTGGCGTTCGCCGAGGCCGCGCTGTTGGTCGGCTTCTTCATTCCCGGAGAGACCGCGGTGGTCATCGGTGGCGTGTTGGCCGGTCTGAACCAGGTCAATCTTCTGTTGATCATGTTCATCGTGGTGGTGTGCGCCATCACCGGCGACTCGGTCGGTTACGAGGTGGGGAAGAAGGTCGGCCCCTGGCTCCTCAGCCACCGCCCGATGAAAGGGAATCCGGGGGTGGCCAAGACCACAGTGCTCCTCGAACGCTACGGCGGGCCGGCGGTGTTCCTGGGTCGGTTCATCGCCTTCGCCCGGGCGGTGATCCCGGGCCTGGCCGGATTGAGCGGGGTCCGGTATCGGACCTTTCTCTTCTACAACGCCATAGGGGGCGTGCTCTGGGGCGTGGGATACACGCTGCTCGGTTACGTCGTCGGGAAGTCGTTCGAGACGATTCTGAGGACGGTGGGCATGTGGTCGGCGATCGGGATCGGCTCGGTGGTGGTGTTGCTGTTGGTCGGCCACCATTTCCTCAAGCGCCGGCGGAAACGATTGGGACTGTCGACGGTGGCGGTCACCGCCGAGGTGGCCACCCAGGAGGCGCTCCTCCCGGACGACCCCCCGAACGTGGTCCCGACCGACCCCGACCCTTGACTGGCTCCGGGCCCTACTGATCGCGCAGGAAGAACCGGGAGGGTTCGGTGCCCTCCCGCCGGATCCGGTCATGAAGCTCGAGGAGCACGCAGTGGGCCAGGGTCTCGCCGTTGGCCTGGCGTTGCATGAACGACTCGATCTGGTCCCAGGGGCGGGACCAGTGGAGTCGGAGGGTGATGTCCCATGCCGTCGAGCCCGGGTGATCCCGGAGCACATTCTCGATCTCGTCGAGGCGGTCGGCGTGATGTTGGATGAGCTGGTCGAGTCGGCCGGCCAGGTCGGAAAACCGGTACTCGTGGCCGGGGAGGACCTCTTCGGCCCCCAGGTTCTGGACCTTCAGCAGCGAGGCCAGGAAGTCCCCGAGCGGGTTGGACGGCTGTTGGGTGTGCACCGAGATGTTGGGGGTGATGCGGGGGAGGACGTGGTCACCGGAGAGCAACAGGCGCCGGTCCTCGCTGTAGAAGCAGGTGTGGCCGGGGGAGTGCCCCGGGGTCCAGATGGTCCGCAGGTTCCAACCCGGCAATTCCACCGATGTGCCATCTTCGAAGAAGACGTCCGGCTTGGCCATGGTGACCATCGCCTTCAACCTCATCGATGCCATGGTCAGATCGGGGAGCTTGTCCGCGGGCACCCCGGAATCGACCAGCAGGCGGGTCATGCTCTCGAGCAGTTGATCGGTATCGCCGTAGCGGGACTCGAGCATGATGGCGTCGTCGGGATGGAGACCGATCCACGCCCCCGACGTCTCGCGGATCCGGCCCGCCAAGCCGTAGTGGTCGGGATGGATGTGGGTGACCAACACCGCCTGCACGTCGGAGATGCTCCCACCGGCCATGGCCAGGCCGTCGCTCAAGCAGGTCCACGCTTCGTCGGTGTTCCACCCGGCATCCACCAGGGCCACCCCGCCCCCGTCGAGCTCGAACGCATAGACCAGCACGTACCGGAGGGGATTGTTGGGGATCGGTACCGGAATCGACCACAGCCCGGGTCGCACCTGTTCAACCGGAGGAAGGATCTTGTTGTCCCATGCCTCTTTCTGCAGTGTCCCGGTGACCACAACCATGGGGGCACGGTAGTCATGGCGAGCCGGTACACG
>Ga0307374_10002243_pt1 | contig 34648 bp, 35 predicted proteins | sample OX3MG_FD_202532 | JGI IMG/M metagenome (GOLD analysis project Ga0307374, IMG submission 202532) | Soil microbial communities from Risofladan, Vaasa, Finland - OX-3 | ecosystem: Environmental > Terrestrial > Soil > Coastal area > Acid sulfate soil | place: Finland: Risofladan, Vaasa | collected... | reverse complement strand
GATACAGGCTGCTCGCCGTGGCATGCCCGATCGTGCCGTCGGCGAGCATCGCGAACAATGCGCGAAACGTCGGCACCGGCCCGAGCCCCGCGAACGTGCGCGTCGTGTGATTCAGATAGAGGATCTCCCCGCCCACCCACCACAGGGCGAGCAGAACCGCCACCCCGACGACCGGATAGAGGACGTCCCCCGCCCGCGACCGGAACGCCCGGCCCCGAATTGCGGGTGGGGCGTCGGCGCGCGACTCCTGGACTCCGGCCCCGGCGACCGATTCGCTCATAAGTCGATGACCTCGGTGCGCACGTAGGGATCGCCCGACGCGGGGACGCTCGCGTCCTTCTTCCAGGCGGGGAATTTCTCGGTCGCCTTCTTGACGTGCTTGTAGTTGACGAGGTCCTTGGCGACAAACTCCGGCGTGAGCTTGTCGAGGAAGGCCCGGTCCCCGGTCACCAGCGTCTTCTGCAGGTCGGTCGTTACCCGCTCGGTCGCCGACGCGTACGGCCAGGGATCCATGTTGATCCGGTCCTGGTGCCACTCGGGATGCTTGATCGCCTCCTTGTAGAAGGTCGGGTTGTAGAAGACCATCGCGCGCTCGACCACCTTGGCCGGAAACGGCAGGTATTTCTGACCGTCGCGGGACAACAGGTGCGCGACCTCGGTCCGGTTCGCGTCGATGTAGATCTGCGACTGCACGATGGCGTTCAGCACCGCCTGCGCCCACTGGGCGCGCGCCGGGTCCATCGCGTCCGCCTCGTGCATGCACACCACGCAGCAGGGGTGGCCCTTCCAGATGTCTCCAGTGAAGCGCAGCACCTCGCCGCCGGCAAGCAGCTCGCCCAGGGCATTAAACGGCTCTGCCACGCAGTAGGCGTCGATCTTCCGCGACGCGAGCGCCGCCGGCATGTCGGGCGGCGGCAGCAGCAGCAGGTTGCACTCGTCGGCGGCCAGCTTCGCGCTCTGCGGCCGGATTACCGGCTTGATTCCGGCATTACGCAGCTCGAGCTGCGAGATGATGTTGTGGATCGAGTACCAGAACGGCATCGCAAACTGCTTGCCGCCCAGGTCCTTGAAGCTCTTGATGCCGCTGTCCTTGCGCACCACCATCGCCGATCCGTTGGTGTGGTCCCATGCGACGATCTTGATGGGGTAGTGGTTGCCGTAGCGCATCCAGATCGGGATCGGGATGAGCAGGTGCGTCAGATTGAAGCGGTGCGCTTCGAAGCCCTCGACCAGCTGGTCCCACGAGCGGATGAGCGTCGGACGGACCGAGTCGAGGCCCTGCTGCTTGAGGAAGCCCTTTTCGTGAGCGACGAGGAGCGCGGCCGCATCGGTGATCGGCAAGTAGCCGATGCGAACCACCGGGTCGAATTTCTTGTCGGCCGCGCGCGCCCGCGGCATGACACCGCCGAGCGCGGCGAGTCCGGCCGCCTTGAGCAGCGCTCGCCGGTTAACGCCCGTTCCCAGGACCGGATGGAAGAGGGGATCGTACTCCAGACGGAGCTTCGGATCGTACACGCCGTCGCTACGCTCCTCGAGTCCATTCAGAACCCCACCGTGCCATCCCTCGTAGATATCTATGCCCTTCTTTGCCATGTCTCGATCTCCTCGTTTTGCGGCTGGAGTGGTACGGCGCTCGTCTCGGGGTCTAGCCTTGCGGAGAAGTCCGCGGCGGATCCGTTCTTGGTATCGCTCTACGTGCCGGCCTTTGCGCCTGCCAGGACGACTTCGCTCTCTTGCGGCACGGGCCTCGTCGCTCGCGCGGCCTCGGCGGCCTCGAACATCTCCATCACGCGCCGCCGGATCGCGAGCGCCGACGGGTCGTCTCGCTCGCGTGTGCTTCCGAGCTCGATCGGAATGGAATGCACGATCGTGCCCGGCGAGCCGGCCATGATCAGCACACGATCTGCCATCAGAACCGCCTCGTCGATGTCGTGCGTGACCAGGATCAGCGTGATCCCGAGGTTCTTGACGATCGAACGCACGTCGCGCTGCAGCGCACCTTGCGTGAAGGCATCGAGCGCCGAGAACGGCTCGTCGAGCAGGAGAAGCTCCGGCTCCATCACCAGCGAGCGGGCGAGCGCCACGCGCTGCTGCTGGCCGCCCGAGAGATCCTGCACGTTGCTTTCCGAGAAAGCCTCAAGATCGACTAGGCGCAGCACCTTGGCGACGCGCCCACGGATCTCGTCCTTCGGCCGTCCGGCGAAGTGCAGGCCGATCCCGACGTTCTGCGACACCTTCATCCAGGGATAGAGATGCGGCGCCTGAAACAGCAGAATCCAGCGGGGGGAAGGTTTCACGACCGGCAGGCCGTTGATGCGCACCGAGCCGCCAGCAGGGTGGAGCAGGCCGGCGATCACTTGCAGAACCGTCGACTTGCCGCAGCCCGAACGGCCGATGATGGCGACCGCCTCGCCCGGTTGCGCCTCCATGGTGACGTGCTCGAACGCAAACCCCTTGCGCGCACCATAGCGGTGATACAGCCCAGCAGTTTCGACATGAACGCCGCGGATCGTCATCAGTGGTCTTCTCCGTTAACGAAACTCAGTACGTCCCGATTGCGCTCCAATGGTGCCGAATGCGGCTAGGACCCTGATCCTTCTAGCCCCGGCTCGGGACGATCCGCGAGCGACGGCGAGCCCTTGCATTCATCGCGCTACACCGCGGTAAGACGCTCTTGGACCTGCTTCATGCGGCGGGCGAGATCTTCCTCGTCGAACAGGCCGCGGCGGATCATCGAGTGCGCGAGTGCCAGGAGCTGCCGCTCCGGGAAAGGCACGCTCGCGTAGACCGTCGCCGACAGATCGTCCTCCTCTGCACGGCGCTCGAGCGCGGGCAGCGCCCCGGAGCGGGGCTCGGCGCGAGCCTGCGGATTGGCGCAGGACTCCGCCGCCAAGATATCGCAGGTCGCCTCCAGCGTGACCCGCCACGGCGGATCCGGATTCGTGACGCCGTACTGCGCCGCCAGGTCGCCCCAGACCCTGCCGCGCTCACGAATGCTTTCGAGCAGGCCGATGGGCGCCGGGTCGGCTCCGTGCCAGACGCCGCGGCGCTCGCGATCGTTTTCACCGGATGTCGTCATGGCCGACTCTCTCAATGACCGTGCTGCAGCGGATGCACCGCCGGGTGGATCGGTCTGCTGGCGTTCGAGGTGACGCCGGGTTTCGGCAGCGCGACACCGATCAGGCAGTCGCGGGTGACGATCTCCGCCAGCTGGTCCTCGGTCCAGCCCTCGGTGCCGGCCGGCCTGACCGGCAGGACCATGTAGCGGGTCTTCTGATTCGAATCCGCGACCCTGATCTCGACCTCCGGAGGCAGCTGCAGGCCGAATTCCGAGAGCACTTGCCGCGGCCAGCGAACCAGGCGGCGGCGATAGTTCGGCGTTCGATACCATTCCGGCGACTGCCCGAGAATGGGACGCGGGTAGCATGAACACAGCGTGCACACGACCACGTGTTTCAGCTTCGGCGTGTCCTCGAGGACGCGGAAGTTGCAGTAGTCGCTCGGCGTGCCGAAGTGGGTGGGAGGGCTGTTGATCCAGTCGACACCCACTGCCAGACTCGCCTTGACCCCATCGGTCACCGCCAGCTTCTTGAATGCGGGATCCAACCATGCCTTGGCAGCCAGGCGCGCCGCAGGCAGCGGCCCCAGGCTGTGCACATACTCGGTCCACCGCCGATGGTCCTCGGCGCTGAACAGCCCCTTTTCGATCGCAAGCTCGCGCACCGCCATTTCGAGGATTTCGAAATCGCTGACCTCCTCGACCATCGGTGCGGCGGGGTGATCGCCGTGCTTGTGCGCGGCTTCCTTCTTCGTGTCTGAATGCGTCTTCGCCATGTCCTCTTCCTCTGCGCGTTGCGCGCGTCAGCCGACCCTCACGCCTTCTCGAGCCAACGCTCGGAAAACTCGGTCTCGAGCGTGTCGCCCGGATAAGCGTCGGAGTAATCAGGCCATAGGTCCTTCTGCTTGAACGCCACGCTGTAGAACCATTCCGGATGCTCTGTGTTGTCCCACGCTTCATCTTCCGCCGCCGGGCTCTCGTACACCGCCAGGGTGACCGTGCCGACCGCGCCGCGCGTGTACACCTGGCAACGCGTATAGAAAACGTCCGGCAGATCTCTTACCCGCACGCGATCGCCCGCCTTGAACCTGGCCGGACCGGCCTCTCCCTTGAAGCACTGCGGGTCGCCGATCCCGGTGGCCTTCTTCGCGTGGTGAGTCCTATCGTGATGTGGCTTGCTCATGGCGCTTTTTCACCTCATCGATCTTGTTGACCAGCTCCGTGAGCGTCACGTACTGCTTGTCCACCAGGATCCGGGCGGCGCTGAGCAGCCAGCGCCCGTAATAGGGCAGGCCGAGGTACTGCGTCTGCCCGACGTCGACGTTTTGGCGACGGCGACGTTCCTCGGCGGACCAGACCCCACGCCACGCCAGGCACTCGCAGGTCGCGAAGGTGTTCGCTTCCCACTGCTCCTCCTCCTTCTCTTCCCAACGGATCGGCACGTCCGCCTCGCCGCCGATGTCGTGCGCCGAGCGCAGCAACGCGCGGAAGCGCGCGTGATCGATCTCATCGGGGTAAGGCGCTTGCGTCTGCTGGTGGTAGGCCGGCTGAAGCTGGCCGACAAGGTCCAGGTGTTTCATCAATCCCGGTCGAATAGTCGACGACATGCTGTGGCACTCCTCCTCTAGATGCGGCCGACGGGCCTCTCGCGCGATGCACTCGAAGCCGGAGCGTGTGTGGCTTGGCCGCGCGATTGCTCGTATCATGCGGAGCACCGCGTCCAGTAGTCCAAGTCGTAATTCGGATAAAAGCTATAGGGGTTGGCTATGGATCGAAACTTCGTTTTCCCGCGTTCGATCCGTTATCTGCTGGCCGTCGCAGAGCATCGCAGCTTCACGCGTGCGGCAGAGGTGCTCTACATTTCCCAGCCAACCTTGTCGCAGCAAATCAAACAGTTGGAAGAGACACTTGGGGTGCGACTTCTCGAGCGGACCTCGCGCACCGTACGCCTCACGAATGCGGGCGAGGTCTACGCGCGCTACGCTCGCCGCGCCTTGGTCGAGCTCGACGCCGGAACGCGCGCCGTGCATGAACTGGAGGATCTCAGCCGCGGCTCGCTGCAGGTCGGGATGACACCGATCACTGACTACCTGGTGACCCCTTTGCTTGAAGACTTCAGCCGGCGGCACCCCGGGATTGCACTGAGCGCCATCGAGATGTCTCAGAGCGAAATCGAGGCCGCAGTTGCTGAGGACCGGATCGACTTGGGAATCGCGTTCACCAATACGCTGCTATCTAACGGCGCTCGCTCGTCGGACATCGACACCCATGTGCTGTTCATCGAGGCGCTGCACCTGGCGGTAGGGAAGGCCCATCCGTGCGCCGAGCAGCCGGCGCCGCTCGACGGGCACAGGCTCGAACAGATGGGACTGGTATTGCTCAGCACCAAGTTCGCGCTCCGGCGCCATGTCGACCTGTACTGCCTCGAGCATGGCATTACACCTCAGATTGCGATGGAGACGAACTCGCTCAGCGTGATAGTGGAAATGGTCCGACTCGGCCGGCTCGCCACCGTACTCCCCAAGGCGATCGCCTGCGCGCAGAGCGGCCTGTTTCCTATCATGCTCCTGCCGGAGCTGCCGCACCACGCGATCACGCTCATCTGCCGTAAAGGCGCCTACAAGAGCCCCGCCTGCGTAGCTTTCGCCGAGCTGGCGTCGGAATGGAGCGCTCGCCGATGCGAGGCCGCGCCGTCGGAACGGCTCAACCCCTGCCCGCTCGCGGAGAGCTGCGACAAGAGCCGGCGAGGCGCCTACGAGTCGGCCGTCACTGAGCCCGGGGAGTTGCCGGCCGCGGCGCTCGCGGCGAGGAAGGCGCCGATCGCCGCGGCGGTCTCTTCAGGGAACTCCTCGTAAAAGGACAGCTTCCCTCCCGGGAGCCGCAGCGTCGTCAGCCCGGACTGCGCGGCGAGCGCTTCCATCTCCAGCCGCGACTTGCGCGGCGCGGTCTCGGAGAACACGACGAGCGTCGGGACGGCGAGGCGCCGCGCGGCCTGCGTCTGCTCGTCGCGGCTGCGGAACGGATCCAGGCGACCGGTGACGAAGCGCGCCGAGCCGTGGCGCGCTCCGGGCGCCCGCGTCACCGCGAGCTTCTTGTGCATGCGCGGACCTGCGAGCCACCTGGGATCCGAATACACGTGACCGCTCGCCATGACACCGACGACGAACCGGTTCACGTTCAAGCGGTAGAGAAGCGCGCCCGAGAGCGGCGGGTCGAATGCCTTCGCGATGCTGGCGAACATCGCGCGATCGCCGCCCGTCATCGTCGGCAGCGGCCCGCGCCAGGTGGGCGAGAGCAGCACCGCGCGGGTCGTCGCGCGTGGGTGCGCGGCAAGATGCCTGATCAGGTAGCCGGCCGCATGCCCGGCGGCGACGACCGCGTGCGGCTCGGGTACGACGCGGGTGAGCACGTAATCGAGGTAACTCTCGTAGATCTCCGGTCGCCAATCGACGCGCGGCTTCGGCAGCCCGCCGAAGCCCGGCAAGTCGATCGCGATCGCGGTGAACGACCCGGCCAGTCGCGCCTGCAGGGGCGACATCTCGCGGCGCGTCGAGATCGAGCTGAGCGCGGGAAGCAACACGACGCTCGGCCCGCTGCCGACGCGATCCAGCCCGATCGTGCAGCGTCGACCGTCGGGATGCCAGCTGAACTCCTCGTAGGACATGGTGACGTCCGCACAAAATTGAAGCACGGGATCCAGGAATGCTTCCTCGCGGAGCGGCCTTGCACTTCGGAGCTAGACGATATACTACTTACACGCTTAGCAGCGCGTATTTCAGGCGCACGCAAACCAACGGATTCGCCAGCCCATCGCAGAGGAGCACCGCCATGAATGTCCACGAACTGACGGAGAAATTGCTCGCGGCCAAGAAGCACAAGCGCGTGACCTACGCCGACCTGGAGAAAGCGGTCGGGCGAGACGAGGTGTGGATCGCCGCGCTGCTCTACGGGCAGGCGCGCGCCTCGCAGGAGGAGGCCGAGAAGCTCGCGGCGGCGCTCGGGGTCGATGCGAAGCTGGTCGAGCCGCTCACCGAGTCCTCGACCAAGGGCCTCGGCCCGGTCGTGCCGACCGACCCGCTCCTCTACCGCTTCTACGAGATCTTGCAGGTCTACGGAATGCCGATCAAGTCAGTGATTCACGAAAAGTTCGGCGACGGCATCATGAGCGCGATCGACTTCACGCTCGATATCGAAAAAGAGCCGGACCCCAAGGGCGACCGGGTACGGGTGACCATGTCTGGAAAGTTCCTGCCATACAAGAAGTGGTGATGGCATCGACCCCATCAACACAGGCGTAGTGCGCGTTCACCGCTAGCAAGAGCGGATTCTTGCGACGCGCGGCCAACGACCTGCGGCGAGAGCGCAATGCACCCGCTGAACCGCCGCTTGCTTCTGCCCGTGCTCGCCGCCGCGCTGATCTTCGCCATCACGCTCGGCACGCGCCAGTCGCTGGCCCTGTTCATCAGCCCGCTCAACTCGGGAACCGGCCTGGGGATCGTGGCGATCAGCTTCGCGTTCGCCATCGCGCAGCTGGTCTGGGGTCTGGTGCGGCCGTTCGCCGGAGCGCTCGCCGATCGCTACGGCACGGGCCGCGTGCTCGCGGGTGTGCGCCCTCCTGGTCGCGCTCGGCACCGCACTCATGCCGCTTGCGCACACGAGCGCGTAGCTGGTGCTCGCGATCGACGTACTCGCGGCGACTGGAGCCGGCGCGGCAGGCCCTTCGGTGCTGATGGCCGCGGTGTCGCGGCGCATCTCGCCCGACAAGCGCGGCATGACGACCGGCTTGGTCAACGCCGGCGGCTCGTTCGGCCAGTTCACCATCGCGCCTCTCGCCGGTGCGCTGCTCGCGGGCATCGGCTGGGTCGGCGCGCCCGAGACACTGGCGCTCGTCACCCTGCTCGTCCTGCCTGTTGCGCTGTGGCTGCGCACCCCGCCCGCGGCGCCGGGTGAGCGCCACGTCATTGAGGGCACGCAGCTGCGCGACCCGAGCTACCTGCTGCTGTGCGCGGGCTTTTTCGTGTGCGGCTTCCACGTCGCCTTCATCGCCACGCACCTGCCGGGCGTGGTGGGGCGCTGCGGGCTGCCACCTCAGGTTGCGGCTTGGTCGCTAGCCGTGATCGTGCTGTTCAACATCGAGCTTCGCCTCCGGCTGGGCGATCCGGGGGCTGGCGCATGAAGAGCCCGCTGTCGCTGATCTACGCGGCACGCGGCCTCACCATCGTCGCGTTCCTGCTCGCCCCGAAGACCGAAACGACCTTCCTGGTCTTCTCGGCGGCGATCGGCTTCACCTACCTCTCCACCGTGCCGCCGACCGCCGGGCTGGTCGCCAAGCTCTGCGGCCCGTCGGTGATGGCGACGTTGCTCGGGCTGGTGATGCTTTCGCATCAGGTCGTGGGATTCATGGGCGCGTGGCTGGGCGGCAAAGCCTACGCCGCCACCTCGAGCTACGACTGGATGTGGTACGCGGACATCGCGCTCGCGGCGTTCGCCACCCTGGTGCACCTGCCGATCCGCGAGCGCCCGCCCCGGCTCGCCGCCGTGGCGGCTTGAGCTGCCGCGCTCAGCGAAGAAAATCGATCAGCGCGTCGAGCGTCGCGTCCGGCGCCTCGGCCATCAGCGAGTGGCCCGAGGCGGCGATGCTCAGCGTGCGGCTGTCCGGGATCGTCCGGGCAAGCGCCTCGCCCGCCGCGGGCGGGGTCATCAGGTCGCGCCGGCCGACGATGAAGAGCGCCGGACATTTCACTTTTGCGGCGCTCTCCAGGCCAGCGGCGTACTCGTTGCAGGCCTTGAGGTCGGTGTAGAGCACCCCCGGCCCCAGCCGCGCGAGGCGCGCCAGCGTGTCGCCGTACATCCACATCCCGGGGTTCGGATTGCCGGCGAACGGCACCTGCGGGGCGTGCCCCCAGATGGTCTCCATGTCGCAGGCGCTCTGCTCGTTGTTGCGCGCCGCATCGAGAAACGCCGCGGACACCCGCATCGGAGAGGCGCTGCCCAGCAGCGCGATGCGCTCGACGCGCGCGGGATGGCGCGCCGCGCACTCGAGCGCCACCAGCGAGCCCAGGGAGTGGCCCACGACGCTCGCCTTTCCGAGGCGCGCCGCGTCGAGCAGGCGCATCACCCAGTCGGCAAGCGCCTCGATCGCGGCGAGCGGCGCGCCCTCGGAGCGGCCGTGTCCGGGCAAATCGAGCGCCAGGACATTGCGCCCGTGGTAGGCGAAGTAGCGGCTCTGCAGCCCCCACCAGCTGTGATCGAGCCCCGCGCCGTGCACGAACACCAGGCTCGGCTTGGCGGCATCCGGCGCGTGGTCCGCGGTGTAGGCAAAGGCCCTCCTGCCGTCAACGGCGAAGTCCACCGCGTCTCCTATCCCACGGTCTTCTGCGCGGCCGCCAGCGCGCGGCCGAGGTCCTCGACGAGATCCTCGGCCTCCTCCAGCCCGATCGACAGACGCACCGAGCCCGCGGTGATACCGGCGCGCGCCAGGTCTTCCTCGGACATGCGGTAATGGGTCGTAGTGGCCGGATGAATGACGAGCGACTTGGCATCGCCGACGTTGGCGAGGTGCGAGAACACGCGCAGCGTCTCGATGAAACGCCGGCCCGCCTCGCGCCCGCCCTTCATGTTGAACGAAAACACCGCGCCGCAGCCCCCGGGCAGGAGCTTCTTCGCGAGCGCGTGGTCCGGGTGGCTCGGCAGCTCGGGATAGCCCACCGCTTCGACCATCGGGTGCGCGGCGAGGAACGCCACGACCTTCCTCGCGTTCTCGACGTGCCGCGGCATGCGCAGGTGCAGGGTTTCCACGCCCTGCAGGATCTGGAACGCGGTCATCGGCGCCATGCAGGCGCCGAAGTCGCGCAGGCCCTCGCGGCGCGCGCGCAGCAGGAAGGCGCGCGTCCCCGACTCCTCTTCGAAATCCATGCCGTGAAAGCCCTCGTAGGGCGCGCTGAGCTGCGCAAACTTGCCCGAGGCCTCCCAGTCGAACCGGCCGGAATCGACCAACACGCCGCCGATCGCCACGCCGTGGCCGCCGAGAAACTTGGTCGCCGAGTGGTATAGCAGGTCGGCGCCCAGCTCGAAGGGCTTCATCAGGTAGGGCGTGGTGAAGGTCGAGTCGACCAGCAGCGGGACTCCCGCCGCGTGCGCGATCTTCGCCACCTCCGGGATGTCGAGCACGTCGAGCCCCGGGTTGCCAAGCGTCTCGCCGAACAGCAGCCGGGTGTTCGGGCGGATCGCCGCGCGCCAGGCGTCGAGCTCGCGCGGCTTCACGAAGGTCGTGTCAATGCCGAAGCGGTGCAGCGTGTAGCCGAGCAGGTTGTGCGAGCCCCCGTAGAGCGCGCCCGAGGCCACGACATGGTGCCCGGAATCGAGCAACGTCGCGACCGCGAGGTGCAGCGCCGCCTGGCCCGAGGCCGTGGCGATGGCGCCGACACCGCCCTCCAGCGCCGCGATGCGCTCCTCAAGCACCGCCACGGTCGGGTTGGAGATGCGCGAGTACACGTGACCGGCGCGCTCCATGTTGAAGAGCGAGGCCGCATGCTCCGTGTCGCGGAATACGTACGAGGTGGTCTGATAGATCGGTACCGCGCGGCTGCCGGTCGCCGGGTCGGGCGACTGGCCGGCGTGCAGCGCCAGGGTATCGAAGCCCGGATACTTGGGTCCAGCCACGATCGCCTGAAAACCTGCTCTTGGCCTTTTCTGAAAGTCAGGCATTGCGCCGCAGCGTCATGACGCTGCGGCGCAATGCAGTATTGTTATTCAATGCAGGTGCTTGCGGGACGGGCGCGTGTAGTACTCGAATGCGCGCTCGGGCTTCTTGGGCTGCGCCGCCTTTTCGCGCCACTCGCGGTCGAACAGGTCGTTCACCAGCACCACCGCCTCGGCGACGCGGTCCTTGTCGAACTGGCGCCCCAGCAGGCCCGTGATGTCCTCGATCATGCAGCGGCGCTGCGCCTCGTGGATCGCCTGCGCGGTGGGCCCGGCGAACAGCAGGCGGTTCTCCTGTTCGCCGTTGTCGTGATACAGCGTGACGTCGACCTCGACCGCCTCGAAGCAAAGGGGTCCGAGCTGCTCGAGCGCTGCCTCGAGAGCGTTCAGAAAGCTGCCGCCGATCTCACCGGTCCAGCACAGAAACAGCAGCAGTTCCTTCTCGTCGTAGCGAATGCCGGGCTCTTCGGGCTCCAGGCTCTTCACGTCAGCCACCGTCTCGGCGTCCAAGTACTCGAGCCACGGCGCAAGCGCCTGCTCGATCTGCTTTCTGGAAACACCTTCGAGGATGGGGATATCGGCGTGCACGTGGACTTCCATGCGCATGGCTGGTCCTCCGCGGGGAAAGGCGTGCAGTTTATCACGCGAGCGCGCCAATTCGCCGCAAAAAAGGGCCCTATTTTGTGCAGCGCTCGACGAAGGGCTTGAAAGTAGCGCTTGCCGCACAAACCTTCACACACAGGAGCGGTCCAACGGGTATGTAATGAACGCGCCAAGCGGCATCGCGGGCGGAGGTGAACGATGAACGTCCTGTACGACAGCCAGAATTACTACGTCGCGGAGTATCCCGAGCACGGCGGCATCGAGCTGGTCGACAAGGCGAGCGGGCGCGGCGCCTACCTCGAGGGCGAAATCGAAACGAGCTTCCGCAGCTCGATGGTGCACCTGTTCTCGGACGATCCGAGCGACGACTCGCTCGACGAGTTGTTCGGCCACTACGACGCGCTGATGACCAATCCGCTGGTGCTGCACTGAAGAACAACGCTGCATTGCCCCGCAGCTTCACAACGCTGCGGGGCAATGCCAAACTTTCAGAAAAGGCGGGGCGGCGTTCCGCGAAAGGCGGTTCCGGCGCATCCGTCCAGCGCTTAGAATTGGGCCGATGCTCCGGCCCGATTATTCCGGCGGTGGTTTTCTTAACCTGATCGCATCGATCGCCGAGGGCTGCGGCGCCCGCCCGCGGCACCGGAGTCTTGCTGCGCTCGCTCCCGCGGAGCTCGCCGAAGCGACCAATGTCGTACTGGTGATCATCGACGGGCTCGGCGACCGCTACCTGCAGTCGCGCGGACCAGCCGGCGAGCTGGCGCGGCGCCGGCGCGGCGCGATCAGCGCGGTGTTCCCCTCCACCACCGCGGCCGCGATCACCACCTCGTACACCGGCTTCGCCCCGCTCGAGCATGGGCTGACGGGCTGGTTCACCTATTTCGGCGAGGCAGGCTGCGTCGTCGCGCCGCTGCCCGGGCGCACGCGCGGGGACAACGAGCCGCTCGCCGCGCGCGGCGTGGCGCCCGCGCGGCTGTTCCTCGCGCCGTCCCTGCTCGACGCGCTTGCGGCGCGGTCGATCGTGGTCTCCTACAGCGCCATCGTGAATTCCGACTACAACCTGCACCACTGCGGCCGCGCCGAGCGGCGCGCCTACGACGAGCGCGCCGGCTTCGTCGCGCAGGTCGAGGCGGCGGTGAAATCAGGCACCGATCGCAAGTTCGTCTACGCCTATTGGCCGCAATTCGACACCCTCGCGCATCGCCACGGAGTCGCGAGCGCCGAGACGCTGGCCGAGTTCGCGGCGCTCGACGCGGCGTTCGGCGAGCTGCTCGCGCGCCTGGCCGGCAGCGACGCGATCGTCGTCGCGACCGCAGACCATGGCTTCCTGGACAGCGGACCCGCCAAGTCGCTCGCGTTCGAGGACGGCCCGGGACTGCCCGCCCTGCTGCGCTTTCCTCTGTGCGGCGAGCGCCGCGCGGCCTTCTGCCACGTCCAGGAGGGTCGCGTGCCTGAATTCACCGCGCGCGCGCGCGACTGGCTCGCGGGTAAGGCCGAAGTGCGCCTCAGCCGCGAGCTGGCCGAGGAAGGCTGGTTCGGCCCCGGGGTCGCGCACCCGCGCCTCGCCGAGCGCATCGGCGATGTCGCGCTGCTCATGAAGGAGCGCTACACGATCAAGGACCGGATACCGGGCGAGACGCAGCACCTGCACATCGGCAATCATGGCGGCGCAAGCGAGGACGAGATGCTGATCCCGCTCATCGTGGCGAAAGTCTGAATCGTCGGCGCCGCACGGCCGGCGCCGGCAATGGCGAAATAATAAGATACCGGTACGTCAGCGAAGGAGAAAGCATGAAGGTCAAGACCAACGGCATCGAGCTCTACTACGAGATCCACGGTCCCGACGGCGCGCCATGGCTGGTATTCAGCCACTCGCTCGCCTGCAGCGTGCGCATGTGGGACGAGCAGATCGCGGCGTTCAGAGACCGCTATCGCGTGCTCGCCTTCGATACGCGCGGCCACGGCCAGAGCGCCGCGCCCGCCGGGGCCTACACGCTTGGGCAGATGGCCGACGACCTGAAGGGCCTGCTCGAGCACCTGGACATCCGGCGCGGGCACTTCGTGGGCCTGTCGATGGGCGGCATGATCGGCCAGACCTTCGCGCTCAAGTATCCGGGAATCTTCCAGAGCCTGACCCTCGCCGACACCACCAGCCGCTACCCGGCGGAAGCCGCGGGCGCATGGGCCGAGCGCATCAAGACCGCGCAGACCCATGGCATGCAGCCGCTGGTCGAGCCGACGCTCGCGCGCTGGTTCACCGAGTCGTTCCGAAAGGCCACGCCGGACACCGTCGCGCGCATCGCCGCGCAGATCGCCGACACGCCGGTGGCGGGCTACGTCGGCTGCTGCCACGCGATCCCGCAGATCAACGTCACCGCGCGGTTGAAGGAGATCGACTGCCCGGTGCTGGTGATCGTCGGCGAGCAGGACCCGGGCACGCCGGTGGCCATGGCGCGCGAGATCCACGCCGGCGCACCGCGCTCGAAGCTCGTGATCCTGCCCAACGCCGCGCACCTTTCGAACATCGAGCAGCCGGCGGGGTTCGACAAGGCCGTCGCCGAGCTGCTGGCGGACGCACGCTAGCGCGCGCCATGCAAGCGCCCGAGATCGGCCGCAGCGGCGGCTGGCAGCCGGTGCCCGGCGCGGAGCACACCGCGCACGCAGTGGGCAACGCCGGCGTGCACGTGGTGTCGACCCCGCACCTCATCGGCTTTCTCGAGATGGCCTGCCACTACAACATCCTGCCGCTGCTCGCGCCGGGCGAGGCGACCGTCGGCACGCGGGTCGAGGTCGAGCACGTAGGCGCGGCGCTGCCCGGCCATGCCCTCGAGTGCACCTCGCGGCTCGAGGGGCTTGAAGGAAGAAAGCTGCTGTTCTCGGTGCGCGCGACGCAGGACGGCCGCGAGATCATGCGCGGCCGCCACGAGCGCATGGTTGTGACGCTGCAGCGGTTCCTGCAGAAGCTGGAGGAGGCGACCGGCGCCAGGCTGCGCGGCTAGTCGCGCGCCTTGCCCGGCATGCCCTGCCAGCGCGCGAGCTTCGGCGAATGCACCCCGAACAGGTCCAGCACGCGGTGCACCGTGTGCGCAACCAAATCGTCGATCGTCCTGGGCTTAGCGTAGAACGCCGGCACCGGCGGGAAGACGATGCCGCCCATCTCGGTCACCGCGGCCATGTTGCGCAGGTGCGCGAGGTTGAGCGGCGTCTCGCGCGGCAGGATCACCAGCCGCCGGCGCTCCTTGAGCATCACGTCGGCGGTGCGCGACACGAGGTCGTCGGCGTGCGCGTGCGCGATCGCCGCGAGCGTCTTCATCGAGCAGGGCGCCACTACCATGCCGTCGTTCAGGTACGAGCCGCTGGCGATCGCCGCGCCGATGTCGCGCGGATGATAGGCGACGTCGGCCAGCCGCTCGATCGCCCTGCGGGTGAGCCCGAGCTCCTGCCAGGCATTGAGCACCCCCGCCTCGGTGAGTACCAGATGGCTTTCCCAGCCGGGCAGCGCGCGCAATTCCTCAAGCAGCCTCACCCCGTAGACCGAACCGGTGGCCCCGGTAATCCCGACCACCAGGCGCCTCTTGTCCGCATTGGCCGCAGTGCGTCTTGCCATAGCCGCTAGCCTACCCGAATCCCGCATCCCGCACTGCGCGCGCGACTGCACAGGCGGTAAACTGCCGCCGGGAAACACGACCGGAGGCACCCATGTTCGAAACCACCCTAGCCGGCAGCCTACCCAAGCCGTTCTGGCTCGCCGAACCGAACAAGCTGTGGCCGTCCTGGCGCGCCGCCGGCGCCGAGCTGGCGGCCGCCAAGCGCGACGCCACGCTGCTCTGGCTCAAGGAGCAGGAGGACGCCGGTATCGACATCGTCAGCGACGGTGAGCAATCGCGCCAGCACTTCGTGCACGGCTTCCTCGAGTTCGTCGAAGGCATCGACTTCGAGCACAAGGTGAAGATGGGAATCCGCGACAACCGCTACGAGGCTATGGTGCCGCTGGTGACCGGCCCGCTGCGCCTCAAGGGCCGCGTACACCGGGTCGAGGCGCGCCTCGCCCGCGTGCACACGCAGCGCAAGCTCAAGATCACCATGCCCGGCCCGATGACTATCGTCGACACGCTTTCCGACCGCCATTACGGCGACAAGGTGAAGCTGGCGATGGCCTTCGCCTCGCTGCTCAACCAGGAAGCGCGCGCGCTGGAGAAGGACGGCGTCGACGTGATCCAGTTCGACGAGCCCGCGTTCAACGTCTACATGGACGACGTGAAGAAGTGGGGCGTCGCCGCGCTCGAGCGCGCGATCGAGGGACTACAGTGCACCACCGCGGTCCACATCTGCTACGGCTACGGCATCCAGGCGAACATCGACTGGAAGAGCACGCTCGGCTCGGAATGGCGCCAGTACGAGGACATCTTCCCCGCACTGGCGAAGAGCCGCATCGACCAGGTCTCGCTTGAGTGCATCCACTCGCACGTACCGGCGCGGCTCATGGCGCTGCTCAAGGGCAAGGACGTGCTGGTCGGCGCGATCGACGTGGCGAGCGACCGGGTCGAGACGCCCGAGGAGGTGGCGGCCACGATCCGCGAGGCGCTCAAATACGTGCCGGCCCGGCGCCTGTTCCCGTGTACCAACTGCGGCATGGCGCCGATGGACCGCGAGATCGCGATCGCCAAGCTGAGAGCGCTCGCAGCGGGCGCGGCGCTGGCGCGCAAGCGCCACCGCGCGGCGCCGGCGAAGAAGCCGGCCAAGGCGAAGAAAGCGCGCCGCGCGGGGACAAGACGCTAGATCACCAGGCGTAGGCGAACGCGGGGAAGCACTCGGCCTTCGCGCCCCTCGGGTCGCAACCGGCCTCGAGCAGACCCGTGTCCGGGTCGTACTGGGCCGCCGACACGAACCCCTCGGTCCAGTCGGGCGCGACGTCCACGTCGTGGCCGCGGCGGCGCAGCTCGTCGAGCACCTCCTTGCCGATGCGTGCCTCGGCGCGCACGCGGTTGGGGATGCCGCGATGCGGAGCGAAGAAGCCGGGGAAGCTCTCGCTCGATAGCCGCGGTGCCTCGATCCCCTGCGGGATGGTCATGCCGAACACGGCGCGGTTGAGATAGAACTGCAGCAGCCACTGGCCTTGGTTGTCCCCGCCCATGGTGCCGAAAGCCATCCACGGCTTGCCACCCTTGAAGGCGAGCGAGGGCGTGAGCGTGGTGCGCGGGCGCTTGCCCGGCCCGACCACGTTCGGGTGATGCGCGGGCCCGAGGTAGAACGTCATCATGCGCACCGAGAGCGGGAAGCCGAGCGCCGGGATCACCTCGGAGGACATCAGCCACGCGCCGCTCGGCGTGAACGAGGCCATGTTGCCCTGCGCGTCCACCGCGTCGACGTGCACCGTGCCCGCGCCCCAGCCTTTCGGGGTCACGCGCTCGTCCTCGGGGAGCAGCGCCGCGTTGCGCCGCGCGTCGCCCGGACGCAGCTCGGGGTTCGCGCGCCGCATGTCGATGAGCGCCGCGCGCCGCGCGCCATACGCGTCCGAGAGGAGCACCTCCCCGGGAACGAGCCCCTGCGCGGGATCGCCGTAGTACTGCTCGCGGTCGGCGTAGGCGAGCTTCATGCTCTCGACGAGCAGGTGGCAGTAATCGGCGCTGCCGTGCCCCATGGCGCGCAGATCGTGGCGCAGCATGAGCGCGATGGTCTGCAGCTCCGCAGGGCCCTGGCTCCAGAACCCGCACTTGTACAGCACGGTCTCGCCGACGCGCAGGCTGACCGGGTCTTCGATGCGCGTCTCGAAGCGCGCCAGGTCGGCCGCCTCGAGCAGCCCGTCGCGCGCGAGAGAGAAGCGCTCGATTTCGGCCGCGATCTCGCCCTTGTAGAAGGCTTCGTGCACCGCGGCGAGCTTCGCCTGCCGATCGCCGGCCGCGCCGCGCTCGACGTTCGCCAGCCAGTCGTAGGTGCGGGCGAGCGGCGCGTTCCTCATGAGCTCGCCCACCTCGGGCGCGCGCCCCCCGGGCAGGTAGAGCGCGGCGCTGCCGGGCCAGCGCGCGAGGAACTTGTCACGCAGCGCGACGAGGCCGAACTTGTGCTGGTTGCGCAGACCCTCAGAGAGCGGGAAACCCCGGGCGGCGAGCTCGATCGCCTGCGCGGCCACCTCCCCGAAGCTCATGGTGCCCCAGCGCGCGAGCACCGTGACGAGCGCCGAGAATGCCGCCGGTGCCCCTGCGGCAAGGATGCCCTCCTCCGGCACGTCGGCCAGGCCGCGCGTGCGGAACGCCTCGGGCGTCGCCTTCACGGGCGCCGCCGTGTTGCCGTTCACCGCGATCACCCGCGACTCGTGCGCGACGCGCAGGAGCATCGGGCACTCGCCGCCGATGGTGTGCATCTGCGGATTGACCAGCCCCTCGACCAGCGTCATCGCCACCGCCGCGTCGAAAGCGTTGCCGCCCGCCTTCAGGACGTCCGCGCCGGCGTTCACCGACAAGTAGGAGTTCGCCGCCACCGCGCCGTGCGTGCCTATCAGGCGCGGGTGGAAGGTGGTCGAATCGGTAGGGAGAAGTCGGTAGGCTCTGGTGCTCATGGGGGGCGTGCCGCGACGGGAGGCGGATGATCGCCGAATCGCGCCCCTGCTGCAATGCTCGCGCTCGACGACGACCCCCTCGTGCCCGAGGAGCTGCGCGTCGCGCACCGCATTCTGAAGAACGCGGGCTACGTGCCGCCCGAGGTGCTGGAGCGCAGGGAGATCGCCAACCTGGAGCGCCTCGTTGCAGGGCGAGGCGCCCGACGACGACGCGCGCGGCCGGTGCGGCGAAGACGCTCGCGCTGCTCAGGACGCGGATCGAGCGCGCCTACTACGACCGGGCGCTGGTCCGACCGAAGCGCTGACGGTCCGTCACACCGACGACGGCATGGCCATGTCGGCCTTGGTGTAGGGAATCGAGTAGGTCGCATCCTCGGGCAGCGTCGGCACGGTCTTCTCCCAGGCCATCCAGCGCTCGCGCATGGCCGCCAGGCGCTCCGACTCGCGGCGCGCGAGGTTGGCGCGCTCGCGCGCATCCCGCGACAGGTCAAACAGGTACTCGTCTTCCTCGATCGCCAGGTACTTCCAGTTGCCCGAGCGCATAGCTTTCTGGCGCCTGAACTTCATGCGCCAGAACAGCTCGCGCTCGAAGATCGCCTGCGGGCGCTCGAGCACGCCGAGCAGGCTCACACCGTCCAGCGGAAATCCGGGGTGCGCGCTCACGCCCGCGGCCGCGAGCATCGTGGCGCTCCAGTCCATCGTGATCGCGTGCTGCGCGCTCACCGTGCCCGCAGGCACGCGTCCCGGCCAGCGGACTATGTACGGCACCCGGATGCCGCCCTCGAGCAGGTCCATCTTCTTGCCCACCAGCGGCCAGGTGTCGGAGAAGCGCTCGCCGCCGTTATCGCTGGTGAACACGACGAGCGTGTCGTCGGACGCGCCCGTCGCGTCGAGCGCGTCGAGAATGCGGCCGATGCCCTCGTCCATGTGCCGCACCATGGTGAGGTAGGTTTCGACCGAGCCGCCGTCGGTGTGGATGATGCGCTCGATGCGCCGCGCCTCCTCCTCGTCGTCGCGCGTCTCCCAGGGCCAATGCGGCGCCGTATAGTGCACCGAGAGCAGGAACGGCTCGGGAGCGCCCTTGCGCCGCCCGATGTAGTCGACCGCGCGCTCCGAGATCAGGTCGGTGAGATAGCCCGTACGCCGGGATTCGGCCTCGCCGTCCCACAAGTCGTGGTGCCCGGAGGTGTCGCGGTGCGTGAAGTAATCCAGCCCTCCGGAAAGGGCGCCGAAGAATTCCGCATAGCCGCTCTTCAGCGGCCCGAAGTTGGGCGGATAGCCGAGATGCCACTTGCCCACCAGCGCCGTGGCATAACCGGCGCCGCGCAGCAGCGAAGGCAGCGTCGGATGCGCCGGCGGCAGGCCGAGCTCGGGGTTGGCGCGCGCGCGCGAGGAGATAGGCTCGTCGTTGCCGCCGCGCAGCCGGTATTGCCAGCGCCCCGTGATCAGCGCGAAGCGCGTCGGCGAGCAGACCGGCGAGTTGGAATAGCCCTGGGTGAAACGCAGCCCCTGCGCGGCCATGCGGTCGAGTCGGGGCGAGCACGGCGTGCGGCCGCCGTAGCAGCCGAGGTCGGCGTAGCCGAGGTCGTCGGCCAGGATGAAGACGAGATTGGGACGCTGGCGAGCATTGATCATGACATGAATCCCGGTAATCCGGTGGCGATCGAGGGTAGGAGAAAGATCAGCAGCAACGCCACCAGGTCGGCGACGATGAACGGCACCACGCCGCGGAAGATCTTCCCGAGTGGCACGTCGCCTCGCGCACCCAAGCGTGCCGAATGGCGGTCGCCGGCTGCTCGAACGCGGCCGTGAGCGCCTTGCTCGCACGGAGGAACACCACTGCGTTCTTCTTCATCATCGCGCGCGCGCATCCGAAGCGGCACCCGCCTCGCCTATCGCCTTGGCCAGCGCTACGCCCGACACGCTCATGACGGCCGCCTGGTCGGCCTTGCCGAGGACGCTCCATTTTGCTCTGGCTGAGGAAGGCGGTGAAGCTGGGCATGTCGACCCCCTGCGGGAACAGCGTCGAGAACTTGACATTGGGCGCACCCTGGAACGAGACCATGGCATCCGCGGAGCTGCCGATCGCGCCCTCGACCACGTGGCGCGAGAACAACTCCTGCTGGCGCACGGAAGGCCCGCTGACGAAGGGCACGCCGAGGCGCTTCATCAGCTCCGCCGGAGTCCCGGGCAGCGCCCACATCTTGTGGCTCTTGAGCTCGGCGAGCGTGGTGATCTGCTTGTCGGTGAGGCTGTACATCTGGCCCCCGGGCGCGAGCAAGACCCCGATGACTTTCACCCCAGGCGTCGCTTCGTGCCCGGCGAAGTACTTCGCGTACGTTCGCCAGTAGGCCACCGCGGCCGCGGGCAAGTCGCCGCCTCCTAGAATCGGCAGCTGAGCGAAGGTGTTCAGCTTCTTCACCTGCTCCGGAGCGAAGCTGTTGAAGATGAAGGCCCCGTCCGCCACGCCTCCGCGCACCGCGTTCCACTGTCCGGGCGGCGGCGCTACGCTGGCCTCCGGAATCTGCACCGTCACGCGCCCGTGCGTTGCGCGGGACACGTCCTTGCCTCACTGGACGAACACCGGATACACGAAGAACCGGTGCGGCACGAACACGTTGAACAGCAGCGTGGCGCCCGCGAGCACCTGCGAGGAAAACAGCGCGCAGCTCGCCGCCGCAAGTGCAACGATCCTCAGCTTGCTGCATGACGCCTCCTGCGGAGTTAGTGCGCACGCGATCCCAGCCGATTGGCGCTCGGCTCGGGGCCCGGTATGCGAAATGTCCACCTCCCGATCGCCCCGCGGCGGGTTTGCCGGTTTCCCGGTTCGTATGCGCCTGCCCGGCCGTCGCACTACGCGGGCGGATCGATGGAACGGCGATTATCTGTCGGGGCACCTGGCGCGCGTCAATCGGTTCACTGTGTGAAACTCGGAGCCGGGCGCTCGCCGCCCGGAACGGAGACAGCATGACGGCCGTTAAGACGGTGCGCGCGCTGGCGCGGGGACTCCAAGTGCTCGCGCCAGCGCGCCTGTCTCCCGGCAACACGTTTTCGGAGACGCGCGCGTCTAGGGACTCGGCGCCGCGAGCTGCCCGAGCAATGCCTCGATCGCCTGCGCCGCCTCGCCCGGATGCTCGAACGGGAACAGGTGCCCGCCCGGCACCTTGCGCAGCACGAAGCGCCCGCGCATCGCGCCCAGCCCGACGCGCCGCACCACCTCCGAGCGGGTCCCGCCGATGAACCCGGCCGGCACCGCGAGCGCTCCCAGGTAGCGGCTCATGTCGTGCGGGATGGTGCGGTAGATCTGATACTCGATCTGCGGCGGGATGCGCAGGTGCAGTCGGCCATGCGACGCAACCAGCCCGTAGCGCACGTAATCGTCCAGGCAGCGTTCGCTGAAGTCGCGGAACAGCTTGCGCGAGCGGAAGTGTGCCTTGGCCGCCTCGCGGCTGTCCCAGTCGCTGCGCCGGTCGCGCGTCGCCCCGGCGGGCGTGACACGGTCAACCACGCCGAGCCGCTTGGTCGCGCCGAGCATGCGCCCGCGCAGCGCGCCGATGACCGGCGCATCGAGCAGCACGATGGCGCGGAACAGCTCGGGGCGCCGCACCGCGGCGAGGAAAGTCAGGTAGCCGCCCAGCGAATGGCCGACGCCGTACACCGGCGCGCCGCGGCATTCGCGCTCGATGGCGTGCTCGAGCTGCTCGACCAGGTGCGGCCAGCGCTCGCTCACCGGGTAGCGCGGGTCGGTGCCGATCGTCTCCAGGTATGCGACGCGAAAGCGCGCGCCGAGTTGCTCGAGCAGCGCACCGTAGCACCGTGCCGGAAAACCATTGGCGTGCGCGAAGTACAGGACCGGTCGAGACATGCGCCGTGGTTGCCGCGCCCCGACGCGCCGCGGCGCGCCTAGAGGTACTCTTTGGCCGCCGTATCCGCGTCCATCGGACCGCCGGCGAGGAAGCCCTGGATGAATTCGCAGCGGCTGCTCTGCAGGAACTCCATCTGCGCCTCGGTCTCCACGCCCTCGGCCACCACCTGCAGGCCGAGCGCGTGCGCCATGCCGATGATCGCCGCGATGATCGCCTTGGCGTCCCGGTCTCCAGGCAGGTCGGCGATGAACGAGCGGTCGATCTTCAGCTTGTCCACCGGAAATCGCTTGAGATACGCGAGGCTCGAGTAGCCGGTGCCGAAGTCGTCCACCGACAGCGATACTCCCAGGTCCTTGAGCTTTTTCAGCGTGCTCAGCGTGGCGTCGGTGTTCTGCATCACGGTCGATTCGGTGATCTCGAGCTCGAGCAGCGCGGGCGGCAGCCCGCTATCGGCGAGCGCCTGCGCCACCAGCTGCGCCAGGTTGGGATCGTGGAACTGGCGCGCCGACAGGTTCACCGTCACCGCCAGGCCGCGCTCGGCACCGATGAAGGTCGCCCAGCGGCAGGCCTCGCGTAGCACCCATTCCCCGATGCCGAGGATCAGCCCGGTGTCCTCGGCGAGCTGGATGAACTCGGAGGGCAGCACCAATCCCTTGCTCGGGTGCTGCCAGCGCAACAGCGCCTCGTGCGCCGCCGTGCAGCCGGCGTTGAGCTCGATGATCGGCTGGTAGTACACGCGCAGCTCGCCCTTGTGCAGGGCGCGCCGCAGGTCGTTCTCGAGCGTCAGGCGGCGCGACGCCGCCAGGTTCATCTGCTCGGTGAAGAACTGGTAGTTCGCGCGCCCCATTTCCTTGGCGTGGTACATCGCCGCGTCGGCGTTGCGAATCAGGGTCTCGGCGTCGCGACCGTCGTCCGGGAACACCGCCATGCCGATCGACGGCGTCACGTGCAACTCGCGGCCCTCGAGCAGCAGTGGCCGCGACACCGACTCGATCACCTTCTGCGCGACGTTCGCCGCGTCCGCGGAGCGCTTGATTTCCGGTAGCACCACGACAAACTCGTCGCCCCCGAGGCGGCAGATCGTGTCGCCGACGCGCAGCTCCTGCACCAGGCGGCGCGCGACCTCCTTCAGCAGCGCGTCACCCACCGCGTGGCCGAGGGAGTCGTTGATGTTCTTGAAGCGGTCCAGGTCGACGAACATGACCGCGGTCTGCTGGCGGTTGCGATAGCTGAGCGCCAGAGCCTGGGTCAGCCGATCCTCGAGCAGCCGCCGGTTGGGCAGCGCAGTGAGCGCGTCGTGGTCGGCGAGGTGCCGGGCGCGCTGCTCGGCCTGCTTGCGCTCGGCGATCTCCTCTTCGAGCCGCCGGTTCGCCGCCTCGAGCTCGGCGGTGCGCTCGGCGACCGCGCGCTCGAGGGCCGCGCGCGAGGCCTCCAGCGACTCGCGCGCCGCGTGCTCGGCGCTGATGTCGTCGTAGATCCAGATCGTGCCTTCTTGCGGCCGCGCGGCGTCGATCGCCTTGCCGACGACCTTGCACCAGAACCGGCTGCCGTCCTTGCGCGTGAACTGGCGCTCGTCCGAGTAGGCCTGCCCCGAGCCAAACTGCGCATACAACAGGCGCCCGGACTCGTCGTAGTCGTCCTCTCTGGAAAAGATCAGCCGGGTGCTGCGGCCCACCAGCTCGCCCGGGGCGTAGCCGAACATCTCCTCGAGCCGCGGATTGCAGCGCTGATAGACCCGGTCGCGCACGAACGATATTCCCACCGTGGCGTTGGCGAGGATCAGCTCCTGCTCTGTCAGCGCTCGCTCGATGCCCTCCTCGGCCGCGCGCTGCTCGGTAATGTCCTCGATGATCCAGATCCACTCCTGCTCCGCGGAGCCGGCGTCGATGCGCCGCCCGACGTTGCGCGCGAGGAAGGCGGAGCCGTCCTTGCGGCGGAACCGGCGCTCGGCCTGGTGCATGTCGCCGGGCGCGGTGCCTTGGTAGGCGGAGTCGGTCGCGCGCCGCCACTCGTCCTGGTCCGCGAACAGGGTCCCGGTGCCGCGGCCATCGAGCTCTCCCGGGTCGCGGCCGGTCATTTCCTCCATGCGCCGGTTGCAGCGTTGGATGACGCGATTGCGCACGAACAGAATGCCCACGGTGGCGTTGTCGAGTATCTGTTGCTGCTCGGCGGCCAGGCGGCGATTCTCCTCGTCGGCCCGCCTGCGCTCGGTGATGTCGTCGAACAGCCACACCGAGCCCTGCTGCGGGTCGCCCGGCTGCACTGCGCGCCCCGACAGCAGACACCAGAACCGGCTGCCGTCTCCGCGCACCATGCGCGATTCCTGCTGGTAGGTCTCGCCGCCCCAGATGCGCTCGTAGTCCGGCTCGCCGGAGGTGAACTCCTCGTCGCTCGCGTGCAGGACACGCATCGACTGGTTGAGTAACGCGCCCTGGGGGTAGCCGAACAGCTCCTCGAAGCGCCGGTTGCAGCGCATCACCCGGCGGTCCCTGAGGAACGCGATGCCGATCATGGCGCCGTCGAGCAGCGCGTTCTGCTCGCGCACCATGCGCTGAATGGACTCGTCGGCGCGCTTGCGCTCGGTGACGTCTTCGAACAGCCACACGTAGCCCTTGGCCGGGTTGCCGGGCTCGACCGCGCGCCCCGACACGCGGCAGGAGAACCCGGAGCCGTCCTTGCGGCGCAGCCACTGCTCGCGCTGGTGGGTGCGGCCGCGGTCGAGCTCGCCGTGCGTCGCGCTGCGGGCCTCGAATTCCTCCTCGGTGAAGTACAGATGCCGCGCGGACAGGCCGAGCCCCTCGCCCGGCACGTAATCGAACAGCTCCTCGAAGCGCCGGTTGCAGCGCATGACCTGCTGGTCGCGCATGTACGCGATCCCGACCACGACGTTATCGAGCAGCGCCTGCTGCTCGGCGAGCACGCGCTGCAGCTCCTCCTCGGCGTGTCGCTGAGCGGTGATGTCCTCGTGGATCCAGACCGTGCCGCGCTGCGGGTCGCGCGGGTCGATCGCGCGCCCGGTGGCGCGCACCCAGAGCGCGCTGCCGTCCTTGCGCTTGCGCTGCGCGACGTGCTCGTAGGCCAGCCCCTTGCCCATCTGCTCGAAGGCGCCGGCTCCGCGCCGATAATCCTCCCGCGAGGCGAACAGCACCGAGCTCGGCTGCCCGATCAGCTCGCCGGGGCCGTAGCCGTACATCTCGCCGAAGCGCCGGTTGAAGCGCACGATGGCGCGCTCGCGCATGAAGGCGATGCCGATCGAGGCGGTCTCGAGGATGGTCTCCTGCTCGCGCAACACGCGATCGAGCTCGTCGGCGTGGCGCTTGCGCTCGGTGATGTTCTCGACGATCCAGATCGTGCCCTGCTGCGTATTGGCGGCGTTGATCGCCTTGGCGATCATGCGGGCAAGGAACGTCGAGTCGTCCTTGCGCCGCACTTCCCACTCGAGGTCGACTTGCTTGCCGGCGGCGAGGATCGGGACCGCGATCTGGCCGAGCGCGTCGTAGCTCTCGCGCGACGGGTACACGGCCTCGCCGGAGCGGCCGATCAGCTCACCCGGGGCCCAGCCGAACATCTCCTCGAACTTCGGATTGCACAGGAAGAACTTGCGCTCGCGCGTGAAAGCGATGCCGATCGAGGCGTTGGCGAGCACCGCCTCGTATTCGAGCTGCGAGTAGCGCGTGCGTCCGGCGTAGCCCGCCGGGGGCTGCGCCACACCCGCGTCCGCCTGCTGCGGCACGGCCGACGCGTCGTCGGCCTGCAGCTCAATGGGCTTGTTCACCGCGAGCACTCCCGGTCCGGGGTGCTGCGGGCCCGCCTCACTGCCGCCTGGCGCGGCACGCGCCCGCTATGCGCTTCATTGAGTCCACCCAACGCTTGCCTCCAATCGCACGGGATGGCAAATCAGCCGGCACCGCGGTGCGGCGGTTCCGGTCAGGCCCTCCCCGGGGGGCGCGGCGACCGCGCGGGAAGAATCCTACCCCGAAACGGGGGTTTCGCGAGCGGCCGGGCCGCCGCTCACTGCAGGCGCGGGGGCGTATCGTCCGGCGCGTTCAACCCGCTGCGGATCGGATACGGCTCCATCTGCAGCTCGTCGAGCTCGGCGCCCAGCACGGCGATGCTGCCGGGCCGCCGATTATTCCCGGTGTCGGAGAACTCGAAGCTGTAGCTGCGCCGCAAGCGCAAGCGCCCCGCGGCGTTGCGCGCCAGGCGCAGCCGGACGAAGGCCACGGTTTCGTCCAGGAACTGCACGCCGTAGCGCTCGCAGGCGGTGCGTCCGGCGGCCACCGCGTGCTCGCGAGCGCGCAGGCTGTCGACCCAGAACAGGGTACCGACGACGACCAGGAACAAGGCGAGGGTTTCCCACATGGGTGACTGCCCGGGCGGATCCGGTGTCAGCGCGCGGCGCGAGCGGCGCGCGCATCCACGCGCACCAGGTCGGCGCCCTTCTCGGCAACGGCGATCACCGCGGCGTTGGTGTTGCCCGAGACCACCGCCGGCATCACCGAGGCGTCGATCACGCGCAGGCCGTCGAGCCCGCGCACGCGCAGCCGCTCGTCGACCACCGCGCGCGCGTGCGTGCCCATGCGGCAGGTGGAAGTCGGATGGAACACGGTGTCGCCGGCCTCGCGGCAGAACGCGAGCCAGTCCTCGTCGCTTTGCACGCGCTCACCCGGCAGGTATTCGCCCGCGACATAGCCGCGCAGCGGCTGCGCGACGGCGAGGCGCCGCACGAACTTGAGGCCCTCGACCATCATGCGACGGTCGTTCTCGGTCGCGAGGTAGTTGTAGCGGATCGCTGGCGCCGCCGCCGGGTCCGCGCAGCGGATGCGCACCCAGCCGCGCGACTCCGGCTGCAGCTGCGACACCGAGCAGGTGAAGCCGGAGAACGGATGCAGCAGGCCGCCGCGCTTCGCGGTCGAGAAGTTGATGAAGTAGATCTGCGCGTCCGGGCGCGCGAGCCCGGGACGCGTGCGCACGAAAGCGCCGGCCTGGCCCGCGCTGACGGTGAGCGGCCCGCGGCGCGCGAGCACGTAGCGCAGCCCGATACCGAGCCGGCGCCAGCGGCTCGCCATGTCGTCGTTGAGGGTAATCGGGCGGTTGCAGCGCCAGAACGTGCGCACGTAGAAGTGGTCCTGCAGGTCCTCGCCCACTCCCGGCGCGTCGTGCAGCACGGGGATGCCGTGACGTTCGAGCAGGGCGCGCGGACCGACTCCGGAGAGTTGCAGCAGCTGCGGCGAATTGAACGCGCCCCCGGCGAGGATCACCTCGCGCGCGGCAGCGGCCGTGCGCGTCGCTCCGCCTTGCCGATATTCGATGCCCGCCGCGCGTTTGCCTTCGAACAGCACGCGCGTGGCGAGCGCCTTCACTTCTACGCGCAGGTTGGCGCGCTTCAGCGCCGGGCGCAGGTAGCCCACCGCGGCGCTGCAGCGCCGGCCGTTGCGCGCGGTGGCTTGGTAATAGCCCGTACCCTCCTGGCGCTCACCGTTGAAGTCGTCGTTGCGCGGGATGCCGAGCGCCTGGGCCGAGGCGATGAACGCGTCGGCGAGCTCGTGGCGCTCGAGGTCCGAAACGGCGAGCGGGCCGCCCGCGCCGTGCCAGGCGTCGGCGCCCCGGCTCTGATCCTCGGACTTCCTGAAGTAGGGCAGCAGCGCGTCGAAACCCCAGCCCGGCACGTCCCAGCCGTCGAAGTCCTCGCGCTGGCCGCGGATGTACACCAGGCCGTTGATCGACGAGGAGCCGCCCAGCACCTTGCCGCGCGGCGTGAACACGCGCCGGCCGCCGAGCGCAGGCTCGGGCTCGGACTCGTAGGCCCAGTTGACGTCGGTGCGCGCAAAGAGCTTGCCATAGCCAAGCGGCACGTGGATCCAGAAGCTGGTGTCGCGCGGCCCGGCCTCGAGCAGCAGCACGCTCGAGCCTGCGTCCTCGGTGAGCCGGTTGGCGAGCACGCAGCCCGCGGAGCCGGCGCCGACGATCACGTAGTCGTAGGTGGGACCGCGCGCCATGCGGGCGCCGCCGCTACGCCTTGCGCGGCGGCGCGATGTGCGTGCCGCCGTCGACATACAGGATCTGGCCAGTGACCTGCGCGCCGGCCTCCAGCAACCACGCCACCGACTCGGCGATGTCCTTCGGCTGCGCGACGGATTTGAGCGGCGCGATCGAGGCGTAGGTGTCGCGCAGGCGCGCGTAGCGCTCCGCGCCATAGCCGGCGACCATCCACGGCGTATCGACGAAGCCCGGCGCCACGACGTTGAGACGGACCTCGGGCGCCAGCACGCGCGCGAGCGACATCGACATCGCGTCGAGCGCCGCCTTGGAGGCAGCATAGGCGATCGACGAGCCGGTGCCGAGCAGCGCGGCGAGCGAAGACACGTTGACGATCGCGCCCCGCGAGCGCTTCAGCTCGAGCGCCGCGGCGCGGCACATCTGGAACGCAGCGACGACGTTGGTGGCGTAGATGCGCTGGAAGTCCTCGCCCGACAGGCCCTCCAGCTCGCCGTGCGGCACGAACTTGGTGATGCCGGCGTTGTTCACTAGCGCGTCCAGCCGGCCCCATTGGTCGAGCGCCGCCTGGACCACGCGGCGGCATTGCGCGTCCTCGGAAACGTCGGCCTGCACCACGATCGCCTTCGCGCACTGCGCCGCCACTTCGCGCGCCTGGCGCTCGCTCTTCGAGTAGTTCACCACCACGCGCCAGCCGCGCCGCGCGAGCTCCATGGCGCAGGCAGCGCCGATGCCCGAGGCCGAGCCCGTGACGATGGCGACCCTGTCGTCCATGCGCGCCCCTAGACCGTCGCCACCGGCGTCGCCGGCGAGCCCACCGCCCCGGGCAGCCGCAGCGGCGGCGCCGTGAGCAGGAAGCGGTTGCGCCTGCGCTCACGCAGCCAGCGCGCGAGCGCGGTGAGGTACCACAGCTCGCCGAGGTGGATGCCGTTCTTGAAGATGCAGTGCTCGTGCAGCGGCATCATGGCGTGCGGCTGGGGCTTGAAGATGCTCGCCGGAATGATCTCGACCGCGTAATTGTCGGCGATCAGGCAGGCCAGGCCGCTGTCGGAGATCCAGTTGAGCAGCTTGTCGTCGCGTCCGTCGAGCCCCGTGCAGGTGTCGTGCAGCAGCCTCGGGTCGGGGTTTTTCTTCAATTCGAGGATCACGTCGGCGAAGCCGGTGTACAGGCACACCATGTCGCCGCGCTCGACCTCGACCCGGTCGGCCTCGAGCACCCGCATCAGTTCGTCGTAGCCCACGGCGTCACGCCGGCGGCCGAAGTGCGCGTGCAGATCGATCAGCACCCCGCGCCCCTGCGCCCCGTGCTCGGCGAGATTCTGGATGCCGAGCGCTTCGGCGCGCGAGCCCTCGTAGCGCGCCCAGGGCTCGGCCGCGGCCGGGTTCTCGGGCGCGGGCTTGACGTGCTCGCCGGCGCGAAAGCCGTTGTAGAACACCACCTCCGGCTTGCCGTCGCCGTCGGCGTCGAACAGGCCGCCAATGTGCGCGAATGAGTCCCACTGGGTCGAGTACTGCAGCGTCAGCAGCGCCAGGTCGTCGCACACCACGTCGGTAAGTCCGGGGTGGTCCTCGGCAAGCGGCCAGCAGAAGTTCTGCTTGCCCGCGTGCTTGCCGTCGCGCCGCGTGGCGAACAGGCGCGGCGGGGTCCGGCGTGGGTTGAGCGCGCTGCCGCCGGGATAGTCGAGCGGCAGCGACAGGCAGAAGGCGACGCCCTCCTTCACTTCGGCGACGCCCTGCAGCACCTTTGCGCGCGTCACCAGATTCATGCGACCGCGCTGATCGTCCGCGCCGAACTCCCCCCAGCTGGAGCCCGGCGGCCTGTGCTTCCATCGCGGTGCCATCGCCGTTCCCTTCAGTAGTAGTGCCGCGCGATCGTCTCGGCGACCATCACCGGCTTGTCGCCGCCCTCGAGCTCCATGACCACGTTCCAGGTCACCTGCACGCCGCCTTCGATCTTCTCGTATTTGGCGAGCGTGAAGCGCGCCCGCACCTTCGAGCCCGAAGGCACCGGCGCGGTGAAGCGCACGCGGTTCAGCCCGTAGTTGACCCCCATCTTGCGGTCGGAGAAGGAAAACGTGATCTCGCTCAGGTGCGACAGCAGCGACAGGGTGAGAAAGCCGTGCGCGATGGTGGTGCCGTAGGGCGAGCTGCGGGCGCGCTCGCGATCGACGTGGATCCACTGGTGGTCGTCGATCGCCTTGGCGAACAGGTCGATGCGCTCCTGCGTGACCTCGAGCCAGGGCGAGACGCCGATCTCCTCGCCCACCCGGTTCTCGAGCCCGCGGATGGTAACCGCTTGCGTGCCCATGCTGCCTCCCTCGATTTCGGCCAGGCCCCGATTCTAAGCACGCGGCGCCGCGATGAAGCGCTCGATTTCGCTGCACACCAGCGCGGGCTGCTCATGCACGATCCAGTGCGAGGCGCCAGGCACCCGCCGCACCACCAGATCGGGCACGCATTGCTCCAGGCCGTCCAGGCACCCGAGCAGCAGCGCCCGGTCGCGCTCGCCCCACAGCACCAGCGTCGGCACGCGCACCACGAAATCCTGCGGCCGCAACGCGAGGCGCGCGGCGCCCGGGTCCGCCGCGGAGGGCGGATACAGCGGCGAGGCGCGGTAGTAGTTGAGGCCGCCGGTGAGCGCTCCCGGCTGCGCCCAAGCTTCGCGGTAGGCCGCCCGGTCTTCGGCGCTGAAGGCACCGCCCGATTCATCGAACACCATGCGCCCGAGGCGCGCGTAGCCGTTCTCCGACAGCACGCGTTCGGCCTTCGCGTCGCGCAGAAGCAGCATGTAATCGCTCGCCTGCTGCTGCGCCGGGTTGTGCGCGAGTTCGCGCCAGAAGGTGTAGGGATGCGGGGCGTTGACGATCACCAGGTGCGAAAGGAGCTTTGGATGCGCGATCGCCAGACCCCAGGCGAGCGCTCCGCCCCAGTCGTGGGCAACCAGCACGAACGGTTCTGCGCTGAAGCGCGCGGCGAGGCGCGCGACGTCGGCGATCAGCGTCTTCGCCTTGTACTGCTCGACGCCCGCGGGCTTGTCCGAGAGGTTGTAGCCGCGCAGGTCGGGCGCGAGCGCGCGCCAGCCACGCGCGCCGAAATGCTCGAGCGGCTGTTGCCAGGCGCGCCAGAATTCCGGGAAGCCGTGCAGGAACAGCATCAGCCTGCCCGTGCCCGCCGTAGCGTAGTGCAGCCGCACTCCGTTGACGAAGGCGTAAGCGTGCTCTATCCGTGGCATGCGCGTCATGGTCGCGAATCATCCCTTATGACATGCGCTGCCGAGCCGAAGCCCGCGCCCGGCCGGGTGAGTCCTTGCCCGAGCGGGTGGCCAGCGCCTGCGAAACAGCCCCGCCTTCTTCTGCTTATGGGTCCTGTTCATTGAATCATTGTTGCAGCAGCGGGATATGATCACGCCGACTGAAACGCACGCCTCGTCCGCATCCCGACAAATTCACCCTTCGTCCATCCCAGGAGCCTCGTCATGAACTATCTCTTCAGGAGCCTTTTTATCGTGGCCGCGCTGCTGCTCGGCGAGGCCTATCCACTGAGCGCGGGTGCAGCGCCGCTCGGCGACACCAACGCGCTACGCGGCCTGCACGAGGCCAAGGGGGTGTTCATGATCAGTGTGAACGATCCCAACAAGCTCGCGCACGTGCTCAAGGTCGTCGAGGAAACCGACAGCGGCATGGCGGCCCAGAACGTCAAGCCGCACCTCATCGTCGTGGTCGTCGGCCCGGCGGTCGCTTTCCTGACCATGGACCGGCGCGGCATCCCGTACATGGAGCAGCCGGGCGTCGCCCACGTCCAGGCGGCCGTCAAGAAGCTCGACGGCATGGGCGTTCGATTCGAGGCCTGCGGAGTGGCGCTTAAGGGCATGGACATCGAGCCCGGCGACGTGATCCCCGAGGTCCACCCGGTCGGCAACGGCTATATTTCCGCCATCGGCTACCAGGCGCAGGGTTACCAGCTGGTGCCGGTGTACTGAGCGCGCCTCGACGCGCGCAGGCGCCTAATTCAGGCATCTGCGCAATCCTTCGGCGAGCGCGCGCGCGATGCGCCGCTGCACGCGCGGCTGGCGCAGGCGCAGCTCCTCGGCGCGGTTGACGATTACCCCCGCCTCGAGCAGCACTGCGGGCATGCTGGCACTCCGCGCCACGGCGAGATGGTCGAACCAGTGCACGCCGTTCGCCTCGTCGGCGAAGGGGCGGTTCTCCCCGAGCACCGGATCGGCGTGGTAACGCGACGGGTGGAAGCCTGCCGCGCGCAGGCGTGCGCCGATCGCGCTCGCGCAGGCCAAGCTCGCGCGCGGGCGCGGGTTCTCGTGCGACACGAACAGCGCGAAACCGGAAAAGCGATCGCTGTAACGCTCGGGCCGGCCCTCGTAGGTCCAGGTCTTGAGCAGCCGCTCCTTGGCCGAATCGTGATGGATCGAGAGAAAGAAATCGGTACCGCGCGCGGCGCGCGTACGCGCGCCCAGATCGGCATAGTCGCCGCGCTCACCGATCGGCCGCACGGTGAAGCCGGCGCGCTCTAGCGCCGCCTTCACCGCGAGCGCGAGATGCAGGTTGTACTCGAACTCCGGCACGCCGCGTGCAGAGAGCGCGCCCGGCTCGGCGAGATAATGGCCGACATCCACCGCGATCTCCTTGCCCCGGACCGCGCCGGCGAACAGCGCGAGGGCGACGAAGACGATCCGCCTCACGAGAACTTCGAGAAATCCGGCTTGCGCTTCTCGAAGAACGCCGTCATCGCTTCCTTCGCTTCCGGCGAGGCGAGCCGCTCGCGAAACAAACGCCCCTCCTCGTCCATCTGCTCGGCGACCGCTTGCGCGAGGCGCCGCTTCATCAGCTGCTTGGTCAGGCGCACCGAGGCGGGCGGCAGCGCCGCCAGGCCGAGCGCCGCGTCGCGCGCGTGTTCGAGCAGCTCGCCCTCGGGGATCACCTCGGTCACCAGCCCAGCGCCGAGCGCCTTGGCGGTGCCGAACGGCTGGCCGAGCAGCAGCAGCTCGGCGGCGCGCTGGTAGCCCGCGACGAGCGGTAGCAGCAGGCTCGAGGCGGCCTCGGGCACCAGTCCGAGCGGCACGAACGGCAGCTGGAAGCGCGCGTTCGGCGCGGCGTACACCAGATCGCAGTGCAGCAGCATGGTGGTGCCGATGCCCACCGCCGGGCCGCCGACCGCGGCCACCAGCGGCTTCTGCGCGCCAACAATCAGGCGCAGGAAGCGCCAGGAGGGCGACGCGTCGCCCTGCGGCGGCCGCTCGAGGAAGTCCTTCAGGTCGTTGCCCGAGCAGAAGCAGTCCGATTTGCCGTGGATCAGCACCGCGCGCACCTGCGCATCGGCGTCCGCCGCGGCGAGCGCGTCGCCGAGCGCCTGGTACATCTCCTGGGTGAGCGCGTTCTTCTTGTCGATGCGCGCGATCTCGATGCGCGCCACGCGCTCCCTGGTTTCGAACACGACGTGCTGGCTCATCTTCTAGTCCTTTACGCTGATCCTGTCGCGACCGGCGCTCTTCGCATCGTAGAGCGCCGCGTCCGCCCGGCCGAGCATCTGCGCTACGCTCTCCCCGGCACGATACCCGGTCACGCCGACCGAAGCCGTGACCACGAGCCCGGGGGCGATCGCCCCCCAATCCCGTCGCGCCAGCGCGGCGCGGATGCGCTCCATCGCGCGCACCGCCTCCGCCGGGCGGGCCACCACCAGGATGACGAGGAATTCCTCGCCGCCGTAGCGGCCGAAGGTGTCGGTGTCGCGCGTGCTCGCTTGGACCGTCGCCGCGAACGCGCGCAGCGCCTCGTCGCCGGCCGCATGTCCGTGTGTGTCGTTGAGCCCCTTGAAATTGTCCAGGTCCATCAGCGCGACGCTGAAGCCCACCCCGGTGCGCCGCGTGCGGCTGCGCTCCTCTTCCAGCCGGGCGAGCAGCGTGCGGCGGTTGTAGACCTTGGTCAGATCGTCGAAGTGCACCAGCTCCTGGATCTGCTCGAGCGAGGCGGCGAGCATGCGCCGGCCCTCGGCGAGCTTGGCGCGCAGCGCGTTGGCGTACATGTTGAGCACCAGGCAGCGGCCGAGAATGAGCGAAATGCAGGTCGCGCTCAGCAGCACTTCGAACGGAGTCGAGGTCGCCGCGCCGATGTCCCCCGCCTCGACCCAGAGCAACGCTCCGACGGCGATTCCGGTCAGCAGCCAGATGACGATGGCGGCGCGCAGCGACAACCAGATCATGCCGAAGGCGAAGACCGTGAACACGTTGGCGAGCAGCGGTAATGCGGCGCGGGGCGCCAGCGCAACCGCTGAAAGCTCGATCGCCACCCCCGCCACTACCTGCAACCACACCACGCTCGGGTCGCCGAGTTTGCGGTTCCAGCCCGTCCAGTACAGCGTGAACGTCAACGCGCAGATCGCGACCGCGCCGGCCGCAAACACGCACAGCGCGCGCGCCGGGATCGCGCCGGCCGCCACGAACAGGCCGATGAACAATCCGTCCAGCGCGTAGCTCGATGCCGTCGAGGCGGTCCAACGCAGCCGTTGCCGGCGCTCGCGCTGCCCGAGGCGCTCGCCCCTCAAGGCGCGCTCCAGCTTCGCGTCGGCCTCGAGCACCTTGCCGCCCTCTCAGCCCGGCAGCTTGTAGTCTTTGAGCTGCGCCCGCAAGTTCAGCTTGGAGAGCTTGCCGGTCGCGGTGTGCGGCAGCTCGTTCACGAACACCACGTCGTCCGGCATCCACCACTTGGCAACCTTGCCCTCGAAAAACTTGAGCAGCTCGTCCCTGCTCACCTCCTGGCCGGCCTTCTTCACCGCCACCACGATCGGGCGCTCGTCCCACTTCGGGTGCTGGACCCCGATCACCGCGGCCTCGGCGATCGCCGGATGCGCCACCGC
>Ga0307374_10002242_pt1 | contig 34652 bp, 38 predicted proteins | sample OX3MG_FD_202532 | JGI IMG/M metagenome (GOLD analysis project Ga0307374, IMG submission 202532) | Soil microbial communities from Risofladan, Vaasa, Finland - OX-3 | ecosystem: Environmental > Terrestrial > Soil > Coastal area > Acid sulfate soil | place: Finland: Risofladan, Vaasa | collected... | reverse complement strand
CGGATGTCGTGGAGGTCTCACCGGCCTACGATCACGCGCAGATCACAGGGGTGGCGGCAGCGGAGGTCGTGTACGAACTCATCACACTAATGGGGTTAGACGTCCGAGGTCCGGCCCAACACGCTCATCAGGGAGAATAGTCACTCGAATCCGCGAATTTCAACAATAGACAGGGGGTGGTACAAGTGAACACTGAGACTGAGGCTCCGGTCCGAACCGACACCGGCAGGCTGATCGAAGGCCACAGCATCGACTTCATTCCAGACTCCGAGCGTCACGGCAAGCCAAGGAGCCTGTTCTTCATTTGGTGGTCTTCGAACATGCAGATGACCACCGTGCTAACCGGCATCATCGCTGCCGCGCTCGGTCTCTCGTTCCCGTGGGCCGCCGTCGCGATCGTTATTGGCCTACTGGTTGGCGGAGTGGTGATGTGCTTGCACAGCTGGCAGGGTGCCCGGCTCGGGCTGCCCCAACTTCAGCAGTCACGGGCCCAGTTCGGCTTCATCGGAGCAATCGCACCAGCGGCAGTCGCAATCTTCATGTACGTAGGCTTCTTTGCGACCAGTAACCTTCTCGGGGGGCAGGCGATTTCGGATGGAATACCGGCAATCCCACTCGCTCTAGGTGTAATTTTCTGCGCGGCGGCTACCGTGATCCTCGCAGTGTTTGGATACGATGAGATCCACCGCTGGGCTCGGTTGTGGGGATACCTGTTCCTCGTTGTATTCCTGGCATTTACCATCAGTTTGTTCACGCGTGGGTTGGTTCCCGCCAAAGTCTGGAACTTCGGTCCGCTCGCCGGGGGCCCCTTCGTCCTGATGATATCTATTTCAGCGGTGTGGATCATTTCGTACGCTGTCTACGCCTCGGACTACAGCCGGTACCTGCCTCGAGGGGCCTCGGCCGCGGCATCGTTCTGGTACAGCTATGCGGGAGCCGTGATCTCTTCGGGGTGGCTGTTGGCACTGGGAGCGCTGCTCGGGGTCATCATGCCCAAGGCCATCAGCGAAACCGTCGGCGTCACGCTGCACCTGGTGGGACCGGTCGCAATACCCATGATGGTGGTCATCGCGCTAGGGGTGATTTTTGTCGACGCCCTGAATGTTTACGGAGCCTCGCTGTGCCTGCTCACCATCACGGAGCAGCGGCGTCGGCTACTCGGGACTGGCCGACCGGCCCGAGTGGGCGTGATCGTGGCGATCTCGGTCATCGCTGTGGTCATCGGAATCGTCGGCTCGGCGTCGTTCTTGACCAACTACTCGAACTTCTTGTCGTTCCTCTTCTACCTGATCATGCCCTGGAGTGCGGTGAACCTGGTGGACTTCTACATCATCCGTCACGGCGACTATCAGCCCAACTGGTTCTTCGATCACAAAGGGCCGTACAGCGGCGTCGCCTGGAGCGCCCTCTTGGCCTATCTGATCGGGATCGCCTGCGAGGTCCCCTTCATGAGCACCACGATCTACGAGGGTCCGGTCGCACGAATGTGGGACGGAGCCGACATCTCGTGGATCGTTGGACTGCTGGTTGCCGGCTGCGTGTACTTCGCCTGTGCCAAAGCAGGGCTGGTACCGGTCGGTCCTGCGACCCGACCCAGCGGGCCAGCCGCGAGTGTGGATTCCTAACCGGTGAGCGATCAAGATCAAGGCCCCGAATCCGACCGGCGCTCCCCGCCGGTCGCGTCGATCGAAGAGGTCTTGGTGCCGGCCCGCACGGCCGCGACGGTGGAGCTTCGACGTGGCGCTCAGATGGAAATAGTCGACGTCGACGGTAAGCAGGTCGCTGATCTCGTGGCCTTTGTCCTGGACGACTTCACTGAGTGGCTATCGCCCGCCCACACCCGCGGATCTTTCCAGTCGCTCCGGTTACGGGCCGGTGGGGAGCTGGTGTCGAACCGTCGCCGGCCAATCTTTCGGGTCGCTGAGGACCACGTCGGCGTACACGATCTTCTGTTCGCGATGTGTGACGAGGCGCGGTACCGGCAGGACTACGGCCTCCCCCATCATGCGAACTGCCGCGACAACCTGACTGCCGCCTACGCCCCCTGGGGGTTCGCTGGGTGGCAGATACCAGATCCGGTCAACGTCTTCCAGAACTCGCCAGTCGATGAGCAAGGTGGCATCGCGAGCGCGGAACCGCTCAGCGGTCCAGGGGATCGCCTGGTATTGGATGTCTTGGTGGATGTGCTGGTTGGCGTTTCCGCCTGCCCGCAGGACCAGAATCCCTGCAATGGATGGAATCCCACGCCGATTCTTCTGCGACTGCACCATCTCGGGAGCGCCTAGTAACAGATGGCACACAACGGGCCTGGTGGCGACCTGGAACGGCTGGATATGCCCTTCACCGGCATCGCTTCCTTTCTGAGGGCGCCGGTCTGGACGCAGCTGAACTCGCTCGACGCGGATATCGCCGTGTTGGGGATACCAACCGACGAGGGATCGCCCTTTATGCCCGGCTCGCGCTTTGGCCCTCGGGCCTTACGGGAGCACTCGCTGCGATTTGTGAACAGCGAACCAGGCTACTACGACCCGCAGCGACGGCGCCGCTATCTAGGTGATGACCTGGCTCGCCGGCGGCTGGTCGACGTCGGGGACGCCGACATACTGCCCACGAACGTGGTTGGGACGTTCGCAAATGTGACTCGTGACGTGAGGACAATCCGCGACCGAGGCGCTCTGGTCGTGGCTCTCGGGGGTGACCATGCGATCACCTACCCGGTGGTCCGGGGCCTAGAAGAGCCGTGCCACATCATCCACTTTGATGCCCACCTAGACTACATGCCGTTCGTGCACGGGCTCGAGTACACCAACCAGCACGCATTTCGGCAGATTAGAAAGTTGGCTTCGGTCCAGAGCCTGACCCAAATTGGTATCCGCAGCATCCGTAACACCGAGCGGATGCTGGCAGACTCCCTCAAAGACGGCAACCGCGTGATCACCATGGAGGAGTTTCGTCAGGCGCCGTCGGCAGCCATCTCAGGTGCGGTGCCAGCGGGCGCGGCCTGCTACGTGAGCATTGACATCGACGTGTTGGACATGCCTCTGGTTCCGGGCTGCGTCTCGGCGGAGCCAGATGGTATGACCTATGCGGAGCTACGAGATGCGCTGCGCCAGGTGGCCCGATCCGCACGGGTGATCGGATTTGACCTAGTGGAGGTCAACCCCATGCTCGACGTAAAGACCGGCATCACGGCCTATTTGGGCGCCCACACCGTCATCGAGTTCCTGGGAGCCATTCGAGAGAGCTGAGCCGCGGGCAGGACGGGTGACTGACTCCTCCGGATGGGGAAGATCCCGGTGGCAGTGCAACGGTCGCTGGGAATGCCTATCCCACGCGCTCGCGGAGAGGAGCCGTGGTCGGCGCGAATGCCCGGCCACAGGAACTTCCCCGCTGCTCAGGGCTTCGTCTGGAGCGAGGGGCCGACCTGGCTCCGCAAGTAGGTCAGTCGCCGCCGGTACTCCTCCTCGTCGATCTCTCCTCTGGCGAACCGGCGCGCCAGGATCTGCTCAGGCCCAAGATGCCGTCCGGGGCCCTGGCCCTGAAAGTACCGCCGCCGCCGCGAGAACATGAAGATGCGCATCCCCAGGCTCACGGCCATGAGCAACACCAGGATCCCAACAATCCAGCCACCCCCGCCGAAGGGGCCACCGAACAGCCAGAAGAAGAACACCTCAGGTTCCCCAGCCAATACGCGCGGAGCTCAGCATGGCTGCAGGATACCCCGACCTGGTCCAACCACAGTCGGGGACATGCTGAGAATTTCCGGGAAGCCAAAGGACCCCAAAGAACCAGCCCAGACGCCGGCGTGCCGCTTCAGCGAGGCCTCCGGCACGCCAGAGACTCCCTGGCCCCCACAAGCAGCGGGCCCTTCCCGGTCAGCCGCGCGCCCTGGTCCACCAGGCCGGTCTGTGCCCGGTGGCCATGCCCCCGCTGGCGGCAAACTCAAACTCCAGTCCGCGATCGCGGAGCTTGTGCAGATGGGGCTCGAGTGCAGGCGCGGCAACTACCCAGAGAACCCCCCCAGTCTGGCGGTTGTCCACCACTGAGAATCCCTCGGAGCGCAGGAAGTCAGCCGAGGTGACCTCCCCTGCCCCTGGCCGGTGGTCCCTTCCATTTACCGGCTCCGCGGCCGGCTTGGCTCCCTTCGGCGGGATCCAGGAGGAATCCTGAGCGCCTCCGGGGTTGGCCGGGCTGCCGTGTTTCCACTTGACGAGCAGCGTCTCGTCGTAGGCGTCGCGCTGCGCGGGGTCGTTGAGGATCCGGAAGGCATTGTTGATCGCCGCCATCCGCGTGTGGCCGGCTTTCTCCTGGTTGCGATCCGGATGCCACTTCTGCGCCTGCTGGCGCCTTCCCCGCTTCAGGTCGGCCGCGGAGGCGCTCATGGACAGCCCCAGGAGGGCATACAGATCGTCGTCAGCGATTCCGTCGGAATAGCGCACCCGTCTAAGTTTGGGGGATCGGTCGGCCTTCCCCCAGAACGGCGAGGACACTGTTCGGAAACACCTCAGCAACTGAGAGAGCCTCCTTCTCGGGCAGCGCGGGACATCTCCTCTGGGTTCCACCCGCTGGACCCAACTGAAAGCGGAAGCCCACGCTCTGGCCGCGGTAACCCCGCAGTTGCGAGATCCTCAAGGCGCAGGTCGCCAGAATCGAGTTCTGCTTAGTCGACCGAGGGCGGAAACCGCGCCTCCCCCAGGTTCATCTAGTCGGCAGAATGGCAGGAGATGAACTCGACTACGAGTCGCCCGGCCACCCTGTTCATGGGGTGCGAGCCGAACGTCCTGTGCGACGGCTTGGGCTGGATCGTCGAGGTTGGACACGAAGCGCGGCCGGCGGCGCCGCCGGGCACCAGGGTGGTCGAGCTGGAGGGGCGCACTCTGCCGGGGTTGGGCGATGCTCACATCCACCTGGACGAGTTGGTTCTGCTCCGGGTGGGACTCGACCTTCGGGGGACCTCCTCGCTGCCAGATGTGCTGGACCAGGTGCGGGTTGCCGCCCGGTCCATCTCTCAAGAGCAGTGGATAGTCGGGGGAGGCTGGAACTACAGCGCCTGGCCCACCCCCAGCCTGCCGAGCCGGCAGGATCTGGATGAGGCGGGCGGTGGAAGGCCGGTTCTACTCTCCAGCAAGGACGAGCACTCGGTCTGGGTCAGCAGCTCAGCACTGCGCCTGGCAGGGATCGACAGGGCGACCCTCGCGCCTCCGGACGGAGTGATCGACCGGGACTCAAACGGAGAGCCCACCGGCATCCTTCGCGAGTCCAGACAGCTGTTCACGGGATTGATTCCTCGCCCTGACCAGGGCCGGTACGAGGAGCTGCTGGCCTTGGTCCTGGCCGACCTCGCCAGGGTCGGCCTGTGCAGCGTCCACACCATGGATCCCCCAGCGACCCTCTTCGCGCTACAGCGCCTGAGGCAGGCGCACCGGCTGGCGCAGCGGGTAGTGGTCAACCTGCCCCAGTCCCGCCTGCGGGCTGCCGAGGAGCTCGGCATCCGGTCCGGCTGGGGCGATGAGCAGCTCAGGATCTGGGGGGTAAAGGCGTTCCTGGATGGTTCGCTGGGTAGCCGCACCGCGGAGATGCTGGACGGGTCAGGCATCGCCCGCATCCGAGACCCCGAACTGGAGGAATTGATCCGACACTGCCAGGCGGCCGAACTCAATCTCTGTCTGCACGCGATCGGCGATGGGGCCGTGCATCGGGCGGTGGTGGCGCTGGAGCGGCACCGGACAGCGTTTCCTGGGTGGCGCCCTCGGATCGAGCATGCCCAGTGCGTCGACCCCTCGGACATCCCGCTCTTCGTGACCAGTCGGGCCGTGGCGTCCATGCAACCGATCCATGCCGTGGCCGATCGCGAGATGGCCGAGTCCGTCTGGGGCAAGAAGGCAGGTAATGCCTACGCCTGGAGCCGACTGGCAGAGGCTGGGGTGCCTCTGGCGTTCGGATCCGACTCTCCAGTCGAGTCCCCGGACCCCCTTTTGGGACTCCGAGCCGCAACCACCTGGCGCTCGGCGGTCGACTGGTACGCGGAGCTGGCGTTGACCGAGGAGAGCGCTCTCCGGGCGTATACGGAAGGGGTGGCCTTCGCCTGCGGTATGGAGGCGGAGTGGGGCAGGCTCGAGAGTGGCTATCGCTGTGATCTGACAGTCGTGAGCCAAGAGCGGGTCGTGGCCACGGTCGTCAACGGCCGCCTCGTCTACCGGGCTCCGACCTAGGCCAGCGTTAGGCGAAGACACGCCAGCCGGCGCTGCCGTGAGGGGTGATCCAGATCGGTCGTGGGGGCGCGCGTCCTCGGCCAAGGCTTCCCCAAAGTGACCTGTCCGAGGGCTTCCGCCTCTGATCACGATCCACTCTCGACCCGCCGAGGGGCGGCCAGGCGGTCCGCTTTAGGGGCTTGGGCCATCTTTTCTTGACCAAAGTGACACCGATTCGTCATGGACGACGCCGAATTCGTCTGGGAGCCTGGAAGTGACGTTATTTCAGCTGCGTTCGATGAGGCTAGCTGGCCGTGGGGTCAGACACCGGCGCAAGGAGTTCAAATTGTTCCAGTCCTGGTTGGCGCGAGTACAGAGCGACCCAGCGGAGACCGCCCCCGCCCGCGCGCTCGCGGAGCGAGGACAGGGAATGGTCGAGTACGCCCTGATTCTGGTATTGATCGCGGTCGCCGCCATTGCCGTGCTCATGGTGGTGGGCGGCACCACTTCGAATGCGTATTCGAACATCAAAAATGGCCTCAGCCTGACGTCACCGTCGCCAACCGCGACCGCGACTGCGACGCCTACCCCCAAGAAGACTCCCAAGAAGACCCCCAAGAAGACCCCCAAGACCTAGTCGAGTCCCGGGCAGCCCCTGGGATGATTGGCTCTGGTCGGGCGCTGGATCCGGGGGAGCTACCCCGGCTGCCCGCCGGGGGAATGACTTTCGAAGCGCGTTGGTCCTGTCAGGGTCCGGGCGCCGCTATGCTCCGCACCGGCACGCTACTGCGGGCATCTGCCATGCGGGCAGGCCCACTTCCTTGAGGCACTTGTGGGATAGGAGGAGGTTCAGATGAGCGAGACGGTACTTCTGATCGGGACCAGCAAAGGGGTGATGGTCGCCCGCAGCGACAAGGCCCGCACCAGCTGGGAGTTGGAACCGCTGCAACTCATGATGAGTTCCGTTTACGGGCTCGGAATCGATCGCCGCCGGAGCACCTCCCGTCTCTTCGCAGGCGCCACCAGTGAGCACTGGGGCCCCTCCCTGTTCCACTCCGACGACATGGGTCGGAGCTGGTCCGAACCCAAGGCAGCGCCAGTGGCGTTCCCCGCCGGCAAGGAAGTGTCGTTGATCCGGATCTGGCAGGTGGTACCGGGGCTGGATTCCCAGCCAGATCTCATCTATGCCGGAGTCGAGCCCCATGCTCTCTTCCGATCCCAGGACGGCGGTATCACCTTCGAACTGGTGGAGGGGCTTTACAACCACCCCCACCAGCCCCAGTGGGAGCCGGGTGGTGGGGGCGCCTGCCTGCATACGGTCGTGCCCCATCCGACCGACCCCGACCGACTCCTGGTCGCACTCTCCGCCGGCGGGGTATACCGGACAGCTGACGGCGGAGAGAGCTGGGAGCCGGCCAACCGCGGCATCCAGTCCTACTGGATGCCCGAGGACCAGCGTTTTCCGGAATTCGGCCAATGCGTCCACAAGGTGGGCAGCCATCCGTCAATGCCGGATCGGCTTCTGGCCCAGAACCACTTCGGGGTGTACCGATCAGACGACTACGGAGACAACTGGCAAGCGATCGAACACGGCCTGCCTTCGAACTTCGGTTTTCCGCTCTTGGTGCATCCCAATCAGCCCGACACGGTCTACCTCTTCCCACTCCAGGCGGACTCGGAGCGGATGCCCCCCGGGAGACGGTGCCGGGTCTACCGCTCCAGAGACGCCGGTGAGAGCTGGGAGGGACTCACCGAGGGACTCCCCCAGTCCAACTACCACGCCGTCGTGCTGCGGGACGCCCTCTGCAGCGATCAGTCAGAGAAGGCGGGGATCTACTTCGGAACCAGAGACGGCGAGGTGTACTGGAGCCTGGACGACGGGGACTCGTGGCAGCTTATGGCGAGTCACCTACCCGACGTGCTGGCGGTCAGAGCGGCCGTGGTCGGGTGACGGCCACCCTGCACCTGCCGGCCGTCCTTCGTCCCTCTGCCGACGGTCAGGGGACAGTCCCAGTCGAGGCAGAAACCGTAGGTGGCGCATTGGATGAGCTTTCCGGGAGCTGGCCCCAGCTGGAGCGGCGGCTGCGGGACGAGCAGGGTCAGCTGCGGCGCCACATCCGCATCTACCTAGAGGACCGGGACATTCAGGATCTCTCGGGTCTGGCAACTCCGCTTCCCGACGGGGCCCGGGTGCACATCATTCCCATGGTGTCCGGGGGCTGAACAGCGCCGCATGACGGCGCGGAGCCAGGTGTCCCTAAGGCATCGCCATGGATCCCGTCCCTCTACCAAGCCGGTTGAAGCGGACCTTTCAACCAAGCCCGCTGCGACCTCTAGGGCTGGGGCGTCAACCCCTCCGCCTCCTGGATCGCCTGCTCCAGGGCCAGCTGGCAGACCTTGCTCACGTTGATATCGATACCGCGTCCGCGCAGATCGTAGATCCGGGACAGCAGGTCTCCACCCAGGTACACGGTCGTCTTGTTCAGCGGGCTGGCGCTGGTGCGCAGAGCACGTGGCCGCAACCAGGCTGGATCGTCGCGATTTCCCGGGGTCAATTCGGATAGCTCGCGTTCGGCTTCCCTTTTCCCGGGGCCTCCGCGTCGCCAGGACGCGCAACGGGAGCATTCGCCAATGCCTCAGTCGCTCCACCGGTCGCTCCGCCGCTTCGCCGATACCGGGTCGCTGTCCCCGCGAGAGCGGCGAAGGCCGGCTTTGCCTGGCTGGCGGAGAAGTAGCTCATGGTGTTGCCGACCGGCACGTTGAGGGCACCGCCGAGCTGGTAGGCGTCAACGTCGGCGCCGAGAAAGATGAAGTCCCACCCCCGCTCCCGCCGCGCCCCGACCATCTGGAAGACCTGCTGCTGGGTGTACTCCCGGCTGGCGTTCTCCATGCCGTCCGTCTGGATGATGAAGAGTACGTGGTCGTACCGGTCCGAGACCTGGTCGGTGGCCGCGATCGTCTCGCCCACCGCGTCGAACAGCGGGGTGGTACCCCTCGGCTGGTAGCGGTTCTGCCTGCTTCCCAGGTCAGCAATTCGGCTCAGCTTGGTCGCCTGGTAGCGCGTCTGGCAGGTGGGCTCGTCGGCGTGGCGGTCGAACTGGACCAAAGTCATCGACGCCTCGCCCGCCTTCTCCTTCTGTTGGGCGTGCAGGAACTCGTTGAATCCGGAGATGGTGGCGTCGTAGCAGCTTTGCATGCTGCCAGTCCGGTCGAGCACAAAGACCAGTAGAAAAGTCTGCTCCGGACTGCTATGGGAGCTATCGGACCGGGATTTGATCGGGCTTGACATCAGATGCCCCTATGAGGGTTGGTAGATGGTGGCAGTATACATATACCTACCCGATAAATCAAGTCACTCTTCGAACGGGCCGCGCCCCGGACGCCTCATCGCCCTCACCTGTCAGGAGCGCGGTGCAACTACCGACTGATCCGCAGGCGAACCCCAATCCCGCCGCGCTCAGCGGCGCACCTCGGTGAACCCGGCAGAGCTGAAGTCGCCGTCAAACGCAAATGCCTCCCTGATCCGCATCCGGCGCATGGTGGCAAAGCTGGTGGCGTCCACGAAGGAGTACGGGCGCCCGTCGTGACGGATCAACCAGCGCCAGGCGTCGGCCTCGAGCTCCTCATCGACCGCCCGGACCACGACCGAGGTACTTCCCCGAGCCGCCGTGAGGAAGCGACACGCTTGCTCGTGGCCCAGTCGCCGGCGCAAGAAGGTCCAGATCTCTCCCAGCACATGACTACTGGTGACTAACGTCCCACGCTCCCGACTCCAGAGCACCCCTGCTTCGTCGTGATGCCTGTCGCGCCGGAACTGGAGGGCGACGAAGAACGAGGTATCGACGAACCTCATCCGCCGTAGACGACCTCGTCGATCCCGCCTGGGTCCTGGTCGTAGGCCCCGATCAGCTCGGCGAGCGGGTCAGATCCAGTGTCCTGCTGACCGAAGCGCTCTCTCACCCCCCTCCGGATCAAGGCAGCCTTGGACGTCTTGCCGCGTGCCGCCTCAGTGGTGAGCCTTTCGTCCAACTCCTCGTCGATGTATATCTGTAGCCGCCTCACCATGTCAGTACACGTCACACGTCTCAAAACCGCAGCGGATCCGAGGGTTGGATCCGCTAGAGGCGATCTAGACGGTTCGGGGGTCATCAGGAATGGGGAGTCCGCTCAGCCGCTCACCCTGAGCCGCCGAGCATCGCCCCGCCCGACCCAGGACGGTCGAATCAGACAGCTCCTGGTGGACCTGCGGCGTCTGGCTGTCTCTCGTACGAGTCTTCTAGAGAACTACCACGCGTACGCCTCGGGAGCTGCGCCCCCCGGACCGGGGAAGATCTGATCCAGCTGCTCCAGGTCTCTCTTCTTGAGCTTGATCTGCGTGGCCTCGATCGCGGACTCCAATTGCTCGATGGTGCGCGGTCCGATGATCGGCGCCGCCACTCCTTCCTGATGCAAGAGCCAGCCGAGAGCCACCAGGGCCGGGTGCTCGCCGCGGTCGCGGCAGAGGGCCTCATAGGCCTTGAGCTGCGGCTTCAGCCGCTCTACCCGCTCTCGGTTGTGTTGCTCGGAGCGCCGTCCCTCGCTCAGCTTCTGGAGTGCGCCGCCCAAGATCCCCGATGCCAATGGACTCCATGGGATCAGGCCCAGGCCATAGGCGCGACAGGCGGGCAGCACCTCCAGCTCGACATCGCGGGTGAGCAGGTTGTAGAGCGACTGCTCGCTGATCAGGCCCGTAAAGTTGCGCCGTTTGGCCCGCTCCTGGGCCTGGGAGATGTGCCAGCCAGCAAAGTTGGAGGAGCCGGCGTAGATCACTTTTCCCTGCTGGCGAAGGACCTCGTACGCCTCCCAGATCTCCTCAAAGGGGGTCTCACGATCGATGTGATGCATCTGGTAGAGGTCGAGGTGATCAGTCTGAAGCCGAGCAAGCGACGCGTCGCAGGCCTGGCGGATGTTTCGGGCTGACAACCTGCCGTCGTTGGGCCAGTCGCTCTGGCTCGCATACAGCTTGGTGGCCAGCACCACCTTCTGGCGGCGATCACCCCCCATGGCGAACCATCTGCCGATGATCTCTTCGGTGAACCCGAACTTGATCGATCGCCCGTAGGCATTGGCGGTGTCGAAGAAGTTGATGCCCAGCTCGAGAGCGCGATCCATGATGCGGTGGGCGTCCTTCTCAGACGCGTGGGAGCCGAAGTTCATGGTCCCCAGACAGAGTTGGCTGACGACCAGACCGGAGCGCCCCAGGTGGGTGTACTTCAAAGCGGTTCGACCTCATGGAATTGGCGGCTCAGCTGCAACTGATTCAGCCACCTCATTATTGCCGCTGCCCCTGCGTCCGGAGACTTGTGAGAGGAAAGGTGCCACCAGCAAGGCCGAACCTCCCACGCAGCACGTGCCTGGTCGCACCTCGCGCGCGCCCAGGGCAGCTTTCCTCCGAGCCGGCGTCACTTCGGGAGCCCGGGTTGGTGGCTTCACCCGCAACACCTGCAACGCCGGAGGCGCCCGCGCGATCCGGATGGTGGTCGTCCCGGGTGGCCACCGGAAGCGCCTGTTCGACTGCAGACGCCGCGATCAAGACCTCCGTCAGCGTCACCGCGCCTCGGATCCGGCCAGACGGCAGTCGGGACCATCCGGGGCTAGGCAACCATGACCGCCTCCGTGCTCGGGACCGGATGGGAGGAGGTGGTCTGAACGACTTAGAGAGGCAACTCGGGCCAGCGGGTTGATCCAGCGGATCGGGTGGTTAGTCGGAATCAGCTCTTCGGTGTCGATCACCTCCAACATCGTCACCTCGCACAAGGTAGTGCCCGGCATCCAAGACTCTCCCGCACCCTCGCCGCACCGCCCCCCCAGACGATCAGCCAGTCACGTCGCCCTGCTATCGAAGATCAATACCGTGCTCGTGCCCGCAGACGGCATTGATCCCGACCTGAGGATCTGCCGAACGGATAGTTACGAGTCTTCTGCGAGCCTCCAAACGACGTGAGGGGAAAACCAGATCTTGCTCATCCAGACCGGCCATGGGGCTTCGTCGACAGACCCCCGGCGCCGAACGCGCCAACACGCAGCCGTCAGCGTCATGGATTGGCCTGATCAGCCGCCTTGGCACCTAGTTCGGTATCGGGCGACCCAAGTGTCGCGGCGCCTCCCTCGTGTACGGCACCGGTTCCACTGGCTCGAACACGACCTCACCTCCTATCACGACAAGGGATATGAGGGAAGGGTGTCGTGAGTGGCTCACCACCAGATCCGCCAGGTAACCTGCCCGCAGCAGGCCACGGGAACCACCTATCCTTGGTACCGCCTTCGCCACGTTTCCGGTGGCCATAGCGACGGCCGTCTTCAGCGGCTGTGCCCCAGACCGCCAGATATCCTCGACCGCCTCGTACACCCCGTCCCAGTGGCCCGCCGCGTAATCCGTGGCTATTATGTCGGCCAGGCCTCTCCCGACCAGAGCCAAAAGCATCGCTGAGCTCGGCTCTAGTTCGCGAAGGCCCCACGAGTCGAACGTATTCACTTCAACGTATGCCTCGTGCTGCTTCATCCACGTGGCACTCGCGATCGCCTCATCCCGAGTGAACGTACCGTGGTTCGTGTGTCCTGCAATCAGGTTGGATCCCGCGATGACTGCCGCTTCTCTGCACGCCTCGTCGGACGGAGCCGAGTTGTGGACTAGTGCCGGCAGACCGAGTTCATTGGCAACCTGAGCCGCCTTAACGATCCCTTCGAGTGCACCGCGAAACGGTGGTAGCACCGAATCCTCAATGATCTTCACCACCCCATCTACCGTCAGCTTCTGCGACAACCGTAATTCGAGCAGCAACTTCTTCAGGAGCTTTCGATCAGGAGACCCTGGCTTGACGTGTCGCCCGAGTACCGCATACTTCAGAGCGGCCGCCTCCCGCGCACGCAGCCTCCTTCCGGTCGCTGCGTAGATTGCCGCAGGGATATACATGTAGTCTTGACCACCACCTCCCAGCGTCATGCCGGCGCCTACTTCCCCAATCACGCAGGCTCCCTGCTCCGCCATCGCTGCGGCGGTCATCTCACGGTTCATAGGGCTCAGGCCGGTTCCGTCAGTTGCGTCTGCGACTGCCCACATCGGATCAAAATGCACCGTCGCGGACTCCACCCGGACAGGTTGCCGGCTACGCACCTCCGCTGTTTCACTCGGGACTTTGAAACCATCCAGGTCCACGACCGTGGTGTGACCTTGTGCCATGTGCCGCCGTAGGTTACCCATAGCCTCTTCTAACGAAACCCCTGGCGTCCCACTCGCGAAACGCGGTCCGGGAGCCACCGCATGTGCATGCACGTCGACCGCGCCGGGCATCACTAGCGATCCGTGCAAATCTATCACCTGGTCATCAAGCCCACCGCTATATGAGCGCGCCTCCACTGCCGCGATCCGGCCTCCCTCCACCAGTACCGACCCAGACAATGGCTCCGACTCGCCGTCGCCGGACACGATCCAACCGTCACGTAAGATTAGCAAGGCGTGGCTCCACTACTTAGCACATAAATCACATCACACTCGTACAGTTGTCTTGCGGATCGCGGTGGCAATCCCACCCCCTTCGTTCTTCGTTCCCTCAGTACCACCGCAGCACCAATTGCTTTGCGAGGTACGAAGAGCATGCACCTGCCATGGCCCGACTAACCGGGCTCGCCGATACTGACCGCTCCTCGAGATCGGGTTTCGCGAAGCCGGTCTAGCCTAAACGACTCGAGCTCCGGAACGGGAAGCCCGGAGAGGTCAGCACAGACCAACCGTGCTAGTGCGGGAGCCAGGGTCGCCCCGCTGTGGGTGACCACGTGGTACAAACCGGGGGCACGAGGATCGACCCCTACGACTGAAATGCCGTCACTCGGCACAGGGCGGATTCCAACCCGAACCGACTCGATCCCTACGTAGCGAAGATTCGGCATGACCTGGCTGGCCCGAGCGATCACTTCGTCGCAGCGACGGTCCGAAGGGCTCCACACCTGCCCCTCCACTAGTTCAGCGTCCATTCCCTCGACTCGGATCATGACCCGAGTGGCCGCGTCGGGTCGAAGCGTTGTGCCCGGCGCGTGAACGACATGACGTAACTGGGACGGTGCCGATCCCGACACGAAGCTCACGCCGAGGCTCCGTTCGATTGTCAGTTCAACCCCGCTCCTCGACGCCAGTATCCCCGCGTCAGCACCGGCCGCGTTGATTACGACATCGGCGCCCAAGGTCCTGCCATCCCGTAGCTCGACAACAGGAGACTCGCCCGTGTGGCACGAGACGCTCTGAACCTCTTCGCCGAGCGCAAGCTTCGCTCCATATCGTCTAGCTGCCGCTGTACATAGCCGGTGTGCTAGCCCGCGGGACTCAACCCATCCGTCGCCCGGCATCAGATACACGGCTCGCACCCGCGACGGGTCGACGACTAGGTCGGGCTCCAACTTCTGTGCGTCAGCTACTGTAATTTCGTCAATGGCATACCCCAGAACCCGACATGACTCTATCTTTGCCGCCAGGCCGCCCCTGGCTAGCTCCGTGGTCAAGTCGACGTACCGACCCGCGTCACCGGCCGTCGGTTCATCGTTATCGGTCCTTTGGGCAACCTCGGCTTCCGGCTCCGCATACTCCCACATCAAGCCGCCGTCGAGGTGGAGGCAGTCCTGACTTCCAATCTCCTCTGCGATCACGCGGTGTTCGGCGATTCCCAACACGTTAAGCCGATGGTATTCAAGCGGGGGCTTATTGAATGAGTTGAGCCACGAGAACGTGGCACCGCTCGTGCCGGCTCCCGGAAAAGCTCGGTCGACGACTGTGACGGATGCCCCTGCCTCGGCTAACCGAAATGCTATCGCGGCGCCAACAATGCCTGCGCCAACCACAATCGCTCGCAATTCTAGTCTCTTCGCCACTCTACGCCCCTCCATGTTTCCTATGCCGGTTGAGACGGTCGCTAGCCACTTCACCGACCATTACTCCTACACCTGCATTCGATTACGTGATCACTTATCGGCCGGCCACGACCCATCTAGTATGCCGTGGGACGGCCAAGCGGATGGTGCCATTCGACCCACGACGTTCTGCTCCTTGGGCCGACGGGAAGCGCCGGACTGGTGGCGCAGTTCCTTGTTCGGTCGTCCAGACCTCAGCTCCGAGTCCGGTGCGGCGCTTCCACGACATTCCTTCAGGAAATCTCCTAGCAATTGGGTGTAACCACCATGAATTCACTCGCCTGTTATCGCCGGCGAAATTTCACGATCCCGTAGGTCAAGGCCTTCTGGATACGCGGCACCAAACCGACATAGATGTCTCCTATCTCGTCCACCTCAATCGCGTGCGCGCCTGCCTGTGGCTGATCCACACAGGCTCGAAACCGCGCCGCAATGTTCCCCTCTGGACCTAACACTGTCACTCGGCCGCCCTCCGGATCAAGTTCGGCCACGTAAATCATGCCAAGCGGCGACACGTAGAGGTCGCACGGCCGCTCTAACCCTGTGAACTCTCTGAAATATTCGCCATTCTGCGCGAAAACTTGAATGCGACCGTTCTCCCTATCAGCGATATAGACAAGCCCCTGTTCATCCGTAGTGACTCCGTGGGGAAGGCGGAATTCGCCCGGGCCCTCACCTGGCTCGCCCCAAGAACGGATTAGCACGCCGTCTTCGAAGCAGTGCACTCGTGCGTTGCCATAGCCATCCGCCACAAACAGCGCGCCTCCCGGCGAGCCCGCCGCCCCGGCAGGTCGGTTGAACGGACCACCGGAGCGGAGAACTGAGCGCGGCTTCCCCGGTACATACCCAGTGTTCGCGGGTTGGTCGGGCGCCCCCATCAGCCGCACTCTCGTGCCGGCGGGAAGGAACTCCTCGACAGTATGCCGGTCAACGTCCACAACGAGGACGTTGTCTGAGTGCGTCGTGCCCAAGGCGTGCGCCATTCTCAGGCTCAGCGGACGCTGCGTGAGAACCGACCCATCAAGGTCCAATCCGAAGAGCGCTGGGATCGCCCGTGTCAGTGCCCATAGCCTCCTTCGATCGCCGGAGAACGTGAGTCCGGGAACGCCAGTCGATTGGTAGGCGGCGGGAATATCGCCAAAACTACTACCGCTCTCATAACGCAAGATTGCGCCTTGTGCTTCTAGCACCAGCCACTCCGGGCACACAGTGTGCCTTCCATAAGGTCAACTGATACGAGCGGAATAGCGCACACCTGACCGGATCGGTGTACGCTAATGATCGCTCGCCTGAGAGCGCCCCGCCTCAAAAAGTTCTCTGGCACCGCTGAGGTCGGCCAGAGACGCCCCGTCGTCGAGTTTGCTCTTCGTGACAAGTTCTCCGGCCTCCTTGGTCGCGAGGAGTGGCTCGAGTCGGCTAGCATCCTCTGCACTGAGTACCGCCACTCCATTTTCGTCCGCAAAGATGATGTCGCCTGGGCGAACTGCCGCGCCGCCAGCCATAATCGGTACGTTGATGGCTCCTTCAACTCCAAGCAGCCGCCCGGTCAGTGCCGTTACCGAGCGAAAGTACATCGGCATTCCGATATCCGCGATTTCCCTAACGTCGGTAACCGGACCATCAATGATCACGCCAACCACGCCTCGGACGTGGGCTGCATAGGTAATCACGCCGCCCCAGCAGGCTCGGTTCGCGTCACCTAGCTGTTCGACGACGACGACATCCCCTTCCTTTACCGCGTCGAGGGCGCAGTGAACCGCCGTGGAGTCAGGATAGGCGATGCGAACTGTGACGGCCGGTCCAACAATTTTCATACGGTCCATGTTTGGGTGCAGGCCCCGCATAAAGCCGAAGTCCCTGAGATGGCCAAGAGTGGACGGGCTGACTCGACTCAGAGATCGCATAAGAGCTGGGTCAGCCTCGGGTCCCCGCGGTCCTTCTAGAAACACTGTGAGCTCCTCTGTGCACTCGCACGTTGGCCCTCCGTAGGGCGCGCGAATCGGAATTCGTCCACACCGAGTCGGCGCCGAGGCGCGGCGCGATGTACATCAGAATGATAGCAGGCGATGGGGTTCTATACAAGTAGATGGACTCGCGCGCCAATCGGCTCGAGCCACTGCAGCGGCTGTCTGCGAGAGTCGCTACGCCGTAGGTGGCCGAGGAGCGCCACACTGCTAACGCGAGTGCTCGTGTGCGGTGGCCGCACCGGCGACCAGCCGCAGCGGGTCATCGCGACTCCAGGTCAGGGATGGCCTCGGCGAGGATAGATCGTGCAAAGTATCGATCCACTTCCCCACTCGGGCTTGTGGGGTCTTGGTGCGGTCCCCGCCCCGGTAACTTCTGTAGTCAGTCCGCGGGCGACTGCTACTTCATGATTCCGGTCAACGCAAAGTCGTGTCTCCTAGAGAGGACGCTACTCACCCAGGTCGAACCGCCCTCGGCCAGCTGCTGGCGCCGTCGACGGCTACGAATTTCGCCGCGTGAGTCAGGTCTCACGAAGGGCCTGAGGATCAAGCCCCAAGATGTCAGCCAGCCGCTCTCCGGTCAGAAGGCGGCGCAGGTACCCTGCCTCCTTCTCGGCCAGCGCAGATGCGTCCGCCCGCACCTCACCCCAGAGCTGTGCTGGGACCACTGCGGCGCCGTCACGGTCAGCGATTACTTGGTCGCCAGGCCGCACTAGAACTCCACCCACCTCAACCGGCTGGCCGACTGACACGACCATGGCCTTCGCGCACTGGGCCGGAGCGGTTCCAGCGCAAAGAACGGGCAGGCCCAGCCGATCCAGGTCCGAGACGTCCCGAACTGTGCCTTCAACCACCAGGCCCCCGATCCCGCGAGCCACCGCTTCGGTCGCCATCAGCTCACCGAAGAGTCCGCCGTGAGTAGTTCCTCCGCCGGCACCAATGAGTATGCCTCCCGGCTTTGATCGGTAAAGAGCGATGTGGATGGCGAGGTTGTCATTTGGCGCGCAGTGAAATGTGAACGCAGGACCACATAAGTAGCGTCGCCCCAGAAAGTGGGTCAGACCCAGGATCGTACCTACCCTGTCACCGCCCGCTTGTACAACCCAGGGGACTGACAAATCCGCAACGTCCGCAGGGCTGCGCCGCCTATCTGCTGAGTTCACTCGGATCCTCCTCCGACTTAGCGCACGATTTGCTGGCGGCGGCTGCGGCCATCGGCTCCTCCCTCACCGGATTCCTCAACGTCGCGAGCTCTCCGAGTTGGCACTCCACGACATCACCGTCCACAATCGGCACCGCTCCTGGAGTGCCGGTAGAGATGATATCCCCAGGGAAGAGTGGCATGACGTGACTGTGAAAGCTAATGAGTTTCGCCAATGGGAAGATCATGTTGCCGAGCACATTGCCGTGCACCACTTCGCCGTTCAGAACTGTGCTTACTTCGATATCGTCGAGCGCCGGGTATTTTGCCAGAACTTTCGCCATGGGGATGATGGTCGGCCCAAAGGAGAAAAACGTTGGAAAGTTCTTGGCTCGTGTGAGGAAACGCGGGTTCCGGCGCAGAATGTCCTCAGCCGTCTGATCCAGGATGGGACAGACGCCGAATACGTACCGCAACGCCTCTTGCTCCGAGACGTTGCGGCAGTAGCGCCCGATGACAAGTCCCAGTTCTGCCTCCGACGTCACCCGTCGGCTCTGCCATGGCAATAGGATCGCGTCCTCGGGGCCAACTATCGTGTGGTCGGCTCTGAGGAACGACGCCGGTTCATCGGGGATGGGTGCCGACAGGTCCCTCGCATGGGCTGCAAAGTTCAGGCCAATGCCCAATATCTTGGGAGGGTGCCGGTAGGGAGGTGCTGGAAGGCCAACAGCCGCCGGCATCCCGCGGGAGTCGGCCGTCGCAAAGTCTGCGCTTAGCCCCCGATAGCGGTCCTCGACCACGACACGCATGGCGTCGCCTACGAAGCCGCGGTCCAAGTCTCGCAGTCGCCTTGCTCCTCCGCGGAATGTGCTCAGGACGGGAATTTCTGACGTACCCTCACGAATGGATCCCAGCTCAGGACTCTCAATAGCCACGGGCTAGACCCCCATCCACACGCATCTGGATTCCGGTAATGTAAGAGGATTCCTCCGAGCACAGAAAGCATGCTACCGACCCAAATTCGGCCGGTGTACCGTACCGCCGTGCCGGGATCATTTCCTCGGATCGCCTGCGAGCAGTTTCGACGTTGATGCTCTGTCGCAGCGCCGCATTCCGGTCTAGCTCCATCACGCGATCCGTATCGATGCGCCCCGGCAAGATCATGTTAACGGTCACCGCGTCGACCGCGACCTCTGATGAGAGTGTCTTCAGGAATGCTGCCAGCGCACCTCGGCCGATGTTCGAGACAGCAAGGTCTTCCAGCGGCTCCTGTACCCCCCGTGAGCCGATAGCCAGAACCCTACCCCAGCGGAGCGACCGCATTCTTGGCAAAACACGCGTAACCAATTGAATCTGTCTCAGTAGCAGCGTGTTAAGCCAGGGCTCCAGAAGCGTTTCCGGCAATCCGGCCGCAGCGGCGGGGGGGGGGCCACCGCTGTTGAGCACCACGATATCGACGCCGCCATAGATTTGCTCGACCGTGCTTATCGCTGTCTCGATCGATTCAGGGTCTGCTAAATCTAATGCTAGTCCGATCGCACTGGGCAGCCCCGCCGCCAGTTCTTCTGCCAGAGCTCGACGCCGACCTGTTATCACGACGTTGGCTCCTTCCTTGCCCAGGGCGGTAGCGACGGCAAACCCTAGTCCCGACGTGGACCCCGCCACCATAGCGGTGCGCTCGCGCAACCCTAAGTCCAAGCCTCCCTCCTTTGATGCGAGACCGTTCTCTCAGAATAGGCGCATGCGGGTATCGTCGCGTTCCGGGCCTGTGAAGGTGCCGCTATGCAGTCCATTATCGGGAGCCGATGCCCTTCCGAAGGCACGCCTGGACGACAGCGCGCTTGCTTGAGCCGCGGGAAGCGGTAACCCCACCTGCTCTCGGGCTCCGTGCCGCGTGGATACGACGAGCTCTCACTGAGGCACGGACGACAAAAACGTAGGTATCATCCGCACCTGAAGAGCGCTCTCGATCCCGGCCGCAATCTCAGTCAGCCGCCCCTCGTCCCACGCGGACCCAATTAAACATAGCCCGACCGGCAGGCCGGAGGTTATGCCGACGGGGATTGTTATCGCGGGATACCCCGCAATCGCTGCCGCCTTGAACCCATTGCGATGCGGCGGATCCCCGTTGACCAAGTCAATACACCAAGCAGGTCCTAGCGTCGGCGCCAGCAGCGCCACGACATTGTGCTCAGCAAGCGTTGCATCGATGCCCATTGTTCTGGCTCTGTGAAGTCCTCTAGCCCTCGCCCTGCGGTACATCGGGACCTCCAACCCCGCGGTCGCTTCTGCTTCTACGAAGATGTCTTGACCGAACCACGCAAGTTCACGATCTGGGTGGATCTGGTTGAACGCAACCAAGTCACTCAGTGACCGTGGCCCGGTGCCGGTCGGGCTGATCCGCCCCCGGAGGTACCTTTCGACCCCCACCTTGAATTCATGCAACAGGACGAGTCGCTCGTCGTGACTTTCTCTCAGCGCCGTGATGGTTCGGATATCCGCTGGCTCCACCAGAATCGCCCCGGCTGCGGAGATCTGCGCCAAAGCAGCCTCTAGCAGTGCGTCTGAGGCTGCAGAGTAGCCCCAGTGGTCCTCTCGGACGACGCCTATCCGGGTGCCGCGTAGCCCATCCGCACCACGTGCCACCGTGCCAGAGAAGGGCACACTCTTTGCACTCATTGTGGCGAGATCAGCGGGATCCGGCATCGCTATAGCCGCGAGGAGAATCGACGCGTCTGCCACCGACCGAGCGAAGGTACCGACTGTATCCTGAGTAAACGAGATTGGGACCACTCCCGTACGGCTTACGCGTCCCACAGTCGGCTTTATCCCCACGACCCCACAAAGCGCAGCAGGACATAAGATCGATCCGTCGGTCTCGGTGCCGACTGCGAGCGGCGCGAAACCGGCAGCTACTGCAGCAGCAGATCCCGAGCTCGATCCGCCAGGACTCCGATCGAGTACATAAGGATTGCGAGTCTGTCCTCCGACCGCGCTCCATCCACTCGAGCTCCTACGCGAGCGGAAGTTTGCCCACTCTGACAGGTTGGTCTTTCCGATTACGATAGCCCCAGCCGCGCGGAGCCTTTGGACAACCCATGCATCATCGCTCGGGATCGTTGCCTGTAGGGCGAGCGAGCCGGCGGTCGTCGCTGCCCCAGTTGCTGTATCTATGTTGTCCTTCACGAGGATTGGTATTCCGTGAAGTGGACCTCGGATAACCCCTGACAGTCGTTCTGAATCTCTTGCCCGCGCGGTGACGACCGCATCTTCGCTGATCGCTAAGACCGACCGCACGGAGGCGCCCGCGTGGTCAACTAGCTCTATTCGATTGATCAAACTCGTCACCACTTCCGACGAGGAGATGTCACGCTCCTCGAGGTGCGATCGCAACTCCGCGACGGTCCAACCCGCTGGATCGCCACTAGCCACGACTCCGTGCACTGGCTGCGTCGGTCCGCGCTTACGTGGCACGGTGTGCCGCACCTCTGGCACTTGCACCTGGCCGTCGCAAATGACGGCGCGCGCACGCGTTCGCAGTGGTCGGTCTGGGTACGCACTGAACACTCGCACCGCCAGTTGTGTGGGAAGGAGGAAGCTCGTGTCCGTGCCGCAATCCCCAGAGCGGTAGCACTCGTCGCACTCCGCGACTCGCCCGGGTTCTCCGCCAAACATGGCCGCTGGATGGTGCCTCCATTCAGAAGCCGCCCACGCGCTTCCAGAATGGCGCTACTTTCCACGGGACAGCCCGGTCCTGGCCGGGCACTGTCGTAGACCGGAGTGCCGCGCCCTCGGAGCGGGGCGAATCGCATGGGCCGGGTTGGCAAGCACCCATTAGCTGGTCCAACGCGCGTCGGACCAGCGCTCGACCCACGTACGCTCCACACGAGGTCTGTGCGGTCATGCGATCCGGCGACGCGCGCCACAAAGTCTGCTACTTATCCCTGCACTTGTAGCCTGTATGGCGGGTAACGCAAGTCCGGGTTCACGACGCCCGGCGGGCCCGGTGGACCCTAGCGGATGCTGCCAGCGCGGTATCGGTCCTTTGGCCGCTTGTGATGCGACCAGTCGGCGCGGGCCTTCTATCCGTGCTAGTGCGAGACAAGTAACGGTCTGCATCAGACGGAATATCCTCTGAATTGTCTACCCTCTCGTATAGGCCTCACTATGGGATGATTTGGATCCGCACTAGGGCTCCGGCCTTCTGAGCAGGCAGCTGAAGAACTGGGGCATCTCCACTTAGTCGCACTGGCTATGCTCACCGTGCGGCGCTCTCCAGCTCGGTCACCCAGGCGCGAGCCAGTGGCACGGCCGGCGTCAGTTCGAAGCTCACCCTACAGCACACTCGCGCGTCGGGACCGCCAATATGCTTTCCACCTCCGCTGCAGTCGCAAGAAGCACCCGGTCGGCACGTGGAGGCGCTGAGAGCTGTAGACCAATCGGAAGCCCGTCTCGGCTCCAGCCGCACGGCAGAGACAGCGCTGGTGCGCCGATCAGGTTGAAAGCTCTTGTGAAGACCGCCCACGGAACCCCTATCTGACCATCCCTGTCCGAAAGGTAACTGTCGCTCGCCAGTGGTGCTACGTGCGGTGTTGCCGGACTCAGCAAGGCATCTACGCCCATGTAAGCGGCCCACACGGACGGAAGCAGTTCATCTCGACGGCGACGTGCGGCCTCATACGCAGACCGCGTCGTGGCGGAGGCTTGTTGAAACTTCCGCAAGGTGCTCGCACCGTAATGCGTCGGGTTACTCCGGACACGCATACCGTGGACCCGCCACATTTCCCAGGAGGAGATATCACTCCAAGACTCGTAGAGTAGATCGAATACTTCCCCCGCCACCATCACGATCCTTACTCCCGCCCTGCCCAGCGCATCGATGCAATTAGCCAACGCATGAGCCACCTCGGGATCTAGCCGGGAGTCGACGACTTGATCTGAGATTACCCCAATCCGAAGTACCGAAGGTGGCTGCACCGGCCTACGGCGGGTCAAGGCCTCAAAGGTCCGTCGGGTGATTTCAACGTCGCGGCCGAGTATTCCCACGTGATCGAGTGTCGGTGCCAGTTCCTGCACTCCGACGGTGCTAAGTACACCGAAGGAGGGTTTGAACCCGACGACACCACAGAAGCTAGCCGGGACGCGGATCGAACCGCCCGTGTCGGTACCTAGTGCCACGGGACAGACCCCGACTGCTACTGCCGCGGCTGACCCGCCGCTTGAACCACCAGCTGTCCTGGCGAGGTCGAAAGGATTCAGCGCGGCCGGGATATCAGGGTGCGGAAAGCCCGCCGCGTACTCGAGTAACGAAGTGGTCGCCATCACGTCAGCACCCGCCTCTCGCAGAGACGCAACTATCGGGGCATCGGCTGCGGCCGGAAGATCCACCATGTCCTCGGGGTTGCCATTGCCTTGTGGAGTGCCCGCGATCTGCACGTTGTCTTTGACTGCGACGGGCACCCCGTATAGGGGAGCCTGCGCTCCGCCGCGACGCGATTGTCGCTCGAGGATGTTCACGACGGCGTTCACCATTGGGCCACGCACCGCAGCCCGCGCATACGCGGCCACCAGGTCAGCGCTTGCCGGATCGCTCCGCCATTCCTCATCGGGCATCTCGCCGCTCGCTCTCTCAATGCCTCGCTTCATCGGAGCGACGCCGCCTCGGCGGCGGGTAACCGCCAGCAGGTAGCCAGCTGGCCACAAACCTCCATTCGCCGACCCCCGGGATCAGCGTTGAGCCAGCACACGCAAGTACTCCACGCTATCCATGACACGGCTTCACACGCAGCGCAACGATCCCACCTCTCGGCCGAGCAGGAGCCGGGCCGATATACACCACCTGCGAGCCACCCTCGAGAATGCTTCGGGACGACGAGGAAACGCACCAACCTGAAGAGCCGCCCAACCTCAGGATTGACGATCGCGTTCGGACCCTGACCACCTTCACTTACTTCCTAAGGCGGCAAGCAGCGCAAGCGTGCCGCCTAACAGCGCCCGAAGCCCAATCGGCAACGCGCCTTCGTCGACGACGAAGTGCCCGTGGTGGTGGGGGTGGGCGATTCCCAACTCCGCGCTTCCGGCGCCGATGAAAAAGAAGCAACCTGGCGCTTCCGCTTGCAACGCGGAGAAATCCTCGCCACCCATACCAGGCACCATTCCGACGACGGCGCGAGCTCCGAACACCTCCACGAGGGCCGATCTGACTATTTGCGTAACGCGGTCGTCGTTGACGACGGCTGAGTAGCCGTTCTCATAGACGATCCTGTACGTCGCCCCGTGAGCCTCCGCTATACCCTTTACTATTCTCTCCATCTGCACAGGAACCGCTCGACGAACTTTAGGGCTGAAGGAGCGAACGGTCCCGACCAGCTCAGCCGAGCCTGGAATCACATTGTGCGCAGTCCCCGCCCCGAATTGGGTCACTGATACCACCAACGCCTCTTGAGGGTCGGTATTTCTCGCTACCAGGTGCTGAAGGTTCGTAACTATCTGAGCTGCCACGGCCACGGTGTCCACGGCCAAATGCGGCCTCGCCGCGTGGCCGCCCAACCCCTCGACAACAATATGAAAGGTGTCCGTCGCAGCCATGATTGCGCCTTCTTGGATGGCGATCGACCCCGTGTCTACGAACGACCGAAGATGGAGTCCTATCACCGCCTCGACGCCCGTCATTACGCCCGCGGCTACCATCTCCGTTGCGCCACCAGGAAGCAACTCCTCGGCATGCTGAAACAGGAAGCGAACTTCTCCGGGCACCGACTCTCGACGCTCACTGAGTACCTTGGCCAAGCCTAGGAGAATCGCAGTATGTCCGTCGTGACCACACGCATGCATCACTCCCGGCGTCTCCGACGCAAACTCTAGGTCCGTCTCCTCTTGGATCGGTAATGCATCCATGTCGGCTCGTACTGCTACAACCGGACCTGCCAACTCCCCCGTGAGGACCGCCATCACGCTCGTTCGGGTGGGTCGTGTAACGGTTAGTCCGGGAAACGTCTGAAGCCGGTCGAACACAAACTGGGATGTACGCTCCTCCTGGAACGAAAGTTCTGGGAAACGATGCAGGTCCCTTCGCCACGCCAGCACGTCCGCGTCGGCAGCTGCCAAGACTTCGTCAGTTCCAATGTCCATTGTCACGCCTCTGTCCCTCCTTATCTAGTGCGTAAATTTCGCGCCACCACACGTACCCGAGTCCGTACATCGCACCACTGCTCGTGACTACCTCCCTCAGTCGCGAAAGTGATGACGTCGCCTCTCGACGTGTCCTTTGGATTGTCTACGATGGCTCCTTCTACAGGGCAGTCAGAGCTGGCCAAGCGCATACGAGCGCAAGCACCCCCAGAGATCCGACTAGGTATGGCCAGACGTGGCGCAGCACTTGGTTTGGTTCTGCGCCGCCAATCTTCGCCGCTACGTACAAGTTCACACCCAACGGAGGTAGCACGAGGCCAATCGTTGAGTTGACTACAATTACGATACCCAACTGAATGAGACCAACATGCACGGCTGCGGCCAGTGGAACTAGGAACGGAAGCAGCAGAAGAATTGCAGGGAAGGGTTCCACGAACTCATGTAGCACCATAAACGCGAGATTAACCACGATCCAGAAGACTACGACCGAGCTGACGACCTTTGCCAGGACGCTGTCGATCTGGCCGGCTGTCCCCGAAGTGAACAACCCGTACTCCAGGATACCTACACTCGCCAGTATGAACATTACAAGTACTGTGGTGTCTGCCGCCTGGCGCACAACTCCCACAAAGTCGCGCAGCCGGACGTGGCCCATCGATGCGCCGGCGACGACGGCCGTCAGTATCGCTACCGCTCCGGCTTCGTAGGGTGCAAAGATGCCGCTAAATATACCAAAGTCCAAAATCACTGGGATTGCTAGCACTGGGCTAGCTCTTCCTGTAACTCGAAGAAGCCCTTGAAATCCGCGTGGACCGTCTCTCAGGCCCGACGAGTCGGTCTGAACTTCAGCACCCTTACCGACACGTCTCACAAGTAGTGCACGTATAACTACCACGATCATCATCACGAGTGTTAGGAGGACTCCTGGGATGATCACCGCGGCAAACTCGGCCGTCACGCTCACATTGACGAGTGTGGCGTACAGAATCAAAATGACCGCCGGCGGAAATACCATACCGAGTAGACCTGCACACGCCTGAAGTGCGGCCGCCTCTGCCCGGGAGTACCCCGACTTGATCAATTCCGGTAGAAACACGGTGCCGAGAGCTGCCGTGTCGGCGATCGGACTCCCGGTCATGTTCGCAAGAACTGCTGCAGCGCCGACGCAGCTCAAGCCCACCCCACCTGGTACACGGCGAAACACAAATTTCAGAAAGCTACCTAGGTCGTCAGCCAGTCCAGTTCGCGCGACGACCCCACCTAGCACCATGAAGAGCGGCAAGGCGAGGAAGGCAATGTTACTGACCGCGCCGAGAGCCTGGTCCATCAGGACTGTGATGCTAGTACTCAGGTTTCCTGCGAATACCACAGAAGCGCCGGCCAGACCCAGCGCAATCGCGACGGGCACATCCAGGATCATCATCGCTACAAGCGCCACCAGTACACCCGCGCCGCTTGGAATACCCGTTACCACGCCTACCCACACCAGAACCGCGACAAAGCCTGTGAGGAGGTAGTCCCTCCAACTCTTGCCGTCTGCAACCATCCGCAGGAGGACTAGCACCACACCAACTGCCGCGCCCAGCCCGATCGAGGCGGACTGGGCTATGCTCGACAACCCTAGGTCCGGTATTACGGTCGTGAAATATGTCGAGGCTGACGATATCGTTGCGTCTACCAGCAGGACGTAGAACACGAGCGTAGCTCCAGACGATAGAGCTGCTATCGCTTCGCGTTGAAAGCCCTGCGCGTTCTTCCAGAGGTTAACCCGCAATAAGTTGTCGATCCAGGAGGCCCGGCCGAGCCCGGCGAAAATTATCCAGACCAAAAGCAGTGTCATGAGCGGGTTTTCGTATGCTAGGTTTCCATTTAGCACATATCGCACCACGATTGCGACGAGTACTAAGGGAACGAGCACGCACAACGCTACTCCCTGGACCGCAAGCGACGCGGCACTCACCGCCCCCCCGATGGAGTCCGCGGTTCGGACCGCCCTGCTGTCAGGCCCCGTGTTGCTCTTCTCCAGTCCTACAGTGCTCATCTCATAGGTGTTGGCCCCGGGCCTCACTCCTTGTAAACGCCAGATGCACCTCATGGGCTGACGACCCTGGAGTTTGGTGTCCAAAACCCACGCCCTGCGCCGAGCGACCCGCGCACCCGATCACCTGTTCTACCTCCACGCGTTGCGATTCGCGGGACACGCCATAAGGGTCCGCGGCGGTGGCACGGATGCGTCCCGCCGCGAAAGTTCTGGTGGAGACCGCCCGCGCCGAATGCGTTCCCATCGCAGGCGGCCTCCTCGGAACCTATTTTGCCTCTTTGCTCACAACCGTCTGTAGCTGCTTAAGAAGGCCAGGAAAGGTGTGATTTATACTCGAGTCAGCGGCGGCGAACGCTTTTTTGAAAAGGGCAACATTGGGCCTGATAACGTGGACCCCTTCGCTCTCCATGCTAGACAAAGCCGTCGCGTTGGAGGCCGCCGTGTTCGCAACTGCCCACTTTAGCGTTGCTGCCATTCCCTGGTCAATCTGAGCACGCTCCGTTCCGTCCAGCGAAAACCAGAACTGCTTTGAAACCATAACGGGAAGGGGTACTTCCGCTTGATTAACGATGGTCAGATATTTCGCGACGTCTTGCCAATTTTCAGGCTGCATCTGATTCGGGGGGTCCTGCACAACCTGAATTAGATTCGTCGCCAGGGCAGTGTATGCCTCTGCGTAGACGATTTCAACTGCGTCTGCTCCAACGGCCTTGTATTCCGGGACCTCCACAGATGCAGTGAACGTGCGTACTTTCAACCCGTTCAGGTCCGCCGGTGTGTGGATCGGCTTCGTCGACAATAGGTCGGTCTGACCGGTGGCCAAAACCCCTAAAGCTACGATGCCGTGGCTTTGCAACTTACTCCATATGAGCGTCCGGACAGCCTTGCTATTGACGATGTCCTGAGCGATAGTGTTATTGGGGAAAAGATAGCCAGTGCTGAGGAGATCGATTGACGGTACGTACTGGTCTAGCGTGCCGTTCGCGGTAAATTGCACGGTGTTCGTTTGCAATTCAGAGTCAGTCGTCTCCGAAGAGCCAAGCTCTCCATTCTGGTACACTTTGATCCGAATTTGGCCATCGCTGTACTTCAGAACGTTTTGAGCGAATTTTACTGCTACCTGTCCCAGGAAGGCAGTCGGCGTTGAGGTCGATCCAAACTTAGCGACGATAATTGGCTGGCTTCGCGCGGAGTGGCTTCGCTTTTTTGCCAGTACCTGCGTTCCCAGCGTGCTTGCTCCCAGGCAGAGTAGGCAAGCCATCGCTAACCAGCGAGTCGTGCTTCGGCCCGATACGATCATGTTTCGTTGTCTCCCTCTGTTTCTTATGTACTGCGTTGGCAAGTGCTAGACGCAGGATCTCATTCGTCAGGACACGACCGTGAAAGCTAAGGGGATCGCCCGCGATCCGTCTCTCCGAGCTCGTAAGGCAACTAGTCCGTACCTCCGGCACGACTCCGTGGCAGCGCGAAAGCGGGCGCGACCGCTATGCGACGCCTTGCGTCCCCGAACGCATGATCGGATACTGGCGTTGCCTCGTCCCGTCCTGCCTTTGATTCAAACTCACGGTACCGAGGCACTCGAGCAGCTGCCTGTTGTACCCAGACAGAGCCAGTAGACGTACGTTCAGTCTGTTGCCTGGGGTTGATCATGATATGCGCCGTTGAGCGCTGAACGGCGACAGATGTTTGCCAGTAATGGCTCGAGGTTAGGGTCTTACGCCGGTGCCCGGCCAGAGTCACCGGCTTCTCGCTTCCCAATGCGTACGTAGCTTGCACCAGTTCGGCTAGGTGCGCACTTGAAGTAGGATCGCCGATACGCTGCTGCAGCGCGCGCCGACGACCGGCATCTCCCCGCGCGCGCCGAGGTCGTCGTGCCGCCGACCTGACCAGATTCAATGTCGATCTCTCCAGTCGATATCCTCTCTCAGCCCCGATCACTGCGGTTGGGCAGAGGGGCAGTAGGGTTTGCGCGGAATGTAGCAGGTCGTCCGGACCCGGAACAGGTCCACTTTGCGTGCCTTCAGCGGAACCACTTGTGGGGCGCGACCCTGTCAGCCGCCGATATCAAGCGACCCGTCGGCTTCCGCCCGCCAAATCAGCGATGAGCGCCAGAGCAACAGGACCACCGATCGGGTCACCGACGAGTTCTGAATCGGTTCTGCTGGATCTGTTACTCGCCGCTTCCGCATATGACCGCGCCTGATCGTAGCGTGGTGGGCAACGGTGTCACTCGCGATATTTCGGCATGGGGTCAGCGAATACTTGTGCGCGGGCCGGAGGCTTTAAATCCGTGGTTCTGGTAACGTACGGCCGGTCAGCCGCCCGGGTCCGACGTGCGCGCCTTCTCTCATAGGGTAGCAGCGCTCGTCGGCCAGCTTGCGGGGGATGGACCAGGTAGGGCCCAGTGCTCCACCTCAATTCGGATGAGACTGGTCATCGGCCATGTGCATTCCAGTACCACAGCATCGCGCTGCCATCGGTCGGCGACTGGTGCCTGTCATCAATAGCTCTGGCTTCCGGGCTCCACCATCCAACGCTGCGTCGAGCAAAAATCTGACTGCCAACAGCAGAGCCGACCCGTACCAAGTCGGGGCGATCGATTCAGACGTTGGATTAGCCCAGCGCTCGAAAGGGCGGGTACAGCTGGTCTTGCGGGACGCACTCACGTCGCGCTGTTGGCTGGAAGGTCGGGAGACTTGCCCATGCTGACGCTGACTTCGCCACTAGCTCGATGCGCATACTAGTCGGCGGCGAAGCGCGGGCCAAGCCCGCGCACCTGGTGTCCGAAACGTCGCCCGGACATCCTTGAACATCAGCTGGCTTCGGCCAGTGTGGGGGATGGGCGCGTCGTCTTCAACGGGTACGCTGCGGTGAGGGACTCCACGCCGAAGTAGCGGCGAACCACGGCCGACTCGTCGTGCTGCTCGGCGACGATGGCGCCCGCCAGACGGCTCCGACCTCGGTGGTGAACACGTCCACCCCCATTACGTCCATGTGCCCAGCCCGGTTCCCTGAAGTCCTCACCTCCGCGGCCACGTTCACACTCCGCCCGCCCTCCCGGCCTCGGTGGGCCACGGCGTCCAGCCACACGTATGAGTACGCCCCTGGTCCAGCGGCCGGGTGCGGGAGTCCTCCGTCATCTCGTCCAAGCTCTGGGCCAGGGCCAAGACCTGGGACCTGGGGACCCGCTCGATCGCCAGCTCCTGTACGAGCCCCTCCACCCGTCTCGTCGGCACCGCGGCCAGGCAGGCGGACGCCCCACCGCCACCAGGACCGTGTCCGCCCTTCGCCCGCGGCTCCACCAGCCAGGTGGGGAGGTAACGTCCCGAGCGCAGCTTGGGGGCGCCAAGTCGATCGAGCCTTCCCTGGTTTCCCCATCCCGCACCGGGTATCCCTTGCGGGCATTCCCCCGGCCCGAACTCCGTTTGCGGTACTCCGCCCCGCAGATCGCTTGGCCCCAGCCCCCATCAGCGGCTCCACCACCCTCTGCAGCAGCTCCCGGAGCAGGTCCGGGTCCGTCTACTCGAGCTGATCGCCCACACACGCCGAGGTCTGAAGGCTGGCGCGGGCCGTTGGGTTCCGGACTCAGGTACTTGTTCACTTCCTGAAGGATGCCCGATGGCCCTCTTCCTTCTGCAGGGCCCCACCATGCGGGCCTTCGTACACCACACCCCTGGACGCTAACCGCTGTCCGAGTGACCGAGCCACCCGACCCGCCACCGGCGTGGGAATATCGTGCCGGCCGGGTAGGGTTGTTCAGGAGGGAACGCTTCGAGCAAACGATGTGGGTTCTACTCAAGTAGCAACGCGCAGGGCCGGGGCCCAACCCGGTGGAACGTGGGGATCGGGGCCCCTGCAAGGAGTCCCCACTCCACTATTCCGAGGTAGTCCGATGTCCGTTTCCCCTCACCAACCTCCGAGCGCCCGGCGCTTCAGGTGCTCGGACTTCGCTAACTCGGGGTCTGTCCGGTCCATTCCGCGCCTCAACGAGACGGCGACCGGCATTGGCACACGCGCCGGGGGACACCATACCGAGACGCTCAGAGTCGCCGCAGCCAGGGGCGGTCCGGCTCCATCGTCCGTAGGGTGCGAACCCTGTGGTACCCTCAACTGACCCATCTCCGACGACCGCAGAGGAACCAGTTCGTGGACCTACTTGACTCGCCACTGGATCGCTCTGGGCCCAGTCCCTTGCATCGGCAGCTGTATGCGCGCATCCGGGAAGCAGTTCTCCGTGGCACCCTGTTGCCAGGGACGAAGTTACCTTCAACTCGACGTCTGTGCGAGAGTTTAGGCGTGGGGCGGAATACCGTCATCGAAGCATTCGACCAACTTACCGCCGAAGGATACTTGGTTGCGTCGCAGGGATCTGGAACCTATGTCGCCACCGCGCTTCCGGAGGAGTACCTAGAGGCAGCTCGACCGTTCCCAGGCAAAAGGTCGCGACTCGATCACACGCTCGGTCAGTCGCCGATTCCCGTGGCTCGGCCGCGCGGTCTATCCAATCGGGGCAAAGCCCTAGCTCGCATCGCGTCGATCGCTCCTGGACCGTGGAAGACTCACCGCGCACTTCTGCCGGGGATTCCTGCGTACGAACTCTTTCCGTCTCGCGTATGGCGAAAGCTGCAAGCGCGGTACTGGACTTTCGAGCCCGACGCGCGCCACCTGAGCTACCAGCCCATCGCCGGATACGAGCCCCTGCGGACAGCCATCTCCCGCCACCTTCGGCTAAGTCGCGGCGTAGTCTGCGAACCCGATCAGATTATTGTTACTCCTGGGTCCCAATACGCGCTAGATCTGGCCGGGCGTGTGCTCCTTGACGCTGGTGACCCGATCTGGGTCGAGGATCCCGGATATCCACCGGGTCGTGCTGCCTTCATCGCGGCGGGAGCGCGGGTGGTGCCGGTCTCGGTGGATGCGGAAGGGCTTAGAGTCAGTGACGGATTGCTGCGAAGTCCCCGCGCGAGATTGGCATACGTCACCCCATCGCACCACTATCCCCTCGGAGTCACCATGTCGTTGGGTCGGCGAATGGAACTCCTTCAGTGGGCAGCCTCCTCGAACGCGTGGATTGTTGAGGATGATTACGATAGCGAGCTGCGCTACGATGGCCGCCCGCTGCCCGCCATGCAGGGACTCGATGAAAATGGTCGAGTCGTTTACGTAGGCACATTCAGCAAGGTCCTTTTCCCCGGGTTACGGCTCGGTTACATGGTCGTTCCGACTAACCTTGTGCAGCTGTTTCTCTCAGCTCGCGCGATTAGCGATCGGCACCCTCCCACCGTAAACCAAGCGGTGGTAGCCGACTTCCTGGCCGAAGGTCACTTCACCTCCCACCTCCGGCGCCTACGCGCCACTTATCAGGAAAGACAGCGAGCACTGCTACGGGCAGTGACGGAGGAATTAGACACTCTGGTTGACGTACATAGCGATCCGGCTGGAACGCACCTCATCGCCTGGCTGCCGCCGGGGGTTGATGACGTCGCCGTGTCGGTAGCCTGTGCCGAAGTGGGGATATCCGCGCCACCGCTGTCTGCTCATTTTCTAACCAAGCGTTCCCAAGGGGGTCTACTTTTGGGCTATACCGGGTTCTCAACTCAGATCATCGCCTCAAGCGTCGAGCGTTTGGCGCGGGAGGTGCCGGCAGCGGCCTGGCGCGCCGTCTCGAGTTAGGCTCAACTAACCGCAGGAGACGCGCTCACTGAACAAGGTTGCGGGGAGCGCCGGGGCCGGGCGGCTCACTGGATTACCGGCCAATGTGATGTCTCCCCGATTCACAACTGCTCGTCCCCCAAGTCCTCGGCCATTCGGCTCCGCCATCTGCGGGAGCCTGGGGCCGGCCCAGGAGCTTGCGAATCCCCATCCCAGGAACCCCGGTCAGACTTGGCATCACCACTTTGCGCGGGCAGGCGGCGAAGGCAGCTCAGATGATCCAGGAGCTATTGCCTAGTCCGGAACGTGAGGCTCTGTCCCACAACGTGGGACACGTATCACAAGCCGTCGGACTCCCGCTCCAGCTCTCCTTGGCCGAGCCCTCCATACCCAGGCGGGGATTGCCGCCTCCGCCTCACCTGAGTCCTCTGGCTTGGGGATCAGGGCGGCTGGCCCGCCAACCTCGAGGGCGTCTGGCAGGGCCGAGACCGGGCCGCCCCCTCCCGGATCTTGAATGAGTCTTCCCCCGTCGGGCCGTCCCCCTCTCGGAGCCGAATCTACCGGCTGTCGCCGTCAGGGACCTCGCAGGGAGTCTTTCCCCGTCTGGCGCCCCCTCGGGGCCGAATATGCCACCTCTCGCGGTCAGGAAAACTGGAATGAATCTTGCCTGGGCTGGGATTGGGCCGTCCCTTCCCGGGACAGAGTATGCCGCCTGTCTCCGTCAGGGACACCGGAATGAGTCTTGCGGCGGAAGGGGATGGGGGCGGGGACAAGAAGTGGAGCAACGAGTGCGCGGCGTACGACCTAGAGGCCAAGGTGGTGGCGCCGGCCGGTTTAGGAATCGCTAGAGACATGAGCAAGGGTTGCCGCCGTTAACTACCACTCCGACGCAGATGGCTTACGCTGCGCCAGCGACAGGAGGACGATCCGACCGGACGCTCTTCGCGCTAGGCCCGACTGCCGGGGTCTTGGCCGCACCTTGGGTGGAGAGCTTTGGCTTGTGCCGGGTCGCCATCGCGGTCATGGCATGGTGGGGCATTCGCCTTGTGCCCTTTGGATTCGGCGACTCCAGTCTCGTCGGGTTCATCGCCCTAGCTGTCAGAGGGGTCGTGTAAGGGCCCGTCCTCCGCTCCAACAGACGGTCGTCCAGCGCTACTCCCTTCCGGGCTCTCTCACCACCGTGGCCGCTGCCACCGGGACCCTCATCGTTCCGGCGGCGCCGATAGGAACCCCAGTCGGAGGACTACTGCTGGCCACTATCGGTCCTGGGGCTACTTTGCTCGCCTCAGGGCTCGCCACGATTCTGGCGGCAGCAGTTGGGGCGATGTTTCTCTTGGCTCATACCAAGTGGGGAGCCGCGATACACGCCTTGAGCCGACTCTCCCCTGTGCTGTCCGAGACGCCGAGGTGGCGTCTCAGTCGTCTTCGGATGGTAGCTGCACGTCAGTTTTCAGATGAGCCCACCCGCGTTCAACCGGACTCGCGCCGTCAGACGGGCGGCGCCTCGACATCGACGATAAGGTCGATGGTGAGTGGCAGCCCTAGGGCACAGGAGGCGACTCCGATCGTCGTGGCCTGGGCGATGGGGCGGCCAG
>Ga0307374_10002240_pt1 | contig 34665 bp, 3 predicted proteins | sample OX3MG_FD_202532 | JGI IMG/M metagenome (GOLD analysis project Ga0307374, IMG submission 202532) | Soil microbial communities from Risofladan, Vaasa, Finland - OX-3 | ecosystem: Environmental > Terrestrial > Soil > Coastal area > Acid sulfate soil | place: Finland: Risofladan, Vaasa | collected... | reverse complement strand
CAGGCTGTAGCCGGCGTATGGGCAGCTTGACGCGCCCGCGTACGGGTCGCCCACCGTCTGGTTGGCCGCCGTCGACAGGCTCGCCGCCGTGGCCGCCTGTTGGTTGGCGACGAACGAATTGGTGGTGTTGGTCGGCCACACGATGTCGATCGAGCCGTGCGCCTGGATGATGTTGTTGTTGGACTCGCCAAAGATGTAGCTGCTGCCCGAGCCGCCGGCGATGTAGTCGGCGCCCTTGTAGGCCGAGTCCTGCAGGAACTCCGGCCAGCTCGGAGTGGCCAGCGGAGCGGAGAGCGTGATTCCGATCGCACCGAGGCCCGCCGTGCAACTCGGCGTGTCGACCGTGCCGGCGTTACCAGCGTTGGACAGGAAGTCGCCCCACCACGCGTGACCCGTCGGGTCGCACTGCGGAGTGCCGTCGTTCATCGACTGGCCGAACGCGGAGGTGTTGCTCGGCGTGCCGTTGTAGATGACGGTCCCGGTCAGGTCCTGGAAGCGCGGGTTGGTGTAGTTGAACAGGTGGGTGTTGGGGTCGGTCAGAACGTTGCCTGTGCCGCGGTAGAGCAGCACGCTGCCGCCGATGATCAGGTTGCGGCCAGGGCCGCCCTGGATGTTGTTGTTGCCGTCGCCGCCGATCAGCACGTTGTCGCCACCTGAGCCGTACAGCGTGTCGTTCCCGTGGTTCTGGGGCCGCGTCGACGAGATGCTCGTTATGTCAGCGGTCGTCAGGATCTTCTCGACGCGCGCCTCACCCCAGGCCGTGGTCCCGCTCGCCTGGCAGTACGGGCTGTTGGAAATCGCGCCCGCAGGCCTGCAGTAACCGTGGGGCGGGCCGACGATCACGCTCAGACCGGTGATGGTCAGGCCACCCACCGGGACACTCACGGCGTCGCGCGACAGGGTCGCGACCGTGCCGGCTCCGTTGACCGAGACCATGACGGTGCCTGGGGACAGGTTGACATTGCTCACGCCCAGGACCACGTCCGTGACGTTCAGGCCGACATCGCTCTGGTTGAAGCACGCGATCAAGCAGGTCAGCGTCGCGGCCGGGATCCCGTTGACCGAAGCGGTGCTCGGCGGGTTCCCGTTCAGCGTCACGGTCACGGTCCGCGTGCTGAAGACGGTCACCGTCAGCCCGGAGGCGGACGCTGAATTCAGCGCGTTGCGCGACAGCGTCGCAACCGTGCCGGCGATGTTGACCGCCGTGATGGTCGTCCCGGCGCCGAGGAAGCCGTAGCTGTCCTGGACGGCCTGCCCGATGTCGCTAGAGCTGAAGCAGGCCGTGCTGCTGGGGCAGGTCAGGGTGGCAAAGCCGATTCCGCCGCCGTTCGAGAGCAGCGTCAGCCCGCTCACAGGGCGTGACTGATATGGACCGGTGTTGCCGATCACGCCGACCGTCGCCTCCATCGTGTCCTGGGTCACGATCCCATCGGCGCCGAAGATCACGTTGCTGTAATCCGCGAAGCGGTCGGTCACCACCTCACCCGCGCCAGGAGTGTTGCCGAAGATCAGGTTGTTGCACGTCGCGGGGGACTGGCCGCAGAGCAGCAGGTCGGCGTTCGCGTACACGCTCGAGTTGACGGTCGGGAAGCTGATCGCGCGGGTGATGACGTCGACGTTGATGCCGTCGCTGCCGAGGATCTGGTTGTTGCCGCGGCCGCCCCAGATCGTGGTGTTGCCCGACCCGCCGGCGATGAAGTCGGGGGCCTGGCTGCTGTAGATCGTGTTGTTGCCCGGGCCGCCGTACATGATGACGCCGACGCTCGGCACCTGGCCTTCGGGCACGCCGACGTTGGGAGCCGCCGCGGTCGGAATCGGGAAGTCGGCGCTCGCGTCGATCACGTTGTTGCCGGCGTACTTGAAGGTGTCGGCGACCGGGAAGATGAAGTCAGGTGTCCCGTTACCGAGCTGGGTCGGGAACGGCTTCGACCCGAAGTCGCGCTGCGTCATGGTGTGCGGATCGCCGCTGTACCAGATGCCATCCTGGGACGTGCTTCCGTACACGACCAGCGGTGAGGGCGCAAAGCCGGTGAAGGTCGGGCAGGTCGTCACCGGAGGCGCGCCGGCGATCGTGCAGGTCAACGCCGGCATCGTGTTCGGGCCACTCAGGTCGAGCGTGGTGGCCGAAACTCCGGTGATGGTCCAGGCCGGGACGCCGTCGATCTGCAGGACCATGCCGTACACGTAGCCGTCGGCCAGCCACGAGCCCGCGCTGCGCGTCAGCGTTTCGGTCGAGGCGCCCGTGACCGTCTCCGTGAAGGACAGGGCGCTCGCCGCGGCGATTGACAGGGGCTGTAGACCCGGACCGGGCCCGCCGCCGCCACTGACGGTGATGTCATTGCCACCCAGCCGAATGGCGTTGTTCGCCGGGATGCTCGAGTAAGCCGCGAGTGTTGTCAGGCAGACACCAGGCAGCGACGAGCATGCGGCGGGGGCGGGAGCCCCGGTCACCGTGAGGACGTCATTGGTCGGGCCGCCGATCGTCGCAATGCCGACCGGGACGCCGTCCACCGTGACCGTCTGGCCGCTGGTGAAGCCAAACTCCATCCAGCTCCGCAGATCGGTCCTGGTGATCGAATTGCCCGAGTAGTAGAAGCTACCCGTCGACTTGATGGCCGGGTCGAACACCGCGATCGTGCCCGTCACCGTCCCCACCGCCAGCGGCGTGCCGGCAACGCCCGTCACCGTAACGATCGGGCCGTTGAGGGCGACGATGATCCCAAACGGAGTGCCGTTCCACAGCAGCTCCTGGCCGACGGCGAACTCGTAGTCGGCCCAGTTGAGGTTGTCCTCGCGCTTGATCGTCCAGTGCATGGAGTCGGAGCCGGCGGCGACGTCGAACGTGCCGTTGTTGACTGCCAGGAACGCCGCGCCACCGCCCTGGACCTGGGTCAGGCCTCCGTGCACGAAGGTGTTGAGCTGGCCGTCCGTGTAGAGCGTGCCGTTCGCGTTGGCGTACGGGCCCGGCACAAGGCTGCCGGTCACGGCCAGGTGGTCGTTGCCCTGGCCCATCATCAGGTTCAGGACCTGGATCGTGGACAGGCTGGCGTTGGTCAGGAAGTTGCCGGTGGCCGGGTCGATCGTGATCGAGCCGAAGCTGATGCCACCCGGGAACTTCGCCGGCTCACCGAAGGTCGGGTGCTCGGCCTGGCACGTCTTGAGCGCGATCCCGCTGAGGCCGGTGCACGTCACGTAGCCCTTGTGGCCGGTGAAGTCGAGGCCCGGGCCCATGCCGAACCCGGTCAGTGACGTCGAGCTCAGCGTGCCGGTCTGGTCCTGCTGCGAGCCGTCGTCGAAGATGTTCAGCACGTTGACCTGCTGAGACTCGGGCGGCTGCACGCCGATTCCGAACGGCGCCGCGTTGGTCTCGGCCGGCAGCATCACCGGCAGCTGCAGCTGCGTGTGGTCGTTGCCCGGGTCTGCACCCTCGACCGACAGAGGACCGCGGATGTTCGAAAGCAGGTGCGGGATCTTCGGGAACGACAGGAGGCTTCGGCTGCCCGCCGGCACGTTGTAGTAAGGGTCGGCAAGGACTGGCACCGCGACCGGCACGAACCAGTTGGTCGACGTGAACTTGACCTCGCCGGCCCACTGGGTCAGGGTCAGCGCCACTGGCGCAGAGCTAATGCCGCTCAGGCCGACGAGACCCAGGCCGCCCACGCTCTCGGCGCCACTCGTCGGGTCGTGCACCGCTGCCGTCACGATCAGGATGTCGACCTTGGTCGACGTGGTGCCGGTCAGAGCCTGGACCTTGAACAGCGGACCCGTGCCGTTGATCTGGAACATCTGACCCTCGAGGAAGCCGTCGTCCAGCCAGCTCGAGCCGTCGGCGCGGGTGAGCGAGCCCAGGCAGTTGCCGGCGCCGTCATGGGCGTAGCAGGCGTTGTAGTTGACCGGGCCGGAGAACAGGCCGTGGTTGACCGTCCGACTGATGGTCAGGGGGTTCGGCACCACCGGCGCTGCGGTATTGAGCGTGAGCATGGAGTCGCTCACGCCGGCGATCGTGAAGGGGCCGAGGCCACTGATCGTGATCTGCTGCCCGACCTGGAAGCCTTCTGAGATGAAGCTGCCCAGCTCAGAACCGGCGCCACGGGTGATCGTGTTGCCCGAGATCACGACATTGCCGCTGAACATGGTCACGCTCGCCGCGTTTCCGATCTGCGCGTTGAAAACGCGCCCGCCGGGCGTTGTGTCGGCCTGGCCGTCCGTGATGAGCGCCACGTTGACGTCCAGCGCGGGCGCCATGGTCAGCCGCAGGCTGTAGCTCGAACCGGGCCCGGGCGTCGTGCACTTGGTCGGGTCGGCGTCGCCGCACTTCGTGACGACCATGCCCGACGGAGCCTGAACGATCCCGTTCGGCACCCGGTTGCTGTACACGTAGAAGAAGAGCGGGCTGGCGCTGATCGCGGGCGTGGTGACGTACTCGGTCGAGGTCGTCTGCGCGGCGACCACGGTGTGCGTGATGAATTCGTTGTGGGGGTCGTACGGCGCGAATAGGTTGGACGCGCTGACGGCGATCACGACCGGGACGTTGTAGTTGCCGGAATTGAAGTTGATGTTGTAGTCCCCGGCGCTGGCGCCCACCGGCAGCAGCACCGTGCTGAATCGCGGGTCGAGGCTGCGCAAGCCGACGTAGCCGTCGAGCGGGCTGACGTCCACCGTCACGGTCGCGCTCGGCTGCGCCTGGAGGGTCACCGAGTAGTAGGACACGACCTGGGTCTTGTTGTCGCCCTCGAGCACGATGTTGCTCGCATTGCGTGCCGGCAGGGTGAAGACGATGCCCGTGGCGCTCCCGCCAAGCGTGTTGGAGGACAGGGTGGCGACAGTCGAGTCGTTCGACACCCCGGTGATGACCGTTCCTGCGGCGATGTGGCCGCCGGCGTCGACCTCCACGATCGGCCTGCCGATGTCGGCTCCGCTGAAGGCGGCGGTCGTCGACTTGATCTGGGTGGCACCGACCGACGCCGTGTCGCCGTCTCGGAAGTCGGCGAACGCGGAGAGCCGGCTCGGCAGCACGAACGCGATACCGCTGTGACCCGAGACCAAAGCGGGCGTTATCTCGACCTGGGTCGGGCTGTCCACGAACTGGATGGCCGAGCCGGTGGCGATGTAGCCGCCGCCGTCCGTCTCCAGGATCGGCTGACCGAGATCGGCCAGCGTGAAGTTGGCCGTGCTCGACGTGAAGACGGTGGCGCTGACTGTGGTCCCGTTCGAGAACTGGGCCGGTGGCGTCACGCGGCTCGGCAGCGAGAACACGATCGGGTTGGCCGATGCCGCGGGCGCAATCGCGAGCGTCACTGCGGTCGGGCTGACGTAGCCCAAGATCGTGTCGCCCGCGGGGACGTGGCCACTGCCGAATAGTTCGTAGATAGGCTGGCCCACGTCAGCGAGGGTGAACGTGGCGGTGGCCGACGTGAAGTTGCCGCCGCTGACCGCGCCGTCGAAGTAGAGACCGGGTACGTCGGTGTTGCCGAGCTGGGTCACCTGGATGCCGGGTGAACCGGGATCGATCTTGGTGACCTCGACGTTGCGCACGACTGCGTTGTTGAAGAACGGATCCGCGCTGATCACCGAGTGGCTGACCTCGTAGACGCGCTGACCGTCGTTGAGCGCGTCGTTGATCGCGCCGACGTCGACGGTCTGCGGCACCGAGTAGTTGCCCGCGTCGAACTCGAGGACCAGGGCTCGCTGCGGTGTGTCCGTGGACTGGGCGTCGTAGATCGTGTGCAGGTAGAAGTTGGTGTTCGAGGTGTTGGTGCCGATGCAGGACAGCGAGCAAAGACCGTTCGTCAGCAGGATCGAATCGCCCTGTGGCGTTCCAGTGCGGTTGAACAGGATGTCCGGCTCCGCCGTGACGGTGACATAGACCGGCGCCGTCGGCTTCTGCGCCAGGCGGACCGTGTAGGAGTCGATCCGCGTGCCGATCGAACCGGCCGGCGCGCCGTTGTCCTCGTAGACGGTCGTCCCGCCTGCGTGCTCGGTGATGATCACCGCCCCTTGGGAGCCCTGAGCGACAGACAGACTGACGCCTGGGATCACGAGGTCCTTGTAGAGCGCGTCCTGGGTCAGGACGTCGTGGTTGATGGTCGCACTCGTGCCGTTGATGTCCTGGGAGTACACGTTGCCGTTGACGTCGCCGGCAACGTTGATCTGGTTGCTGCCCAGGCCCCCGATCACGCGCACGGCGACTCCCGGCGGGGTCGACAGGACGTCGATGGTGTCGTCACCTTCGAGCGCATTGATCTCAATGACCTGGATGTTGCGGAACGTCACGTACATGCCCGCGCCGAAGATGCCGTGGTCCGTGACCACGATGTGGTCGGCGAACTCGGTGCCCAGGATGATCAGCTTGTTGAACCCGGTTCCGCCGTCGACGGACACGGGCGCGTTCATGTTGTATTCGACCTGGTTCTGACCAGCCCCGGTCCGCACGTCGGTCTCCGCCGCGGTGGAGAAGCCGTTGGTCAGTATGGGCAGCGGCAGGCAGTACGGCGCGGAGATGGTCGTGCAGCCGCCTGGCAGCACGATGTTGCCTACGCTGTCGACCTGCGCCAGGGCGAAGCCCCGGACGATGAACAGGTTGTTGCCGCCGTCTCCCTCGAGATGGACGACCGCGTGGTTGCTGTAGACGACGGACGTGTTGTTCCCGGTGCCTCCCTGCGCGACCAGCGGCGAGCTCGTGCCGCGCGACAGCCAGCCGCGCGTGGTCGCGATCGTCGCTACGTCGAAGATGTTCTCGGCGGCCAGGTTGCCGGAGCCGTTGAACGTCGGCGGCACCGGTGAGGTCACCGGGCCGGCGTTGCGGCGCAGGCCATAGATCTGCCCGATCTGGAAGTAGTTGTCGCCCGAGCCGCCGTCAAGGTAGGTCGCCGCCGCGTTGTCGTCGACCGCGAAGTAGTCGTTGCCACCGAGCGAGTACACGTGCACTCCGCCGTTCATCGCGCTGTCGTAGTTGACGCGCTCGACGGCGTAGTTGCAGGTCTCGCCCACGGTGCCAGTGCCGTTGCAGCCGGTCAGGTTGCCGTTGATATCGGTCGCCTGCGCCTGGTTCAACGACGCGTGCAGCAGGGCGACGAACGCCGACCCGCCTGAGTACTCGTCGCCCGAGTCGTTGTCTGGCGTCGTCTCCGCGTACTCGTTGTCGCCGTCCGGATCGCCGGTGCCCTGGTAGGCCGACGGCCGCGCCGCGGTCTCGCCGTTGATGCCGGCCGGTGTGCTGCGCAGCAGGAAGATGTCGTTGGTCGAGTAGTCGACACCGGTCGTCGTGTTGACGCCGGTGCTGTCGGGCGCCGACCCGTTCGAATAGGTGTCGTAGCCGTACACGTTCAGCGTGTCGGCGCACGAGTTGGTCGCCGGTGCGTTCGAGCACACGTCGGCCGGCTGGTGCGAGCCGAGCACGTTGATCATGTAGTTGTTGTTTGCCTGCCCGGACTGGCTGCCGCTGGTGTAGATGTCGTACGTGTTGGCGCCGTTCTGACCGTCGAGGGTCAGCGTGATGGCCATGCCGACGTCTGTGCCCAGGTTCACCATCGACTGCAGCCGGTTGACGATGAAGGTGTCGTTGCAGGTCTGGCCGCCGGCGCACGGTGACGCCGGCGCACCGGCCACGGTCGCGGCGCCGCTGCCGTAGGCGCGCGTCTGGCTGCCCAGGATGGTGCGGTCGAAGATGATCGTGTCGGCTTCGGAGTTGCCGTAGACGCGGGTGAGTCCGCCCAAGCCGTTCGGCACACCGAGCTCGCCGGGCAGCCCTCCGGCTGCGGGCTGGCCGCTGCGAACCACGATCACAGTGCCATCGCCGGTGGCCGGGTCTGGGGAGCTTATGGCGACGTTGCTGCTGATGCCCTCGCTGGTAGTCCAGCTGTTGGACCCGCAGCCGTTCGTGTGGCAGTCACCGTAGATGTCGATGTTGCCGGTCGTGTGCGTGGGCAGGTTCGGGTCGGTCGCGCCCGTGCCCGGGTCGCCCAGTTTCGTGTAGGCGAGGATCTCGCTGCTCGGATCGGTCACGACGTCGTCCGCCGAGCGCAGCTCGATGTTGCCGTTGTCGGCCTGCACCAGGCCCTGCGGCACGAACTGTGGTGAGTTCTCGACCACGAGCGTTGACATCGCGCCGTTTAGAACCAGGATGTCGTTGCACGCGATGCTCAGCGTCGCGCCACAGTCCACTCCGGTCTCGGTTGTCGTAAGCCGGATGTTGTCCGGTGCCGGGACGGTGCCGGGGTGCTCGCCTGCGTGGGCGAGCAGGACGTTGAGGGCGCGCTCGGTCTGGGTGATGAAGATGCTGCCGTCCGCCTGGGCGGCGACGTCGCAGGTCGCGGTGACCGAGCGGTTGCCGTCGCCGGCGTTCTGGTAGTTGGCACCCTGGTACAGGAGCGTGTAGTAGCTCTGGCAGCCGGAGCCCTTGGCGGAGTCGAGCTTGAGGTCGTTGCCGCCGTTCGGGTTGCCGATGCTGCCGTTCAGGGCCTGCAGGTCGACCGTGTTGCCGATGACATTGGCCGTCGTGCCGCCTGCACCTGCGTTGTGGCCGTCGGTGATCGATCCGTTGTCATTGACCAGGCTGACGTCGTTGCACGTCCATGCGCTCGACCCGACGCAGGTCGTCACGGTGTCGATGTTGAGGTCGATCGCCGCGTTGGCCGGGTCGATCGCGGTGCTGATCGGCGTGCCCAACGTGTTGTTCGGCGTCTGGGCGATGCGGATGACACCGGGAGCCGACGCGTTGAGCACCCCGAACTGGTCGATCGACGAAATGATCTCCAGGAAGTTGCTGTTCTGGCCGATGCTGCCGGCGTCTGCGGTCAGGGTGATGTTGACCCCGACGACGTCCGGGACGCCGCTGGTGTCGGGACTCCCGCTCGGTGCCGGGTGCCCGCCGGGTAGCGGGTCGCCCGTGACCGGCGGGTCGGCCGGGCAGACGGTCGGGGACGTGCAGTCCGGCGTGTCGACGATGGAGTTCGGCGCCTCGAGGGTCACGTCGTCGTTAGTGGACAAAATGACGCCTACCCGCATGTTGCCGTGCTCTGCCGTCCCCTCGGTCAAGGTGATCGCGCCGTTGGTGTCGGCGTTCACGTTGCCCAGCTGGTGGACCTGGACGAGCGGGCTGCTGATGTTGATCTCGGTGGCGGTGGGTTTGTCGTTGGCGGCGAACACGTCGATGCTCCCGTCGAGGAAGCCGGATCCCGCGTCAAGCTTGCTGAAGTTGTACGTGCTGGGCACGGGGCTGGTGCTCGAGCCGACCGCTCCCGGGTTGTAGTTGCCGGCGCTGCCGCTGTCGTCGTGGTAGTAGTTGTGATAGGTGCCGCTGGGCCCGGTGTTCGCGTTGACCTGTATGCCGGGTAGGGCTCGCGTGCCGATGCCGAGCAACGTGGCCTGAAGCCGCACGTTGATGCTCCGGCCCGCGACGAACGGGTCGATGCCGATCAGGTACGGCGAGGCGTCGGTCGGCGTCGAGACGCTTGTGTCACGGATCCAGGTCTCGAGATCCATTCCGATGTCGGTTCCGGCGGTCGCATCGATCTTGAGCGGCACGGTCGCGCCGCCGGCGAAGTACGGGACCAGGTTGACGTTGACGCAGAGGGTGCAACCGTGCGGGAAGTTGGACTGACCGATGCTGCCGGTGGTTGCGGTGATCTGCAGGTTGTTGGTGGTGACCAGGCTGGTGTGACCGTCGCTTGTCGTGGCGCCCCTGGTGGTGCTGGCCAGGATGTTTCCGCCGCTGTTCGTGATGTCGGTCTCGCCCAGCGGGTTGTCGATGGTGCCGTTGAGCAGGATGTTGGCCCCGCTCATGCCAGTGATCACGACCTGGGTCGGGGTCGCATCCTGGAAGATTGCGAACCCGGGGTCCGGCCCGCCGAAGTTGATCGTGCCCGCGGTGAGGTTGACCGTCGGCTTGCCATTGAAGTCGATGGCGTTGATGTCATTGACCTGCATGGTTTCCGACGATTGGTTGGTCAGGGTCACGTACTGGTAGTTCTGGTGGAAGTTGAAGGTCCCCCAGTGGTGGCCGCTGATCGTCGTACCACCGGCGATGGTGCCGCTGTTCGACGTCATCTGGACATCGCCGACGTCTGTGTTGGTGATATCGGCCACGATTCCGTTGGTCGCCACGTGGGGCGCGGGGTTCGTGACGCAGCCGCCGCCGCCCAGGCGTGCGCAGTTGACGGTGATGTTGACCGCGGTCTGGACTGTGCCGTCCGGTGCGATGACCAGCAATGGACTCGGGCCATTGAAGATCACCACATCAGCGTTCCAGTTGATGTTGTGGCTCGCATGGTCGATGTCGTTGTTGCTGGTGCTTTCGGCCTGGACGTATAAGGCCAGATGGGGGTCGCTGGTCTTCACCAGCTTGGTGTCCCACGCCGGGTCGTTAGTGGTGCAGTTCGGGGCCACGTGCGTGCCGTCGCAGAGGATGATCCGCGGGCCGGCGGTCACGATCGCGCCTGGATGCGCCGAGGCGGTGTCGTTGTAGGTCAGGCTGCGGCCGCCGTGCGGGATGGACGGTCCGATGCAGATGCAAATGGGATCGTCGTTGTTCGAGCCGTGGTTGTTGTCATGTGTGGCGCGGACGTCCACGCCGTAGGTGCCCGAGACAGCCGTGTTGTCCCCGGCCTGCCCATCAATCAATGCGGTGTCGTTGCTGGTGATGTTGGACTCGGAGTCAGAGTCCGCCTCGCCAATGAAGGCGATGAAGAGGGACCGGGCATTGCTGGTGAGGCTCGAGTTCACGGTCGTCGCGAGCACGTCAACGCTCGCGGCGGGGACCTGTGCGCCGGCACCGATCACGGCGCCGGTGTTATCGGTGAAGTTGATCGTTGCCGTGGCATGAGAGGCCCCGCCGAGGCCGCCGCTCTCGGTATCGGAGGAAACGTCGGATACGAGCGTGCTCGTCGCCGAGACCTTGACGTTGCCGCCTGCTTGAATCTTCATGCCGCTTCCGCTGACCTGGGTGGAGCTCGTGTCGCCCGAAATCCCATCCGGCCCGGTCCCGACGTAGGCGCTCGTGTTGTTGGTGCCGTCGACTGTGGCATTCGTGCTGACTCCCGAGATAAGGCCACCGGAGCCGTTGCTCGTCGAGGCGGTCGAGTTGGTCTGCACCTGGGCGGTGACGGAGACGTCGCCGCCGGCGTCGATCAAGGCCGCGGCGTCGAAAGCCTTAGCGGTCGGGTTCACATGGGTCGAGGCGTTCTGCAGCGTGAAGCTCACACCGCCACCGCTGCCACCGTGCGCTGACGCGCGCGTAACACCGTCGCCCAGGGGTGGTGCGGAGGCGCGCAGGGACGATCCGTCCGGCGCGAGCAACTCCTGCGTCGACCCGGAAACCGAGCCCAAGCGCTCGTAGACCTGCTGCGCGCCGCTGGCCGCTTGAAGCACGGAGCCGGCGAGGAACAGCTCCTGGTTCGAGTCGTGGGCGTCGCCAAAGATGACGGTGTACAGGTTGAGGGAGGTGGGATCCAGGGCTGTGGGGTCCAGCGTGATGTCGGTGCTCGACCCGGGCACCTGCAGCGCGATGTGCGAGCTGTTGGTGCGGTCCACCACGTAGGTGAAGCCGTCGGTGAGGCCGCCCATTGGGGCCGGCGCGATCGTGTAGGTCACGTTGTTGGCCGACGGCGCGGAGATCGGAATGAAGTTCTGGATGATCGGGTTGCTGCCTCCGTCGACGCAGCTGTTGTCGTTGCCGTAGCCCACCGCCTCGCAGTAGCTGGAGGCCAGGTTGATCGTCCAGCTGTCGACGACGTTGACGTAGTACGTGGAGCCGTTCGTCAAGCTGCCGACGTCCTGGCTCGACGTGCCGTTGGACTTGTAGACGACTGCCTGGCCCTCGCTCAGCCCGTCCCCGTTGATGGTCGGCGGGTTGCCCGGGGAGGTGACGAAGCCCAGGTCGATGTTGTAAGCGCCGCCGTTGCTACCGGTCGGCTTGCCGTTCGACTCGTTGACGTCGACCGCGGCGTAGTTGAACACCAGCGGGGCGGGGGCGCTGTAGGTGACCCGGGTGCCGGTCTGAAGGTTGCTGTCGGAGTTGCTGATCTCCGTGCTGCTCGTCAGGCTGGCGGCGTTGAACGAGTCGCTTCCCGAGGTGGCCGCTGCCTTCGTGGTGTAAAGCTCGATGACGTTGGGGTTGATGACCCGAACCCACACGACCTGTCCATCGACGAAATCGGTGCTGATCGAGCTGCCGCCCGTTCCGATGCGGTAGATGACCGCGTCGCCCGTGCTGAGGTTGTGCGGGGACGCAAACCGGAGCATCGCGCGGTTGGTGTCCACGCCGACCACCCCCTGTGACAGGTCGTACGCATCGACCGAGGCACCCGTGAACGTGTCGCCGAAGCGGAGATTGTTGGGGTCGACGACTATCACGTTGTACAGGTGCGGGCTTTGCAGGCCTCCGACGATCGCGTTGCCGTTGGCGTCGTAGAGCACCTGGTCGCCCGTCACCAGGCTGTGGGTGGGGAAGGTCAGCGAGTTGTCCGTGGTGCTGGTGTCAGGGGAGCTGCCGCTACCTGGGGTGCCACCGGTCAGGTAGTTGGTGGGCACCGGGCCGCTGGGCTCGGAGTTTGACTCGGCATCGACCACCACGCTGCCGCCGGCCTTGATCGTGGTGCTGCCGCCGAGATAGGCCTTGACCGTCGGGTTGGACGTTGCGCTCGCCTGCGGGAGGCCGGCGCTGATGAGGCCACCGCCGGCGGCCTTGGCGTTGCCGTCCGCCTCCGCCCGGTGCGAGATGGCCTGCACGGTCAGACCGTTGTCCGTGGTGTCGCCCAGGACCACCTTGACGCCCGTGCCGAGATAGGCACTGATCGTCGGGTTGACCGTGGCGTCGCCCTCGCTGTAGCCGGCGCTGATCGCACCACCGGTGATCACCTCGGTGTCGCCGCTGGCGACGGCGGCATCGTTGGCGGTCACCGACAGTCCGCTCGGCTTGCCGGCGGATGTGCCGACGGTGGCGTTCGCGTCGACATATGCCTGCACGGTGCCGCCGATGTTCGCCTTCGACACCATGCCCGCGGCACCGATGAGTCCGCCGGCGCCGCCGGTGGTGTCGCCGACTGCCTGGGCGCTTCGTACGGCCTCGACCGAGATGGCCGTACCGCCGCTGTGGATGTTGGTGTCACTGCCCAGCGAAGCCTGGTCGGTGCCATCGATGGTCGACGTGTCGTAGACGGCGGTGACCGAAATACCGAAGCTGATCGACACCACGAACAACTGGGACTTCACGTTGTCGGTGGCGTTCGCCGACACGGAGAGTTGCGAAGCACTGACCAACTCGCCGTCGAAGGTCGCCGTGCTGCCACCGCTGTCGTGGACGCTGGATGCGACCGCGCCCACAGAGAGACCGCCGCTGGCGTTGAGATCTCCGGTCGTGGAGTTGACTTGGTTGTCTGGCTGCGCGGTGATCTGCACCCCGCCACCGGTGATCGTCACGGTGGAGTTCTTGGTCACGGCGGCAGTGGTACCCGCGTCGCTGGTCACCTCGGCGTCAGAGGAGTCAGCCGCGATTCCCGCCAGGCCGCCGATCGAGACCAGCACCACGTTCGTGGTCGCCGAGTTGCCGCTGATGGCCTTCACCGTCAGGTTCCCCGCCAAGCTCGAGGTTCCCGATGTGACGTTGGCATCGACCGACGCGTTTGTGGCCCCGGCGACCTTCGCGCTCGGAATGGACACGCTCACGCCGGCCAGCCCGCCACCGGAGCCCATCTGGTCGATGGTCTCCGCGGTGTTGCTCGACTGCGCCTGGAAGGTGACTCCGCCGCTGCTGACGATCGACTCGTCGTTGCTCGAGTCGTTCGACAGCGCCTCGACCTTGGCGGCGGTACCGATCTCCGCGTCGGCGATGCTGACCGACACGCCGAGCAGTCCGGACGCCGATATCACCAGCAATTGCGACTGGGAGAAGTTCGTGCCGGTGGCCTTGACGCTGACACCGCCCGAGCCGGTCACGCTGCCGTCGAATTCGGCACGAACCGCCCCACCGATGTAGGACTGCACGGCGAACACGGACACCGCGGCGAACAGACCGGCATTGAGAGACTTGCCGGTCGCGATCGCTTCGTTGCGGGTGTCCGTCCCCTGCAGCTCGGCGGTCACCTGGACCAGCCCGGCGGAGTCGATCGACGCGCCGTCGGTCACGGTCGCCTGGACGTCCGCGCCGTCGGATACCGTCGCCCGTGCGACGCCGACCGTGACGCCCACGCCGGAGATGCCGAGGATGTCGACCTCTGCGTCGGCGTGCTTCTCACCGAGCGCGTGCACCGTCGTTTTGCTGGACCCGCCCACCTTGCCGGAGATTTGAGCCGTCGTGTGCCCCGACACGGTTGCGATCGGGATCATGGCTGCGATCGCGGCAAAGCCGACCGCCACGCCCGGGGTGGTTGCGCTGGCGATGTCGGTGGCTTTGGACTCGACGTCGACGGGGCCGCTGGTCGTGACATTGCCGCCGAGCTCGGCTTCGGCCGAGCGGGACTGGTTCGCCACGTCGACCGTGAAGCCGACCGACAGGCCGCCGCCGACCGAGATGTTGACCGCCAGGGGTGCCAGGGCATCGCGGTTGCCGGTTGCTGACACGGTGACGCCGGTCGCGCCGATCGTCACGGTGCCGTGCGCGAACGAGGCTGCTCGCGTCGTGCCGCTGTAGCCGACGACGGCGACGATGCCGCTGATCGACAACCCCGCCCCGGCGACCGCGCCGACGACGACGACAGTCGGGTGGAAATTGTCGGTGGCTGTCACGGTCAGCCCGCCGATCGACCCTGGACCGATGGCCACGTTGCCGACCAGGGCCTGTGTGTCGCCGCTGATCGTGAGCACTGCGATTGCGGCGCCGACCGCGCCGGCGGCCAGGGTGATGCCGATGGCGTACCCGGAGATCGTGCGGTCGGCCAGCGCGGTGACGTCGATTCCAGTGCCGGCCTGCGGGATGGACGCCGTGTCGTCGATGTGAGCGGTCTGCTTGCTGGTGTCGGTCAGCACGACGATCTGGCCGGCGATGGCGACGGCTCCAATTGCGCCGGTGACTCCGATGTCGGTGACCTTCTCGTCGTACTCCGCGTGGACGCCCACCGTGCCTCCCGCGCTTACCGAGGCACCGCTGAAGATCCCGGCGTCGGTGTTGCCGCCGATGGTCATGATCGTGATCCCGGCGCCGATGGCCCCTGCGCCACCGGCCACGGCGCCGGCCAGGGCAAACACGTTGAGGTGCTCGGTCGCCTGGACCTGGACGTCGGCGGACATCGAATGGACGGAACCGTAGATGCCGGCCGAGGTGCCCGCAGGCGGCGCCGGCTGGGTGAACTGGTCCTGGGTCGGGCTCGAGTCGGAGTAGGAGCCGCTCACGCTTTGCGCCGAGGCCGACCCTGTGCTGGCCTCCTGGAACTGGAACTGGCTGTCAGCGTTCGCCCAATCGCTCGTGTCATGCGCGGGGTCGACCGTCGCCGACGGGATGTCTTTGATCGCCTGGTAGTGCACGTTGTTGTAGAGGACGTAGTCGCCCTTGCTGTAGGCGGAGCCTGAAACGAAGGTTGGGGTGCTGTCCTGGGGGCGCCCGTCGAGGACCGACTTCCAGCCGTCCTTGACCGGGTACCACGTCGTCGTCGGGGCGACGTCGGGGTTCGGGCCGCCTGCGGCGATGTTCGTCTGCGCCTCGTACGTGACGCCGTTGAAGGTGACGTAGTCGCCCTTGTTGTAGTTAGTGCCGCTGTTGAACGGCGATGCCCCACTACCGCTGCCGTTGCCCGAGGCGACGGTGTCGGCCTGCTGCTGGCCGTTCGTGCCCTGGCCGTTGGTGGCGGTGTTGGACTGCACGAAGTCCCAGTCCGTCGCGTGCGTGTCGGGCTGCTCGCCGACGTTGGTGTTCTTCGCCTGGTAGGTGGCGCCGTTGAAGATGGCGAAGTCGCCGCTGTGGTAGGTCGCGGTGTTGTTCCACGGCCCCTTCCAGTCCGCCGGGTTCTGGTCCGGCTGGCTGTTCTTGCTGTTGTCCCGCGCGACGTAGCTGTTCCCGCCGTACTTCACCTGGTCACCGCTGGTGTAGGACGTCGAGTTGTTCCACGTGCCGCGGTCCGGGCCGCCGGCGTCGGTCGAGTAGCTGGCGTTCGGCTGCGTGCCCACCGACCATACCGACACCGCGCCGGCGACCCCGACGAAGCCGCCGCCGATGCTCACGGCGTAGGTCTGCACGTGCTTGATCGACAGGGAGTTGACCTGCACGTTGTTCTTCGCCCAGATGTCTGTGCCGGTGGCGAGGTACGCGGTGACGTCGATGGTGGCGACGCCGATGTCGATTCCACCCGAGGCGCCTACGAACCCGCCCGCGACGCCACCGGCAAATGTCAGGGAGTAGAAGTTGTCGGTGGCTGCGACAGCGACCCCTTGCGCACTCGACACGCCGCTGGTGATGGTGCCGGCGTCGGGTCCCGTGCCCTTGTTGAGCTTGGTCCCCAGGTCTACGTAGGCCTCTGTGTCAACGGTGAAGATGTTGACGCCGACGTTGGCCGTGACGCCCACGAAGCCGGCTCCGACACCGGCGACGACGCCGAAGAGCGTTTCCTGCGAGTCGGCCTGGACCACGAGGCCACTGAGCGTCGAGGTGCTGAAGGAGTTCTCGTTGACGGTGCCGTTGTCGACGTTGGCGAGGCCACCGAACTGCGCCAGGACGGTGACTGTGTTGTTGCTGCCGATGTAGGCCTTGGTCTCCTTGGAGACGACGGCCACCCCCACGCCCACGCCGACACCGACGTAGCCGGCTGCGATGGACGCGGTGACGAGGATCAGCTTGGAATGGGAGGTGGCGAAGACGCCGATGTTGTTGTGGGAGCGAAGAATGTCGGAGTCGCCCGTGTAGGCGTGCGTGTACTCGTGGATGACCGAAACTCCGACGGTGCCGGCCACGCCGACCGTGCCGCCGCCTGCTGCTGCGTTGACCGAGATCACCGAATCCGTCGCGTCGGCATGCAGCTCGACGTTGTTCGTCGTGTTCACGACCACGTTGGAGCCGAGGTAGGCGTCGTCGTGGATCTCCATGACGCGCACCGCCGCCGAAGCGCCCACGCCCGCGTCGCCGCCGATGGCGATCGAGGCGGCGATGCCCAGCGTCCGGAAGCTGTTCTCGGCCGATACGAGGAGTGACTGGTTGGTCGAAGCGGTCGGGTCGTCCTGCGTGCAGGTTCCGTCGCTGCAGTTGATCTTCGTGTTGTCACCCACCGCCGCAGTGGTGTGGATGGTGACCACCGCCACCGAGCCGGAAAGGCTGACCGCCGCGGTGCCGGCGCCGCCGGCGGCGATTCCGATGCTGGCGATGTAGTCGCTGTTCGAGGCGGCAACCGCCACGCCACCGAAGCCGGACCGGCTCGGGGGTGCGATCGTCTGCGGGCCAGTCTCGGAGGCGTCGGCGGCGGGCAGGACGCCCGCAGGGTTGAAGCTTTGCGAGCGACCCGAGCCGGTCGACGTGAAGGTGATCGGCACGACCGATCCCGGCACGGACTCGTGGTCGTTCTTGCAGTCGGTCGGGTCGAGCGTCGCCTCGCACTTGGTCTTGGCCACCTGGAAGTGGTCCAGGCTGGGGTCGACCACGTAGTAGGTGGCGCCGTCCACGAGGCCGCCGATCGGCGTGCCGCCGCCGGCGCTGTAGACCACCGGATCACCGATCGCCGGCGGGTTGTTGCTCCCACCGCTTGTCCAGTCGTAGGGGAGCACGACGTAGCTCGTACCAGGTGTCCCGTAGCTCACGTCGAACTGGGCAGTGAAGCGCTTGGACACATCGGACTTCACGCCCGGGGAGTTGGTGGCGACGAAGCGCTGGTTCTCGCCCATCCGCTGGCCGGCGGGCAGGCTCAGCCCGGTGATGGCGACGAGCGGTCGGTTAGTCGCCGACAGCTGGATCTCGGTGTCGGAGACCGGGATCACCCAGTAGGTGGCGCCGTCGGTCAGACCGGTGATCGGTGCTCCGCCGCCTGCGTCGTAGACGACTTCCTGACCTGACACGAAGCCGTCCTTGTAGCCGAGATTGATGGTCGAACCGTCAACTAACCCGGTCGCAGGCACAGTGTTGTGGTCAGGGTTCGGCTGCGCCGTCGGGTATCCGCCCAGGATGGCGCGGGGGTCGAAACGGATGTCGGTGCCCGTCGTCGCGTAGCTGCCCGCGTTGACCGTGTCGTGCGTGATGTTGGGGACGTTGGCCAGCGCGGTCACCATGGCGTTGGAGCCGATCAGGGCACTCGTGTTCTTGGTGACCACGGGCACGGCGATGCCGGCGCCGACGGCTGCCGTACCGGCGACCGAGATGTTGCCCGCCACGGCGTAGAGCTTCATCGACTCGTCCGCCGAAACGATCACGTTGCCATCGGCATGGACCTGGCTGTAGTCGCCCAGAGATGCGGTCGTGGTCACGTCGATCACGGGAACCGCCGCATTGACCGAAACAGCCGCGGTCCCGCCGCCCCCACCACCCACCGAGATGGACTTGATGTTCTCGCTCGACTTCGCCTGGGCGACCACGTCGCCTTTCGCCTGAACCGTTACGGCCTGGTCGGCCGTTCCGCCTGGCGTGGTGCCGACGGTGCTACTGGTGGTCTTGTTGATGTCCTCGACGTCGACGCCGACGCCCACGCCCGCGGTCCCGCCGACCGCAACGGCGCCGGCGAGGGCCAGGATGTTGCTCGTATCGGTGGCCCCGACGACGACAGCCTGCGTCAGGTTGCTGCTGCCGTCGGTGCAGCCGATGCCGGCACAGTTGACCTTCGCACCGTTGCCGATGCTCGCCGTCGTGTGATCGCTGAGGACGTCGACGACCACGGAGCCGCCGACAGCGGCGGAGTCCGCACCGGCGCCGCCGATGGCCAGCAGTGTGTAGTCCTCGCTCTGGGTTGCATTCAGCGTGAGGCCAGTGCTCCCGTAGGCCTGGAGGTCGGCGCCCGGCGCCACGGAGGCTTCGACCCGGCCGTCGCGGACGACGACGGCGACCGAGACGGCCACCCCGGCCGAGGAAGTGCTGATCGCGAGGCCGCCGGCGAGGGCGGTCAGGGTGATCCCGTCGGAAGCCTCGACGTCGAGGTTGCCTTGCGTGTGGATGGTGCCGCCGACTGATGCACCTGCGACCGTCTGGTCACCGGCGTTGAAGACGACGACGACGATCGAACCGTCCACAGCTGCGCTGGAGCTGGATCCAGCGGCGTCCACGGCGAGCTCAGTCAGAGTTTCTGTCGCCGTCGCGGTGACCGTGATGTCCCCAGCGGCGGAGACCGTCGCGTTCCCGATCGAGGCCGAGACCTGCTTGGTGAAGACGTCGACGACCAGGCCGAGCCCAACACCGGCGCCGCCGCTCGAGAGTGACAGAGTGCCGGCTAGGTTGGTCATGTGGGTCGTGTCGGTCGCGGTCACGCTGACGGTCTGCGTCGAGTCGGGGGTCCAAGCGTCAAGCGGGTGCTGATTCACTTCCGCGCCGTCGGCGATGGAAGCAGTGGTGGTCAGCGACACGACGTCGACGATCACCGAGCCGGTGACCACCGCCCCACCCGATGAGATGCCGCCCGCCAGAGCGACCGACGACAGCTTGGGCAGCGTGATGAGAGGAACGACTGGCGCCGGTGCCTCCACGAGGCTCGACCCCGCGGTTACGGTCAGTGCTTTCAGCACGTCCACCGTGGCAGCGCCTATGAGCGCTTCCGTCGTGACGTCAGGAAAGACGTTGACCGCGATGGCGCCTCCGACTGCCGCACTCCCCTTGGACCCGCCGCCCGCCAGGGCGAGGTTCTGCAACCCGATCAAGTTCTGCGCGTTCACTTCCATGCCACCCGATGACGTGATCTGGGCGCCATCCCCGATCGAGGCCTCGGTGTGATAGCTGAGCACCTGGACACCGACTGAGGCGGCGACGCTGGGCTTTGACTTACCACCGGCGGCCGACATGCCCCAGACGATGAAATCGTTCTCCTTTCCATTCGAGTTGACCGCGTCCACGCTGACGCCGTTCGCCTTCACGGTCGAGCCTCCGCCCACCGTGGCGTCGTTGATGACGTTCTCGACATTGATTCCGACAGCGGCTGCGATATGGGTTGAATCCGTGGTATCCGCCGACAGTCCGGTCGCCTTTGCCGAAGCTCCCGCAGTCTCATCCGCGGCGACGCTGACGGCGCCGGTGGTGGTGATCGTTGGAGTGTTCGTCCCGTTGCCGATCATTGCGTGGTTGGTGTGACGCGCCCAGTTGAGGGCGACGCCGGCCGCGATGTCGACGCCGCCGCCACTGTCACCCGACTTGCCGCTCGCGCTGCTGTTGCCCTGGCTGGTGCTGTCCGACCCCTTCGGGAGGGAGCCATCGGTCTTGCCGCTGGTGTTGGGGTTGTTGCCGACCTGATCGCTGGTCTGTTGGTCGGCGCTCTTGCCGCCCGATCCGCTGTCGTTCTCACCTTTCGAGCTGGCCTCGGACTTCGCCTCGCTGCTCGCGTCGGTCGTGGCGCTCACCGTCAGGGAGCTGGCGGTCAGGTTGCGCTCGAGATCGGCCGTGGTATTCGTCTCGACCACGTTGATGGCGACGGCCGCGCCGATCGCGACGTCGCTGCCGCCCGCTGCCGCGTTCGAGTCGAGGCTGGAGCTGAGCTCTTCGTTGGCCTGGATGATCGCGTCGCCCAAAACCGTAAGCGCGCCACCCGTGCCCAGGTAGGCGGTCACCTTGTCGTTGACGATCGCCAGGGACACCGCGGGGCTGATGGCGATCGTGCCGCCCGAGCCGGCCTTGTCCTCCGTCTCGACGTCGTGGCGGTACGAAGCCGACAGCGTCAGCTTGCCGCCTCCGGTGAACGTCGCGCCGTCCTCGATGGCGGCCCTGACCACGCCGTCGTTCAGGACCTGGATCGCGGCCGAGGCACCGATGCCAACCTTGCCACTCTTCGCGTCGGAGTCGGCCTTCGCACTGTCCTCCTCGTTGCTCACGGCCTTGAGGGTCACATCACCCGAGCCGGGTGCGCACACGCCGAGCGTCGATGTCCCGATGCAGATCGTGGCACCGCTGCCGACGATCGCCTCGGTGTGGTCGGAGATGATGTTCAGCGCAAGCGCGCCGGCGATGCTGACCTTGCTGCTGTCACCGCCAGCGCCGGATGTGGCCTCGGCCGAGATGTCGTGCTGGGCAAGACGGAAGTAGGCGTCGCTGCTCACGCGAACCCAGGTCGTGCCGCTGTAGCGGTAGATGCCCTTCGTGAAGCCGGTGATGTCCTGCGTCAAATCGAAGTAGTCGCCGGTCGACGGGCTCGTCGGGAAGCTCGTGCCGGTCTTCAGGTCCGGCAGCGTGGTGCCGTCGCCGATCGAGTTCCAGCTCGTCCCGTCGTACTGGTAGAGCCCGGCGGCGAAAGGCGTTCCCCCGGTGATGGCCTTCGTCAGCTGCAAGTAGTCACCCGTCGACGGGCTGGTCGGGAAGCTCGCCCCGGTCGGGATGCCCGTGATCTGGAACTGCCAGGTCGACGATGAACTGTCCCACGTGTAGACGCCGGGCTTGGAGCTGATGCGCGTCACCGCCGTCCCGTCCTTGACCGTGCCGGTGCACCCGCTGACGCCGGTCAACGTCGTTCCGGAAGCGCCGGTGTACGAGCAGACGGTTTTGCCGCCGTCGGTGGAGAAGTAGCCGGTCCCACCGCCCGTGTCGAATCCGCCGATCGAAGCGACCGTCAGGTTGCCCCCCGGGAGGTTGGCCAGGTCCTGGTCACCGGAGACCGTGGTCGCCGTCGTCATCGTGATGGTGGCGGCCTTCTCGGGCGTCCCGGCGCAGGAGGTGCTGCTGGCGAGCGTGAAGGTGGTAGCGCTCGCCACCGTGTAGTTGCAGCTCGCCGAGTCGAGGCCGTCGACCTTGAGGGTTCCTGTCGCGCCGATGGCGCCGAAGGGCACCGTCGACTTGACGGTCATCGTGCCGGTGTTGAGGTCGGTCGGGCTCGACTCGTCCAGGGTCGTGGTGCCGGGCACGCCCTGGTTCAGCTGGAAGAAGTCGCCGCCCTGCGGCTGCTCGGGGAAGCTGAGCCCGACGTCGATCGTCTTCCAATCTGTGCCGTCGAAATGCTGGATCCGATCCTGACCGTTGACGAGCATCCCTGCCTCGATGTCGAGGCCCTTCGAGGTCACCGCCGCGTTGCCGGTCGTGGCCAGGTTGGTGATGTCGACCTTGTTCACAGAGACGCCGACGCCGATGCCGACCTTGCCTGCCGAGTCGGCCTTGCCGCTGGCGGTGGCGCTCGCGTCCGTGTTGGCCTGCGTCTTGATGGTGACGATCCCGCCCGCCGTCACATTGGCCGTGTCGGCGAGCGACGCCTGGGTGATCGAGGTGATGATGTTGATCGCGGCGGCGCCCGCAACGGTCACCGTGTTGCCGCCTGACTCGTTCTTGTCTGACGTCTGCGCCTTCGCGTTGTTCGTATTGCCCGTGCTCGACTGCTTGCCGGTGCCCGTCGAGCTCTCAGAGTTCGCGTTGCTCACCTGGTCGTTGGCCTTGCCGTTGACGTCCTTGCCCGAGGTGTCGTCGCCCTTGCCCTTGGCGCCCGTCGCGCTGGCGTCGGCCTCGGTGGGGCTGTTGGACGAGCCCGACGCAGTGAGGCTCACCGTCTTGGCGCTGATGACGGTCCTGGAGATCGTCGCGGTCACCTCGTCGTCCGCGATGTTCAACGCGAGGGCTAGACCGATGACCACGGTGCCGTTGACCGCGTCTGCCTTGGCCGTGCTGGTCGAGCTTGCCGTCTGTGACGCGCTCAGGCTGACCGCGTCGGACGTCGATATGGTCTGCCCGACACCGGCGATCGTCGCCGTCGTCTTGACCGTGGGCAGCGCGATCGCGGCGTCCGCGGTGAGGCTCAGGGTCGATCCGCTCGGGCCGGCCGTCCCGGCCTCGGCGTAGGTCGTCATCGCGTCCGTGTCGGTGGCGAACAGGGTGAGCTTGTTCGCGCCCGTGAGCGCCGCGCCGTCGTCTATCGACGAGTTGGTGTTGTCGGTGATGATCGCGATCGCCGCGCCCGCGCCGATGCCGACGGTGCTCGCACCCTTGTCGCTCGCCATCGCCTTGGTGGTCGTTGAAACCGATGCCGTGGCGGAGACGGTGAGGTCGTTCGCGCCGGTGCCGGTGAGAGTTATGCCGCCGGTCCCTGTGGCGCGGATCTCGGCGTCGGTCTCGATGTCCGCGATCGTCAGCGCGAGAGAGCCGGCGATGCCGACCTTGCCGTCGCCGGCGCCGGCGGTCGACTCGGTGTCGAGGGTGCTCTTGCCGTCCGGCTCGCTGCTGAGTGGCACCCAGTTCAGGGAGTCTGCGCTCGGCGCCGTCGTGTCGTTGGTCTGTGCCGCCTGCGACACATACTGCTTGCCGTCAGCGGGGTCGGTGACGACGTCGCCGGCCGCGTAGGTGGTGCCGGACGCCCAGTTGCTGATCTTCAGCCAGTTAGTGCCGCCATCGGCGCTCGGCGCAGTTGCGTTGTTCACGGCGTTCTTGGCCACATAGCGGTTGTGGTCGGTGGTGTCCGTGACGACGTTGCCCTGGGCGTAGCTCGTGCCCGACGTCCAGCTGCCCTTGTCCTGCCCGGACTTGTTGACCGAGGCGGTGAAGCTGAGGCCGTTCGAGGTGATCACGTCGCCAGTGCCGGAGCTCGCCTCGTTCCGAGAGTTGACGAGGTTGATGGCGACGGCGGCGCCGATGTCCGCGGTCTTCGCCTTGGCGGCGCTGCCCTTTGCGATCACCTTCGATTCGACGTCCTCGCTCGAGCTGAAGCTCGTCGCGCCGGTCGTACTGAGGGTCGTAGACGGGGCGATCGTGGCTTCGGCGTTGGCGGTGACGATCGCGATCGCCGCGGCGGCAGCGACGGTGACCGAAGTGCCGCCGTTCTCACCGCTCTGGGCCTTCGGCGTGTTATTGGTGCCGGAGTCCTTGCCGCCATCGGAAGCCTTCGAAGTGTTGTTTCCGAGCGCCAGGTTGTCGTCGGCCTTGCCGTTGACGTCTTTGCCACTGGAGTCGGTCGAGTTGTTGGCCGAGGTTACGGCCGCGCCGTCGGCCGGCTTGCCCGTGCATCCGCTGATGCCGCTGAACGTGTTGGTGGTGGTGTTGTTGCCGGTGTAACTGCAGGTGCCCGATCCGCCGTCGACATCGAACGTGCCCGTGCTCGCGAATTTCGAGGAGTCGTCGACAATCAGGTTGCCGACGGACAGGTCCTGTCCGGCACCGTTGACCTTTGCACTCGGACCCGACTTCCCCGGAGCACCCGCCGCGCTCGCGTTTGCCTCGGTGTCGTTGGCCGAGGCGCCGTTGGCGGTGAAGCTCACCGCGCCGCCGGCGGTCAGGTTGCGGTTCAGCTGCGACAGCACGATGTGGTTGGCGACGACCAGGCCGAGCGCGAGTCCGATTGCCGCGTTGCCGCCCTTGGCCACGCCGGTGGACGTGGTCGTCGTCGACGCGTTCTGCGTCGCGCTGGCCGTCAGGCCGCCGCCGAGGGTCAGGTCCGGACCGGTCCCGATCGACGCAGTGGTCGTGACGTTGGAGATGGCGATCGCGACCTGAGCCGAGAACGCGACGGTGCCGCTGCTGCCCGCCGACGCGCCGCCGTTGGCTACGGTGATCATGCGGTCAAAGCCGTTCGAGGTCGCTTTCAGGTTCTTGGCGCCGGTGAGGACCGACCCGTCGGCCAGGCCCGAGGTGGTCGTGTCGTTGACCACGTTGACCGCCACCGAGGCGCCGATGCCGCTCGTGTTCTTGCTGTCGGTCGAGCTCGGGTCGGGACTCTGCTCGGCCTCCGCGGTTGCGTTGTTCAGCAGGCTCGACGTCGCGTTCATCGTCACGTCACCGTTCACGGCGACCGGCGCCGGCGTCTGGACCTGGGCGACCGTGTTGCTCACGACCACGTTGACCGCGATCGAACCGGCGACTCCAACGCTGGTGCCGCCGGCGCCCGAGATGGAGTGGGCGGTGTAGCCGGAGGGGCGGTCCGTGACGGCTTCGAGCGTGACCCCGCCCGTCGCACCCAACGTCGTGTTGCCCGCGACGTAGGCGTCGGTGTTGATGACGGCGACGTTGACGGCAACCGCGATACCCACACCGGCTGCGGCGTCGGAGTCCGGTGGGGTCGCCGTGCCAGTGGCCGCGCCCGTGTCGTCGAACTGGGTGACCGCGCCGACCGTGGTCAGCAGCGTCTCCTTGCCGGCCCTGTCGCCGCGGTAGATCCGGTAGCCCGTCGCCCCCGTGATCGAGTTCCACTTCACGGTGACGGCGCTCTTGCCGGTCGGCACCTTGTAGCTCGATTCCGGGCTGCCGCTGCTCTCGTCGGCGCCCATGACCTGCTTGCTCGCGACGGAGGTCCCCGTGCAGCCCGACACCCCGGTGAACGACGTCGCGGTCGTGCCGGTGTAGGTGCACGTCCCGGTGATTCCGCTTCCGGTGCCGCCGGTGAACGACCCCTTGCTGTCGAAGCCGGAGGTCGAGGTGACGTTCAGGGTCCCCGCCGTGACGTCGTCGCCGCCGGTGAGTGTGGCGTTGGGACCGGGCTGGAGCGCCGTGACCTTGTAGTAGTAGGTGGTACCGGCCGTAAGCGAGCCGGACGTCGCCAGGTCCGCGAAGCTCGGCGCGTCCGGCGCGAACTTGACGTTGCCCGCGTCGGCGATCGCCGACACGTTGTTTGCCGCCCCCGCGTGGACCTTGACGCTGCCGCTGCCGACGCTGACGTTGTCCCCCGTGCCACCGTTGGGCGCGATGTAGGCCTTGGTGGTCGCGACGTCGACCGTCACGGCCAGCGCGGCCGCCAGGCCCTGGGTGCCGTCGCTGGTCTGCGACTTGCCGTCGCCCTGGGTCGCGGAGCTATTGCTGTAGCCGTCGGTGCCCGAGCCACCCTCTCGTGCGCTCGGTGTGTTGGCCGAGGAGTCGTTCGCACCCTTGGCGCCGCCGGGGCTCGCCTTGGCTGTGGTCGGCGCCGTGTTATTGGTGTCGGCCGCGATGTTCAGGCCCTTGGCGGTGATCGGGTTGGGGTTCGAGCTGTCGATGAACGCCTCCGAATCCGTAGTCAGGACGGCGACGGCGATGCCGGCGCCGGAGCCCGACAGCGTCGAGTCGGCGGTCGAAGTGATGTTCGTCGTCAGATTCGAAGTGATCGACACGTTGCCGTTCGACGCGACGATGCTGCTGGTGTCCGACAGCTGGCTGTGGGCGTTGACCAGCACCTGGGACGCGGTGACCGACGAGTCGGTGGTGGTGATGTCCTTCCAGTTCGAATCCTGGTCAGGCGCCGTGGTGGACGAGGAGATGTCGGCCTGCGCCTGCCAGCGCTTGCTCGCGTACTGGACGACATCGTCCTTGCTGTACCTGGTGCCGGACAGCCAGTAGCCCTCGTTCGAGCCGGCCGAGTTCGCCGTCGCCGTCACGTTGGAGACGCTGTTGACGGTCACGTCGCCACTCGTGGCGGTGATGGTCGACGCTCCGTGAATGTCGATGGTCGCCTGGTAGATCAGCTGGAGGATCGCGTGGCTGATGACCTTCGAGCTGCCGTCCTGCTCGATGTTGGTCTTGACCGCCGACTTGTCCTTCGCGGTGCCCGTGCAGCCCGAGAGGCCCGTGAACTGGGTACCGTCCGAGCTCTTGCCCGTGTAGCTGCAAGTGCCGAGCCCATCGACGCTGATCGTGCCGCTCGAGCCGAACCAGTAGTTCGAGGCGACGGTAAAAGTCGTGGTGCTCCCGGTGACCGTCTGGTCACCTGCGACGGTCGTCTGGAACGTGCCTGCAAAGGCCTCGAGGTCGACCGACTTGCCGGTAATGCTGGCGCCGTTGACGTCGATCTGGCCGTACACCCCGCCCTTGGTCGTGGTGATGCCGACCCCGGACGTACCGTCGTTCTGGTAGACGGCGTTGAAGTTGATCGCACCCGGCGCGCTGACCGCGTAACCGCCGGAGTCGACGTTGATGCTCGTCCCGTCGACCTCGATGGTCCCGTTGGTGCCGCCGACGTCGAGGTTCCCGTTGATCTCGACGCTGTTCTGACCCGCGTTGATCACGAGCGAGGTGATTGCTGAGCGAGCGGTCGACCACGAAGAGCTCGGGCCGCTGGCGAGCGTGGTATGCCCGACGGTCTGCCACGAGAACGTGTAGCCGCTGCCGCCGTCGTCACTCACCACGAGCGTGCCGAGCCCGCTCGGATCGGCAAGGCTGATCACGGCCGAGGTGGAGTCGTTCCAACACAGGTACACGGCCGTGCAGGTCGCGCCGACGGTGAAGAGGCTGAAGTGCGTGACCGTGGCGATCAGCTGCTTGTGCGCCCAATCGAGCGTGGTCGGCTCGGGCACCCAGGTGCCCGTGACGGTGTCGTAATGGAGGACGGTCAGCACCTGCGCCTGCGCCTGCGTCACGCCGGCAGGCAGCGCGAAGGTCAGGGTGGCGGGCTGGTCGAGGAGGTGGACCGCGGACCCGCTCGAGAGGCTCGTGGCGTTGATGTCGTACGCGGTGCCGAATGGGGTCAGACCGCCGTCCATGGCCGGAGGCGCCGTGTTGGGCGTGACCGCGACGGCGAGCTTGTCGCTGCTGGCCTGCTCGACGCCGACCGTGAGCTGACCGTCGGAAGACGTGGCCTGACCGTTGGAGTCGAACGAGGACTTCGCGGTGGCCGTCGTGACGGAGGTGAAGCCGAGCGACGGTGTCAGTTGAACGACCTGGTAGCTGTAGAGATCGCCGGGCAGGGCCGACACATCGTCGTAGCTGGTCAAGGTGGTGGTGGCCAGCGAGTAGAAGCTGGCGCCTACGCCGAAGGCTCGGCGAACCTGGAAGACTGCTCCCGCCGTCCCGCTCCAGGTCAGGTGGACGCCGGTTGTGGTGGCAGCGATTGAAAGATCAAAACCCTGGGTTGGAGGACCGCGGGCGCCGGCGGCTCCGACGAAGAAGTGGTCGAGCTGCTGGGCGCTCTGGCCTGAATTGTCTGTGGCGGTGACCCGAAGGTCGTACTTGCCGGCCAGCAGGCCGGTGGTGTTCAGGGTCGTGGTCCAGGCGATCGAGCCGCCCGCGCCGAGGTTCGGTCCGGCGGGCGAGGTCGGTGAGGTCGGCGACGAGGGCTCCAGGTTGCCGATCGACTGCCAAGCCGTGCTCCCGCTGGGCGCGAAGGAGAAGTCGACCAACGTGAGTCCGCCACTGGCGTTGACGAGCGCCGCGAGGTCGATCACGGCCTGGTCCGGGCGCTCGGCGGCGTTCGGCGTCAGGATGGTGATCGACGGCGCAGCGCCCGTGCGCCACGCGATAGGGGTGGTGATCCAGACCGCCTGCGAGAAAGCACTCTCATTGCCGACGCCGTCCGTCTGCGTGACCACGTATCCAGTCGCCTGGCCGCCCACCAGCCATGAGTCGGTGAACGATCCGCCTGCGATGCCGGTTGCCGCGACCGCGAACCCACCGGTCCCGATCGCTCGGTACACGTTGTAGGTCGAGCCGGCGGCCGCTGTCCACGTGACGCTCACCGTCGTTCCGGTGATCGACGCGCTGACTCCGCTCACGACTGGCGCGGTGTGGAAGACGGTCACGGTCGAGGCGGCGCTCGCGCCGACCGGTGTGCCGTTGGCTGCCAGGGCGACTGCGCGGAACTGGTGATCGCCCTCGGACAGCGAGGTCGTGATGACCGTGCCGGCTGCAGTCCAGGTCTGGCCGCTCAGCAGGGCCGAGAGCTGGCCGACCACATACCAGGTGCCCGATTCGAGGGCCTGGACGTCGACCGTGAACACCTTTGCCGAGGCCGTGCCCGAAGCCGCGATCGTTAGAGTCGTCCCGGCCGTGCTTGTCGACTGAGTCGAACCCAGGGTGATCGAGCCGGGCGCCGAGTTGGCCGTGGACGATGATCCGGAGGCGATCTGGAACGGCGACGTCGCACTCGCGGGGGCTGCGACCGGAACGATCGCGGCCGACACGATGCTCGACTCGCCGCCCGACTGCCCGGGGGCGAATGCCTCGATCCGGTAGTAAGCGACGCCGCCGATCGAGGAACTGTCTCGGAACAGAGTCTCACCGGTGCGGCCGAGAATCACGAAAGGACCGGTCGCGCTCCAGCTACGCTCGACGACGTAGCCCGATGCGCTTTGAACACCGTCCCAGAGCACCGTCACCACGCCCGGTCCGCTGACCGTGCGGACGTTGGATGGAGCGGCCAGCTGGACTTGCGGCGTGAGCCCGTTCGACGCTCGGGTCACGGTCGGGACCACGATGCTCGCGGTCACGGAAGGCTGGCCGAGCGCGCCGTCGGTGTTATAAGCCTGCACCTGGTAGTCGTTGTTGCCCGGTTGAGCGGTTCGGTCGAGGAACTGCGTTCCGGTAACGGTGTCGAGGAGAACCCACTCACCGCCATTGCGCCGACTCACCGCGTAGCGGGTGGCGAGCTCATTCTGGCCGGCTGACCAGATCACCGACACGCCGTCCGGCGTGATCAGGACCGTCGGCCGTGGAGGCGCGGGCAGCCCGGGGTCGCCGCGGAGAGTGAAATCCTTGACCAGGCTCGAGCCGCCCGACGTCGTGACGCGCACGGAGTAGTGGCCGTGCGCCAGGTCAGAGACATTCCACGCGACTGTGCAGTTCGGCGAGCAGGACCTGTCACCCGTCACTGCCGACCACGAAACGCCGTTGGTCGTGTACTGGAACTGCACGTCGCTCGGGTCGGTGGCGTCGCTGACCAGGAGCAGGCGGTCGTCGACTGCACCGTCGGACGCGAGCTCTTGACCGTTGGGCAGCGTCAGCGAGAGGAGGGGTGCCGATGGCGTATCGGTGCTCGCGGTCACCGTCGCCGAGGCGCTCACCGACGGGCTGTCGTGGCCGAACTGGTCTTCGAGCACGATGGAGTACGAGTGCTGACCACTACCCGCACTGCTGTCGGTCCAGGACAGCGCACCCGTCGCAACGGCGGCGACCGGCGTAAGGTCGCTGTCCTTCTGCACCAAGTAAGCCGCGCCGTTGGCGGATGCGGGCTGTCGCCACGTCAGCACCACCTTCGTTCCGACGGTCGTGGCGCCCAACGCCGTGGGGGCTGCGGGCGCCGCGTTACCCACCCTGACCTGCGACGCGAGCTGCGTGCTGTGTCCCGATCCGTCGGCGACCGTGACGACCAGTGTGTATGGACCATCCGCCACCCCGCGAGAGTCCCAGACAGCGACCGCGGTTCCCGTCAACGGGTCGCTGTTGCTCGGTGTTGACGTGGCGGTCGCAACCTGCGTGGTCGTGCCGCCCGGCGCGGTCATCGACCAGGTCACCGTCGCCACGCCGTCGCCGGTGCTGACCTCGGCGCTCAACGCGACCGAGCCGCTCAGCGCGCTCGACTGCGGAGCGGTCTGCAAAACCACCGGCATGGACGTGACCGCCGCCCATGTCGCGGTCGCGGTTTGAACCTGCGTGGTGTCAGGTCCGCCCGCGAGGACCGGAACGATCTGGTACGCGTACTGGGTTCCGACGACGCCACCGACGTCAGTGAGCGACGTGGCGCTTGTGGTCGCGACGAGCGTCGGCGTGTCGGTCCCGACCGCGCGGTAAACCTGATAGTTCTGCGCACCGCTGACGGCAGTCCATGTCAGCGATACATGGCCGTCGGTCGGTGACGCGACGAGCTGGAGCGGAACGCCTGTGGTCGCCGTCGGCGGCGGCACGTCCGTGCTCGTCCACCCGTTTCCGGTCGCGGTCGACGTCGTTGGCGTCTGGGTGGTCGCGACCGTCGAGGAGCCTGACGTGGAGTTGCCATTCGACGTGGTCGGGATGCCCGGGCATGCGGTCGAGGATGCGCTCACGCATGCGACCTGGGTCGACGACGTGAGGGTGGATGTGGCCTGGCTCTGACTGGCGACAGGTACCGTGGCAACCGCAAGCTCGGTGTTGCTGTCGTAGCTCGTGATCTGGCCTCCGACTTGCTGCACGGCCTGCTGCGCCTGCGTGAATGTGGTGCCGGGCTTGAACGCGATGTAGAGGTTGGTGGTCTGTCCTGATGTTCCGTTCACGCTCGTTGTGACCACCGGCTTGACGGTGCGGATGACGGTGCGCACGTAGACGGGCTTGGGCTTCGGTCCTTGAATCAGCAGCTGGCCCGTCGTCGGGTCGTAGCTGATGACCTGGATGCCGTTGGTCTGCGCCCACGCCTGGATCCGACTTGGGTCGATGCCAGGGGCGAGCATCGCGCGCCAGATGCCGAGCCTCGCGTTGAACAGCACCGGCTTGACCTGGGGGAGCAAGACGACTGCGACGCGTCCCGACAAGTCATCCGTTGAGCTCCACCCGATGACGGTGAGCGCGTTCTTGGCGAAGTAGGAATCGATGTCGCCCTGCGTCGCGAAGGGCGGAAAGTAAATCGCTGCCGTGTGCTGCTCGGGCCCGGGTCCGATGCGGATCTGAGGGAGCGAGAAGATGTACTGGCCGAAGGCGGGGTAGGACGTGATCAGCTGCATGCCGTACTGCGCGCCGAACGCACCCACCACCCGGTTGGATGTGAAAGGCGTGAACGTCATCGTCGCCTGACCCAGGACGCCGTCGACCGTCACCCCGTAGAGGCGAGTCTGCGGAACATAGGCGTGAGACGGAGCCGGCAGGTTCTGCTGGATCAGTGGAATCAGCGAGCTGTACTGAGCGAAGTTCTGGACGGTGAGGACGAGCGCGACGGCACCGGCCATGGTGCCGGAGGCGAACAGGAGCTTGAGTAAAGCTTTCAGCTGAGGGCGCCCCCGGAGTTCGTGGTGCGACCGCATAGGTCGCCCGGGCGCGCGCCCACGCGATGCCTTGAGCACCATGCTCGACTGATGACCAACCTTCCTCCCTCTGGATACGCGGCGACCGGTCCGGCTCGAAAAGTTGCAGCACTATAGCACCGACCCGAAAAAGCGCAAGGAAAACTTTTCAGAAACGTTAGGGGCCCTTTGGTCGAGGCGGCCGGAGGCTCGCCTTTCAGGTCCTAGAGTCGCCTCGCGGCTCGACCAGGAGGCTCTGGACACTTCGCCCAATCCTTCCTCGGAGGTCGTACAGCGCACCCTCAGCGACCCCACTTCCGTGTGGTGCCAGCCACGTGCGCGCGTCCACCATGACCCACTCGCCGAGCGGCAGCCGGTGGATGTGGATGGTGAGGTCCGGGTTCACAAAGCTCAACCTGCGTGGGTCGACCACGTGGCTGATCCCGTTGGGAAAGTCGGCCGCGGCGCAGATGCGGACCAGGCCGCTCGGCACCTCTTCCTCGACCAGTGGGAGCCGGAGGCGAAACCACGCCCACCCCGGCCCGACCTCGGGTTCCTCCTGGGCTGGGCCCCGAACCTCCACGCCCTGCAGGTGATACGCGGCGCCGGGCCGCCAGCCGCCCGACCACTCGGGCACTGACTCGGGAGGCGGATGCGGCAAGGGCTGGTCGTCCACCGGCACCGCGACCTCTGCAGTCCTCATCCGCAGCGCAGTCGTCCGCGCCACCTCCTGCTCGCCGCTCCACAGCGATGCCTCCACCAGCTGGACCTTTCGCCCCGGTCTGACCAGGCGCGAGCGGACCGCGAGCGGCGTCATCCCCATCGGTCGCAGTAGTTCGACCGTGAGGCGCGTCACGAACATCGGTTGATCCGCCGGGAACCGCTCGACCTCGCGCGCCATGAGCATCGTGGGCGGGCCCCCGTGGAGAGACTGGTCGCTCCACGGGCTTAGCGCCGCCTCGGTCGCGCGGTATAGACCCCCACCAGCCGGTTCGAACAGGGCAGCGGCCACTTCAAATGAGAAGTCTGGCGGACGTCGAGCCCCCGCCGTGGGAGCGCTTTCCAAGCTGCGAGGTTGACCGCGACAGGCTCGTGTCCTTTACTTATGCGAACTCATGGAAGCGCTTTCAAGGCCGGCGGTCACTCTTGACCAGGTGGCCCGCGCCGCCGGCGTGTCCAGGGCGACGGCTTCACGCGTGTTCAGCGGCAGCCACGCTGTCAGCGAGGAAGCCCGCCGGTCCGTCGATCGCGCCGCGCACGAGCTTCGGTATGTGCCCAACCGGGCGGCCAAGAGCCTCGCGGCCGGCCGCAGCGAATCCGTCGGCGTGGTCGTCCCCCAGCCCACCTCACCGCATTTCCTCGACCCTCTCTTCCCTCGCCTCTTGCGGGCGATCGGCGAGGAGCTGTCGGCGAACGGCCTGCAGATGGCGGTCTTCGCGCCGCAGTCCGACGTCGACGTCGACCGGCTCGAGCAGTACCTGGCGGGTGGGCACGTCGACGCGGTGCTCATGCTGAACCTGCCCGGATTCGATGCTCTCTCCGTCCGCCTCCAGGCCCGGGGCATCCCGGTCGTCTTCGGGGGCAGGCCGCACGGCGCGCCCGTCAGCTTCGTCGACATCGACAACCGGGGCGGCGGTCGGACTGCCACCGAGCACCTGGTCGAGCAGGGCCGGCGACGCATCGCCCACATCGCAGGGCCGCGGCAGGTCGTCGCTGTGTCCGAACGGCAACAGGGATTTCATGACGCGATGTGGAGTGCGGGATTGAGGTCTGACCTGGTCGAGCAGGGGGAGCTCGACCGCGATGGCGGTGAGCTTGCGATGTCACGACTGCTGGCGCGAGAGGATCAGATCGAAGCTGTGTTCTGCGCCTCTGACGCGATGGCCGCCGGCGCGATGTGGGCGGCGCAGGTGGTCGGGCGCCGCATACCTGACGACATCGCGATCATGGGCTTCGACGATCTGCCTCTGGCTGCGGTGACACGGCCATCGCTGTCCAGCGTGAGACAGCCGGTCGAGCGCATGGGGCATGAGATGACGCGGATGTTGCTCGCCATGTCGGCGCCAGGAGCGCATCCGCCTCAGCAGGTCTATGTCGGACCGGAGCTGGTCGTCCGCGAATCGACAGTAGGGCGCAGCTGCTGAACAGCTCCCGGTCAGACGCGCTCGATCGCATGGCTCGGGACGTCTTCGACCAATAGGGCCAGGCGCGGGCAGGTCCCGACCGCCCGTCGTGCGTGACCGAGCACCTCGTCATCATCGATCAGCTCAGCGCTCACGATCGGAAAGCCCCAGTCGTCCAGCCCGATTCGCTCGGGCACGATCTCGGCGCAGTACCCGTATCCGTCGCAAAGGATCGGGTTGACCCGCAGCCTGCGCTGCACCTGCTCGCTCACCGCCAGCGGCCTCCCGGCGGCGGCGGCGGCGGGAACCCTGCAACGTCAAGGCCGCGGCATCGGCGCCCGGACATGTGGACCTCCAGGTGCTCGCCGAAAGCTGACAGCGCGCCGGCCAGCTGGCCGACCGCGCCGTCGGGGTGATGGCAAGCGCCGCGGCCTCGCACCATCCCGATCCAGCGCCGCACCCGTTCGAGGTCGCCGGGCTGCGGAGCCGAGGAAGCGATGCGTTCCATAGCCTCCGAAAGGGCCGCCAGCCCGTTGACGCACGGCCCGCACTGGCCTGACGTCTCCGCCGCGAGGTACGTGAGGATCCGCGTGGATTCGACGATCCCGCAGGCGCCTTGCGGAAGAACGGCGACGACACCGCAGCCCAGCGAGCCGCCGTGCTCCGCGCGCAGACGTTCCGCGTCGAGAGGAAGCCCGGCAAGCGCACTGGGCGCGACCCACGTCCCAAAGTAGCCGCCCACGAGCGCGCCGGCGGGCGGCGTGACGGTACCGCCCACCGCATCAAGCACCGAGCCGAGACGAGTTCCGAGGTCGACCTCGTACACGCCAGGACGCTTCACGTTTCCGCACAGGGTCAGCAGCGTGCTGCCCGGAGACTGCTGCGTGCCGAG
>Ga0307374_10002239_pt1 | contig 34667 bp, 41 predicted proteins | sample OX3MG_FD_202532 | JGI IMG/M metagenome (GOLD analysis project Ga0307374, IMG submission 202532) | Soil microbial communities from Risofladan, Vaasa, Finland - OX-3 | ecosystem: Environmental > Terrestrial > Soil > Coastal area > Acid sulfate soil | place: Finland: Risofladan, Vaasa | collected... | reverse complement strand
CAGGAAATTGTTAAAGAAGCGCTGGAACTCTCGCGCGACACCGCCGCACCTGCCGAACGGGAATACGCGATCGATGCGGCACAGGGGACAAGAACGATCGGCTTGGTTTGCGCCGCGCTGCGCGAAGACGAGGGAGAGGGCTCGCACAACGAGTCGGTTTTGCTGCTGCGCGACGTGACCGAAGAAAAACGCCAGGCGGCAGAGCCGGAATCGGTGCGACGCAAGGAATCGCTCGCGGAAATGGCTACGCTGCTGGCGCACGAAATTCGCAACCCGCTTGGAAGCTTGGAACTTTTCGCGGGATTGATCGCCGATGCCACTACGGACCAGCCGGACCTTCGCCGCTGGACCGATCACATGCAAGCGGGTTTGCGCGGGCTTTCCGCCACGGTCAATAACGTCCTTCAATTTCACAGTCAGCCCGAGCTACAAACGAGCGACGTCAACTTGGGCCGGCTGATGCGCGATTCGGTTGAGTTTTTGCGGCCGCTGGCGCGGCAAGCGGGGCTGCGAATCGAGCTTCAGAATTCGCTCGGCGAACTGGAAGTTCCCGCGGATGCCCACCGGCTGCAGCAAGTTTTTTTCAATTTGGCGCTCAATGCGTTTCGCGCCATGTCCGTGGGCGGCACGCTTTCGATTCGCCTGCAATGGGCGGATTTCGACCGGCTCAATGAGATGTGCATCACGTTCCAGGACACCGGGCGGGGGATCGCAGCGGAACATCTAGAAAGAATCTTCGAGGCGGGATTTACCATGCAGCCGGGAAGTCCGGGCATTGGACTGGCGGTGTGCCGCACGGTCGTCGAGCAACACCACGGCACGATCGCGGCGTCCAGCGAGCGAGGCAAGGGAGCAACGTTTTCGGTGATTGTCCCGCGGGTGGTGGTGGCTTCCCGGCCCGGGCGGGATTTGCTCGCGACCGTTGGGGCGGGGAGAAGGGCATGAATCACGTTTTGGTGGTCGACGACGAAGCGCCGATGCGCACCGCGCTGGAAGCGCATTTTGCGCGGGATGGATGGGACGTAACCACGGCATACGGCGCGCGCGAGACGCGCTGGAAAAGTTCCGGCGCGCTCCGTGTTCGTTGGTCATCACCGATATGCGGATGCCAGATGGCGACGGGCTGGGCGTGATGCGAGGAATGCGCGGATCGGCGCCGCAGGTGGGTATCGTGTTTCTCACCGCGTACGGATCCGCGCCGGAAGCGGTCCGGGCGATGCGCTAAGGCGCTTGCGACTACTTGGTTAAGCCGGTGTGTTTCGATCAACTAAAGGAAGCAACGCGGCGAGTGCTGGGGCGGTCAGCGAGCCCGGCGGCCGAGTTGACTGAAAGCGTGCTGGTCGGAAAAGCCATGGAATTAAAAAGCTTGCTGGAGCGGGCACGGCAGGTCGCTCGTACGGATATGGACGTCCTGATTTCAGCCGAAAGTGGCACCGGGAAGGAGCTACTGGCGCGGCTGATTCATCAGGCGAGCGACCGCCGGAACCGCGCTTTCGTGGCGGTAAACTGCGCGGCGCTTCCTGAATCATCGCTGGAAAGTGAACTTTTCGGTTACGCGCGCGGCGCGTTCACCGGGGCGGTGACAGGAAAGCCCGGCAAATTCGAACTGGCCCACACCGGAAACCTCCTGCTCGATGAAATCGGCGAAATGCCGCTGCAACTTCAACCGAAATTGCTACGCGTGTTGCAGGAGCGCGAAGTGGATCGTCTGGGCGAGACGCGAACGGTGCGCCCGGTCTATGGTCTGATCGAGCGGCCGGACGGAAACAACGTGAGCCTGGACCGCGAGAGCATGCTGCTGGCGCAAACGCAGTTGGAGTACAAAGCTGCCATCGAACTGATTCGCGCGGAATTTCGGCGTCTGCTGGGCGCCATCAATGACGGGAAGGAATCATGAACCTTTTTGGGGTAATGACCATTAGCGGAACGGCGTTGCTCGCGGAACGCGAGCGCGCTGAAATTGTGGCCAGCAATTTGGCCAACGCGGAAACCACGCGCACGGGGTCGGGAGGTCCCTATCAGCGCGAGCATGTGGTGTTTGCCGCGATGCGTCCATTTGGAATGCCATTTGGGATGCAACTGGCGAGCATGGTGGATTTCAGCGCCTGCGGCGTGCAAGTGGAAGGAGTGGTCGCCGATCCCGCGCCGCCGATTCGCCGCTACGAGCCCGGCCATCCCGATGCGGACGCGCAGGGGTACGTGGAAATGCCGAACATCAATCCCATCGAGGAAGAAGTGAACTTGATGGGCGCGGCGCGATCGTATCAGGCCAACGTGTCGGCGGTGCAGGCGACGAAGAACATGATTTCATCCGCGCTGGAGATTCTGGCGTGATGACTTCCGGCTACGATCTAGCGAGCACACGGTGCAACGGGAGCAAAAGGTGCACAGGTAGAATATGACTAATCCCATTCAAGGATTTACTTCCATGCCGCAGATGATCGCTCCTGGCAGCGGCGCGGCGGGGGCAAACCCCGCGAGCGGAGTAACGGGACCAGGCGATACTCCTGACTTCACGCAAACGCTCGACGGAATGATGAATCAGGTAGCGGACATGCAGACCAGCGCGCAAGCGCAAGTGGTGAACCTGCTGTAGGGGAACGGGCAGGACGTGCATTCGGCGATGATCGCGGTGGAAACGGCCGACTTGTCATTTCAATCGATGATGCAGGTGCGCAACAAAATCATTCAGGCTTACCAGACAATTTCGCAGATGCCTTTCTAAGCTGTCGGCGTCCGCGAGCAGATATTCAACATGCGTTCGCAAAAGTTCCGCCGCGACCGGCACCGGCGGAACTAACGAGCCGCCGGTAGAACACACGGCGGTGCTTTCCCGATTCTGAACGGAACCGAAGGAGCCGGCGAACCAGGCATCGTGGATAAAATTATGAAACAACTGACGGCCTTCTTCCGCGGCTTGAACTCGCGCCAAAGGATACTGCTGGCGGCGATAGCGGTCGCGGTGCTGCTGGTAATCGGGATATTCGTGCGGCTCAGCCAAACCGCCGAATACAAAACTCTCTATACTGGTTTGCAGCCTGCCGATGAGCAGTCGGTGGTTCAAAGTCTGGGCGCCAAAAACATTTCGTATCAGGTTTCGACGGACGGCACGAGCGTTAGCGTCCCGGCCGATCAGCTCGACAAGGCACGCCTGCAACTCGCCGCCGAAGGCTTGCCGCAGACACGCCGGCTGGGATAAGAAATTTTCGACAAGCAAAACTGGACGGAAAACGACTTCACGCAGCAGGTCGATTACCAGCGCGCGCTGGAAGGTGAACTGGAACGCACGATTCAAACTCTTGACGACGTGCAATCGGTGCGCGTTCATCTGGTGCTGCCGCACGATTCGCTTTTCAGCGATCGCGAGCGCCCGGCGAAAGCGGCGGTGGTGATGCAGTTGCGCGGCGGCGGGCTTACGGATCAGGAGGTGAACGCCGCGACGCATCTGGTGGCGAGCGCTGTCGACGGACTCAAACCCGAGAACGTGACGTTGATCAGCGCAGACGGGATGACGCCGCTTGTGGCTAAAGGCCATGACGGAATTGGCGGGCTGGACTCGTCCGCGGATTTGGAAATGGCGTTGCAAAAAAAGCTGGTCGCCACGCTGGTGCCGGTCGTCGGTCAAGGCCACGTGAGAGCGAGCGTAGCGGTTTCGTTTGATCCGAGCTCCGGCGACACCACGCAGGAAATTTACGATCCGACGAATCCAGTGCTGGTGTCAGAGCAGGTGCAGGAAGAAAACTTCGGCGGGCGACCGCCGGAGGGAATTCCGGGCACGACTAGCAACGTGCCGAACGCCACGGGCGCGAGTTCCGCCGCGGCGGCCAAGAACGCAAAGCAGAACCCGTCCAACAAAAATGCGGCAAACAGCACGACCGGCTCTACCGGCGCGGTGCAGCCGAATCCCGCGAATCCGATGACGTCCATTTCGTCCGAATCGGAGGGCCAGCGCAGCAATAGCCGCACGTACGCGGTCAGCAAAACGCTGCGGCACGCCATCGATCCGTCCGGGCGAATTGAGAACGTGAACGCAGCGGTGCTGGTGGACGATGCCGTGGACGAGCAAAAAGACGCGAAAGGCAAAATTCAGCAAGTCCGGAGAAAGCGCACTCCGGAAGAGATGAAACAGATTGAGGATTTGGCTCGGGCGGCGATGGGATTAGATGCAGCGCGCGGCGACGTGCTTTCCGTGCAGAACATTCCGTTCGTGGTGCCCCCGGAAGAAACGCAGGCGCCGCTGCCGATCGTGCAGCGCGTCCGAATTCTCACGGAGCAGTGGATCTGGCTGGTGCGGTATGCGGTGTTGCTGATTTTGTTCGGGCTCGTATATCTGCTGGTGCTACGTCCGGTCGTCAACCAGTTGCTGGAGGCGCTGCGCCAGGGCGGCCAGTCCGCAGTGCCAGCGCTCGCCGGAGCTGCGGGAGGCGGACAGTTATCGGGAGCGGGATTGGGAGAAGGTGGCGCGGCGACGCTCTCGGCCGGCGATCTGGAGCGTGAGTTGAGCCAGAGCAATTCGGAAGTGGACCGCGTGGTGCGGATGAAGAAGCATCTGGCAGATCGCGTGAAGCAGGAACCAGCGGCGGCCAGCCAATTGGTGCGCACGTGGATTAATCAGAAGAGTGACGACTGATGTCCCTGGCCGCAGCGGAAATCACGGGGCTGCAGAAGGCCGCCATCCTGCTGATCCCGCTGGGAGATGACGCCGCGACGGCGATTTATCGGCATCTGAACGAAACCGAGCTGCAGCAGATCACCGAGCAGATAGCTTCTCTGCAATCGGTGCCGCCGGATAGAGCCAATCAGGTGCTCACCGAGTTTCACCGGCTGACGATCACGCAGGAGTCGATCGCCGCGGGCGGAATCGAAGTTGCGTCGAAGATGCTGACGCAAGCGTTTGGAGAGACGACAGCCAAGGCGCTGCTGGAGCAAGTAGCCGCGGCGCACGAAGAAACGGCTCAGCTTTTCGAGTCGCTGCAGAAAACCGATCCGCAGCAGTTGGTGAGGTTTGTTGAATCGGAGCACCCGCAAACCATTGCCATGGTTCTGGCGCACATGGGCACGCGAACCGCGTCGTCTCTGCTGGTGCTGCTCCCGGAAAAGCTGCGCGGGCACGTGGTCAAGAGGCTGGCCGAAATGCAGGCGTGTTCCCCCGAAATGGCGCAGAAGATTTCACAGGTGTTACACCGCAAAATTGAGGCCATCGGAGACCAAGTGCGGCGGTCCTATGGCGGAGTGAAAATCGCGGCGGAGCTGCTGAACCGCATCGATCCGAAAGTGAGCAAATCGATTCTGGAGAATGTGGAGTCGGAGGACGCCAAGCTGGCGCTCAGTATTCGCAACAGCATGTTCACGTTCGAGGATTTGCTGAGCGTGCCGGAAAGCGGAATCCGCGACTTGCTATCGAGCGTGGACAAAAAATCATTGGCGACGGCGCTTAAGGGTGCGCCGGAAGATCTGAAAAACCACATCTTCAAGACCATGTCGTCGCGCGCGGTGGAAATGTTGAAAGAAGACATGGAAGCTCTGGGTCCGGTGCGCGCGCAAACCGTGGTGCAGGCGCAGCAAGAAATCGTGCAAGCAGCGCGGACGCTGGAAACGGAAGGGAAACTGGTGCTGAACAATGACCAGCAGGAAGCGTACATCGTCTGAGGCGCAGGGCAGTGAAATGTCCGCGCCGTTCGTGTATCGTCCCGCGCCAGGTTGGATCGCGCCGGCTGAAGGGGCGGCTGGCGGCGCAATCGCGGTGCTGACCAGTGCGGCTGCTGGCGTCAAGAGCGCGTCGAGTCTGAGTGGTCCGCCCATCACTGAAGCGGCGTTGCTCGCCCGCGAAAAGCAGGGATTTGAAATCGGCTTTCGGGAAGGCACGGCGAAGGGACTTGCTGAACGGGAGGCGGATGCGCAAAAGCAGCGCGATGCGATGGCCGAAGCGTTGCGGCAGTTCGCGCTGCAATGTTCCGACTATTTCCGCCGCGTGGAAGCCGAAGTGGTGAGCTTAGCGCTGGCGATCGCGCGCAAAATCTTGCGGCGCGAGGCGCAACTAGACCCTCTGCTGCTGACCGGATTGGTTCGAGTTGCGCTGGAAAAAAGTGCCGCAAGCCAGAATGTGCGGATGCGCGTCCATCCTTCGCAAATCGAAACGTGGCGGGCATTTTTTGCGCGCGAACCCAATCTGCAAGTCGCGCCAGAGCTTTCGGGTGATAACGCACTCGATCCAAATCGATGCCAGATCGGGACGGAACTAGGCGTCACCGAGCTAAGCCTGGAGGGACAATTGAAGGAAATCGAGCAAGGCCTCTTCGATTTGCTTGCGCAGAAGCCTGGGCCGGAATGACGCAGTCCTCGTTGCTCGATCCTTTCTTCCGCCCGCTTTGCCAAATTCCCGTTTGGCGATCTACGGGGCGCGTCACGAAAGCGGTCGGCTTTCTGGTGGAGTCCGAGGGGCCGTGTTGCTCGGTTGGAGAGTGCTGCGAGATTGTCGGCGCAGACGGAGTGTTACGCGCTGGAGAAGTGGTCGGATTCCGCGGCCGAACGGTGCTGTCGATGCCGCTTGATCGTCGGGAGGGAATACGCTACGGAGATCGTGTGATTACGCGCGGAACGTATCCCACGCTGTCGGTGGGCGATGCGCTTATCTGCCGGGTGATCAACGCTACCGGCGAGCCGATTGATTCGCTTGGCGGGTTTCGGGCGCCTGATTACCGGGCGTTGCACGGTTCGCCGCCGCAACCGCTCGATCGCACGCCCATCCGTGAGCCGCTGGGCTTCGGGATTCGAGCCATCGACGGAATGCTTTCGTGCGGCCGCGGCCAGCGCATCGGAATTTTTGGCGGCAGCGGCGTAGGGAAGAGCACGCTGGTGGGGATGATGGCGCGGGGCACGTCGGCGGACTTGACGGTGTTGGCGCTGGTTGGCGAACGGGGCCGCGAAGTGCGTGAATTTCTGGAGGGCTCGCTGGGCGAAGAAGGGCGCAAACGCTCGGTTGTGGTGGTGGCCACGTCCGATCAATCACCGCTGCTGCGCTTGCGCGCGGCGCTGGCCGCGACTGCGATCTCGGAATATTTCGCGGCTCGCGGACGGCACGTGCTGCTGGTCGTCGATTCGCTTACGCGATTTGGCATGGCGCAGCGCGAGGTGGGACTCGCGGCGGGCGAGCCGCCGACCGCGAAAGCCTATACGCCTTCGGTGTTTTCGCTGCTGGCGAAGTTAATTGAGCGCGCCGGCCACTTTGGCTCCGGAAGCATCACCGCGTTTTACAGCGTGCTAATGGAAGGGGACGACCAGCAGGATCCGCTGATCGATGCGGTTCGCGCGCTGCTCGACGGCCACGTGGTGCTCGACCGCCGGCTCGCCGTTCGCAATCATTACCCGCCCATATCGGTGCTCGACGGTTTGAGCCGGCTACTGGATGCCGTTTGCACGCCGGAACATCTGAACAAAGTGCAGCGGCTGCGGCAGCTCATCGCCGCATATGCCGCTTCGGAAGATTTGATTCGCGTGGGCGCGTATCAGAAGGGCACCGACCCCGCGCTCGATGAAGCCCTCGAAGTGATGCCCGCACTCAACCGCTTCCTCTGCCAGAAAAGGACCGAACTGTGCAGTTTCGAAGAAGCGCGGTCGCAGCTTCTTGCCCTTCCTGGATAACACGATGGCTTTCCAATTTTCATTGCAACCGGTGCTGCGACTGCGGGCGAGTTATGAGCGCCTTGAGCGGCTCCGGTTGCTGGAAGTGGTCGCGGCAATCGTGCAACTGCAAAATGAGATCGCCGCGGCCGCGCGCGAATCTGAAAACGCCCGGCAAAACCAGCGTGAACGCCTCGCGGCAGGATCTTCCGGCATGGAGATTCAGTTCGAGATGGCGTGCGAAGCCGCGCGCCTGAAGTACCGACGGCTGCTCGAAGCGCGCTTGGTGCTGCTGCGCAGGAAACACGAAGCGCAGAAAGTGGCTTATCGAACGGCACGCCAAAAACGCGAAATTCTAGAGGGCCTTCGCGAACGGAAATTCCAGGAGTACCAGCGCGAGCAGGCGCGCCGAGAGCAGCGCGCGCTCGACGAACTGTTTCTTTTGCGCCGTGGAAGCTCCCCGCCTGAATAGTTTTTGCCGAGCCACTCGGCAACGCTTGCCGCCTAACATCAATTATGTGCCGGCTTTCGCTGCCCATTATTGTTTGCCCTTCGCGCAAGGTAAGCCGCTGCAATCAGATGCATCTCCGTTCGTTCGATGCGAGTTATTTCTAGATTGGCCGGGGCGTTGCATTGTGTCCGATTGCCAATGGACCGCCTATGATCCCCGCGCTGAACATCGCCGCACAAAGTGCTGCACCGCCGGCCGCAGCCGCGTCATCGGGAGCGACCGGCTCTGCGTTCTCGCGCCCGGGAACATTCGATAACGTGTTGTCGGCGAAATACGCGGCACATGGCAATTCCTCCACAGCTACGCCTATCGACCATTCGTCCGCGGCTCGGTTCCTATGCGCGACTTCATGCTCAAGTTCACACGCGAAAAGGATCTGGCTCTTTTCACCTCGATGGCGCAGATTCCGCGGCCGCGCGAGCCTTCCGACCTGCCCATGCGTGTGGTGATTCCCGCGTACATCATCTCCGAAATGAAAGCGGGATTTCAGATCGGTGCGGTGCTGTTCTTGCCGTTCATGGTGGTGGACGTGGTGGTTGCGGCGATCACCACATCGGTGGGCATGCTGCAGCTTCCGCCGGTAATCATCTCCACGCCGCTGAAGATTTTGCTGTTTGTGGTGGCGGATGGCTGGAACCTGGTGATTGGATCGCTGCTGAAAACGTTTTCGTAAGGTGCGTCTATGTCCATGGCTCAAGTGGTTCAAATCACGGGATCGACGCTGGAGATCGCCTTCATCGTCAGCGCTCCGATTTTGGCGGCGGCGATCGTGGTGAGCGAGCTGATCAGCGTGGGTCAGGTTTTGACTTCCATGCAGGACGCCACGTTATCCACTGTCCCGCGCATCGCCGCCGTTGGTGCGTTCGCGTTTTGGCTGACGCCGTGGATGATGCGCCGCCTGGTGCTTTTCACTGTCGAGCTGTTCGGCAATTTTCGGCACCTGGTTCAGTGAGCGACATCCGGTAAGCGACGTCCAGTGAGCGACGAGTCCAGTGAACAATGTTCAGCGAGCAACGTCCAGCGAGTACGTTCATGAGCAACGTTCGTAAGCAAGGTCTAGTGATCAAGCGATGAGTCACCCTGGAGTGAGTGTTGATCGAAGCGTTCTTGAGCCGCGCGCTGCTGGTCGCCATCCGCATTGGAGGATTGATGACCTTCGCGCCCTTCTTCGGCAACGCGGCGCTGCCAAATCAGGTGAAAGCCGCGCTCACTTTGGTGCTCACCGTGCTTTTGCTGCCCGTGTACGCGGCTGGGAATGTCGCCGCAGCCCACAGCATCGGCGCGAGGACCGCCGAGGCGCTCAGCGAAGCGGTGATCGGTTTGATGGCGGGAATTACGACGCAGTTTGTGTTCGACGGCGTGGAACTCGCAGGACAGATTCTCGGCTTCCAGTTCGGCTTTTCGCTGGTGAACATCATCGATCCCAACACCAAGGTGCAGACCACGGTTCTAGGCTCGTTCCACGAACTTTTTGCCTTGCTGGTTTTCATGGAGTTGGGCATCCAGCGATGGCTGTTGCGCGCCATCGCCGAAAGCTTTCGCTTAATTCCTATCGGCGGCTTCGTTGGGAGCAAGTTTCTGGCCTCGCAATTGCTGCACATGGCCGGGGCCATGTGGCTGATTGGAGCGGAGATCGCGTTTCCGGTGGTGCTGGCCACAATGGTCGTCGATTTGACGGTCGGCTTCGTCTCCAAAGCTTCGCCGCAATTTCCGGCGATGTTTTTTGGAATTTCGGCCAAGGTGCTGCTGGGACTCGCGGTGTTGTACGGCGCGGTGGCCTTCTGGCCGGATTCGCTCGCGCACTATTTTTACCACGCGCTTGCCGACCTCGAACGATTGCTCTCCATCGCTCGGTAGGAGTGCCGAACCGTGGCCGATGAGCAAAAAAAACAGAACGAGCCACTCAACGCCAGAGGACCAAAGCGCGCAAACGCGGGCAAGTGGCGCGCAGCCGCGAACTGCCTTCGGCGTTGGCTCTGCTCAGCATCGCTGTATTGCTGCATTGGGCCGAAGGAGAATGGCTTACCGCCTGGCGTGGATTGTTGCGAAACTTGCTGGGGGCGGCTTCCAACCTGGACGTCAATGCGTTTTATCCCGCGATGCGTTGGACCACGCTGAGCATGGTCACATGGGCTGGACCGGCCCTCGCGGCAGCATTCGCCATTTCGGCATTCGGCTTGGTCGCGCAAGGAGGAGTGGTCATTGCGCCCGAGGCCTTCGAGCCCAAATGGGAGCGCTTCAATCCGGCTGGCAACCTGTCGAAAACCTTCTCGGTTGGCGGACTCAGCCCGCTATTGAAATCTCTAGTTCCCGCGGCGTTCCTTCTGTACATGGCCATTGCCATTCTTCGGCGCGACTGGCTGCAGCTGATCCACGCCACGCAGATGGGACTGCCATCGGCAATGCACTGGCTGGCCGGCGTCCTTTACGAGTTTTCCTGGAAAGCCGGCATGGTTTTGCTGGCGTGGTCGGTGGCCGACTACGGCTTACAGCGCTGGAACTACGAACGGTCTCTGCGGATGAGCAAGCAGGACATTCGTGACGAGTCGAAGGAAACAGAAGGCAATCCCACCACGCGCGGCCGCATTCGCCGCCGCCGTCGCGAGATGCGACGTCGCCAGATGATGCAGCAGGTACGGCGCGCGACCGTCGTCATCGCCAACCCCGACGAGTTCGCCGTCGCTCTCGAATACATTCCAGAAAAAATGCCCGCTCCGCTGGTTTTGGCCAAAGGGCGCGGCGAACTCGCGCAAAAAATTAAGCGCGAAGCGCGCTGGCGCGAAATTCCCATCGTCGAAAACAAACCGCTGGCCCAGGCGCTCTATCGCACCGTGGAAGTTGGCGGGACGATTCCCGCAAAACTCTACACCGCTGTCGCGGAAGTCCTCGCTTTCATTTATCGCGCGCAGGCCCGCATGCGCGCCGATGCCGAACGCCGCCCGAATTCGCCCGGGCCCGCGGGATCAACGACCGGAAGGGGGCCGCAGAGGTAATTCGCCGCCATGGCCACCGCTTCCAATGCGCTCGCGTCCGCAAAAAAGTCCAACCGCGATTGGGTTCTGCCTCTCGCTGCAGTGGCGATGGTGCTCGTGATGCTGATTCCCATCCCCGCATTTCTTTTGGACATTCTTCTCGCCACCAGCATCACCCTGGCGGTTCTGGTGTTGCTCTCCGCGCTGCAAATTCTTCGTCCGGTGCAGTACTCCGTTTTCCCCACGTTGATTCTGTTGCTCACTCTATTTCGACTTTCGCTCTATTTGGCCAGCACGCGCCGCATTTTGCTTCACGGCAGCGAAGGCACGGCTGCTGCCGGCCATGTGATCGAAGCCTTCGGCCAATTCGTGGTGGGAGGCAATTACGTAGTCGGTCTCGTAGTGTTCCTCGCCCTAATCGCCATTCAATTCTTGGTCATCAATCACGGCGCGGTGCGTACGGCCGAAGTGTCTGCTCGCTTTACTCTCGACGCGTTGCCGGGCAAGCAGATGGCGATCGACGCCGACCTGAACGCCGGCATTATCGACGAGCGCGCCGCGCGCGCCCGTCGCGAACAGATCGCGCGGGAAGCCGAATTCTACGGCACCATGGACGGCGCCGCGCGTTTCAGCCAGCGCGACGCGCTCGCCACCATCCTCATCACTGCCATCAACATCATCGCAGGGTTCCTAATCGGCGTGTTTCAGCATGGCATGACCCTGCAGGACGCGCTGACCACTTACACCATGCTGACCGTCGGCGACGGGCTGGTGACGCTGATTCCCTCGCTTCTCGTTTCCGTCGCTGGCGGAATCGTGGTCACCCGCGCCGCGTCCGATGATCCCATTGGAACAGAAGTGCGCCGCCAGCTTTTCGCCAAGCCCCGCACGCTTTACCTTGCCGCAGGGGTGATGACTAGCCTCGCCCTGATTCCCGGAATGCCCAAATTTTCGTTCTTCTTATTGGCCGGCGGCCTGTCGTACATCGGCTCTCGCATTCCCGAGGTCGTGACGCCGCTCGCAGGAAAGGAAGCGGAAATCGAACGAAAGCCCGGAATGCAGGAGCAGCTCGAAGCGCTGCTGAAACTCGACGATGTGAGCGTGGAAGTTGGCTACGGGTTAATTCCGCTCGTCGATCAAAAACAGAGCGGGCAGATACTGCCGCGAATTCGGGCGCTGCGCCGGCATCTGGCCACCGAACTTGGCTTCATCGTCCCCGCGATTCACATCACGGACAACATGCGCCTGAAGCCGCGCGAATACGTGGTTCGCCTGCGCGCCGTGGAAATCGCCCGCGGCGAAACGTACCGGGACTGTCTGCTGGCAATCAGCTCCGAAGCATCTCCACCGCCGATTCAAGCGGAGTGGAAACGCGCGAGCCCGCGTTTGGCGTACCTGCGCGGTGGATTCCGGCCAACATGCGAGACAACGCGCTGGGCGCGGGATACGCGGTGGTCGAGCAAACCTCCGTGATCGCCACCCACCTTGCGGAAGTTGTGCGTTGCCACGCTCACGAGGTTCTCACGCGCCAGGAAACCAAACGCCTGCTCGACGCGCTTTCAGAGACGCAGCCGAAATTGGTGGAAGAGTTCGTTCCTCGCGTTCTGATCCTCGGCGAAGTGGAAAAAATCCTGCAACAGCTTTTGCGCGAACAAGTATCCATCCGCGATTTGCCCACGATTCTCGAAACGCTGATCGACGCATCCGCCGTGAATCGCAGCATCGTTTCGCTCGTCGAAGACGTTCGCCAGGCGCTGGGGCGCGCGCTGGTGCAGCCGCTTTTGCAGGACGACGGCAAGCTGAAGGTTTTGGCGCTCGATCCTGCGCTCGAGGATGAAATTCAACCGCGCGTTCGAGCCGGCCGCGGCAGCTGCGCGTCCCCCGGCGCTGCAAACGGGATTCCTGCGCCGCGTTCTGGACGGGCTGCGCCGCGTGGCCGGAGAACAGCTCGCTGTGGCTTCGCCCATCGTGCTGTGCAGCAGTCCCGCGCGTTTTCATTTGCGGAGCCTGCTTGAACCGTTCGTGCGGCGCATCGTGGTGCTGTCGCCAGCGGGGATTCCGCCGGCCGTCTCAGTGCAATCGTTGGGAGTAGTGCAATGACACGCTGGGCGGACCGCATCGTGACGCGAAGGAGCGCTTGTGAACCAGGCTGAGCAGCAAACGGTGCAACCGCCCGTGCAACTGGATGACGCCCAGCGCGAAAAGCTGCTGCTCGAACATCTGCCGCAGGTGCAGTACATCGCCCGGCGCATCCACGACCGCTTGCCGCCGCAGGTGCTGCTCGAGGACTTGGTGCACGCCGGCATTCTTGGGCTGATGGATGCGGTGCGCAAATACGATCCCGGCAAAAACGTTCAACTGAAGCACTACGCGGAATTCCGCATTCGCGGCGCGATTCTCGACAGCCTTCGCCAAGTGGACTGGAGCCCGCGCGCCTTGCGGCGCCAGGCGCGGCGCCTTGAGCAGGCGATATCCGACTGCAAAGCCCGCCTGGGACGCGATCGGACCGAGCCCGAAATCGCCGCCGAACTGAACATTACACTCGAGAGCTTGCAGCAGTTACTCGGCGACCTGCGCGGCTTGGATATCGGCAGCCTGCAATCGGAATCGAACGACTCGCCAGGCGGAGAAGCGCCTCAACCGCGGGCCGTCGGGGAAGAAAGCGATCCCTACCAGCAAGCCTTGCATTCGGAAATGAATGGATTGCTCGATCGCGCCATCGGAGAGCTTCCCGATCGCGAACGGCAGGTGCTGGCTCTCTATCATTATGAGGAACTCACAATGAAAGAAGTGGGCGCCGTGCCGAAAATCGGCGAATCACGCGTATCGCAGATTCACACAGCTGCGCTGCTGCGCTTGCGCGTACGCATGCGCGAGCTGATCGCGGCCTCGCCAGCGCGCTCCAAGCCGCCATCGGTTTCCGGCAGCGTGGCGCAATCGAAAGCTCCCGTGGAGACGAACGCATGGAACAAATTCCGAATCAGGAGGAAATTGACAGGCTGTTCAAGAGCTCGAAGGCGTCCGCCCCCGTGCAGACGAAAGCACCTCGGCGTTTGGTGCAGCGATGCGACTTTCGCCAATCCGGCCAGCTCGGAAAAGATCAGGTGCATCAGCTTACTTCTCTGCATGAGAACTTCGCGCCCAATGTCTCCAACTCGCTCGGCGCATATCTGCGCGTCGCGTTTCAGATGAACCTCGTGGCTGTCGAGCAGCTTGCCTATAACTCCTTTCTCAGCGACCAGGAATTTGCTCAGGTCTGGGCGGATGCGACTTCGCGCGTGCTTGAAACGCTGCGCGGGAAGCCGTTCACGGGCACACCTCGTCCTCCCGCTGCCGCCGAAACCGCCGTTGCCGCTTCCGGCGAAAGCCTGTGGATGCGTTTCAAATCAAGCGGAAGTATCGCCGGCGGCCTGGCATTTCACCTCGACTGACGAAACGCGGCGTGCGGCCAACAATTTTTGTCGCTTAATGTTACGCACCTTAGACGAAAGTTCTCCGTGTGTGCCCCCCGCGTTGCCGCCGATTTCGGTTCCAGAAAACCTAAAGCTGGTTCCCGGCGAGGCCGATAACTCCCTTGCGGCGACTTCGTTTGGCCGGGGGAACGCATGCCAACTGCAACGCAGAATGAAACCACCGACGGTATCTTTGCGCGCCAGTCCAGTGAGAAAAGACGATCCGGAGCGACGGCGCCCGGCACGCGTCAGCTTGCTGCAAACGCACCCGGCTTCGCGCACCGCCTGATGCAATTGCTGGCGGAAGATCCCGTGGACCTCGCGCGCGTAAGCGACGAAATTCGCGCGCAGCCCGCGCTCGCCGCAGTGGTAAAGCGCATGGCTGCGTCATTGCAACTTTCGCCAGAAGACTCAGTGACCAGCGTGGAAGAAGCGGCCATCGTGCTGGGCACAGACCGGCTGCGAGTTCTGCTCTATGCGCTGCCGCAATTCGAAAATATCCGCCAAGGAATGGAAAGTTCTGGAGTGGAGTTTGAGGCAGACGTGAAACCGGCTTTTGCGTTTGCATCGCCAGACGCGCCTAAAGTTGTCGCAGCGTGGACTCCAGAGTTGTTCTATCTTGCGAGCTTTGTGCGTTTTCTCGGGCTCGCCGATCTGGATAGCGTAACGCCGGGTGAAGGCGGTGACCGCGGTTCTCCGGATTTCGAGCGATCCGAAGCGGCGGCGATGACGGAGATACTGATCCGCGATTTTCTCGCTTTAGTCCCGCGCATGCGCCAATCTCCGCGGAGCATCTAGCGGGTTAATTGCGCGCGGCACAACGTGCGAATTTTCTGCCGAAGCGCTCGTGCAGCCCGATCTATCTGGCTACCGAGTGCTGTACTTTATTGGCCGCTGCGCTCGCGATATCGGACTTAGCCGCGTACAGGTTCGTTAAGCGCTCGTCAAAGATTCGCGCCTCGGGAACGGCCGCGAGCACCGCCTGCCGCACGCTGCTGTAAAGCGATCGATAGGCCGATTTTACTTCTTCCGCAAGGTCCGATCGCGCGCCCCAATTCGCGCGTTCGCCAATTGAAATCGCGATTCGATGCGCCTTTAGCGGCGAGATCACGCGATCGAGCCCCCCGTTCATCTCCTTTTGAAGCGAACCAAGATGATCGACCGCGGCGTCTTTATCGGCGTCGCTCAATGTGCCGTCAGCGATGATGTCGAGCATAGCTTGTTCAAGTGGCTTGTCGATCGTGCTGGCTGCGTCAATGAGGGCGTCGGACGCCAAGAGAAGACCTTCTATCTTTACCGTGTATTCGCTGATCCTGCGAAGGATGATCGCCAACTGTCCGCCAGCAGCTTGCGACGCTTCGGCGGCCGGCTTTCCTTCGAGCAGAGCTGTCTGGTACGCTTCGTAATCTCCTGGCTCCAGATTCCAGATCGCTTCGTCCACCAGCGCCTTGGCGCAATCTCCATACATAAGATCGCGCGCGAACGCCTTGACCGACACCGGCCGCGAAAATTCTCGTCGCGCGCTCGGCGCAAGAGCGGGCTGCGGCTTCGGCTCCGGTGCTTCGGCATCGCATGGCTTCGCAGCTTCGTCTTGCGGGGTCTGAATGGGCGCGTCGAGCATCGCCGGCGCATCGATCTCAATCGCTTGCGGCTCCGATGCCGTTGGAGTAGGAGCGACTAGGTCCGCGATCTGCAGCTCCGGCACGGCGGGCTCACTTGGTTCGGGAACTTCAAGGCGCGCCGTTTGAATCGGCGCCTCAATTGATTCCGCCGCGTTGAAATTGAGCTGGATTGCTTCGGCGCCGGGTGTGGCCGGGATGGAAGCGCTCGGAATCGCCCCTTCCGAAAGAACAATCTCAGCCAACGCTTCGCTGCTCACTGTTTGGCTGCTGCTTGGTCGCCTGTGCTGGACCAGCCGCACACCCGCTATTGTGGGAGCTTCGGAGTTCCGCACTGCGGACGCATGGCCTTCGCACAAATAAACCGCATCGCCTTCGTTGTAGATCGTGAGGAACGCGGTTCCGTAGTCGCATTCCAGCCGGTAATGCGCGGAAAGATGCTGGGCGCGCTGCCCGCGAACCAGCCGCCACTCCGCCCGATTTGTGCAGACCCGCTTTGGCACACCGAGAGTTTAGCTTAGCTGCTGAACTCGAATTCCTCGCCTAAAGTCCCTTGTTGCTGAAGATGAACCTGTCCTTTGGTGCAATTGAACTGTCAACTGCAGGCCGACGTGCTTCGGTTTCCCGTGTTCGACCCGAGCGCGGCGTGGCAAAACCTGCCGAGCGGCGGTAGGCACAAACGGCAAAGCATGCCGGGGCGGTCGTTTTTAACAACGGAGAGTTCCGCAACGGAAGCTACGCCGTTTTGAATCAGCGGTTTGCATCGCCTGCAGAAATCCGCGCGATGGTTCTCATGTTGCACTCATGGATCGCCGAAGAGGGAAGGTATCGATGCCCGAACTACTGCGGCGGCGTGAGTCGATTTGGAACCCGGCGGCGGAGATTGCAATCGGCAAGAGGTAACGCGAAATGGGTAGCGGATATTACGCAGCATTCACGGGACTGGCGGCGCGAATGGACGCGCTCGACGTGGTCGCCAACAACCTGGCGAACATCAGCACCACCGGCTATCGCGGACAGAACGAATTCTACGACGCCGTGACCGCCAGCTCCGAGCCCCAGGCGCTGAGCCCGCTCAACGCGGCCATAAACGATTATGGCGTGTTAGGCGGATCGAGCATCAACTTTGCCCAAGGGAATCTGCAGAAGTTCGGCAACAATCTCGACCTGGCAATCAAGGGCTCGGGCTTTTTTGTGGTGCAGACGCCGCGCGGTGTTCGCTACACGCGAAATGGCGCGTTCCACGTGAGCGCTGCCGGACAGCTTGTTGACGAACAGGAAGACCCTGTCCTGAACCCGCGAAACCTGCCCATTCAAGTGCCGCTGGGCACCGTAGCGGTAGCGCAGGATGGAACCGTCTCCGTGGATAGCGCCGTTGCCGGACAGCTCCAAGTGGCGGAGTTTGCTCCGGAAACGCAACTGACGCCGGAAGGCGACACCAATTTCATCGCTCCCGCAGGAGCAGCGCGGCCGGCGCAAAATTCGACCGTCGCTGCGGGCATGCTCGAGTCCTCCAATCTGAACCCCATTCAGGAAACGGTCACGCTGATGGTGTTGCAGCGCCATGCAGAGATGCTCGAAAAGGCGCTGTCAATTTTCCTGGATGACTTCAACCGCACCGCGGTTCAGGAACTGGCAATCGATTGAGCGAGACCGGTGAGGTTCGTTCAGTAGCGCACGGCGTTGCAACGGTTTCCACGCAAGAACGGTTTTTGCACCGATGATGGAAGGAGCGGCCCATGTTTCGTTCTTTGTACACGGCGGCAAGCGGGATGGAAGCGCAGGAGATGAATCTCGACAATATCGCTAACAATCTCGCCAACGCCAACAGCACTGGATTCCGTAGGCGGCGCCTCGATTTCGAGGATCTGATTTACCAGAACACCGTGACCCCGGGCGCGCCAAACACGCAGCAGACGGTGATTCCTGCCGCCCTGCAAGTGGGTCTCGGCTCGCGTCCGATGGCCACTGAAGTGATTCAGCAGCAGGGCAACTTCGATTCCACCGGCAATCCCCTCGATCTGGCGATTCAGGGCGAAGGCTATTTCCAAGTTCTGCTGCCCAGCGGCGAGATCGCTTACACGCGCGCGGGAAACTTCACCGTCGATAATGTCGGCAATCTGGTCACACAGGACGGCAATCCGGTGCAGCCTGTAATCACCATTCCTCCGGACGCATTGACGGTGACGATTGGAAACGACGGTACCGTCAGCGTCACAGAACCAGGACAGCAGCAGCCCGCTCAGGTGGGCACGCTCCAACTGGCAACGTTTCAAAATCCCGGCGGGCTGAACAGCCTGGGCCAGGACCTCCTCGCAGCCGCGGGCGCCTCTGGCGACCCTATCGTGGGCACGCCGGGTGGCGCGGAGGGCCTCGGAAGCATTCAGCAGGGCATGCTCGAGGAATCCAACGTCGACGTGGTCACCGAGTTCGTCAACATGATCGTGGCGAAGCGGTCGTACGAAGCGAGTTCGCAGGTTATCAAGGCCGCGAATGAGATGTTCCAGACCGTGAACAATCTGCAGACCTAATAACCGGTTTAATCAGAGTGCGGAAATGAAAAGAATGGGAACAATACTGAAAGCCGGAAAGCGATTGCTGGCCAAGACGGGCTTGATCGTCGGAGTGCTGCTGCTCGCCAGCAGCGCCGCAGCACAAACCGGCGTGCGAATCGCTCTAGCGCGCCAAACCATCGTGAACGCAAATGTTGTGCCGCTCTCGGACCTGCTGCCTGGCACCGCGCCGCCAAATATGCGTTCTCGCGCGCAGCAAATCATTCTAATCGACGCACCCATGCCCGGAGAGCACCGCCAGCTCACGCGGGAAGATATTGCGAGCGCGCTGCGCGATATACCTGTGCTGCGGAATGAGCTGGAAATCCCGCCGGGAATGGAAATTCGCCGCTGGGCGCGGCGCGTTACTCGGGAAGAGGTTCTCGCGGCGGTCGATCGCACGCTGCACGCCAACGGATGGTCTTCGGCCGATACGCTCGTGCCAGGCGACGTGATACTTTCCGCCGACGTATCCGTCAGCGAAAACAACCCGAAACTCCAGGTCACACAGATTCAGCGTGCCGCCGATCACAGCGGCAGCCGCGTGCTGGTGTGGGTGACTTCGGAGCCGCGTGTTCCTCGATTCTGGGTAGGTGTGTATCGCCCCATCGACCCGGACGCAAAGGAAAGTGCGCGCGAACTTGCTGCCGTACCCGTCGCCTTGCAGCGGAACGCGAGCGCAATCGTGCCCGTAAGCGAACGAATGCCCATCACGCAGCGAGAGTCACGCTCGCTCGGCCCGGTACTGGTGAAGGCTGGCGCCCCTGTGCAATTGGTTGTTCGAGTGGGCGGCATGACGATTCAGGGCACCGGAATCCCTCTCGATCGCGGCAGGAAAGGCGACGAGGTGCGCGTGCGCGCCGTGGAGTCAGGGAAAATTTTGGTGGGGACGGTGGTAGGCGCTCAGATCGTGCAAGTGAGCTTCTGAGGAGGAGATTCGGGATGCGCTCGAAGCGGCAAAACGTTACTGAAAACGTTCGACCACCACTCGCAGTCGCGTGTGCGGTGTTTTTGCTGATTGCCGCTACTGGCGCGCAGGGCAGACCGAAGCACAAATCGAAGCAGCCCAAGTCTGACGCCCTAAATGCCTACATCGCGCAGTTTCCACAGGCCTCGATCTACGTACCCTCAACCGGAAGCCTTTGGTACCCGAACGGCCGGATGAGCGACCTGGCACCGACGCCAAAGCTCGCTACACGGGTGACCAACTGACCGTCCAGCTCGCCGAATCCACCACCTCCGCGCTGCAAGGTTCGGTGCAAACGTCCAGGACGCTCACCGCGTCTTCGAGTATCAGCGCGTTTTTCGGCAAGGTGGGCGGCGGGTCGGCCGCACAGAATATTTTTTCTCCCAATTCGTCACAGGCCCTGACGGGCAAGGGGCAAACCGCGTTGGCAACCTCGCTCGATACCACGCTCGCAGCCAACGTCACTCAGGTTCTGCCGAACGGATTGCTGGTGATCGAAGCGCGGCGGGAAGTGGAAGTGAGCCAGCAGAAGCAAACGATGATCTTGCGCGGAGTCGTGCGCCCGCAGGACATTTCACCCAACGACGTGGTGCTCTCCACGGCCGTCAGCCATTTGGAAGTGAGTCTGGATGGCAAGGGCGTTCTGACTGAGTCGACCCGCCAACCCGGGCTGATCGTGCGAACTCTGCTGCATTTCTTTAGTTTCTGACGGGGCTTACGATGCCGCAAAAACCAAATGAACTCGGCAACCGAAAAGCAGTGGTCGGGCGTTGCCGGCCGCTCGCCGTAGTGCTGCTCGGCATTTGCGCGGCTACGTGTGCGTGCTCCAGTCTGGTGCACGCGGACGAGACCCGTCCCGAAGGCCGCGTCGTGCATCTGCGGGACATCACCACTATCGAAGGCGTGCGCGAGAACCCGCTGATCGGATATGGCCTGGTGGTTGGCTTGAAGCGCACCGGCGATAGCCAGCAGACGCAGCTCTCGACCCAAACTCTAGCCAATATTTTGCAACGCATGGGGCTGCAGATTCCGGTGGCGTCTGTGCAGATTCGCAACGCCGCGGCGCTCGCTAACTTGCAAAATCAAAACATCGTCAGCGGTCAGACCGCCATCAACTTTTACTCCGGAATTGTCTTTCAGGTTGGCAGCGACGCGGCAAATGCGTCCAGCCAACTTTCGGGTGAACAATTGCTCGTCCAGCAATTGCAAGACCAGGTGAACGCTATCTCCGGTGTGTCGCTCGATGAAGAGGGCGCCAACTTGGTGCTCTATCAGAACGCCTATAACGCCTCGGCGCGGGTGGCGTCCATCGTCGCCAGCTTATTCCAAACCGCAATCAACATGACGGGTGGCTAAAATGAGCGTTCGCGTAGATCCAAACATTCTTCCCGACCTGCTTTCGGGCTTGAATGAAACACGGCAGCAGTTGAACCAGGCCGACGCGGAACTGGCGTCCGGGCGAACCATCAACCAGCCCTCCGACAATCCGGCTGGAACCGCGGCGCTGGTGTTGATCCACGCCGCGCAGAGCCAAACGGATACGTTCCAGCAGAACATCACTGATCTGCAGTCCAAGATGCAGATTGCCGATTCGGCTCTCAGTTCCGCCGAAACCGCCATTCAGCAAGCGATCTCGGTTGGAGTGGAAGCGGGCAATTCCACCTTATCCGATCAGGATCGCCAAGCGATCGCGCAGCAACTCTCTGGTATTCAACAACAACTCGTGGGCATCGCCAATTCTACAGCCGGCGGCACGTGCCTCTTCGGCGGAACTCTGGTGACGACGCAGCCCTTCACGCTGAATCCGTCCGACCCTTCCGGGGTCACTTACAACGGCAACAGTTCGGTAGTGTCCGTCGAAATCGCCAGTGGCCAGACCGTCACCACGAACGTGCCCGGCAATCAGCTGTTCCTCAACTCTGCCGGTACTGTCCTCGGCGCGCTCAATCAACTGATCACGGCAGTGCAAACCAATTCCGGCATCGCCGCGGCCAACACCGCGTTTGGTCAGGCAGCCAGCGAATTCAGTACCCAAAGGCTTGCGTACGGCACTTCGCTCAACCAGATGCAATCCACGGACACATTCCTGGCCAACGATCAGGTGCAGCTGCAAACCCAAGAGAGCAACATTGCCGGCGCCGATCTCGCCCAGGTCACCACGAATTTCAGCCAGGCTGAAGTAGCCTACGCTTCGCTTCTCGAATCCGAAGGTAAAATCCTGAACCTGCCCAATCTCCTCACCTACCTGCAGTAGTCCCGATGCCCCCGCGGCGGCCAAACGAACGAGCCTCTAAGACCGTGTTGTGGAAAAGTAAGAACTGGTTCGGGTTGCGGCAAAATTTAGCGCAGGGGAATTCTCGAATGGAGCACCCGGCCGGTCTTCTACCCGATATGGCGCGCGAGGTTAGCCCAGGCGCTGGCGGCGCTTGCGCGCGCCCGCGCTCCGGTGAGCTGGTTTCTCCGAATGCGTAAAATGATGTCGAAGCTTCCCAGCTTTGTGCGAAGGTCGCGCAGTGTTTCGCGATACGTGACCATCTCTTCTCGCCATTCGCAGCTGGTCGTTTGATCCAGCGTAGCCAATCGCATTGCACCATCCACTTCTTGAAGTAACTGCGAAATGCGCTGCAAAGCTTGCGGCCGCTCCCGCGCAGGATTGCGCGAACTCTCCACCGCTTCTAGCCACGCCTGAAATTCCCGGCGCGCTTGGCGCACGGTTTCGACCGGCGAGAGCGCTTCGGACATCAGCGCGACATCCTTGCACGGCGCGACTCGCCGCGGCGCAGCAGACGAGCCGGCACGCCAGCCGCCGCTACTAGCTCGGGTTCAGCCTGCTGGCTGATTTGGTGATCGATCTCTTGCCAGCCAATATCGAGGTCTGAAAATTCCGCCGCCAGCGATTCGAGCAGCTTCTGCGCGTTCGGGCCGCTGCATTCCAGGATTCTCGAACGGGCCGAGTTGTAGAAGTCTGAGAGGCGTTGCGCGATCTCGCCGCCCTTTTCGTAATCGAGCACCGATTGCAGATAGCCGATCACCAGGATCGCACGGCTCAATTCCAGTGTGCGCCGCTCGATGTTGTTCCGTTGCACGGCATCCAGCGCCCGCCGCAGGCTACGAACAATATCTTCGTACAGCACCGCCACTAGACCTACCGGGCTTGCTGCACGGGCAGATAATTCACGATACGCGCGCGCGGGATCTCTCATGTTCACCCTAGGGACTGCAATTGTTGGGATATTTGCTGCAACATCAGCGGAAGTTGCTGCAGGGTCGTGTCCACCTGCACGTACTCCGGCGTGAGCTGCTGCTGCATTGTATTCATCTGCGTTTGAAAGTCGGATATCTGCTGCGTCAGGCCTGTCTGCGTCTGCGACAATCCGTTCAGATCCTGAGCCACCGAGCCGGTAATGGGATCGGCGATGCTCGAAACGATGCTCGACAAGTTTGCGCCGAGGCTGCCCGAAGCGCCTGATTGGAAAAACGACTGCACGGCGGAAGGATTGCTTTGCAGCGCGCTCGCGAGAGCTGAGTTGTTTACCTTGAGCGTTCCGTCGTTATTCATGCTGACGCCCAGACCGGCGAGGCTCTGGACATTACCGTTGCCGCTCATGGCGAAAGATACGGTAGATAATATTTGGCTTTGCGCCAGTGACAGCGTGCCATCCGACGCCAGCGCGCCGGCCTGGTTTGTAGTGGGATCGATCGCGAACTGACTGTTCAGGTCGCCGATCACCGTGTTATAGGCGCTGACGAAGCTGTTCACTGCCGCTTCTTGCTGGGTCACGTCCGGCCCGGTCGATACTGTCACTGAAGTGTTCGGATTGGCGCCCGCCAGGTTTAGCGTGACCCCGGACAACACGCCGGTGACGACGTTGCTTGCACTCGAAATCGGAATTCCGTCCACCGTCAGCGAGGCATTCTGTCCCGCCGCCGTTGTAAAGGTTGGCAGTCCGCTCGAAGGAGTAACTGTCAGGCTTCCACCCTGTCCGCTGGTATTACTGACCAGCGCGAGCCGCGCGCCGTTCGCATCGGTGATTACGCTGGCGCTCACGCCGATATTCGGCGTGTTGTTGATCGTCTGCGCCAGGCCATCCAGCGTGTTGTTCGTGTTGTCAATCGTGATCGGTGTTGCCGCTCCCGAGCCTACTTGGATGTTCAGCGTCCCGGTAGCAAGCGCTGTGGAACTCGAAGCGATGGCCGCCGAATAGGCGGGTGAAGTGGTGGCCAGATTCGATACGGTGATCGTGTGCGTTCCGGAAGCCGTGCCGGACATCGCGGTCGCGGAAAGGATCGAAGGGTCGGATGTGCTTGCGGCAATCGCCGTCATCTGCCCCACAGGATCGGTGAGTCCGTATACGGAATTCTGCAGCGTTTGCAGGTCGTTGTTGAAGCTGGTGAGAGCGGTTTGCTCGTTGGAAATCTGCGTCTGCTGGCCCTGCATGATGGTCAATTCAGCCGTCTGGTTGGCCATGGCCGCGCTGACGAGCTGGCTGACGTTGATTCCCGCGCCAAGTCCGCCGTTTGAGGTATTGGTCTGAGAACCAGTGAGAATGGACCCGCCGACGCTGGTGCTGCTCACGGAAGTCTCCTAGCCCCGCGCGAAGCAAGTGCGGAAAGCGGCGGGCTACTCCGGATTCGAATCCCTTGAATCAAGTTCTTAGTGATGCCCATGAGGTTTCGCCAGGTGTGGATGCTCGAAAGGCGGGCCCTTACTGAGCCCGCCCTCCAGAGCTGCTTAGGATTAGTGGAGCAAATTGAGAACCTGCTGCTGCGCTGTGTTCGCTTGCGCCAAGGCCGAAATACCTGTTTGTTCCAGAATCGAGTATTTCGACAGGTTAGCGACCACGGCCGGTATGTCTGCGGCTGTGATCTGGTTCTGCGCGGACGTCAGGTTCTGCGCCTCGTTATTCATTACGTTGCTGGCCGCTTGGAGCCGGTTGATGCCCGCGCCAATCGTGCTTCGGTCAGCCGCGACCGTTGCGATGGCGGTGTTCACCAATTGCAACGTAGCTTCCGGATCAGTTGCGCCGCCATTTCCCGGGGTACCGGTCAGAGCAGTGCCGTTCAGACCGAGCGCGGTGGTCGAAAGTCCGCTGATGCTGACGCTGATCGTGGTCGTGCCCGAAGCCGACGAGTCGCTCAGGAAGATCGAACTCGTAGTGGTGGCTGTGGACGCGAAAATCGTCGCGCCGCTGAACGTGGTGTTGGTGCCGATGCTGTTTACTTCTCTTAGTATCTGCTGATACTCAGCATCCAGCGCCGTGCGCTGGCCGCTGGATACTGTGCCAGTGGAAGCTTCGGTGCCCAGCGTGATCGCACGGTTAAGAAGTGTGGTGACTTGGCTGAGCGCGCCGTCGGCCACTTGCAGAGCTCCTACACCGTTGTTCGCGTTCGCGACGGATTGCGTCAATGCAGTCACGTTGGCTTGCAACCCATTGGCGATGGCCAGTCCGGCTGCGTCATCGGCGCTGCTATTGATTCGCGATCCCGAGGAAAGCTGGGTGAGAGTGTTCTGCAGTCCTGCTTGAGTGATGTTCAGTTGGTTCTCGGCCACGAGTGCCGGGATGTTGTTAAGTACGCTTAATGCCACGGAAGTGGCTCCTGATGTTCTACTGAGGTTCCGTTCTCAGATCGGAGCGTTTCTCACCGGCTGGTCACTCCCCCGCGCCGAAGGCTTCTCGAACACTGAACGGCTTTTTTCTCTTCACTTGGCAAATCGGCCAGCGCTCAGAGCGCTTTAATGCTTAACGCGCTCGACGGCGTCATCAGATTACCCTTTCCGGAACCGCCGGATTGGAAGGCGTCGGAACTGTTTCAATCTTGGACAGCATGTTCAGCAGCGACTCAGAGTCCGGGAAAATCGCCACCCCACGCCGAATCAGTTCAGCTGCCTCGCTCCATTGCTCCATTTTTCCTCGCAGAGCGGCCGCACGCAGAAAAACCTCCGCGCGTGGCGTCACAGCAGCGAGCTTCCGCTCGGCGATTTCGGCCGCTTCCGGCAGGTGCTTTAGGAACGCTTCCGCCACCACCAGCCGGTCGTAAAGTTCCGCGTTGCCAGGTTCCTCATCCACCGCTTGACGCATCCGCCGCAACCCGGCCCGTTCGCGGCCTTCGCGAAATTCCGCCAGCCCGAGTTTGCTTTCGATAGACGCTTTCGCCGGCGCGCGCTTCAGACTCCGGCGATAGCACGCAACCGCAGCTTCAAAGTTCCCGAGATTGTACTGCGCGTCGCCCTCCATCTCCGAAAGCCACGGCGTGAAATGCCCGCAGCTTTCCGCGCGACGGAAACTGGCCAGCGCAGCTCGATGATTCTCCAGCCGAAATTGGCACACTCCGACGAAAAACCACGCCAGTCCGAATCGCGGATCCACTTCGCAAGCGCGCTCAAACGCCGCCAGCGCCTCGCGATTGTCGCCCAAATTCTCGAGCAGCGAGACTCCCACCTCGAAATGCGCCTGCCGGTTCTCGGGCATTTCGGCCGCTTTCTGTTTGCCCAGTTCCAGGTAAAACAGGATCTTCCGCGCGCGCTCCTCCGGATCGCCCAGCATCCCCATGTGATGAATCATCAGGTTTGCTGTGGCGATCTTGCGCTGCACCGAAAGAATGCTCCAACCCACCGTCTCGTGCACGCGCCCGCTGAACCGGATCGCCGGGTCGCGCCGGAACAAGCGCTCGTTCTCATGGTCCACGTACGCAGCCGCGTGCCTCGCTGGTGCGTACGCCGAGTCGTTTGCCACCGCCGAACGGTTCCACATCTTGTGCGCCAGCGTTGGAACGTAATTCCGAATCGTCACCTGATATCCATCCACGTCTTTTCGTGCCAGCAGCGCCGGTAACACCGCCGACGCGCCAGGATCGAGCCGCTCGTCTGCGTCGAGCGACAGCACCCAGTCCGCCGTGACCATCGCCAGCGGGGAATTGCGCGCCTTCGAGGAGTCGTTCTCCCACGGAAGGGAAACCACTCGGGCGCCCGTTTCGCGCGCAACGGTCACCGTCTCGTCTGTCGAGCCGGTATCCGCCACGATGATTTCGTTCACCACGCCACGCACGCTTGCCAGACACTCGGGCAGATCGCGCGCGGCATTCTTCACGATCATCGACAGCGCTAACGTGGGCATCGTCTAGTTCCCGAATTGATTTTCGGCAGCGTGGGTCGCTTTCTTGATCTGCAATTTCGACGGTCCAAATCCACGCCGCTCAGGGCAGCCGCTTTTTTCACATTTGTCCTTCAGGACACAACAGCACTTCGCCAGTGCGCCATTTCGGCACATTAGGCCTCATTCGCCGCGTTCTCCCGCCGATACACACTTCGACTGTGGTCGCGGGTTGGCACGTTCCTCGCAAGGCCCGTGCCAGAGGGTAGTGATGATTTATTTGACCCGGCTTGACAACCAGCAGTTGATCGTCAATGCGGACTTGTTCAAGTTCATCGAGAATGCGCCGGATACCGTCATTACTCTGCTGACTGGCGAGAAACTCGTCGTTCGAGAATCCGCTGCAGAAGTCCTTGAACGCATCGCCGAATTTCACTGCAAGTTCTACCGTCGCGCCGGCCCTGGAATCGTTTTCGATACGTCGTTGCCCGCAGGCGGCGCTATAAGTCCGGAGGAGTCGCAAGGTACCCCGGGAAAGGGCAGGTCTTAACGGGTGCTGCGGCGTGGATAAGGGAAGTTTTTTAGGAGTGGTCGTTGCCCTCGGCGGCATCTTGCTCGGCCTGACGCTTGAGGGCGGAAAAATCGGCCAGATTCTGCAACCCACGGCAGCGCTGATCGTTTTTGGCGGAACGCTTGGCGCCATCATGCTGCAGTTTCCGCTCGCCGTTGTTATCTCTGCTTCCGCCAGTCTCGCCGCTGTGTTTTTCGAGCCCGGCGACGACCCTCTGGAGGTTGTGAAAGTAATGGTTGGCTTCGCGCAGAAGGCCCGTAAAGAGGGAATCGTCTCGCTCGATCCGGAAATCGTGAAAATTCACGACTCGTTCCTGAAAAAATCGCTGATGTTGGCGGTGGACGGTACCGAATCCGCCGAGTTGCGAAAGATCATGGAATTCGAGTTGGATAATGAAGCCGAACGCAGCGAAAACATCCCCAAAGTGTTCGAATCTGCCGGTGGCTTCTCGCCGACCGTCGGCATCATTGGCGCCGTGCTTGGGCTGATCCAAGTCATGCAGCACTTGGACAACATCGGTGAAGTCGGACGCGGCATTGCGGTCGCTTTCGTGGCCACAATTTACGGTGTCGGAGCCGCGAATCTGTTTTTCCTCCTCGCCGCCGGAAAATTGAAAATCCGCAATCGCGCTGTCGACTTGCGCCACGAAATCGTTCTCGAAGGCGTAATTTCCATTCTCGAAGGCATGAATCCGCGCATGGTGGAAACGAAGCTCCTCAGTTTTCTTGACGAAAGCCAGCAAACCCGCAAATCGGCTGGTGCGAAATGAGCCGCAGACAAAAATCCCGCCGCATCCGAACCAGGAGCGCTGGCTCGTCTCTTACGCGGATTTCATTACCTTGCTGTTCGCGTTTTTCGTGGTTCTTTACTCATCCACTCAAGTTGACAAGCGCAAGGTCGGTCAACTCTCCATGGCCATCCAGGTGGCCTTTCAGAAAATGGGCGTCTTCGAGGCCTCCAATACGAAGCCTGCGATTCTCCAATCCGAGCCCATGCCGTTTTCCAAAGTGCAGATGATCGACAACGTCGTCCCGCGCGTTGAAAAGCTTGACCGGCTGGTCGATTCGCCGCACGGCCCGCTTACAACTCCGCAGCCGCCCATGAACGAAATTCAGAAACAGTTGCAAACCGCGCTGCACCCGGAGCTCAAAAATCACACCGTGTCGATCACGCCCACGAAAGAGGGTATTGTGGTCAGCCTGCGCGAAGCCGGATTCTTTGCCAGCCGCTCGGCGGGGTTGCGCCCCGGCGCCAGCGGGACGCTCGCTGATTTCGTCAAAGTGATTGCGCCTTATCACGTCCGCATCCGCATCGAAGGACACACGGACAATATTCCCATTCACAACTCCCGCTTTGACTCCAATTGGGATTTATCCACCGCGCGCGCCACCCAAATCGTCAAGGTTTTTATCTCGCAATACAACATCGCGCCCGATCGTCTATCGGCCGCCGGATATGGCGAATACTATCCCGTCGCTTCCAACGACACTCCCGAAGGCCGCGCCATGAACCGCCGCGTCGATCTCGTCATCCTCACTCCGAATTCCGACTCCGGGCCCGCACTGCCTTCCGGCCTCAACACCATGTCCGAACTCGGATCGAAGCTCTCGCAGCAGGCCTCCTCGGACGCGGGCGCCCCGCCGTCAAAATAGCGCCTATTCAAGCCACCGATTGTCTCGCCTGCTGCTAGTTGTGCGGATGGCACTGTGCGGTGATGTTTTAGCGGTAGGGGCCCATACCAACCGCGTTCCTCCCTGGCTCACGGCGCTATCATCGGTCCATCTGGCGCGCTTCATCCAGTCCCGCGTTGGAAAATTAGCGAGATTTCTAGTCGAAGATTTCTGATTAATGTAACGCGCAACCACTCAGTCACAAGACAGACTCGACGGTCAAGGAGACGCACGTGAGACATTGGCTTTCCAGTTCGTTAGCGCTCGCCCTGCTCGTTTTTGCTCTTAGCTATCCCGTGGCTGTGCCGGCAGCGCCGCGCACGCCCCAACCGAACGCTGCGGCCGCCGCCGCTCAGGTTCGCGGCCGTGCAGCGCATCCCGAAATTCGCGCCGCCTTGGCCAACCTTCGCGAAGCTCGCGAGCACTTGGCTCATGGCGCACACGACTTTGGTGGCCATCGCGTCGCGGCCCTCAAGGCCGTTGACGAAGCTATCCGTGAAGCTCAGATCTGCCTGAGATACGACAAACACTAATCTCAACGTCTCGGCCTAACTTGCGGCGTCCGACCTCGCAGCGGGCGCCACAGGTTGGGCGTGATTAGCGCTCCCGCCGTCCTCCGCGCCGCCCCACGCACCCATAAGCGTTCCTGTCATCCCGACAAGGGCCGCGCCTCACAGATATCTCGCTGTCATCCCCACAAAGGCCGCATTTTGGCCGACAAGGGATCTGCTGTGCCTGTGGTTTTCGGGGTGGTGATCGTGCGTGGAAACGCGGCTTATGCTAGTTGCGAATGGTCTCCGCGATCGGCTGGCCCTGCGCGGGAGCGGGCGCGATGGGAGTCTTCCCCGCGCGAATTTCGGCCACAATCTTCTGTGCGAGCGCCACGCTGGTTTGGCAGTCCGGATCGGTCAGGCGGCACTCGGCGATGGTCATGTTGCACCCGCAGGTGCAGTGCTGCGAATTCATCACCTTGAGCGCCAACTTCTTCTGCGCCGCAGTCAGTCCTTTAAAGCTCACGCCCGGAATCGACGTAGCCAGCGCAGCGTTCTTCAGGAAAATCTGCCCGGTGTCTTCGAACGTTTCGATCTTTGCCTGCACCGGTTCGCCGAGCAGCGCGCGAATTTCGTTATCGTACACTTCCTTCGGGTAGAGCCCCACGTGTTTCTGCACCACGCGGCCTTCCGGGTCCACCACAAACGATGTTGGCAGCGCCGGAATTCCGCCGTATTCATCCGATAGCTGGTCGCTGCCCATCATGATCGGATAATTCATCCCGATCTTGTCTGCGAACTGTTTCACCTGTTCCGCCGGGCCATCGTCCATCGACACGCCGATGATCTGCAGCTTGCCCTGGAATTCCTTCTGCAACTCCATCATTTCCGGGATTTCTTCCTGGCACGGAGGGCACCACGTAGCCCAGAAATTCACGATTACTACTTTGCCGCGCAGCGCCGCGCTGGAAACCGGGACGCCGTTCAAGTCATTCACCAGAAATGGAGGCATCGGCTGCGCGTTGCTTGCGAAGCGGATCACCTGTACGTCGCCGCCGTCTTGCGAATCTTTTCCCGCTTTCGCCGGCTGCGCGTTCGCAGCAACAAGCTGGGCGCTGCTGCCACGCTGTGCCGCAGCCACGCGAAGCTCGCGCGCTCCCTCAATCGCGATGGCCATAGCCGCCAGCGCGCAGGTCACGAGCAAAATGATCAGTGCCGATCTTTTCATGGATCCCTGCCAGTCCTATAGATTATGCGGCAGACGCGCACGCGACACAACCTGTCCGAAAAGCCGCGTTCTCGAAGGAGCCGCTCGCGTCTACGCTCGCCACGATAACCCTCCGTTCGTCGATGCCCCGCAGCGCCAATCTACCGCTTTGCGCGCGTATGCCAGCCCAAGACCAACCTTACATCGCGGAGGTTTCAATCCGGGACGTGCATTCCCAATTCGATTCGAACGCCACTCCCAATTATTCGAACCTCACCGCTAAGTCGCTGCAATTTCAGCGCCGCATTCACCGCGCGCTCTCAATTCGTTTGGGCATCAGACGTGCATCACCGGTTGCGTGGGTCGCGTTCCTAAACGATCCGCTTCGCTGGTGAATGGGGAGGAAGGGGCCCATTCATTGGTGGTTCGGGTCGTTCCCACCTGCCTCTGAGAGGGAAGCTAGGATGGATGACCCCATGGTTCAACTTCGCCTAGGTTGAACCAAATGGAACGCGGCCTTTGGAGGCTCCCGATCCCAAGCGGGAGCCTCCTCCTCCGTCTTCTCCGCCACATCGGGGCCGCAGAAATTCGCCTGCCCACGATATCCCGCGCCTCTCGCATTCCGCCTCGCCATGCGATAATTTCCTCATCGCATGCGCAATTTGAAACTCACCATCGCTTACGACGGCGCGGATTTTCACGGCTGGCAAATTCAGCCCGGCGTGCCTACCATTCAGGGCGCGCTGAATGATGTCGCTTCGCAAATCACGCAGGAAAAAATCTTCGTCCACGGCGCCAGCCGCACCGACGCTGGCGTTCACGCCCTTGGCCAAGTCGCGCATTTCAAAACCCGCTCCCTGATTCCTGCCGCCGAATTCCAGCGCGCCTTCAACGCGCTCTTGCCGCCCGCGATTCGCGTCATGGCGGCCGAGGAAGTTGGCCCCGATTTCCACTCGCGCTGGCAGTCGCAAGCGAAGACCTATAGCTATCGCATTTATCGCGGCGCCGTCCTGCCGCCATTTGAATATCGCCGCGTGCTGCACTATTCCGGGCCGCTCGACGAAGCCGCCATGTCCACCGCCGCGCGCGAATTTGAGGGCGAGCACGATTTCGAGACCTTCGCCGCTTCGTCCGGCTCGGAAGACGACGACCGCAACCGCACCAGTGTCCGCGTCATTTACTCCTCCCAAATTATTCGCGATCCCGGACGCGACGAAATCGCCTACGTCGTCCGCGGCCAATCCTTCCTGCGCTACATGGTCCGCAAAATCGTCGGCACGATACTCGAAGTCGGGAAGGGAAGGCTCCCGCCCGCGGACATCCCCGAACTCTTCGCCGCGCGCGACCGCTCCCGCTCCGGCCCCACCGTCCCGCCCGAAGGACTCTACCTCGTCTCGCTCGAATATCCCGATCCCACCGACTCGCTAGCCTCAACGGCCCGCCGCCGCTCCCAATCGTCCGCTTAGCTCGGCCGAAAAATCATCAGAAAATCAGTCTCGGGCGGGCCAAGGCCCGGACGGTCTTGCATCCAGGGTTATAATAAACGCATGCGACATCTGGTCGATATCGGCAGCCTTGCCGAGAAGGAGGTGATCCAGTGAGGTACGGTTTACGTTGACGCAGTAGAGGAGGCGCTTGTGAGTCTCCCGGGCGCCTCTCTCCTTTTTGTTCTTCCCGCCCGTCCGATTTTCCGCCGATTCGCGAATCAATTCGTGTTGCGTTCAAGCCTCGGCAATATCCCGCAATGGAGCGTCGTTGTGTGGAGTGCGGCGGCTTGCCGCCGCTGTCTCGCAGGGGAAGCTTCTCGCGCTCTCGGTGAAAAGTGTCCGCATTTCTTTCGATCGCGCGGTGGTAATCTATTAGCTTGCGAGCATATCGATGACCGACCAATTGCCAAGCGATCTGGCGGAGAAGGCCGCCATCATGCGCGAGTTCGGACGCCTGCGCGCCGCCGGGGCGGCCATACCTCCGGAGCTGCAAGCTAAGCACGTCAATGCCACCAACGACGGCTACGCCACCGGACCCGAGCCCGGCCAGCGCATCCCCGAATTCACGCTGCCCGATCAGGACGGAGCTTCCCGCTCGCTCGCGAATCTTGCCGGCCCGAACGGCCTGCTGCTCGTCTTCTATCGCAGCGCGGATTGGTGACGCTACTGCCGCTCCCAACTCGTCGAGTTGGAACAATCTCGCTCTGCAATCGAAAGGGAAGGCTTCCGCATCGCCGCAGTCAGCTACGATTCACAAAGGGTGCTCAAAGATTTCGCGCAGCAATACCAGATCGGTTTCCCGCTGCTCTCCGATCGCGATAGCGCCGTCATTCGCAGCTTCGGAATCTTGAATACCAATATTGATCCGAGTCTGCGCGCCCACGGCGTTCCCCATCCCGTGCAATATCTCGTCGCGCCGGACGGCGCCATCCTCCGCAAATATTTCGTCCCGAATTATCAGCACCGCGTGGCCGCCTCGGAGATCGCTCTACGCGAGTTTGGAATCGCGAGCGACGCTGCGCCATCTGTCACTCTGCAAAGCGGTGCGCTCACCGTAGAAGTCGGTCTCTCTGCGGATGAAGCCTTCGCCGGGCAGGAAATCGGCGTCTTCGCGAAATTCGCGCTCGATCCGGGCTGGCACGTCTACGGGTCGCCGCTGCCGGACAATTTCACGGCGACATCGATCGAATTCGACGATCCGAAAATCGCCCGCCAATCGTTCGACCTGCCGCACGCCACGCCGCTTCGCTTCGCCGATCTAGGAGAAACGCTGCCCGTCCACAGCGGCACATTTCGGATAATCGGCTCTCTGCTGCTCAAATATCCGCTCGACGATGGCTCGACCACGCTGCGCGGCCGCCTTCGCTTCCAACAGTGCAGCGATACCGTCTGCGAGCCACCAGAAACGCTAGCCTTTGAGATCCCGCTAACGCTGCAGCCTTTTATGGTCGCCCCGCCCCGCAAGTAGCCAGTTGCGGATTGCTGAGGATCAGAGCGGGCGCTCGCCGATTACCGTGGTCCGCACCAGGTGGCGGCGCTCGTTTTCGTAATCGTGGATGCCGCAGTGCTGCAGGAAGCGGTTGTCCCAGACGATCACGGTGTTGGGCTTCCAGCGAATGCGGCACTGATATTGCAGCTTGTGCGGCATGTGCGCGAAATATTCCAGCAGCGGACGGCTGTCTTCCGCGCTCCAGCCCTCGAAATGCCGGAAATATGCCGGCGTGACGAACAGCGCCTTCCGGCCCGTTCGCGGATGCTTGCGCACCGCCGGATGCGCGTTTTCCAGCTGCTCTTCCTTGAAATCGTGCGACTCGCGCAGACGAAGTTGCTTATCCTTGTCGAGCTTGGCGTTCTTCGACCAAATGTCTTTGCCCGAATAGACGACGCGCAGCCCATCCAGCACTTTCTTCATGCCGTCCGATAGCTCTTCGTACGCCAGATACATATTGGCGAATGCCGTGTCGCCGCCATACCGAGGCGCGTCGATCGCGCGCATCACCATGCACTTCGGCGGCCGCGCCAGAAATGGGCTATCGGTGTGGAATTTCGTGAACGGCACCACGCTGACCGGATCGTGTACTTCCCGGCGCACTTCCTGCATCTCGCGGTCGCCCGCGTAGAGCGGCGCCTGCGGTAATTCCATCAGTTCGCCAAAATAATGCGAGAACGCCTTGTGCTGCTCGATGCTCAAATCCTGATCGCGCAGCATAATCACCAGAAAGTGCTCGAACGCGGCCATCACCTCGGCCAGCACTTCGTCCGGCAGCGGCTTGCGCAAATCCACGCCGGTAATCTCGCATCCGCACGCGCCGGTCAGTGGCTCCACGCCAATGTGACGAAACTCCGGCATGGGCCGCCCAGCCACCACCACATGTTCGTTTTCAGTCTGTAACGCCTTCGCCTCAACGCTCATGGAAGATCTCCCTTGGCTCGCGAAAGGGAACTGCTCCACCCGTT
>Ga0307374_10002238_pt1 | contig 34693 bp, 27 predicted proteins | sample OX3MG_FD_202532 | JGI IMG/M metagenome (GOLD analysis project Ga0307374, IMG submission 202532) | Soil microbial communities from Risofladan, Vaasa, Finland - OX-3 | ecosystem: Environmental > Terrestrial > Soil > Coastal area > Acid sulfate soil | place: Finland: Risofladan, Vaasa | collected... | reverse complement strand
TTAACTTAGTACTGTACACTTTCAGCCATGGATGTCTCCGTTACCGAATTGCGAGCCCACCTGAGCGATTGGCTCAACCGGGCGAAAGCAGGCCACGAGGTGACCGTGACTGATCACGGCGTTCCCGTGGCGCGGCTACTCGGAACAGGCACAACTGCCACACTCGAACGCCTAACGGCAGAAGGGGTCATCTCCAGACCTGGGCGATCGCCGCGCCCGACGGCATCGAAAGAGTCAAGGCCGCGACCCCGGCACCCAGTGGCGGACATAGTCAGCAAGCAGCGGCGCTGAGCCGTGCCGCTCGTCTATTTCGATGCCAGCGCCTTCGTCAAACTTGTAGTCGAAGAGTCTGGTACCGAACTCGCAGTCGATTTGTGGGATGGCTGTGACGCAGCATTTTCGAGCCGGATCGCGTACCCGGAAGTTCGAGCCGCTCTCGCGGCTGCCGCTCGGAATCACGACCTCGACGACCACGACTTGGCCGTGGCGGAACAGACTTGGGAGCAGTTCTGGGCGGCCATCCGACCGGTCGAACTCACCTCGGCGGTAGAGCGGGAGGCAGGCCGATTGGCAAGTCTTCATGCCCTCCGGGGCGCAGACGCCATTCACCTGGCCAGCGCCTTGGCCATCGAAGATGCCGATCTGGTGATCGCGGTGTGGGATCGAAGGCTTCATTCCGGTGCGATGGCTATGCATTTCCGTGTCGCACCAAGCCAGCCTGGGCGATAACGCTGCCGGCGTTGCGGCTCGATCGACTCCTCAATCGAGGAAGGTGAAGAGGGAGACCTGGGTGGCATAGGCAACCAGACGAGGCTCATCCGCCATGTCGGCCCCGAAGTCCCACAGCGCCATGTCGGCCGAGGCGTACCCGTCGCTGGCATGTCGGGCCCGGTTGTGGGCCAGCACCCACGGCGAGCGGCAGTCATCGAGGAGGTGAACCGTCAGGTCGACGCTCGGGGCGAACCAGGGACGGTCTTGCCGGCCGATCTTCTCGCCGATGGCTCCCGGCATCGTGTCGATCAGTACCACCAGAGACAGCGGATCGATCGTCCCGTCCGGAAGGAACGGCGGGTCGTCGAACCGGTACCAGGTGGCCGTCTCCGCCCGGTCGGGCACCCAGTCCTCATCCCATCGATGGCCCAGCGCCCGCCTCCCCTCGACCCGTTTCTCCCAGAAGGGCATCGGTTCGAAATCGACTTCGGCCGGTACCGGGTCGCGGTATGACACGCAGTTCTCCGGGGGCGGGATGTTCTCCGGCGGTGCGAGATCGGTGAAGGAGAAGCCCTCCCGGGTCGACCCGAACACTCCGGTGGTGAGGTGGCCACGCTTGGCACCGACGTTGGCGACCTCGGCCCGCAGGTGGGACATGGTCCGGCCCCGCCGCAGGAGATCGACCTGGACGGTGACCTCCCCCGCCGCGACCTGGGCGATGAAGGCGGTGTGCAACGTCCGCAGCCGTTGGGTCGGGTCATCGAGGGCTTCACTCATCGCCCGTAGCGCGAGGGCGGTGACGATGCCGCCCTGGGGGAGCGGTCGCAGGTTCCACGACTCGTCGATGGTCCCCTCGTAGCTGCCCTCCGAGGCGGCTGGGCGGACCGACGTCGTCTCGAAGAAAGGGATCCCCACCGGGGGCATGCTCGCAGATCCTGCAGCGTCGGACAAACACGTTGTGGGGCGGTGAAGCGTGGTACAAACGAAGACCATCAGACCGATTGCCGTCCGCGCCGGCCTTCGCGAGGATCGCCCGCCACTCCCTCCACTGATCGTCGGCATCTACGTCATCACGTGAATCTGCGGGATGCTCGATGCCGTGTGCTACCTCGGGCTGGGTCAGGTCTTCGCCGAGATCATGACCGGCAACCTGGTGCACCTGGTGTTCTCGATCGGGACCCTCGGAACCCATACCAACAACCCGGTGGTTCCTTACGTGATTGCGCTCGGTTGCTTTGCGGTGGGGGTGCTCCTCGGCGGCCGGTTGGTCAGGCTGCCCGGTCCCTGGAGCGAACGCCGGATCGGGTTCGCGGTGGAATGGGTGGCTCTGCTGGCCGTGACACAGATCGCGCCCACCGGAGCCCGCAAAGCACGATGGCGGGCCCTTCCGGGCCCGCCATCGTCACAACAAGGTCTGAACGGCTACTCCTGGATGGAGAATCCGGGATAGACGTCGGTCATCAGGTTGTAATAGGCGTTGGCCCGGTAACCCAGACGCATCACCCGAATCAGGTAGCTCTTCCAACTCTCTGGATATTTCCCGGTGATGAGCACCGTGAAGAATGCAACGATCAGCGCGATCAGCGCGCCGATGCCGTAGACGAACAGGACGATGAACACGGGGATGACCAGAAGCCACTTGATGAAGATGAGCCCTCGGCTGAGCTTCTCCGGGTAGGTGATGGAGAACGTGGCCTGGTCGTCGCCCGGGTCGGCTGTCGTGCTCACCACCGAGAACGTCGGGTATGGCTCCCGCATGAAGAGGTAGAAGGTGCTGACTCTCCACTGGTACCTCATCACCCCGGCGCAGAAGTCGAACATCGACTCCGGGAACTTGCCGGTGAACAGAATCGCAAACCAGGCGATGAAGGTGACGATCCCGAATGCGATCTGGAGGAGGTACAGCCAGATGAAGAGGGGAATGGCCATGATCGGGTTGCCGATCACCCGCCAGCGGGCCACCTCCAGAGGTGAATCGAGGTTCAGCTGGACGGGCGAGGGTCCCGGTTGGCCCGAGTAGGAGCCTCCAGGGGGCGCTGGTGGTGGGGGCGGTGGCGCAACGTCTGACATGTGGTCCCTCCCAAGGGTTTCGGATTGCTATGGATAGTCGCTGGTACTGCCCAAGAAGCCGCCGATCCGGTTCCTGCAGCAAGAGTGTCGCAGGTTCTGGTTTCGGGTGCCGGGATGGTCCAATTGCCCGATGAGGTGGGCGTCTTTGGTGGGCAACAGTCTTCATCGCCTGCATCGTGGCGGGTTGATTCGCTGACCCTGTTTGGAACCGGACGGCTGCAGGCCGGACACGTGGTATCAGATTGGGATACGGATTGATACCATCTTGGCATGAGTAGGCAAATCGGGGTCAGGTTGCCCGAGGACTTGGTGGCGTTCGTCGATCAGGAGGTGGACGAGGGACGGGCGGCCAGCCGAGCCTCTGTCGTCATCCGGGCCTTGGAGCGCGAACAACGCCGCCTGATCGCGGCACGGGATGTACAGATTCTGACCACCGTCGGTGATGATCCCGACATGGACAGCCTGGCCGAGCACGTCGTGTCCATGCCACTCGCCGTCGACTAGTGCGCCCGATCCACACCGCCCGGTTCGACAAGGTGCGGCCCGTCCTTGTGCTGACCCGGGACCTGGTTCGCCCCTACATGTCGCGAGTGACGGTGGCTCCGATCACCACGACCATCCGCGATCTGTCCACCGAGGTGCCCGTCGGGCCAACCAATGGGCTGGACGCTGACTCTGTCGTCAGCTGCGACAACATCGTGACCATCCCAAGAGACCTCCTTGGTGACCGAATCGGATCCTTGCTCCCCGATCAGGAGGTGATATTGACCACCGCCATCCATGCCGCCTTTGATCTCGACCGATCTTGATAGCGGATCTTGAGCGATACTTCCGAGATGGAAGATCGGAACGTCTTGGGTGGCGAGTTGGAGCCCTGCGGCAATGACCCGGTGACCGGATTCTTCCGGGACGGCTGCTGCCACACCGGTCCCGAGGACCTGGGCAGCCACACCATCTGTGCGGTGGTGACCCCCGAGTTCCTCGAGCACCAGAAGCGGATCGGCAATGACCTGAGCACCCCGATGCCCCGGTACGGGTTCCCCGGCCTGGTGCCCGGGGACCGCTGGTGTGTGACCGCGGCCAACTGGCTGCGGGCCCATCGTGACGGGGCGGCCGCCTACGTGGTACTGGCGTCGACCCACCAGCGGGCCCTGGAGATCGTGCCGTTGGCCGCGCTGCAGGAGCACGCGGTCGACGTCCCGGCCAGCACCGACGGCCTCGACGCCTGAGCTTCGCCGCGGGGGCGTGAATCGAAGAGCGCCGCCGGCTCTCAGTACGGAAGGTCTTCGGCCCGGCAGTTGCGGTAGTCCGGCTCCGGATCGGTCTCGAACCGGGCGGCGTCGATCGTCGCCCGCCCGTCCAGGAGGGCCCTGGCGATCCGGTGCATGCCGTCCATCACCCGGCCGTCCGACCCGAGAATGATCGGGTACGACGTGTCGGCGTCCCCGATGAGCCGGGCGTGCTCCACGATCCGGCGGACGGTGGGGGCCAGCTCGTCGTTGAACCAGTAGACCGAATCGACCTCACCGATCGAGTCCAGGGCGACCTCGATCACCGGGAAGCCGGCACTCAGCCGGACCAGCCGATCGACGTCCCAGGCATCGAGTCCCTGGTCACCGCGCCAGAAGTGGTACTGCTTGCGCACGGCCCCAGTCTGGCCTCGGGAACCGCCACCGGCGGTCTACGGGTGCGGTCGCTCCAGATAGGAAGGGTTGGCCACCCGCAACTGGTCCCGGGCCGAGGTCATCAGTACCGCGCCGGCCCGTTGCCAGTCGTCGTCGAACCGGCCGGCCCGGATGGCCACCACCAGCTCGCCATCGCTAGCCGCGCCCAGATCCGCGAGCCGCCGGGCATGGTCCTGGGCGATTGTCGGGCCCATCCGCATCTCCCGTTCGGCGATCTGGAGGGCATTGCGGGCGACCCGGGCTTCGAAAGCAGCTCTTCCCGTGCTCTTCTCCATCACATTGGACTCGAGGTACTCGGTCACCGCTTCGACCAGCTCCGCCGCGGTGGGTCGACCGAAGGGTTGGGTGATACCTCGACCTCGATCCGGATCCGGATCCGGGCCCGGCTCCACGGCCACCGGTTCGTCCGGCTCGATACCCATCAAGGCCAGCAGGTCCCACTCGCTTTCGCAGATGCGCCGTCCGATGGCGGCCAGCTCCACCGAGCGGGTCCTCCCGCTCAGATGGGCGGAGGCCTGCAGCCCGCACACCACCGCCCACTTCATGGTGCCGTAGGCCTCCCACCACACCACCTCGGCCGGATCGACGGCCCTGCCCCCCGCCGTCTCGTACGCCTCGAGCAGGACATCCAGATCGCCGAACCCCCCGACCCTGCCTGCACCTCCGAATCTCCAGGCCGGGGCGCAGAGCCACCCGATGTCCTCCACCGGATCGCCCCGGTGGGCCAGCTCCCAGTCGAGGACCGCCCGCAGACCGTCGGGGCCGACCATCAGGTTGCCCAGTCGGAAATCCCCGTGCACGGTCCGTATCGGCCCTTGTGCCGGCCGGTGGGCATCGAGCCAGCGGGCTCCGAGCTCGAGGGCAGGACGGACCTCACCCAGGGCATCCAGCAACGGCCTCGGGTCGGCCAACGGGTCGGTGGCGCTGAGGCCGGGGACCGAGTCCGGCTCGATGGCGTGGATGGCAGCCAGGGCCTGGCCGCACTGGGCGGTCAGCAGCCGGCGGGCCTCCTCCCACTCCGGGTCCCGGAGGATCTTGCGGGGAATGGTCTCCCCCTCCACCCGGGTGACCACCAACCACCGCGGGCCGAGCCCGTCTCCTTTTCCGGACGCCACCACCTCGGGCACCGGCACCCTGCCCCGGCGGGCGGCCTCCAACAGCTCGGCCTCGGCCGTCGCCGAGCCGTTCTGAGTGGCGCCGTCGCCCCGGTCCTGCTGGACGACCAGCGACCGGCGGGAACCGTCCGAGTCGATGAGGTCGAAGGACGAGGTGACCCGTGATGCTCCTCCCGGGAGGCGGCGCAGGTTCTCGACCTGGCCACCCAACACGGTCGCCAGTGCGTCGGCGACGTCGTCGGTTCCGGCGCTCACCGTTCAGTCGACGGAGACGACGGGTTTGCCACGGTCGTCCAGCTGATGCAGGTACTCGCAGATTCCGTAGCCGGTGCGGTCCTCATAGGTCCAGCGGGCCAGCCCCTCGTTGACCACCGTGCCCCGGCCCTGACCGATGTCGGCCACCCGCATCACGTCACCGCGCAGGTCGTAGGTGCGGTCCGACTTGTCGAGCACCTGGAGATGGACCACCCGGTGGGTGTACCCGTCGTCCTCCAACTCGGTCCGCAGCCGCCACTCGGCGATGCTGGTGGCCCGATCGCCGTTCCATACCCATCCCCGGTGGAGATCCCCCGCCTCGGTGCCGAGCCGGATCCCGCCGAAGTGCATGTCCTCACCCACGTTGATGCTGAACCAGCGCCACATCTTGGGCCCACCCCAGCGCCGGGGCCCCCACGACCGGTCCCGGTTGCCGTGGGCTTCCTTCCACTCCGAACGCACCCCGTCTACCTCCAGCCAGCCGGTCCACCGGCCGGCCTGCTCGAGGTGGCCCTTGCCCACCGTGCCGGCCGCCGCGGCCGCCTCCTTCGAGCGGGTGCCCCGGGGCTGCCCGTCGGTGCCGATGGCCGGGGTCACCGCGTCGAAGCGGACGTCGAGGGCCATGTGGGCGGTGCGGGTGGACTCCGCCCCCGGGGTGCAGGCCCGCGCCGGGATGTCGGTGTCGGCGGTCAGGCGCCAGGACTGGAGCGGCTCGAGCATCTCGTAGCGCACCGCACCCACCTCGAGCACGCTGTCGACCATCTCGCGTTGCTCTTTCACCCCCCGGTGCTCAGCCAGTCCGCCGCCGGGAAGCCACACCGACAGCCCGACGTCCATGGTCCCCTCGTTGGGCCGGATCCCGATCCGGGTGAAGAAGCCGGAGTCGGTGCCGGGATCGAAGGCGTTGAAGTAGTACGACTCGCTCCAGGCGATGTCGCCTTCCACCGGGTGGGCCAGATCATGACGGGCTTCGAGAATGGGCACGACTACACCATGGTCTGTCCAGCGCTGACATTCAACGCCTCCCCGGTGACCCCCCGGGCGTCGTCGGACAGCAACCAGCAGATGGCGGCGGCGATCTCCTCGGCGCTCTGCAACCGGCCCAAGGGGATCTCCCGGGCGATGTAGGCGGCCAACCCCTCAGGTCCACCCATCAATTGCTCGAACATGGCGTCCTTGTTGATCAGATCGGTGTCGACGGTGCCGGGGCACACCGCGTTGACCGAGATACCCGAGGGCCCGAGTTCGGCGGCCATGGTCTGGGTCAGCAGGATGATGCCCGCCTTGGCCGCGCAGTAGGGGCCCAGGAACGGAAACCCCCGCTTCCCGGCCTGACTGGAGACGTTGCAGATCCTGCCCCTCTGGTTCTCGGCGATCATCCGGGTGGCGCAGGCCTTGGACACCAGCCAGGTGCCGATGACGTTCACATCGAGCACCCGCCGGAACTCCTCGACCGGAACATTGAGCAGCGGCCCGAGTCCGAACCCGGGTCCACTGCCCCCGGCCACATTGGCCACCAGGGTGACGGTTCCCAACTCCTCGCTGACCTTGGCCACCGCGTTCTCAACCTCTTCCTCCACCGATACGTCGGCCACCGCGGTGGCCACCTTCGCGCCGAGGGCCCGGAGCTCGTCGGCCAGCTCATCGAGGTCGCCGGGGCTGGCGGTGCCGTGGGCGGGGGCGTCCGTGTAGGGCCGGGCGATGTCCAGACAGGCGATGTCGGCTCCGGATCGGGCCAGCTGGACGGCGGTGGCCCGTCCGATCCCTCGGGGGCGGGCGGCGCCGGTGACCAGGGCCGCCTGACCGGCCAACGGTTGGGGAGGCTGTGCCAGACTCATCGAATAAACGTAGCGACGATCGAGCCGGGGGGTCGATCCGATCAGGGGGAGGACCATGGGCGCGGTCGGTCAGTCGCGATTGGTAGAGCTGGTGGAGTTGCCCACCCAACCCGCCGGGGTGCCGTGGCCGACCACCGAGTGGCCGACGGGCTCGGTCCCCTCCGGAGTCGACCTCGACGGGCTGATGGATCGGATGTTCGACGACACCGGGCCGTTGGGGTTGACCTTCGCGGTGCTGGTGATCCATGGCGGCCGGTTGGTGTTCGAGCGCTATGCCGGCGAACTGGCCCACTTCGACCGGCCATCCGACCCGGTCGGCGCCGAGTCCCGGCTGATCAGCTGGTCGATGGCCAAGTCGATGCTCCACGCGGTGGTGGGAATGCTGGTGGCCGAGGGCCGCCTGAACCTCGACGTCCCCGTCAACGTGCCCGAGTGGTCGCCACCGGGAGACCCTCGGGGTGCGATCACCCTGCGCCAGATGTTGGCCATGCGCGACGGTCTGGCCTGGGCCGAGGTCTACGAGGATGCCAGTGGCTCGGATGTGATCGAGATGCTGTTCGGGTCCGGCCAGTCCGACATCGCCCACTTCGCCGCCGATCGGCCGCTGGCCGTCCCGCCGGGGACGAGGTTCAACTACTCCTCGGGGACGTCCAACATCATCTCCCGGGTGGTGGCGCAGGTGGTGGGCACCGGGGAGGCGTACCGTGCGTTCCTGTCCGAGCGACTGTTCGGACCGATCGGGATGACCAGTGCCGAGCCGGAGTTCGACCCGACCGGGATCTGGATCGCGTCGTCGAACGTCATGGCCACCGCCCGGGATTTCGCCCGGTTCGGCCTGCTCTACCTGCGCGGCGGGGTGTGGGACGGCACCCGCCTGCTACCGGAGGGTTGGGTCGACTACGCCCGCACCATGGTGTCCGACGATCCGGACGACGGTCCCTACGGTGCCCACTGGTGGGGGTTGGCCGGCGACCAGCTGGGCACGTTCCGGGCCTCGGGGTACGAGGGCCAGTCGATCCTGATCTCTCCGTGCCACGACGTGGTGATGGTGCGGCTGGGCAAGACGCCGGAGTCCGACGAAGGCAAGGCGGCCCTCGACCGGTGGCGGAGGGACTTTCTCGAGGCGTTCGCCCCGGCCTGAGGACCGGGTCGGGTCAGTCTCCGACCATGCGCCACGATGTCGGGCACACCCGGCGTCATCGCATCGTTCACCTCCGGGCCGGTGGCCGAACGGGTTGACGCGCTCCCGTAAGCGTTCCTGAGTCCCTCCGGGTCGAATGTACGCGCCTGGCCACACGGCCCGACATCGAGGAGTGGCTGAAGCGCACCCGACGGCGCTCCTCCAAAACGGGAGAGGTTGAAGTCATTGCTGCACTCGACGAACCGCGTGGCTCGTGGCCCGGAGGGCTGGCGCCGGAGAAATAGGTCTTACGGGATCAACGAGGTGGAGAACCACCGCCCACCGACGGCAGGCTGGTTGTGGAAGGTGATCCGGTCCTGGTTCGGTCGGCGGCGCTGCCCATGACCGACACCATCAGGGCGGCGGTGTCGTCGATGAGCTCGTCCAGGGTGCCTTCGAGCTTGTTGTCGAGCCAGGCGATGACCAGCTCGCTGAGCCCGCCCATGAACAGATGGGCGGCGACCATGGTTGTCCGGTCGGGCTCCGCCGGTCCGCCCCACTGACGACGGGTGTAGCCGTCGATGACCTGGGCGGTGGCGTGCAGGGTGTCGAGCCGGTGTCGTCCCATCCGCTCCTCGCCGAGTGCCTCGACGAACAGGATCCGGGCCCGCCGGGGGTCGTCGGTGACGAACCGGATCAGCGAGCTGACGATGGCCTTGGCCTGGGCCCGCGGAGTCCCGTCGGCCACGGCCAGGGTGGCGGTGGTCAGCGCGGTGACCTCCCCCATCAGCTCGTCGAACACCGCCAGCAAGAGGGACTCGAGCCCGTCGAAGCTCTCGTAGAAGTAGCGCGGGTTGAGCCGGCTGGCTTCGCACACCCGGCGCACGGTGGTCCCCCGCCACCCGTCGGTGCCCAGCAGTTCGAAGGCGGTGGCCAGCAGGATCGAGCGGCGTTCGGCCCGGCGGTCGTCAGGGGCCACGCCCCGCCATGGGCGCTGGACCGGTTCGGTCTCAGCAGGAGTCGCCGAAGTGGCGGCGGGGGCGGATGGGGTCATGCAGATCCTCATGTGGCAACGGGCGTTGACATACTCTACAGTTGGCAACGCCCGTTATCAACAAGAGTGGATCGGAGCCGCGGGTGGCAGATTCGGCGGTCGAAGACGCAGGTCACCGAGCTGGAGCCGGTGCCCCTGCTGGCGTCGCTGGCGACGTGGTGGTGATCGGGGGGAGCGTGGCCGGGATGGCCACCGCCCTGGCCCTGGGCCGGACCGGGCACCGGGTGGCACTCATCGAGCGAGATCCGCTGCCCCTCGTCGCCGACCCCGAGGCGGCCTTCGCCACCGAGCGCCGGGGGACACCCCAGTCCCATCAGACCCACGGCTTCCTGGCCCGGATGACCAAGGTGCTGCGCGAGCGGTTCCCCGACGTGTACGAGGGCCTGCTGGCGTCGGGCGTCGAGACCATCTCCCCGTTCGACTCGTGGGAGGACCCGGATCCGGGCGATGACGAGCTCACCATCATGATCGTGCGCCGCACCACCTTCGAGTTGGCTCTCCGCCGGGCGGTCCTGGCCGAGCCCGGGGTCACCCTCCGTTCGGGGGTCGGGGTGGAAGGACTGCTGTCGGCCGACGGAGCCGGCGGCCGTACCGAAGTGGTGGGGGTGACCCTCGACGACGGCTCGGTGGTCCCCGGCTCGGTGGTCGCCTGTACCGGCCGGCGCGGAGACGTCCCCAAGTGGTTGGCGCCGTTGGGGGTCGAGGTGCCCGAACAGGTCGCCGACACCGAGCTGATCTACCTCACCCGCTGGTACCGCCGACAGGTGACCGACACCCAGCTCAACCCGCGGCTGGGCGGGGATCTCGGGTTCGTCAAATATCTGGCCATCCCCGCCGACGGGGACACCCTGTCGCTGACCCTGGCCATCGGGGCCAAGGATCCCGAGCTGCGCCGGGCGCTGCTGCAACCCGGCCAGTTCGACCGGGCCTGCCGGCTGCTGCCGGGACCCCGTGACTTCTTCGCACCCGAGGGCACCCTGGCCGGGCTGGGCGAGGTGCGGCCGATGGGCGGGTTCGTCAACCGGCTCCGCCGTTTCACCACCTCCGACGGGAAGCCCACCGTCCTCGGCTTCCACGCGGTGGGGGACGCCCATACCTGCACCAACCCGTTCTACGGGCGGGGCTGCTCGCTGGCCCTGGTCCAGGCCGCGCTGCTGGCCGACGCCTTCGCCGCCCACCCGACCGACGCCATCGCCCGGGCCACCGACTATGAGGCGGGGTCGGCCCGGGAGGTCGAGCCCTGGTACAACGCCTCGGTGTTCTCCGATGCCCAGCGCATGAACCCCGACCCGGCCTCGGACGCCGATCAGTTCAACCGGCGGCTCGGGTCCCTGGTCCTCGAGGTGATGTTCGGGGCGGTCCCCGACCCGGTGGTGGCCCGGGGGCTGATGCGGCTGATCAACATGTTGGTCCTGCCCGACCAGCTGTTCGCCGACACCGACTTCATCGGCCGGGCGTTCGCGCTGCTCAACGACCCGGACGGTTTCGCACCACCCACGCCTCCCCCCGGGGTGAAGCGGGACACCCTGCTGAGCGCGCTGGCCGCCTGAGCCGGTCCGGAACACAAGTCAGAACGAAGTCAGAACAGAAGTCAGAACAAAGAACAAAGGAGCCCTCATGCACGATCTGGTCATCCGGGGAGGCACCGTCGCCGATGGCACCGGCGCCCCCACCTTCACCGGCGACGTCGCCATCGACGGCAACCGGGTGGTGGCGGTGGGCACCGTCGAGGAGAAGGGCCGGCGCGAGATCGACGCCGACGGCCTGCTGGTCACCCCGGGGTGGGTGGACATCCACACCCACTACGACGGCCAGGTGACCTGGGACCCCGAGGTGTCACCCTCCGGATGGCACGGGGTCACCACCGTGGTCACCGGCAACTGCGGGGTGGGCTTCGCCCCGGCCCGGGCCGCCGACCGCGACTGGCTGATCCAGTTGATGGAAGGGGTGGAGGACATCCCGGGGAGCGCGTTGGCCGAGGGGATGAGCTGGAACTGGGAGTCGTTCCCCGAGTACCTCGACGAGGTGGAGCGCACCGACCGGGTCCTCGACGTGGCCGCCATGGTCCCGCACGGGGCCCTGCGGGCCTTCGTCCTCGGGGAGGGACGGGGCAACGACGAGGCCACCGCCGAGGAGATCGCCGAGATGGCCGCGCTGGTCAAAGAGGCGGTTGGTGCCGGGGCCATCGGCGCCTCCACCACCCGGACCATCCTGCACCGGGCCAAGGACGGGGAGCTGGCCGCCGGCACCTACGCCCCGGCCGACGAGCTGATCGCCATCGGCGAAGCGCTGGGCAAGGCCGGGCACCGGGTGTTCTCCCTGGCCAGCGACATGATGGACTTGGACGGCGAGTTCGCCTGGATGTCGGAGATCTCGCGGCGGGCCGGGGTGCCGGTCACCTACCAGGTGCTCCAGCCCGACTTCGCCCCCGACCTCTGGCGCGAGTGGGTGGACCGGGGGGTGGCCGCCAACCGGCAGGGCGCCTGGCTGGTCCCCCAGGTGGCGGGCAAGCCCACCTCGCTGATGGTCGGGTTCGAGTCGAAGACCCACCCGTTCTCCCACCACCGCGCCTATGCCGAGATCGGCTCGCTGCCGCTGGCCGAGCGGGTGGCCAGGTTGCGGACCCCGGAGGTGCGGGCGGCCATCCTGGCCGAGGACCCGACCCCGGGCGGGTTCGTGGCCCTGTTGCTGGCCAGCCTGCACAAACTGTTCCCGCTGGGCGACCCGCCCGACTACGAGCCGGCCCCCGAGTCGGCGGTGGCCGCGGTGGCAGCCCGGGAGGGCCGGCCGCCGATGGAGGTGCTCTACGACCTGATGCTGGGCCGGGACGGTCACGAGCTCCTCTACCTGCCCATCCTCGACTACGCCGCCGGCAACCTCGACGCGGTCCGGGAGATGCTCATCCACCCGGCCACCGTGCTCGGGTTGGGAGATGGCGGGGCCCACTGCGGGGTGCTGTGCGACGCCGGCCTGCCCACCTTCATGCTCTCCCACTGGACCCGGGACCGCCATCGGGGCCCGAAGCTCCCGATCGAACAGGTGGTCCACCTCCAGACCCGCCGGACCGCCCAGCTCTACGGGTTCGGTGACCGGGGAGTGCTGGCCCCGGGCTATGTGGCCGACGTCAACGTGATCGACCACCAGGGCCTGGCCCTCGAGGCTCCCGAACTGGTCTACGACCTCCCTGCCGCCGGCCAGCGCATGATCCAGCGGGCCCGTGGGTATATCGCCACGGTGAAGTCAGGGGTGGTGGTCCGGGACCACGATGTCGCCACCGGGGCCCTTCCCGGGCGCCTGCTGCGGGGTCCGCAGCCGGCCCCGAACCGGGCGTCGGGAGACCAGTAGAACCGGTTCTACGCCAGAGCAAATACAGGCTATTTCGAAAGTTACCGCCAGGTACGGCGTTCTCCCCCTAGCTACAGTGAGGGGAAGCCGTTGTCAGGGGGAAGGGGAAGAGTCTCGGTGATGCGTTCATCGCGCCTCGGAGGGTCGCAGCTCGGGGGGGGACCACGGAGATCGGGGCTCCGGAATTACCTGCGCACCGCCGTCGCCCTGGTGCTGTTCGCCGCCACCACCCTGACCCTGATCGCCACCTCGCCCGGCGGTGCCTCCGCCGACACCGGCACCTTCTACAACGGCACCTCCACCGCCACCGCCTCCGCCCTGGCCCTGGTGCCCTCCACCGGTGGCCTGGGCTACACCATCACCCTGTCCACCTCCAACGCCGAGTATGAGCAGGCGCTGGCCAAGGCCACTTCCCAGACCCTCAACCTCGGGGTGATCGGGACCGTCCTCACCACCTCCAGCTGCAACAAACCCCCGGCGGTCGCCGCTTCCCAACTCCCCCAGCCGGTCGCCCTGGAGAACAACGCCGCGCCCCCCGACCGGACCATGACGGTGGCCGGCACTTTCAACGGGTCCGGAGCCGGGGCGGGGGTCGAACACGCATCAGTGACCCCGACACCTTCGGCCAGCGCCAACACCGAGGGCGGTGCCTTCGGCGCGGCCGGAGCCCTGGAGATATCCGGTCTGGACACCTCGGCGGTGGCCCAGGTGGTTTCCGGCAATACCCGCGACGTGACCTCCTCCGCCGACGTCGGCCAGATCTCCCTACTGGGCGGCATGGTCGTCCTCAAGGGCCTCCACTGGGATGCCACCGAGGAGTCGGGGGCGGTATCGTCCTCGACGGCCAATTTCTCCCTCGGATCGATGGTCCTGGCCGGGGTGACGCTGCCCACCCCCAACCCGACTCAGCTGGCCAGCGCCATCGGCATCGTCAACACCGCCCTGTCCCCGACCGGCTTCCACATCACCCTGCCGGTGGTCACCCAGACCACCGACTCCCATGACGGCAACGGGGCCACCACCAAGATCAGCCCGCTGTCGATCGGGATCGACAGCTCCGCGCTTGGCGCCGCGGTGGTCGGGAGCCAGCTGAGCGGGGTCCAGCCGTTGCGGACGGCTCTGGACAACGCGTTCATCGCCGCCAACTGCCAGCTGGCCAACAGCGGGCTGCCTATCTTCGACATCGCATTGGGTGTCCCGGCCGGCGGCGGCGGCCTCGACCTCAACTTCGGCGGCGCCGGGGTGAACATCAACGCCGATCCCCCGATCAATGCCTTCGGCAGCTTCGGACTGGCCGGCAACACCAGCCCATCGGACAGTTCGGGCTCCGCCCCGGTGTTCACCCCCGGTGACGCCGGCACCCCGGCCATCCCCGGCACTTCGGGGACGTCGGGGACGTCGGACACAACCCCGGCCTCGTCGGGCCCCTCCGGTGCCCAGTCGCTCGGGCCCACCACCAAGACCTCGGCCTGTGCCAGCCTCAGCGGCGCCGGCGGCTCGTGCAGCGGCGGTGGGGCGGCGGTCTGGATCGGCCTGGTCGCCCTGGGCCTGCTGCTGGCCGCCTTCGCCTGGGATTTTGTCCGACAACGCCGACGACGCCTGAGTATCGGAGACACTCCATGACCGACGCCGCTGCCACCCCCGGTTCCAACGGCACCTCCAAGCTGCGCCTGCCCACCTCCCCGGGCGAGCTCCGGCTCCTGAAGGGCTACGGGCCGCTGGCCGCCCTGCTGTTGGCCTTTGCGCTGATGGCCGCTTTCGTGCCCAGCGTGTCCCCCCAGCAGACGACGGTGACCAAGACCAAGCAGGTGGGATCGGGTGTCGGCGGCACCAGCGCCACGGGCAAAGCCGGAGCGGCCGGCGCGGCCGGAACCGGGACGGCCGGATCGGGTGGAAGCGCGGGGTCGGCGGGTTCGTCCAGCGGTGGCACCGCCGGCGGGCAGGTGGCCGGGGGCAGCGCCAGCCCGTGCCCGGGCAAGACCCTGCAGGTCACCGGCGACCCCTACTCCCCGCCGTGCATCGCCTTCTCCGGCAACAACGGTGGCAGCACCTCCCAGGGGGTGTCGGGTTCCACCATCACCGTGACCTACCGGCAGACCAGCGACCCCGGCTTCCAACAGACCCTGGCCCAGATCGGCGGCGCCCAGTTCCTCGACAGCCCGGCCGACGTCGTCCGCACCGTCCAGGGCCTGGCCGACTATTTCAACAAGAACTTCCAGCTCTACGGGCGCAAGATCAACATCGTCCCCTTCAACGGGCAGGGATCCCAGACGGCCGAGCTCCTCGGCCAGGGCCAGCAGGCCGCCGAGGCCGACGCCATCACCGTCGGCCAGCAGACCAAGGCCTTCGCCGAGCTCAACGGGTCGACCGAGCCCTACGACACCGCCCTGGCCCAGCAGAAGGTGCTGTCTTTCGGGGCGCCGTACCTGTCGGCCGACTTCATGTCCAAGTACGACCCCTACATGTGGAGCATCGCCACCGAGGGCAACGACGTGGTGGCGGCTGCTGCCCAGGCCGGCATCGTCCAGCTGGCCGGCAAGCCGGCCGCCTACGCCGGGGGGTCGCTCCGCAACCAACCCCGGAAGATCGCCATCATCGCCCCGGACAACCCCTGGTACCAGTCGAGCGCCAACGTCGCCGTCCAGGAGTTCCAGGCCGCCGGCCATCCGGTCGCCGATGACATCCAGTACCAGCTGAACCTGGGCACCCTGTCCAGCCAGGCCGCCACCATCGACGCCAAGCTCCAGAACGACGGCATCACCACCGTGGTCTGCGGCTGCGACCCGGTGATGCCGGTCTATCTCACCTCCCGGGCCCACGAGCAGGGCTACACCCCGGAGTGGAACGTGGCCGGCGTCGCCCTCACCGACAACGACATCGTGGGCCAGCTGTTCACCCAGTCGGAATGGAGCCACGCCTTCGGGATCAGCTTCCAGGGGCCGACCCTGCCCAAGAACGCCACCCTCGGCTACGCCGCCTACAAGTCGGTCCGCTCCGACGAGCCGGCCAACATCGTCGACCTCATCTACGCCCAGATGTACCAGATGGTGATCGGCATCCAGATGGCCGGGCCCAATCTCACCCCCCAGACCTTCGAGCAGGGGGAGCGGGCCTACCCCGGCAGCGTGGCCGGCGCCCCCAACGCCGAGTTCGGCACCTGGCTGATGCCGGCCGGGCACTACTCGCCCCAGGTCGACTTCCAGGAGATCTACTGGGATCCCAACAAGACCTCCACCTACAACGGGAAGCAGGGCGCCTACGTCGACATCGGCCCCCGTTACAAGTTCGGGGCCGTCCCCCCCGGTAATCCCCCGCTCCCGGCCGGCTTCGGCTCCGGGAACTAGCCGGGCGGCGAGGCGGAAACCGTGCTGCGTACATCGACGATCCAGATTCCGTCGTTCTTCACCGGCCTGTCCCCGCGGGTCCGGGCCGCGGTGGGGGTGGTCCTCGGCGCCCTGGTGGTGGTGTTCGTGGTGCCGGCCATCTTCCCCCACGACGCCCCGCTCGGGCTCCTGATCCAGGGGGCGGAGCTGGGGGCGGTCAACGGCCTGCTCGCCCTCGGGCTGGTGCTGACCTACAAGTCGACCCGGGTCATCAACTTCGCCTACGGGGCGATGGGCGGCCTGGCCGGCACCATCGGGGTGATGCTCGACATGGGCGAGCACTGGAACTGGTTCATCGCCCTGGGCGCCGGGATCCTCATCGGTGGCGTGGTGGGTGCCGGGGTGAACCTGCTGATGCTCCGGTTCTTCAACGCCCCCCGGCTCATCGTGCTGGTGGCCACCATCGGGTTGGCCCAGGTGTTCGGGGGCATCCAGCTGCTGGTCCCCGGCTGGTTGCACGGGCCGCCGCTGGTCGGCGGCCTGCCCACCCCGCTCACCCGGTTCCACGTGAACATCCACCCGGTGCTGTTCAACGGGGACGACCTGCTCATCGCCATCATGGTGCCGGTGGTCCTCATCGGGCTCGGCTGGTTCCTGCTGCGGACCGACGCCGGGGTGGCCATCCGGTCGGTGGCCGACAACTCGGAGCGGGCGCTGTTGCTGGGCATCCCGGTCAAGCGGTTGTCCACCCTGGTCTGGATCATCGCCGGCGCCCTGGCCGCCCTGACGGTGATGGTCAACGCGCCCTCGCAAGGATTGACGTTGTCGGCCGCCGCCGGACCGACGCTGCTGCTCCCGGCGCTGGCCGCCGCGGTCATCGCTCGGATGGAAAACCTGCCGCTGGCTTTCGGGGCCGGGGTGGTGCTCGGCATCGTGAACTCGGTGGTCGGGTTCAACGTCCGCCAGGAGTCGGTGACCGACGTGGTCTTCCTGGCCGTGATCCTGCTCGCCCTGCTGCTGCAGCGGAAGAAGGCGGGACGGGCCAACGACGCCGGTGACTCCTGGCTGTCGACCGGGGTGCTCAAGCCGATCCCCGACGCGCTGAAGCGGCTGCCCGAGGTGATGGCCGGCCGGGCCCTGATCGGCGCGGCCATCCTCGCCGTCCTCATCGCCACCCCGCTGTTGGCCGGACCCGGCACCACCCTCCAGTTCACCGTGGCCATCATCTTCGGGATCGTGGCGGTGTCGCTGGTGTGCCTGTCCGGCTGGTCGGGGAACATCAGCCTCGGCCAGTTCGCCTTCGCCGGGATCGGCGGGGTGATCGCCGGCGACCTCATCCAGAAGGCCAACCTCGACTTCTTCGTGTCGATCCTGTGCGCGGCGGCCGGCGGGGCGGTGCTGGCCATCCTGGTCGGGCTGCCGGCGTTGCGGATCCGGGGGATGTTCCTGGCCGCCACCACGCTGGCCCTGGCGGTGGCCGTCGACTCGTTCTTCCTCAACCCGACCAACTTCTCTGCCGACATCCCCCAGGGTTTCCTGCGCCCGGTGCTGTGGAAGCGCTTCGACCTGGCCAACGGGCGGACCTACTACTTCTTCTGCCTGGCCGTCCTGGCCCTGGTGGTGGTGTTCGTGAAGGGCCTGCGCAAGGCCCGGGCCGGCCGGGTGCTGCTGGCCAACCGGGACAACCAGAACGCCGCCTCGGCCATGGCGGTGCCGTCGGTGCGGGTCAAACTGGTCGGCTTCGTGCTGTCCGGTGCCATCGCCGGAGTCGCCGGCGCCCTCTACGCCACCTCGCTCCGACAGGTGGGGTTCCACACCTTCGACTCGTCATTGAGCCTGGTGGTGTTCTCCATGGCGGTGATCGGCGGACTCGAGTCGATCAGCGGTGCGCTGCTCGGGGTGGCGCTGATCGAGATCGCCAGTGACGCCTTCCCGCAGTACCAGCTGCTCTTCACCGGGTCCGGCCTGTTGATCATCCTGTTCATCCTCCCGGGTGGCCTGGGGGCCGGCATCCAGTTCGTGCGCGACCGGGTGTTGCGGATGGTGGCCGAACGCCGGGGCATGATCGTGCCCTCTCTGGTCGCCGATCGTCGGGTCGACTCGGGCGACGGGTCGGGGCCGGGGTCCGGCCACGATGCCCACGCCCCCAAGGAGGACTCGCTGTTGGCTGCCGCCCTCACCGGCGAGGGTCCGGTGGCGGTGCCGAGTGGCAACGGGTTCGCGCCTTCGGGAGCGGGTGTCGGCGCCAGCATGCCTGCGCCGATCCCGGAGTTCGCCGGCGAGCCGACCGATGAGCTGGAGACCGCCCTCGGGCCGGAGTTCGAGCACACCCGGCCGTACGCCCTTCGGTGCAAGGCGGTCGAGGTCTCCTACGGCCCGGTCCAGATCCTGTTCGGCATCGACCTCGACGTGGCCGACGGCGAGATCGTCGCGCTGCTCGGCACCAACGGGGCGGGCAAGTCCACCCTGTTGAAGGGCATCACCGGCCTGGCCCGGGTGGGCGGGGGCTCGGTGGAGTTCGCCGGCAAGACCATCACCAACAAGGCCCCCAACACCGTCGCCCATCTCGGCCTCTCGCTGATGCCCGGTGGTCGGGGCATCTTCCCGACTCTCACCGTGGAGGAGAACCTGCGCCTCGGAGCCTGGCTGGTGCGCAAGAACCGGGCGATGGCCACCGCGGCCCGCAAGCGGGTGCTGGCCCTGTTCCCGATCCTCGACAGCCGCTACAACCAGCAGGCGGGAAACCTGTCGGGTGGCGAGCAGCAGATGCTGTCGCTGGCCATGGCCCTGATGGTGACACCCAAGGTGCTGATGATCGATGAGCTGTCACTCGGGTTGGCGCCCACCATCGTGGCTCAGCTGATGGACGTGGTGGCCATGCTCCACCGCGACGGCACCACCATCGTGGTCGTCGAGCAGTCGGTCAACGTCGCGTTGGAGCTGGCCCAGCGGGCTGTCTTTCTGGAGAAGGGCGAGGTCCGTTTCAGCGGGCCGACCGCCGAGCTGTTGGAGCGACCCGACATCCTGCGGTCGGTGTTCATCGCCGGTGCCGGTGCGGTGACCAACGGCCAGACGGCCGTCGAGCACGGCGCGTTCGCCGACACCGATCTGAACGCCACCCACGAGGTGCTGGCGGTCAATCCGGCGGCGGCCCTCGGAGGTGGCGGTCATACCCGGGTGGCCCCCGACGCCGAGGCCCCGGTGGTGCTCGAGTGCCGCGGGGTCGTCAAGCGGTTCGGAGGCATCACCGCGGTCAACGACGTCCACATCGGGTTGCGCAGCGGCGAGATCCTCGGCCTCATCGGGCACAACGGGGCCGGGAAGACCACCCTCTTCGACCTGATGTCGGGCTTTCTGCCCCTCGACGGCGGGCAGATCCTGCTGGGCGGGATGAACATCGGCACCTGGCCGGCCCACATGCGGGCCACCGCCGGCCTCGGGCGCACCTTCCAGGAGGCCCGGCTGTTCCCGTCCCTCACCGTCCAGGAGACCATCTCGGTCGCCTTCGAACGCCACCTCTCCTCCCGTGACCTGATCGCCGCCGGCCTCCAGCTGCCCGCCTCTCTCGACTCCGAGTACGACGTCAGCCTCAAGGTCGACGAGCTGGTGGCCCTGATGGGGCTGGGGGCGTTCGCCGAGAAGTTGGTGGGCGAGCTGTCCACCGGGACCCGCCGCATCGTCGAGCTGGCCTGCGTGCTGGCTCAGGATCCGGCCGTGTTGATGCTCGACGAGCCCTCGGGTGGGGTGGCCCAGCGGGAGACCGAGGCGATGGGCCCGCTGTTGCAACGGGTGCAGCTCCACTCGGGATGCTCGATCCTGGTGGTCGAGCACGACATGCCGTTGCTGACCACCATCTGCGACCGGATGATCGCCCTCGAGCTGGGAGAGATCATCGCCGAGGGGACCCCGGCCGAGGTCCTCGACCACCCGCAGGTCGTCGAGTCGTATCTGGGGACCAAGGATTCGGCCATCCAGAGGTCCGGGGTCAGCGCCGTCCGCTAGTTGGGTCGATGGGCCGCGCTGGGGTCGGGGCGGCGGCGGACACGCCGAGCGCCCCGATGAGCGTTGGGTGCGAGTTGGCCGATGCGTCCCGTCGGGCCGACAACCCGGCGCTGCTCGGTGCTCTCCCCGATCTGGGCGTGGCAGCTTCAACCATCATCGAGGACGTGGACGCCGGACGAGCGGGAAAGTGATCGTCGCCGACGCGTCGGCGGCGCTCTCAGCACTGCTCAACGCCGGCCCGGCTCGACGCGCACTTGCCGGTGAGCAGCTGCATGCTCCCCACCTCATCGACCCCGAGGTCGCCAACGGTCTGCGCCGCCGGGTGGCAGCCGAAGAGGTGGAGGCCGCCGCCGGGTGGGTCACATTGGACACCATGCGGAGACTCGGGATCACCCGGTACCCGGTGTTCTCGATCCTTGATCGGGTGTGGGAACTCCGGGACGATCTGTCCGCCTACCACGCCTCGTACGTCGCGCTGGCTGAACTCTTGGACTGCAACTTGCTCACCGCCGATGCCCGGCTGGGACGGGCACCCGGCATCCGCTGCCCGGTCACCGTCGTGCCCGGACAACCCTCACCGGCGCCATCCGGCTGAGCGGTCAGGCCAGTTGGGACATCACCGCGGCTTCCATCACCTGGAGGTCGGAAGGATCGATGGCCAACGGCCCACCGGCCACCGGCACCTGCCAGACGTGGGTCATGTACGGGGTCCGGGAGCTGTCGTGCACCGTGCCCGGCGCGCACGGGGTGAACCCGACGATCTGGTGGGTGGTGGTCGAGGTGCACAGGTTGGTGTGGGCGTGCCACTGGACCAGGCACCCGTAGGGCATCGGACCCTTCTGGTCGTTGGGGAGCAGGTACATGGCCGCCACCAGCACCGGCCCGGTCGGGGTCATGGCGTACACCAGCGAGTCCACATGATTCGGGTCGAGGATGTCCTGTTTGTTCATGTACGACGGGTTGACGTAGTGGACGATCGGGTAGGCGGGATTGGTAACCGGCCGGTAGCCGGCCGCGGTCGCCGCGCTCAGGTTCTTGTACTTGGCCACCGCCTCCGATGTCGCCTGCACATACTGCACGGCCCCGAGCACCTGGGCGTCAGTGGGCGCCGTGGAGCAGCTGGGGGTCTGCATGGCATGCCCGGTGTCGGTCGCCGATCCGACCGAGGTGAGCAGTGAAGCCTCGGCGGTCGACAGCGCCGGGCCGGTGTACTTCCAGTTCGGGTCGGTGACCCCGAGCCCGGCCATGCCGGACATGTTCATCGCGTTGGCGGTGCCGGCCGAGGTCTTTGGGCCGGTCGAGGTTGTCGTTGAGCCCGGGTTGGAGGCTGAACCGGACATGGTCATCGACTGCATGCTGGAGGCTCCCGAGGCGGCCGCCACCGGGGCCTCGGGGATGACGGCGATCGCCGCGGGCACGATGGCCAACGCCACGACGCCGAGGGTGGCCCAGATCTGGTGACGGCCGAAGGCCACGGTGATCGGCACCGGAGCCGTCACCGGGTCGAGCACCCGGGGCAAGAACACCGCTCCCAACAGGATCAGCAGCGGACCGGCACTCGGATCGGTGGCCATCCCGGTCATGATCCCGCCCATGGCCTGGCCGGTGACCCAGAACAGCGCGGCCACCCCCATGCCGATCCCGATGAAGATGTCCGGCCGCCGGGTGACGAAGGGGCCCAGACCGATCAGGAGGAAGAGCGCGGCCAGCAGGACCGCGGCGAGGGTGCCGGCCCCGGTGAAGGCGTGGCCGAGCGAGCGCAGGAAGTGCCCGTACCAGCCTGGTTGCCCGTCGGCCATGCCGGTGAGGGAGTCGGACAGCCAGCCCGATGTCCGGTTCTGGGGCAGAAACTGGAGGACCGCGAAGAACACCCAGATGGCGGCCCATACCCAGAGGCCGCCCAGCCCGCCGAGCGGTCCGTGGCCGGCGGCCGACGAGGCCAGACCGGTCCGTCGCTCGTCGTTCCTCCCGGCCGGGACCGCGGCATCGGCGGCCTTGGCGTCCGCCCCGGTCGGCCAGACCAGGATCCCGATCACCGCGTAGAGGAGGACGGCACCGGGAGCTCCCATCAGGGCGCTGGCGTGGCCGGTCAAGATGGAGCCGAATCCCTCGCCGAACCACCACACCCCGGCGGCCCAGGCGATCGAGCCGGCCAGGGCGACCTTGACGGTCCGACGCAGCAACAGGCCGATGCCGATGGCCAGCTGGGTGAGCCCGAAGATCGTGTTCCAGAGGGCGACGTCCCGGGAGAGGAAGTTGGCCATGTGGGTCACCGATGAGGCGATGGCCGAGGGTTGGCCGGCGGCGTTGGGGGCGATGACCATCGAGACGAAGTCCGAACCGAACATGCGGGGTTGGAACTGCAGCCCGGCGTCGACGATCCAGAGGACCCCGAGGACGATCTGGATGGTGCGCTTGTCGATGTGCCAACGCTGCGCCAAGGTGGGCCGAGCCTCGTCGGCAGGCTTGACGGCAACCGACCCCACACCCGTGGATAGGCCAGCGCTCATGGTTCTCCCCCTCGCTCGGCGACGCGTCCCCGTTCGGCGCCGGGGCAAATCTACTGCGGTTCGCCCGTGGAATGGCCTCGGCCCGACCTGCGGCCGGTCGCTAGGGTCATGGCGTGCCGGTCCTCGTCGCTGCTCCTGACAAGTTCCGGGGCACCGCCACCGCTGTTGAGGTTGCTGCTGCCGTGGCCCGGTCCGCCACCCGTTTGGGCTGGTCAGTGATCGAATCCCCGCTCTCCGACGGCGGGGAGGGACTGCTCGAAGCCGTTCGTCGGCCCGCCGACCAGCTGGAGACGACGGAGGTCGCCGGTCCCCTCGGACAGCCGGTGACCGCCGCCTGGCTGCGGGGTCCCGATCGGTGCGTCATCGAGATGGCCCGGGCTTCCGGTCTGGCCCTGGCCGGTGGGCCCGGCGGCAACCGCCCGATGGAGGCGACCACCCGGGGCACCGGTCAGCTCCTGGTCGCCGCGGCCCGCGCCCTGGCCGCCACCGCGAGCCGGTCGGCCGCCGACGGATCGCCTCCCTCCATCATCGTCGGGCTGGGCGGATCCGCCACCACCGACGGTGGGTTGGGCGCGCTGGATGCCATCGACGAAGCCGGGGGTCTCGGCCGGGTCGACCTGGTCGCCGCCTGCGATGTCCGGGTGGGCTTCCTCGATGCCGCCCGGGTCTTCGCGCCGCAGAAGGGAGCCACCCCGCAACAGGTGGCGGAGCTCACCGAACGACTGGACCGGCTGGCCGATCGGTACGTCGAGCGCTTCGGGATCCATGTCCGTGCCCTCCCGGGCGCGGGTGCGGCCGGAGGACTCGGTGGCGCGGTGGCGGCGCTGGGGGGACGGCTCGAGCCGGGGTACCGGTTGGTGGCCGAGCTGGTCGGACTGCGACATCACCTCGAGCAGGCGGACCTGGTGATCACCGGGGAAGGGGCCCTCGATGCCACCTCGTTCGCCGGCAAGGTGGTCGGCGGCGTCCTCGGTGACGCCTCGGCCATCGAGGTCCCCGTCCTGGTGGTTGCCGGGCGGGCGACCACCGAGGCCGTCGATCTCGCTCGCGGCTACGGGGCCCGGGTCGTGTCGCTCAGCGACCGGTTCGGACGCGCGCGCTCGTACCGCCATACGGTGGAATGCCTGGAGGAGGCCGTCACCGAGGCACTCGAGGACTTCGACGGCGCCTAGAGACGCAACACCGGGTCGGGTCGGGCCACCCACCCTCGACCAACGGGTCGGGTCAGACCGGGGTGGCGTCGAGCGATCGCTCCGTCGGCGTACGCCCCGGCTCATCGACATCGACTTCGATCCCCAGTTTGGGCACCACCCGGTCCAGCCAGGAGGGCATCCACCAGTTGGCATTGCCGATGAGCTCCATGACCGACGGCACCAGCACCATCCGCACCAAGGTGGCGTCGATCAGGATGGCGGCGGCCAGGCCCAGGCCGAAGACCTTGAGCACGTGGAGCGGGTCGCCGATGACGAACGATCCGAACACGCAGATCATGATGGCCGCAGCTGCGGTGATCACCCGGGCCGTCTTGGCCAACCCGTCGGCCACCGCCGAGGCATTGTCATGGGTGAGCCGCCACTCCTCCCGCATTCTCGACAGGAGGAACACCTCATAGTCCATGGAGAGGCCGAACAGGATCGTGAACATCATGAGCGGGATCCACGGATCGATGGGGCCGGTCGCCCCGATCTTGAAGAACCCGCCCAACCATCCCCACTGGAAGACGGCCACGATCACCCCGTAGGCGGCGCCCACCGACAACAGGTTGACCACCGCGGCCTTCACCGGGATGGCCACCGATCGGAACACGGCCATCAACAGCAGGAACGACAGCAGGATCACCGCGCCGATGACCCAGGGGAGACGGGCCGACAGATACGACGACGCGTCCACCGATCCAGCTGTCTCCCCTCCGACCAGGGCCTGGACCCCGGTGCCGGACGTGGCCGCCGGGAACACCTGGTTGCGGAGCGTCTGGACGAGGGTCTGGGTCCGGGCCGCCTGGGGCGAGGTGGTCGGGATGGCGATGATCATCGCCGCGGCGCCCGACTGGCTGAACTGGGCCGGGGCCACGAAGGCAATCCCCGGGGTGTTCTGCAGGGCGGTATCGAGACGGGCGACCGCAGCCTGTTGCCCGGTCGGAACCGTGGCGACAACGATCAACGGCCCGTTGAATCCGGGCCCGAATCCGGTGGCCAGGGCATCGAAGGCCTGCCGGGTGGTGGCGGTGGGGGGATCGTTCCCGGCGTCGGTGAACGCCAATCGCATGGAGAAGAGCGGCTGGGCGAGACAGATCAGCACGAGGAGCGCGGCGGTACCGGCGAGCAGCGGGTGGCGTTGAATGCCACGGCTCCATCGGTACCAGAACCCTCGGGTCGAGGGCACGGCCGCGCTCTGCAGGAGACTCGGGACGTGCAATTTGTCGACGGCCCGACCCGAAAAACCCATCATGGCCGGAAGCAGGGTGATGGCCGCCGCCATCACCAGCACTACCGCGGCGATGGCGCCGATGGCCAGTCCTCGCATGAACGGCAGTTGCAAGATGAACAGCCCGACCAGGGAAAGGATCACCGTGGTTCCGGCGAACACCACCGACCTGCCCGCGGTGGCCAGGGACATGGTGATGGCGTCTCGAGGTTCCTTCCGTTCGGCCAAACCTTGTCGGTACCGGGTCACGACGAACAACGCGTAGTCGATGCCCACCCCGAGCCCGATCATCGCCATCATCTCCGGTGCGAACGTCGGGGTGGTGACGACGTGCGACAGCAGGTCGAGCACGGCAAAGCCGATGGCGATCCCGAACAGGGCGGTGATGATGGGAAGACCCATGGCCACCACCGACCCGAAGGCCACCAGCATGATGATGATGGCGGCGAGGATGCCGATCCCTTCACTCGAACCCGGTTTGGCCCCGGCCACCAGCCCGATGGCCTGGCCTCCGACCGCCACCCGGTAGCCCGGGGCCGTGAATGATTGGGCCGTGCTGATGAATGTCTTGATGGCCGCGGTGGGCAGATCCCCGGCCTGCTGGTTGAACTGGACCGCCACGTAGGCGATATGCCCTTCGGGCGCGATCTGATGAGCGCCGGCGGGCGACAACGGGCTGACCGCCTGCGACACGTGTGACTGCCGGCCGAGCGCGTTGACCAACCGGGTGGTCCGGGCCTGGTTGGCGGGGTCGGTGAAGGGCGAGGTGGTGGTGATCACCACCTGAGCCGGGCTCCCGGCTTGGCTCGGAAAGTTGGCGTTGAGGATCTGCTGAACCGTCTGCTTGCCGCCGGTCAGGTTGTTGGTGAAGGAACTGCCGGCCGCCTGGGCGAAGACATTGGTGGCGACGAGAGCCCCGAGCCAGATGATCAGCACCAACCAGCGGTGGTCATGGCACCATCCGGCGATCCGAGCCAGAGTGCTTTCATGCGCGGGTCGGGACTGCGGTCGGGTGGGTTCCGGGCGCTTGTCGAGGGTTGCAGAAGTGAACGTCATGTGATGCCTCCGTCTTGAGAACGAACCATGCGTGGCGTCACCGGTGGTCTGGTCCCGCTTGTACCCATGGGGCTTCATTGTCACCCATCGAGCAGTTGACCGACAACGGTGTCCTGGAGGTTGGACGGAACTCCCGGGCCAAAGTCATCGGCAGATGGCGGCGCGATCAATTGACACCTCAGTTGACGGGAATGTGACACAACCGAGGCTCTGCCGGCCGCGTGCCGACATCACACCGGCCGAGGCGGCTGCCACAATGGGCCGGCCATGTTCGAGATCGGAACCATGTGACCCACCCGCGGCGGGGGTTGGGCGCCACATTGGTCATCGTGACGGTGTGCCTGGCCGCCTGCGGGCAAAGTCTGGCCGCCACCCCCGGCGCTCACCCGGCACGGGCGGCCTCTTCCCCCACGACCACCTCCACCGTCCCTCCGCCGCCCCCCGGGTTGCCGCCGCCCACCGCGCTGGTACCGCTGGCGTCCCCGCCCACCGCCGGAGAGGGACAGTGGACCGCGGCCGGTCGGACCGTCGCCGGACCCCCGGTGCTCTACATCACCACCCTGCGGGCCGCCGGTTCGGACACTCCAGCCGGAATTGCCTGGATGGACACCAGCCGGCTCCGGGGCAACCTCTACTCCGGCAGCATCAGCCCCGGGCAGGGCCCCTGGACCTACACCGCCCCCATCCAACCCGATGCCGCCCTCACCCTGGTGTGCGCGTTCAACGGCGGGTTCAAGCTGGCCGACACCCACGGGGGCTACTACGCCGAAGGTCGCTACTTCGCCCCGTTGGTCACGGGAGCCGCGTCGCTGGTCATCACCCAGGACGGCACCGTCACCGTCGGTCAGTGGGGCCGGGACGAATCGATGGCCGCCAACGTCGTGGCCGTGCGCCAGAACCTCACGCTGTTGGTCGACCAGGGCGCCCCGGTGCCCGGGCTGTCCCCGAGCGACACCTCCGCCTGGGGCTCGACCCTCAACTACGTACCCCAGGTCTACCGCTCGGGGATTGGCGAGACGGCCAGCGGCGCCCTGGTCTACGTGTCGGGGCCGTCGCTCAACATCGTGCAACTGGCTGGCCTGCTGGTGGCGGCCGGCGCGGTGCGAGGCATGGAACTCGACATCAACCCGGCGTGGGACACCTTCACCTTCTACACACCTCCGACTCCGACCGGTGCGGCGACGCCGGCCAACGGCACCGATCTGTTGGCCTCGATGTCGGGGGGTCCCTCGAGGTTCTTCGACCCGTCGTGGGCGCGTGATTTCATCACCATGTCGGCCCGCTGACTCCCGCTGAGACCCGCCGACTCCGAGCGTCGGGGTGCGCGCTGTGGTGGGCCGTTCCGGCCGCCTCCTATCCTGGCCGCATGCCATCGGATCGGGTGTCCGCCGCCCACGATGCGGCGGTAGCGGCAGGTCACGCCGGGTACAGCGATCCCGACACCGGTCTGTTCGTGCTCACCGCCGCCTATTTGCGGGATCGGGGCACCTGTTGTGGCAACACATGCCGGCACTGTCCCTACGAAAACGGCGATTGTCCAGGGCCCTCGTAAGTGGCAGGGACCCGCCATTTTCGACGCGGGAGGCAGCAATTCATCAAGTCGACGGCGGTGAGCGTCGATAGTTCTCCCTATGGCTACGACCGGTGGCGACGAGAGGGATCGGAGCGAAGCACTCTCCGCGCTCGGCCACGCATTGGGTGGACGATCCGAAGCCGTGGCTTCCTCGATCGCGGAACGATGGAGGGCATCCGGGGGATTCGACGGGACGACGCAGGCCGACGCCCTGCAATCGGAAATCGAACGATTCACCATGTTGGCGACCAACGCCGTCGCCCACTACCTGATCACCGGGGACCCGCCCACCCGGGAGGAGTCACTCGCCCTCTCGGAACCCGGACGCGCTCCGGCCGACGATCGGCTTTCGCTGGCCGGCCTCACCAAGCTCTACCTGTTCTGGCGTGATGCCGCCGAGTTAGCCGTCCGCCAGGAAGCCGACCGGCTGAAATGCACGGCTTCGGTCGTGGGCGAGGCCGTCTCCATTGTCCGATCCGGGGCCGACGGGAGTCTGGTGGCCATGGCCAAGCAGTTCGACCTCGCCTTTGGCGAGCTGCGTGCCCAACTGGCCGAGGAACAGGCTCGGCTGGGTTTCTTGGCCCTCCACGATCCGCTCACCGGGCTTCCCAACCGAGCCCTTCTCATCGAACAGATGGCCCGCGCCCTCGGAGCCTCTGCCCGTCTGAATGCCCAGGTGGCCGTCCTCTACCTGGACATCGACCACTTCAAGTCGGTCAACGACCTGGCCGGTCACTCGGTGGGCGATCAACTCCTGATCTGGGTGGCCACCCGCCTCCAGCAGTTGGTGCGTCCCGGCGACACCGCCGCACGGTTGGGGGGTGACGAGTTCGTGATCCTCTGCGAGGACCTTCGGGGCGGCAGCGACGGGGCAGCGGCGCTGGCCACCCGGATCGGTGACGCCCTGGCCGAACCGGTGGAAATCGGGGGAAGGACCCTCACGGCAACGGCCAGCATCGGGGTGGCGGTGGCATCTCCGGGCGACGATCCGGGGGTCGTCCTGTCCCATGCCGACGGCGCCATGTACGTGGCCAAGCAACGCGGCCGGGCTCGCTACGAGCTCTACACCGGAGCCGACTGACCCATCCCTGTCGTCAGGCGGTGAACCGGGCGGACGCCCCGGCATTCACGTCGAGCACCGAACCGGTGATGTGGCGGGCCCCGTCGGAGACCAGATACACCACCGCGGCGGTGATCTCTTCGGGCTCGAGCCAGGGCACCGGCTGGGTGTGGAGCTCAGCCATGACCGGGGCCACCTCATCGGCAGTGGCGTGCTCGAGATCGGGGCGCATCAACCCGTAGAGCTGCTGGTTGTGGATCATGGGCGTCGACACGTTGCCCGGGGCGATCACATTGACGGTCACCCCGAACCCGGCCAGTTCGTAGGCGGCTGACTTGCACAGCCCGATGACCCCCCACTTGGAGGCGGAATAGGCGGGGATCGCCGGCTGCGAGCTGCGACCCATCATCGAGGAGACGCCGATGATGCGGCCCGACCGTTGCTTTCGCATGTGGGGTGCGGCGGCCCGGATGGCGTTGAAGACGCCGGTCAGGTTGATGTCGATCACGTCGCCCCACTGGGCGGCGGTCATGTCGCACACCGAGCCGATGGCGGTCACCCCGGCGTTGGCCACCATGATGTCCACCGAGCCCAACGAGGCCTGCACCTCGTCCACGAAGGCGATGACCGCATCCAGGTCGCGGACGTCCACCACGTCCGACACACACCGCTGTCCGGCCGCGTCCACCAGCTTGGCCGTCTCCGCCAGGTCGTCGCGGGTGGACAGCGGGTACCCGATGGTGGCGATGTCCTCGCACAGGTCGCAGACGGCCACATCGGCGCCGAGCCGGGCCAGTTCGAGGGCGTGGCTCCGGCCCTGGCCCCGTGCCCCCCCGGTGATGACCGCCACTCGGCCTTGCAGCGGCTGCGATGTCTCTGCCTCGGTCATGTGTCTCCTTGTCAGTCGTCTTGTCACCCGTCGACCCCGCCGCGGCCCGACGAGTTTCGGGCCGGGTTCAGGCGGTGCGGCTCCACTTCTCGAGGACGGAGCGATAGCCGGCGTCCCAGCCGTCATACTGCTCCCTCAATGCTCCACCCGGCCAGCCGGCCGGCGACAGCTCGTCGGGCAGCAGGGGATCGGCCTGGAGGTGACGGAGGACCGAGGCCGACAGCTCGAAGCCGGGTGCCAGATCGGCGGGGCCCCGGGTCGGTCGGGCCGCCATCGATTCCATCAGTTGACGGGCCCGCTGGTCCCACCTCCCCACGTCCCAGAGCTGGGCGACCAACTCCCGCGGATCGCCCTCGGGACGGGCCATGAGCACGCTTGAATCCCTCCCCACGTCCGGATCGAGACGGACCTCGAGGTTGTCGGGACGCATCCATACCCCCTCGCGCAGCTCACCCAAGCGGGCGAACCGCAACGAGGTGCGGCGTTTGGACCGGATCTCGGGCGAGCTGCCCGAGGTGGTCACGACCACCACCCGCCACTCCCCCGACCATCGACGGGTGTGTCCGGCCCGGCTGGCCAGCTGGCGAGCCTGTCGATCGAGGAGGCGGCCGGCCAACGTGTACTGACCGGTGCCGTCGGTGGTGGCCTCCTTCGAGGCCACCATCCGGCTGAGCGCCACCCGGGCCCGGTTGTCGTTGATCCCGAACAGACCGGCCACGTGGACCAGGTAGGCGACCGGCAGTTCCGGCGGGTCGACGCCCAGCAAGGTGCTGGCCAGGACCGACCGGGCCGTGAGTGGGGCATTACGTTCTTGATCCATCTGTTTGTTCATTGTAAGGTAGGCACCATGGCAGCCACCATCGTGCCCGATGTTGCCGTGCGGCCGTCAGTCCTGCCCACCGACCGGTTGCTGGCCAACGGGATGTGCCGGCCCGACCTGCGCCAGGAGCTCCGGCAGATCAACGATTTCCGCAACGCCCTCACCGTGATCGGGCTGTGGGCCTGGGTGGTCGCCATGGTCGGGGTGGCGGTGTGGATCAACAACCCGTGGCTCTACGTGGCCGTGTTCATCCTGATGGGCCCGATCCATGCCCGGTTCGCCATCCTCATGCACGAAGCGGCCCACAAGCTCCTCTTCTCCAACAAGCGGCTCAACGACTGGGTCGGGACCTGGATCATCGCCTATCCGGCGTTGGTTCCCATCCAGATCTACCGGCGGGGCCATTTCGCCCACCACCGCCACGAGTTCGGACCGGAAGAGCCGGACATCGCCTACTACGGCGGCTACCGGTGCGATACCCGCACCCTGGCCCGACGGCTGGTGCGCGACGCGGTGGGCATCTCCGGGTGGAAGAACCTCTCCCCGCTGCTCACGTCGGTCAAGGTCCGGGCCTATCGAAAGATCTCGCTGCCGATCATCGCCACCCAGGTCGGGTTGTGGGCCATCGCCTGGGCGGCCACCGGCCGGTGGTGGATCTACCCGGCGTTCTGGTTGGCGCCGTGGATGACCCAGTGGCGGGTGATCAACCGGCTGCGGGCCATCGCCGAGCACGGCGGCATGAAGGAGGGGGACGACCGTCGGGTGACCACCCACAACGTCCGCCAGTCCTGGTTGGCCCGGTTCTGGATCGTCCCGTACAACACCGGATGGCACCTGGCCCACCATGTCGACATGGGCGTCCCGTTCCGGAATCTCCCGAAGTACCACTCCGAGTTGGAGCGGGCCGGCTACGTCACCCCCGGGATCACCTATCCCAACTACCTCGCCCTGTGGAAGGACCTCGCCTCGGCCTGAGGGATCGGGCCGGCGGCCCGGGCCTACCGGGCGCGGCGCCGGAGCCGGCGGACGTGGCGCACCAACTCGGCGGTGGATCCGTCCTGATCGGAAAGATCCGGCTCGGCCGTCTCGATGAGCGCCGGCGCCAGCTGCTTGGCCATCACCTTGCCCAGCTCCACCCCCCACTGGTCGAACGAGTCGATGCCCCAGATAACCCCCTCGGTGAACACCGTGTGCTCGTAGAGGGCGACCAGTTGGCCGAGCACCGAGGGGGTCAGCTTGGGCGCCACGATGGTCGAGCTCGGGCGATTGCCGGGCATCACTTTGTGCGGCACCAACGCCGGTGGGGTCCCGTCGGCGGCCACCTCCTCAGCGGTGCGCCCGAAGGCCAGCACCTTCGACTGGGCGAAGCAGTTGGCCATCAGCAGGTCCTGCTGGTCGCCGGCTTCGTGGGTGGAGTTGGCGAAACCGATGAAGTCACAGGGGATGAGCTTGGTGCCCTGGTGGATCAACTGGTAGAAGGCGTGCTGCCCGTTGGTCCCCGGCTCCCCCCAGAAGATCTCCCCGGTCTGTCCGGTGACCGCGGTGCCGTCGCGCCTGACCGACTTGCCGTTCGACTCCATGGTCAGTTGCTGCAGATAGGCGGGGAAGCGGGCCAGCCGCTGGTTGTAGGGCAGCACCGCATGGGTCTGTACCCCGAAGAAATTGTTGTACCAGACGTTGAGCATCCCCTGGATGACCGGCAGGTTGGACTCGAGCGGGGAGGTGAGGAAGTGCTCGTCGATGGCGTGGAAGCCGGCCAGCATCTCGGCAAAGGCCTCCGCACCGATGGCCACCATCAGGGAGAAGCCGATGGCCGAATCGTAGGAGTAGCGGCCGCCCACCCAGTCCCAGAACCCGAACATGTTGGCCGGGTCGATCCCGAACTCGGTGACCCCCGCCTCATTGGTGGAGACGGCCACGAAGTGCGTGGCCACCGCCTCCTTCCCGGCTCCCAACCCGGCGAGCAGCCAGGCCCGGGCCGCGGCGGCATTGGTCAGGGTCTCGAGGGTGGTGAACGTCTTGGAGCTGACCACGAACAGGGTCCCGGCCGGGTCCAGGTCGCGGGTCTTGTTGTAGAGGTCGACCGGATCGACGTTGGAGACGAACCGGCAGGTGATGTCCGGGGTGGCGTAGTCGGCCAGCGCCTCGTGGGCCATGGCGGGTCCGAGGTCGGATCCGCCGATCCCGATGTTGACCACCGCCGAGATCCGTTGGCCGGTGTGGCCGGTCCACTCCCCCGACCGGATGCGTCGGGCCACCTGGCCCATCCGATCGAGCACCTGGTGGACCTCGGCCACCACATCCTCCCCGTCCACCGTCAGCTGGGCGTCCCTGGGCATCCGGAGGGCCACGTGGAGCACGGCCCGATCCTCGGTGGTGTTGATGTGCTTGCCGGCGAACATGGCGTCACGTCGCTCCTCCACCCCGGCGGCCCGGGCCACGGCCAGCAGCGCCGACAGGGTCTCGCCGGTGACCCGGTGCTTGGAGTAGTCGAGCCGGAGATCGGCGGCGGTCGCCGTCATCCGGGTCGCCCGCCCGGGATCGGCGGCGAACAGGTGGCGCAGATCCTCGTCGCGGATCGTGTCGAAATGACCGGCCAGGAGGCGCCACTCCGAGGTTGCGGTGATGTCCTCTGCTGCTGCCGACATGGCGGCCTCCGTTCCCGTTCGATCGGACTGGCCCGGGATCCCGGGTGCTCTCCGCACCGTACTGCGGGCCGATCGGACCCGGCCGGGCGCTCAGATCGTCGGGGTCAGGGTGGATGCGTCCACCGGATCGCCCGTCGGATCACCCCCCGGTTCGGGCTCGGGCGGGGCGCCCGACGCCGCGGACTCACCGGCCTCCCGTTTGGCCGCCGCCTCGGCACTGGCCTGGCCGCTGGCCACCTTGGCGTTGGCCTTGGCCTCGCCGTGCCGGACCATGGTGTTGGCGGCGTCGGCGTCACTGATGGTGAGGGCGACCACCGCCCCGATGAGGGCGATGCCGGAGGCGGCCAGGAACGAGGCATGATACGCCCAGAGGTTGGCGGTGAGGTGACCGGCGACCACATGCTCAGTACCCACCAACGCCAACACGGTGGAGAGGACAGCCACCCCGACCGCACTTCCCAGCTGCCGTTGGCTGTTGAACAACGACGAGGCGTACCCGGTGTCGGCCCGGGAGATGGTGGCGAACGACGACGCCTGGCTGGAGATGAACACCTGGGCCATCGACAGCCCCATGGTGAACATCAGCAGGCGCATCCACCACAGGTCGGTCCCGAACCCGATGAGGGTCATCAAGCCGATCGACACCGACACCCCCACCAACCCGGCGGCGACCAGGCGGCGGGGCCCGATGACGGGATAGAAGTAGCGGCTGGCCAGCTGGGCGCCGACCATGATGCCGATCGCCTCGGGGAAGGTGTTCAAGCCCGACTGGAGCGCGGACAGCCCGAGCGCCAGCTGGAAGAACAGCGGCACGGTGAACAGCACTCCGAGAAACGCCATCACCGACAGGACCAGCACCAGGCTGGTGGAGCGGAAGAGCCGGTTGCTGAACAGCCGGAGCTGGACCAGGGGCGCCTTGGTCCGCAGCTCCACCGCCACCATGACCGCGATCATCACCGCGCCGACCGCGATGGCGCCGTCGATCAGCGGGGCGCCCCAGCCCCGGGTCGGGGCGTCACTGATCCCGAACATCAACAGCGCGAAGCCGAACCCGGCCAGAACGAACCCGGGGATGTCGAAACGGCCGATCGACGGCTCCCGCTGCTCCTCCAGGAACAGCAGGCCGAACAGAAAGGCGAGGATCCCGATGGGGAGGTTCACGAAGAACACCCAGCGCCACGACAGGTCGGTGACC
>Ga0307374_10002237_pt1 | contig 34694 bp, 28 predicted proteins | sample OX3MG_FD_202532 | JGI IMG/M metagenome (GOLD analysis project Ga0307374, IMG submission 202532) | Soil microbial communities from Risofladan, Vaasa, Finland - OX-3 | ecosystem: Environmental > Terrestrial > Soil > Coastal area > Acid sulfate soil | place: Finland: Risofladan, Vaasa | collected... | reverse complement strand
CCGACTTGGCTCGCAAACTCCGACGCTACATCAACGCATACTCCGCCAACGCCCGGCCAATCCGGTGGAAATATTCTGACCAACTCGCCGCGTCCGCAGTAACGAATTCACTGCGACAGGCCACTAGTGGAGCAGTTTGCTGAAGGCGTCTGCTGCGATGGCTTGAGCGACCGCTGCGATGTCGGGAGCGAGCGACCGATCCGACTCAACCGATTTCGACAGCGAGCGCACAACGTCATAAGCCTTGCGCGTTTCGGGGCCGGTGCGCAGCGGCGACAGCAGGTCGATCCCCTGGCACGCAGCGAGCAGTTCTATTGCGAGAATGTTCCGCAGGTTTGCCAGCATGGGTTCGATTCTTCGCGCGGCGCCCATGCCCATCGACACGTAGTCTTCCTGGTTGGCCGAAGTGGGAATCGAATCAACCGAATGAGGAGCCGCCAAAGCCTTCAACTCACTGGCCAGGGAAGCGGCGACGACTTGCAGGATCATGAACCCAGAGTTAAGTCCGGCCTCGCGAATTAAAAACGGAGGAAGCTGGCTCGTTTGCGGGTTCGTCATTTGCTCGATGCGGCGCTCGGAAATGCCGCCGAGGGTAGCGAGGCCCACCGCCAAGTGATCGGCAGCCATGGCCAGCGGCTGGCCGTGAAAATTTCCGCCGCTGATCACGTCGCCCGAGTCGGCGAATACGAGGGGATTGTCCGTTGCACTGTTGATCTCGATGGCGAGCGTCCCACGGATGAATGCCAGCGCGTCGCGCACGGCGCCATGGACTTGCGGCGCGCAGCGCAAGCTGTACGGATCCTGGACGCGGGAGTCCTTGTCCGGGGAGCGATGCGATTCGCGGATCTGGCTGCCGTGGTTCAACCTCTCAAGATTTCGCGCCGTGGTGGCATGCCCCGCATACGGCCGGACGCTCGCGATACGGGCGTCGAAGGCCGCGGGGCTGCCGCGCAGCGCATCGAGCGAAAGCGCCGTGGCAACGTCCGCGGTGTCCATGGCGATTTCCGCTTCACGGAGGTGCAGCGCCAAATGAGCGAGCATCACCTGTGTGCCATTCAGCAGGGCAAGGCCCTCCTTAGCCTGAAGTGTGAGCGGAGGGATGCCCGCAGCGCGCAGGGCTTCGCCGCCGTCCATTTTGCGGCCCTGGTGGATCGCGTGGCCTTCTCCGATGGCCACTTGCGCAAGATGCGCGAGGGGCGCGAGATCTCCCGACGCGCCCGCCGACCCCTGGGAAGGGATGACCGGATGCACGCCACAATTGACCATGGCAACGAGCGTTTCAGCAACGACGGGCCGGACGCCGGAAAAGCCTTTGGCAATTGCGTTGGCGCGCAGGGCAAGCACGGCGCGGACCAGAGGCTCGCTGAGCGGCACGCCAACGCCGCATGCGTGGCTCCGCACGAGATTTATTTGGAGCCGGAGAATTTCCTCGCTGGAAATTCGCACGGTGGCCATTTTCCCGAAGCCCGTGTTGACGCCATAGACGACCGTCTTCGACGCAGCCACGCGTTCGATAACCGCGCGCGACGCATTCATGCGGTCGCGAGACGCGGAAGAAATTTCGGCATCGGCGCCATCGAACACGATGCAATACAGGTCGCCGAGGGTAAGGCGTTCGCCGTCGATCTGAATGCGGCTCATTCGCGGACCCGGCTGGGCGCTCCTATCTTAGTCTGGATGGAGAAGAGGATTCGCTTTTCTGTCGGCTGGCGCGAGTAGCTTATCAGCTTGGGAATGCGTTGGCGGGAAATACTTGCGGTATTTCTCAGGGAGAGATTTCGGACGGCCCAGGCGGTCGCAGATCACGTGCAGGGTTTCTCCCGTGGCGATCAATTCGCCCGAAGCCTGGTTGAACATTTCATAGCCAAAACGCAGCGTGCGCCGCTGCGATTGGGTGATGCGGGTGCGAATAGCGATGCAATCGTCAAATCGCGCCGGCTTTTTATAGCGGCAATGCGCCTCGGCGACGACGATGAAGCTATCGTCCTCGATTTCCATCCGCTTGTATTCGAATCCAAGGTGGCGGCAAAGCTCGACGCGCCCCACCTCGAACCAGGTGAAATAATTGCCATAGTAGACGACGCCCATTTGGTCCGTCTCGGCATAACGCACGCGGATGGATGTCTCAACGTAATCGTTCATGGGGCTTTCAGGCACCCGCCAAACGCAAGGACACTTCGAAGCGGTCGCCCATGGGCACATCCTGCGAAACGTATCCATTTTCCGGCTGGCGAACATAGTTGAGATACGGCTTGTGAAATTCCGGAGTGATGTCCAGATCGTCGGCGACGATAAGCGAGCCCGGCTGAAAGCGAGGTTCCACCACTTTCAGAACCGGCAGGTACAGATCCTTCCAGCCATCGAGAAAGAGCAAATGGACCGGGGGTTCGATCTTCCGCAGCGTTTCGCGAGCGTCGCCTTCGCGAACGTCGACCAGATCGAACAGTCCCGCTTCCCGGAGATTTTCCCTGGCCTGGCGCACTTTTCCCGAATGCATTTCGGTGGTGATCACTTTGCCGCCGCCGTTGTCGCGGACTGCCGCGGCGAGGTAAATCGTGGACACCGCGAAGGAAGTGCCAAATTCGACGACCGTTCGGCAGCGATTGGCCCTGAGAAGGATATAAAAGAGCCGCCCGACCTGGCGATGAACGGGGAGGTAGGCTTCGCTCAACAGCTCCGTCCGGACGCGGTGGCGGTCGTCTCCCGTGTTGGGCTGAGCATTGGCGCGTGCCAGCGCAGCATCGTCGATTTCTTCGGATTTTTGGAACAGGCGATCCAGTACCGATCGCACTTGCGGGGTATCGATCGTGCAAGAAATTGCCATCCGTTTAGTCTCCTGACCAATTCGGCTCGCGCTTCTCAAGAAATGCGGAAAGGCCTTCGCGAAACTCCGCGGTTGAGCGTATCCCGGCATTTTCTCGTACAGCGAGTTCGATTTCATCGTTCAAAGCAGCTTCATCGAATGCAAGCAAGAGGCGTTTTGTGCGCGCAAGGCTCCGCGGACTGGCGGCGAGGAGAGCGCCCGCAAGCGTTTGCGCGCGGGCTACGAGATTTCCGGCAGGGACTATTTCGGTGACGAGTCCCAGGCGATGCGCTTCCGCCGCATCGAAGATCCGGCCGCTGAGAAGCAGATCGCGCGCGCGCTTTTCGCCAACCTGGCGGCGGAGAAACACCGAAACGATCGCGGGAAGGAACCCGATCTTCACTTCGGTGTAGCCGAACTTCGCCTTGGGCGCAGCCAGCGTAAAATCGGCGAGAGTGGCGATGCCACAGCCCCCGGCAATGGCCGGGCCGTTCACGGCCGCAATCACCGGCTTCGGGAAGCCGTAGATACGCAAAAATAGTTTGGCAAGCTGGCGAGAATCATCGAGGTTCTGGTCGAACGATTGGCCCGCGAGCGAACGCAGGGCGTCGAGATCCATCCCGGAGCAGAAGGCTTTTCCAGCACCAGTGAGAATCACGACGCGCGCGGGCGACGCCTCCAGTTCGGCGAACGCGGCCAGAAGCTCGTCGATCATCTGGGCGGAGATCGCGTTGCGACTCTCGGGCCGGTTCAGAGTGATGGTTGCGACGAGGTCTTTATGCCTGAGTTCGAGTGTCTGATAGCCCATTCTTCTCTAGTCCCCGACAGGCCCGTGGCGCGCGGTCAGTTGAGGCTGGCGGCTTCGGGCGCGCCGGTATATCGTTCGCGCAAATCGCCCGTCATGGCGCAAGCCACGGCAAGTGATTTCGTGTCGATTCCCGTAGCGACGCCGCGGGCCGCAAGCACGGTCAAAACAGTTTCGGTTGGAATGTTACCGACAAGCTTGTCGCCGGCAAAAGGGCACCCGCCGAGTCCGGTGAGCGCGCCATCGAAACGCCGGCATCCAGCCTCGTAAGCGGCGAGAACCTTTTCCGCAGCATTATCCGGCCGGCTGTGCAGATGCACGCCAATTTCCACGCCAGCGACACAGTTGCCCGCCGCTCTATAGACGTTCGCAACGTCCGCTGGGGAAGCAGTACCGGCCGTATCGGCGAGAGAGACGGTGCGCACGCCGATATCCTTCAGCCAAACGAGTGTTTCCTCGACGATCTCGGGTCCCCACGGCTCGTCGTAGGGATTGCCAAAGGCCATTGAGATGTAAATGACCAGATTTCGCCCGGCAGACTTAGATTCGCTTTGCAGCTTCTCGACGAAGGCACGCGATTCCGCCCGGGACATGTTCGCATTCGCGCGCCGGAAGTAGGCGGAAATGGAATAGGGGTATCCAACCGTAGTGACGGCGGGGATGGAAAGCGCGCGATCGAGTCCCTGGACATTGACGACGATTCCGATCACGTCAGGGGCGTCTCCCGATGGGAGCTTCGCATGGCTCAGCCGCTGCATGACCGCTTCGCTATCCGCCATCTGCGGAACGTGCTTGGGCGAGACGAAACTCACCGCGTCGATGTGGCGGAAGCCGAGCGATACAAGCCTGCCGAGATATTTCACTTTCTCGTCCGTGGGGATAATCTGGTGCAGCCCCTGCCATGCGTCCCGCGGGCATTCCACAATCGTTGCGGTTTCCAATTTTGCTCCGTTCCCTTTGTATTTGCTACGGCTTTTGAATTTCGGCTGCGGCACTTGCAAACATCACGTTTGCAGAACACCCGTCTTGAATTCCGCGACGACCGGATTCAAGGCCGCGGACTCAAGCGCTTCGATGAGCGCCTCCCGCGTGTTTGCCGGGTCAATGATTGCGTCCACCCAAAGGCGCGCCGCGGCATAGCGTGGATCCATCTGACGCTCGTAGGTGGCGGCGATGGACTCCTGTAGTTTTTTCTTTTCCGCGTCACTCAGTTTTTTTTCTTCACGCCCGAGCTGTTTGATTTTTATTTCGACGAGCGTGCGGGCCGCCGAATCGCCGCTCATGACCGCGTAGCACGCAGTCGGCCAGGCGAAGATGAAGCGCGGGTCGTAGGCCTTGCCGCACATCGCGTAATGGCCCGCGCCGAAGCTGCCACCACAAATGACGGTGATTTTGGGCACGACGCTGTTGGCTACCGCGTTCACCATCTTCGCTCCGGCGCGGATGATGCCGCTCCATTCGGCTTCCTTGCCGACCATGAATCCGTTCACGTCGTGCAGAAATATCAAGGGCACAAGGTTCTGATTACAGTCGAGGATGAATCGCGCCGCCTTATCCGCGGACTCAGTATAAATCACGCCGCCAAATTCAATCCGTTTGTCGCCGGTGCCCGGAGCGGCCACGGTGACGTTCTTTTTCTGGTTCGCAACGATGCCGACCGCCCAGCCCCCGATACGCGCATATCCGCACAGGATCGTCTGACCGTATTCCGAACGATACTCGTCGAATTTGCTCCCGTCGACGATGCGGGCGATGATTTCGCGCATATCGTACTGCTTAGACGCCTCGCTAGAAAAAATACCGTAAATCTCCTCGCCGGGGTGCGCGGGTGGCGCCGCAGGCTTGTGGTCGAAGGGCGATTGCCGGGGATGCCCCATCTTGTCGACCAGGGCGCGGATCCGCTGAATGCAGGACGAGTCATCCGGTTCGCGAAAATCGACCGTTCCGCTGATTTGCGCGTGCATTTGCGCTCCGCCCAATTCCTCGGCCGAAGTCTTTTGTCCAATGGCCGACTGCACGAGTGCCGGGCCCGCCAGAAAAAGGCCGCTGCCTTCCGTCATGAGGATGTGGTCGCACATCACCGGAAGGTAAGCGCCGCCGGCTACGCACATGCCCATGATTGCGGTGATCTGTGGGATGCCCATGGCGCTCATGACTGCGTTGTTGCGGAACACTCGTCCGAAATCGTCCGTATCCGGAAAAACATCTTCCTGCAGCGGGAGAAAGACGCCGGAGGAATCGACGAGATAAATTGTGGGAATTCGATTCTCGATGGCGATATTCTGCGCGCGGATCACCTTCTTGGCCGTCATCGGGAAAAATGCACCGGCTTTTACCGTGGCGTCGTTCGCGACAATCATCACGCGACGCCCGGAAACCTGACCCAGACCGACGATCGTCCCCGCAGCCGCCGCGCCGCCCCATTCGGCATACATTTCGTAGGCAGCATAGAGGGCGAGTTCGAAAAAACTGGTTTTCGGATCGATGAGGTTGGCGATGCGCTCCCGAGCGGTGAGACGGCCTTTGTTGTGCTGTGCTTCGATAGCCTTTACACCTCCGCCCTGCCGTATGCGCTCCTCTTCATTCTTGATATCGGTCAACTGGGCCGCCAGTTGGCGGCTATTTTTCAGGAATTGCGCGGACTTGGTATCGACGTGGGTTTCGATAGCCGCCCCAGCCGCGCGACTCGTTTTCAGGTCCGAAGATGCAAGAGGCATGGGGCTCAGGCTCCGTGAGGGGTGGCAGCGACTCGCTGGCGAATGAAATCGACGATGGCTTGCATGGTGGTGCCAGGGAGAAACACCTCCGCGATACCAGCTTTCTTAAGTCTGGGAATATCACCGTCGGGAATGATGCCACCGATCAGCACAGTGACATCGTCCATGCCCTTTTCACGCAGCAAATCCATCAAACGATCGCAGAGCGTGTTGTGCGCTCCGGAAAGGATTGAAAGGCCGATGACGTCCACGTCTTCTTGCAGCGCAGCGGAGGCGATCATCTCCGGAGTTTGGCGCAGGCCCGTATAGATCACTTCCATGCCGGCGTCGCGCAGTGCGCGAGCAATGATCTTGGCCCCGCGATCGTGGCCGTCGAGGCCCGGCTTGGCAATCAGCACCCGTATTTTTTTGTCGGGCATTGGTCGTGTAGCACGCGAACCCGAATAACTTAGCACGGTTACGCCGCGATTTGCAGCGATGGAGGCTGGGAATCGACGGCACACAGGAGGAAGGGAAGCTAGGCAACGGCAATTTCGTTGTAAACCCCGAAGACCTCGCGCAGGGCATCGCAGATTTCGCCCAGGGTGGCATACGCCTTCACCGCTTCGAGCAAACAAGGCATCAAATTGCCGGTTCCGGAAGCGGCTTTGCGCAACACTTTCAGGCACCGTTCGACATCCTCATTCGACCGCTCCGCGCGCAATTGGCGCAAGCGCGCGGCCTGGCGCTGGGCCACGGATTCGTCGATCCGCAAAATCTCGATGGGTTTTTCGTCGGTAACGTACTCATTGACGCCCACGATGATTTTCTCCTTGCGATCGACAGCCAGTTGGTATCGATAGGCCGCCTTGGCGATTTCGCGCTGGGGGTAGCCACGCTCGATCGCCTGGATCATTCCGCCGACTGCGTCAATCTTCTCGAAATAGTCCCAGGCGCCGCGTTCAATTTCGTTCGTCAGCGACTCGATGAAATAAGACCCGCCGAGTGGATCGGCAGTGTTGGTTACGCCGGTTTCATGCGCGATGATCTGCTGGGTGCGGAGGGCAAGCGTCGCGGCGGCTTCGGCCGGAAGGGCCCAAGCTTCGTCCAGGGAATTTGTGTGCAGGGATTGAGCGCCGCCAAGGACCGCGGCAAGGGCCTGGAGAGCGGTACGCACAACGTTGTTGTGAGGTTGCTGCGCGGTTAACGAGCAGCCCGCCGTTTGCGCGTGGAAACGCAGCGCCCAGGAGCGCTCGTGCTTGGCGCCGAAGCGGTCGCGCATGACCTTATACCAGACTCGCCGCGCCGCTCGATACTTAGCGAGTTCCTCGAAGAAATCGCTGTGAGCGTTGAAGAAAAAAGAAAGGCGCGGGGCAAAGTCATCAACGTTGAGGCCGCGGCGAAGGCACCATTCGACGTATTCGACCCCGTCGCGAAGCGTGAAGGCCAGTTCTTGAATCGCCGTGGATCCCGCTTCCCGGATGTGATATCCGCTGATCGAAATTGGATTGAATTTCGGAGTGTGCTTTGTGCTGAACTCAATCGTGTCGGCGACCAAACGCATGGATGGTTCGGGCGGGTAGATATACTCTTTTTGCGCGATGTATTCCTTCAGGATGTCGTTCTGAATCGTGCCGGAGATCTGTTTCCAGCCGGCGCGTTGCTTTTCCGCAACCGCCAGGTACATGGCCCAGATGGCCGCGGCTGGGGAATTGATGGTCATGGACGTTGTGACGCTGGCGAGGGAAATCCGATCGAAGAGCACTTCCATATCGGCAAGCGAGCTGATTGCCACACCGCACTTGCCAACTTCGCCCTCCGCGAGAGGATGGTCGGAGTCGTATCCCATGAGCGTGGGGAGATCGAAAGCAACCGAGAGGCCGGCCTGGCCTTGCGAGAGAAGATAGCGAAAGCGCTCGTTTGTATCCTGCGCCGAGCCAAAGCCGGCGAATTGCCGCATGGTCCACGGGCGGCCGCGATACATCGACGCGTGGATTCCCCTGACATAGGGAGGAGCCCCTGGATAACCTAGGTCTTGTTCAGCATCCCAACCGGAGAGGTCGGCCTGGGTATAAAGACGTTGGATGGGATATTTAGAGACGGTAGTGAATATGGCAGAACGTTCCGGCGATTTTTCGAGCGCGGGATTGAGAGTGTTTTCCTCCCATTTACGCTCGCCCGGTGACAGATTGCGATTATACTCGACGGTCGAAACAGAACCTGCTTTCTGGTCTTCGCTCGTCTCATCGCTCATGTTGAGGGTCCTGGGATGCCTTCCTATCGTTCGGGTCGGACGCCTGTATGATTCATTTTAAGGCAAGAGAAAGCACACAGCAACGACATCAGATAGGCGTTGATTATGCCATCCGTTCTATCAGGGTACCGCACCAAAGAGTGAGACGGGCAAAATCGCTGAGCCTGCGAGTACATAAGCGCGATGTCAATTACTTGCCCTGTACGGTGCCCGCGTCCATCGAACCCGGAATGTTCGGGACGCGATAGAATCTGCCGGAACGTGCGTCAGCCAAGGTAATGTGATTGACATCCAGAGTGCGGCCCATGGCTTGATTGAAGTTCACTTCCGCCTCGATCAGGTTAATTCTGTCGCGTAGCAAGGTGCCTTGAGCCGCAGTGAGGTCGCGCGAACGCAGAACAACGTTGTAGGAGGTGGAGGAACCGAGGGTGTATTTCTTCTGTTCGTCGTCGAGTGTTTGGGACGCAAGGGTTTCCGCTTTTTCCGCGGCAGTCACGGCCGCCCGATCCTGCGCCAGGGCGGTCAAGGCCTGACGAACGTTGAGCACAATCGTATTCTGAGTTTGACGATACTGAACTCCTTGTTGCCGCTCTACCAGCGTGGCTTGGGCGTTGTCCGCCTGCGCGGAACGATTGCGAATGGGCAGCGTCAGATTGATTCCGGCTTCATAGGTTGGGTAGTTGTTGTGGATCATGTTGTTCCATGTATCGATCAAGCCGCCCGTATGAACGGTGTGAGTGGTATCAAACACTTGCGCTCCCACAAAAATCGGTTCGGCAGGCGTGCCGAGCGTGGCCTGAGAGCCATTCGCGAACAAGATGGGCTCGGTCGGCACGGAGATGAATCCGGCCGCGGTGGAGTCAGTCGTTCGCGAGACGCCGGCGATTCCTGTCTGTTCGTAGAGTCCGAAAAGATTTACCGTGGGCAGGAGCTCGTTCTTGGTCGCTTTTACCTCGATCCCGGCATTTTTGAGATTCAGAGCCGCCTGCTGAAGTTCAGGCCGCTTCTGCCATGCTTCCTTGACCGCATCCTGCAGGGAGATATTTTCGACAACCTCGGGAGTCGAAATAGGAGTCGTCGGGACGATCTCCACTCCTGAAAGGGACATGGCAAGGGGGTCCTTCGTGATCGCGACCAAAAGAGTCGTTTCATCCTGCAATTGAGTGGTTTGCGCCTGAACCAGGGCCTGCTGGTCCGATGCGAGCTGCGATTCCGCGGTAATGACGTCGAGGGGCGCCATGGTGCCGATTTCGAGCTGTTTCTTGTTGTTGTCGTAGAGCTGCTGGTCCACCGCGACTGTTGCTTGCTCCACTTTTACGTTCTCACGCGCATAGACCAATTCCCAATAGTCCGTCGAAACTTGCGTGACCGTGTTGATTACTTGTTGGGCAAACTGCGACTCGCCTACCTTCACGGTGTTTCTGGCCTCCAGGATGTACCGCGTATTGGGCAGCTTCCCAAAGCCGTTAAAAAGAGGCTGCGTGATTTGCACGGTGAGCGAAGATTCCGCGTAGGGATTAAAAAGATCCGCGGGAAAATTTATGGACGACCGGTTGTTGGCGAAAGTGGTCTGAATCTGGGTGCCAGTGGAGAATCCCTGAGTGTACGTGAAGTTTGCGACTCCGTTGTGGCTGATTAGATTGGGAGCCACGGGCACATTCGTCGTGGACGAAGTCCCGACCCCAGCTAGAAACGGGTTATTGATGGGAACGGAGGCTTGCGAAATATAGCCCGTGCCCGTGATGATGGGATCGAAGACGAGACGCCCGTTCACTCCGGACTTGGCTCGCAGCAGGTTCGCTTCGTCGAGCCATGGCGTGAATCGTTGCACGGCAATGTCCATGTTGTTCTCGAGCGCCAGCGAAATCGCATCTTCCAGAGTTATCATCAGCTTGCCGTTCTGAATCAGCTGGTCGACGCGCGGTGAATTCGTGAGCATGGGCTCGGGTATTTTCAGCGGTCTGTAAGGCGCCGTAAAATGGGGAAACCACGATCTCCCGAGGGAATAATCAGGCGCGAACGTCAAGGCGCGGCCTTGGCTGGGGGCGGAGGCCATGGGCCGCGTTTGCGGCTGAGTTGCGGATGAGCCCGCCATTGGGTCCTGAGGCTGGGCTTGCTGCGCATACAATGGCGGGATAATCAACGAGGCGGCGGTCAACAGGACGGCGACCGCGTGTGTGAGACGTGCATTCATCTTGTTCAGTCCTCTCCAAAAGAAACTGGATCGATTGCGTGCAGAATACTAAGCTATTGAAACGATTGGGAACGTAAATTGTTTCAAGCCAGCCCATCGTGTAACGCCGCGGCGAAAATCGGGATGAGCGTGCTAGGAACGTTTCCCCGGGGCTAGAACGACGGCCGATTCCTGCGGACGCCGAGTCCATCGCTGGAATGACAAGCGGCAGTCGTGTCACCGTTCGCCTGATGGGAATTAAGCCACTGCAGGTTCAATCGTCGCCGGAGGATGTGGCTTTCTGGGCGTAATATCCGGTGCGCGTCCGAACCGCCAATTTCCCGTGGCCTTCCGTCGAAAGCAGCTGCACCTGGACGGTTCGGAACGTGCCGTCCTTGGCTGTGTTCGTGGGATAGTAGCCGATCGTATATTGGTTGCGGATGTCGCGCGCGACCTGTTCGCAAACGGGTCTGACTTCATCGAGAGTTTCCGGGAAATACGCCATTCCGCCGGTCACCTCGGCCAATTCTTTCAGCTCTCTACTGGACCGGCGAACCATCTTTTTGTCGTTCTTGCGATCGTCTTCGCTGAAGACGCCGATGGCATAGATCGTCGCATTGGACTGTTCGGCCGCTTTCATGGTGTCGGAAAGCGTTTTGCGGCTGGCATCGTCGTCACCATCCGTGATGACCAAGAGAACTCTCTTGTCCTTGTGTCCTTTTTTCAGATGATCTAGTGAGCCGATTACCGCGTCGTATAATGCGGTGCTGCCGCGTGTATCGATTCGCGAAAGCGCATTATTGAGGTTTTGCGGGTCGCTGGTGAAATCCCCATCGGTATCCAAATAATATTCGTCGTTGAAGTTTACGACGAAAGCCTCGTCCTGCGGATTGCTGGTGCTGACAAAGGTCATCGCCGCAGCGTTCACCTGAGCGCGCTTCTCGCGCATGCTGCCGCTGTTGTCGATCACCAAACCCATGGTCACAGGGATATCTTCGCGCGTGAAAACCGAGATCGTTTGCTCGACCTTGTCTTCCAGGACGCGGAAATCGCTCGCTTTCAGATCGGAGATGAACTGACCAGTTTGGTCCGCGACCGTAACGTGCAACACTACGAGATCGACATTCGCTTTGATGCTATGGCTTTGGTCGATTTTTTGGTCGGGCGGGACATAGCCGGGTGGGGGCGGCGGATTCGGCACAGCGGAGGGTGGGAACGGATTTTGCGCTCGCGCACTCGAAACGGCGAAGAGAATCACGAGCGGCAGGGCAGTGAAGAACGCCTGCGAAACGCGCCGCGAAGCCGCCTGCACATTTTCCCCTTTCACCAAACGTTTCCGGACGGAGGCGCTTCTGCCGATGGCGGCTGCCCACCGCCCTGCGCGTCTTCCCGAAAAGTTGCAGAAAAGAGACAAAATGGCGCTAGTGACCGGGTGCGTAGTAGCCGCTTTTGGCGTCGACGGTGAGCGGTGGGAGACCCTTTGGGGGGCGAAGCTTGACCTTGATCTTGCGCCACTTGCCATCGTGCGCCGGATCCTTTGGCCTGTATCCAAGGACATATTGATTGCGCAACTCCATGCTTATCTTCGTTGCAATATCTGGAAGGTCGTTCAGGTTTTGAACGACAAATGACCGCCCGCCCGTCATCTCTGTCAGGTCGTAGAGAACCGAAGGCCCTTCTCGTTCCTCGGGCGTAGGCCCACCGCCTGGCTCAAACAGGCCGATGGTGTAAATCTGGACATCGGCCTCCTGCACGAACTTCCGGACTTCCGTTTCCGTATAACGACTATGATTATCTCCTCCATCGGATATGATGAGCAAAGCTTTCTTTCTGTTGTGTGCTCCTCGCATCTGGCTGAGGCCCAGATACACACCATCATAAAGCGCGGTCAGGCCGTGCGCCGCCGTATACATGAGCCGGTTCTGCAAATCGTCGACGCTTTCCGTAAATGGACTCACCAACTGCGCCCGGTCGTTGAAATTGACGAGGAAAAATTCATCCTGCGGATTGGCTGTGCGGAAGAATTGCACGGCGGCCAGGCGGGACTTGTCGATCTTGTCGGTCATGCTGCCGCTCATGTCGAAGATCACCCCGATCGAGACCGGGGCGTCCTCGCTCGCAAATTTCACGATTTCCTGTTCGTCGCCATTCTCGAAAACTCGGAAATTTTCCCGCTCCAGTCCTGTAACCATGCGGCCAAGGGGATCTGTGACCGACACGTTCACAAGGGTCATATCCGTCTCGGTTTTAAGGATGCGACCCGGCGGAGTTTTTAGGGTATTGGGCGGAGGTATCGTGGGTCCGGCGGGGAATTCCTGCGCCCTCGAAGGTACGCTCAACGAAAAAAACGTGAGAAACAACGCCAAACCCCGCAGTGCCCACCTTGCCTCGAAGATCCTGTTCCGAACGGGCTGCGTGGCGCGGTCCTTCAAATTACCTCCCGGCGCGCTCTCGTTCTTCTGATTCTATCACCGGTCGAATGCAAATCAAACGACACAAAAGATTGCGGGCCCATCCGTATGAACCTTAAGCCAAGACATTCGTTGCAACATGTTACTATTGCACGCGGTGGGAAAATTGGACCAATGGCCGATCTTCTAATCACAAAGGTTCTTGCGGTTATTCCGGCGCGGCACGCTTCGTCGCGTTTTCCGGGGAAGCCGCTGGCGCGCATTGCGGATCGTCCCATGATCCAACATGTCGTCGAGCGAGTTCGTCGGGCACGACTCGTTTCCCGAATCGTGGTGGCAACGGACGATGAGCGCATCAAGAGCGCCGTGGAAGCTTTCGGCGGGGAGGCGATGCTGACCCGTTCCGATCATCGCACTGGGACAGACCGCGTGGCGGAGGTGGCCATCCATTTCTCAGCGGAAATTTACGTCGACGTGCAAGGCGATGAGCCGCTCATGGAGCCCGAAACGGTGGATTCACTGGTATCCGCGATACAGGATGATCCGGAAGCCCGAATCGCGACTGCATGTTCCGTCATCTTGCATCCGAACGACATCATGGACCCCAACATCGTCAAAGCGGTGCGGGACTTCGATGGGAATGCTTTGTATTTCTCCAGGGCGCCGGTGCCCTGGGTGCGCGATACCGCCCAAACGACCTCTGTACGGCACTGGAAACACCTGGGCTTGTATGCTTTTCGTCGCGACGCACTGATCGAGTTCCCCACGCTTCCACCCGGCGAGCTCGAGCGCATCGAGCAACTTGAGCAGTTGCGCTGGCTGGAAAACGGCTTCCGCATTGCCGTGATCGAAACCGATTACGATGCGGTGAGCGTGGACGTGCCGGCCGATATCGAGCGTGTTGAAAAGTTACTTGGGGAACGTGGATCGGATCTTCCGCCGGGTGTGGCTGACAAAAATGAGCCGCGAACAAAGTGACCGTTGATCTCCGCTCGCCGCGAGCGGCCTGGGAACGCGGCGCGTGTGATCTCATCCGAATCGTGATTTGACACTCACGGCATTTCCGAACATAATGCGTCGTACGCCGACTCTCCCGGAGGAAACTGAGCACCTTGCGGACCGGCCCGAAGTACATCTTCGTTACGGGCGGCGTGGTTTCTTCCCTCGGCAAGGGCGTTGCAGCGGCTTCCATTGGCTGCTTGCTGGAAAGCCGAGGTCTTCGAGTCACCCTCCAGAAGTGCGATCCGTATCTTAATGTGGATCCCGGGACCATGTCACCCTATCAACACGGGGAAGTATTCGTCACCGACGACGGGGCAGAAACCGATCTGGACCTGGGCCATTACGAGCGATTCACTTCCGCCGATCTCACACGCGACCACAACTGGACGACGGGCCGCATCTACGAATCCGTCATCGCCAAGGAACGCCGCGGGGATTTCCTCGGCAAAACGGTGCAGGTGATTCCGCACGTCACCGATGAGATCAAGTCGGCCTTCCGCAAAGTATCGGCCAACGTGGACGTTGTTCTCGTGGAGATCGGTGGCACGGTCGGCGACATTGAATCCCTTCCGTTCCTGGAGGCCATCCGCCAGATGCGCCTGGAACTTGGCCAGGAAAACGTGGTCTTTGTGCATTTGACTCTCGTTCCATATATCGGCACGGCCGGCGAGCTCAAGACCAAGCCCACCCAGCACAGCGTCAAGGAGATGCTGAGCATTGGAATTCAACCCGACATTTTAATTTGCCGCAGCGACCGCCAATTGGGCGCCGACCTGAAGGTCAAGGTCGCTCTCTTCTGCAACGTTGCGGAGTCCTGCGTGATTTCCGCGCCGGACGTGGGCAACATCTATGAGGTTCCGATGTCGCTCGCTTCCGAAGGTCTCGATGAGCAGATACTGCGCCTGCTGCACCTGGAAGCTCCGGCCCGCGACCTGAGGCGCTGGCTTGCCATGCTCGAAGCTCTCGAACATCCGCAGGGCGAGGTTCGTATCGGCGTAGTCGGAAAGTACGTCCAACTCGAAGATGCCTACAAAAGCTTGCGCGAAGCGCTCGCTCACGGGGGATTGGCGAACCGCCAGCGCGTTGTGATTGAGTGGGTGGAGGCGGAAGAAATCGACTCGCCGGCAATCGCCGAGCGCCGCTTGCACCATCTGGATGGCATTCTCGTGCCGGGGGGGTTTGGCAAGCGCGGTATTTCCGGGATGGTACACGCGATCACTTATGCGCGCGAAAAGAAGATCCCGTTCTTCGGGATCTGCTTAGGCATGCAATGCGCCACGATCGAGTATGCCCGGCAAGTTTCCAAGCTCGAGCGCGCCGATAGCACGGAGTTCGATCCATCCACTCCCAACCGCGTGATTTACAAACTGCGCGAATTGCTCGGGGTCGATGAGATGGGCGGCACCATGCGCCTGGGAGCGTGGCCCTGCAGGATCGAGCCGGGTTCGTTCGCCTACAAGGCTTACGGCCAGACGGAAATTTCCGAGCGCCATCGGCATCGCTACGAGTTCAATTGCGAATTTGATGAGACGCTCACGCGGGCGGGTTTCCGCATCACAGGCCGCACGCCCGATGGTGTATACGTTGAAATCGTCGAAATCCCAGATCACCCATGGTTCCTGGGCTGCCAGTTCCACCCGGAATTCAAATCCAAGCCGCTGGTCCCGCATCCGCTGTTCGCGGCGTTCATTCGCGCGAGTCTTGAGAATCGCCGGCATCGTCTGGGGCTATCAGACGATAGCCGTACGACGGATACACATGTCCCAGCCGCCGATTCCATCTCCGATTGATTTTTCAGTTTCCGAGAAGCGCCCTATGGTTTCATTCCGAGCCGAAAACTCGTTTGGGATTTGTGCTTGGCCGGGGCGCAGCACACCTCAGGCATGACTTGGCCCTCTAGGCCGAATGGGACCGCACCTTTAAAGCATCCAGAACTCGCGCTTGGCTCACATCGAAAAGATAGAACTCGTCCTTGGATCTAGACGTGTAGTGGAGAAGACGCTTTTCGCCTCTTTCCAGGCCTTCGACGGTTTCTACCCAGACGGGAAGACTTCGGAAGGGAACTTTCTTAAAAATAATATAAGTCGCAGCCATAAAAACCTCCAGCTGTTCTCCCCTTCTCGAAAGATAGGTCGGATACTTGGCTGTGTCAAGTCGGGTATTTACCTGAGCGGCATTGCTCATATCCTGGTGACAGCGAAGACGCGATCCGATATTCTATCTGGCCTAGGAGGAAGCAATCGATGAAGAACTACCATCTTCTCGTTACCTGGGGATACATCGCTATTTTGGCGGTGATCCTAGCTGTCATGCGCTCGCCGATTGCGTTTCGAGTCGGCTTATTGATTTTTGTGGCGATCTCATTTGCAATCATCCTGCGCCGTATCCGGACGGCGCCGAAGAGCTAAGTCGTCCCCGCCGACAGGCTTCCTTGCCAAGTAGTGCTTCGGCTGCGAAGCCTGTGGATGGAACCCACCGCCCCAGGTAAGGGAGCTTTTTTAGATTTCCTTGCTCCTTCGCTGGTCTCGACTCGGCTGTCAGCGCCAGACCGCTGCCGTGCATGGACTCTCTCTTAGGCAAGAATGTCCGAGAGCCCCCCGCCAAATTCGCAGGTTGTTCTCACAGCAGCTTGCCTCTCTCCGTGCCCGCGGAGGACTTGGACCTGGCGCTGCATATTGAAGAATCGCGCATGAGGGGAGTTCTGGATACCGACAAGCTGTGGGACCAGGAGCGGGGTGCGATCGAACAAGAGGTGGCGCAAGACCTCTCGAACCCCCAATACGTCTTCTACACGAGGCTGCTTACGGCGATGTTTCGTGGCACACCATACGAGCACGATGCTTTGGGGACACGACCGTCGTTCGATAAGACTACCGGCGAAATGCTGCACAAATTCTACAAAACGTGGTACGCGCCGAACAACGCGATCATGGTGATTGTGGGAGATGTCCACCCAGAGCAGACGCTGGCGGAAATCAAACAGCTTTTTGACGGCATACCATCGGAGAAAATCCCGCCTCGCCCGAAGGTGAAACTCGCCGGAGTGGCTGCGCAGACGCTCAATCTCGATACCGACCTGCCTTACGGATTGGCGGTGGTGTCGTTCCGGGCGCCTGGATCGGATAGCCCCGACTTCGGCGCGCTCACCGTGCTGGGCGACGTCCTCGACAGTCAACGAGGCACCTTGTACGCGTTAGTCCCGGAAGGGAAGGCTCTGGACGCGGGCTTCGCGGTGAGCAGCTTGCCGGAAGCGAGCGTGGCTTACGCGATGGGTGTCTACCCGCAAGGCGGCAATGGGGAAGCGCTGCTCGAAGAAGTGAAGGGCATTCTCGCCGACGACGTCAAGGACGGTGTGCCCTCGGATCTGGTGGAGGCCGCTAAACGCCACGAACTGGCCAGCGAAGAATTTCAGAAGGATTCGATCTCCGGGCTGGCCATGGAATGGTCGAATGCTCTGGCGGTGGAGGGGCGTCAATCGCCGGAGGACGACATCACGACCATTGAGAAAGTTACCGTTGCGGACGTAAATCGAGTGGCTCGCCAATACTTGAAGCCAGACAATACCATTCTCGCCATTCTTACGCCACAGCCTTCGGGTAAGCCAGTGTCGTCGAAAACCTTCGGTGGCGCGGAGTCGCTCGCGGCAAAGCCTACCGGCCCGGTGACATTGCCGTCGTGGGCCGAGAAGGCCGTGGCTCGGCTTGCTGTGCCGGACCTAACGATTCATCCGGTTGTGAGCACGCTCCCTAACGGGCTCAAGCTGATCGTGCAACCGGAATCCATCAGCAACTCGGTAACCGTGATAGGCCATATCAAGAACAACGCCGATCTGGAAACTCCTCCCGGGCAGGATGGTGTCAGCAGCGTGCTTGCCGATCTCTTTTCTTACGGTACGCAAACGCTCGACCGTATCGCATTTCAAAAAGCTCTCGACGATATCGGCGCGGACGAGTCATCTGGGACGGACTTCTCCTTAAAGGTGCTTCCAGACCACTTCGATCGGGGAGTGGAGCTATTGGCCGATAGCGTGCTGCACCCAGCCCTTCCGGCAGAGGCTTTCAAAATTGTGCAGCAACAGACCGCAGATGCCTTGGCAGGCCAGCTCCAGAGCTCCGATTATCTGACTTCACGCGCTCTGGATGCGGGGCTCTACCCGAAAAGCGATCCGATGTTACGCAAGGCGACACCGGCGACGGTCAACTCCGTGACATTGCAGGACGTGAAGAGTTACTACCAGCACGCTTTCCGGCCTGATTTGACGACGATCGTGGTGATCGGCAACGTCACGCCCGAGCATGCAAAGGAGCTGGTCGAAAAATACTTTGGAGTGTGGACAGCCTCAGGCCCGCCGCCGCAAACCGATCTTCCGTCCGTGCCGGCCAACGAGCCTGGCGTGATGACGGCCGTTCCAGACAAGAGCCGGACGCAAGTGAATGTCGATCTGGCTGAGACGCTGGAATTGAACCGGTTCGATCCGGACTACTACGCGCTCGATTTGGGGAACCATGTGTTGGGAGGTGGTTTTTATGCCACACGGCTTTATGAGGATCTGCGCGAGAACTCCGGACTGGTTTATTTCGTTTCGTCATCATTCGGCATCGGCAAGACGCGAGCGCTTTATAGGGTCGATTATGCCTGCGACCCGCAGAATGTTTCCAAGGCGCGCGCAATCGTGGAGCGCGATTTGAAGGCCATGCAGACGACCGTGGTGAGCGCGAACGAATTGCGCCAAGCCAAAGCAATGCTCCTGCGGCAGATTCCTTTAGCCGAATCGAGCGAAGCCAGCATTGCCAGGGGATTGCTTTCGCGCGCCACCATGGGATTGCCTCTCGATGAACCAAGCATTGCCGCGCATCATTACGTGGAATTAACCGCGGAGCAGGTGCAAGCTGCATTTGCAAAATGGCTTCGTCCTGCCGATCTAATTCAAGTGACCGAAGGGCCGAATCCTCAGTAAGAGAGGCCGCCCTTTAACCACGTAGTGGTGCGCGCGTATCTCCTGGCGCGTCGGCAATTTCGGGGTGTGCTCTACATGACAAAATTGACCCTGGACACGGGGAACGTGTTGTGGCAATTGCTTCCGCCAGAACCTCATGCGACAGCCAGCGACGAGAGCGGAGTTTTTATAATGAGGTGTTACAGGCTCCAGCGACAACTAAACCGCCGGAGCCTGCCAATGCTACTTGCTCGCCGATTCTTTCGATTCATTCCGCGGCGCATTTTTCTGCAGCACGGCAACCAGATGGCGGCCGGACGCAGGGATTCCAACTTTTCCACCTAACACGATTTGTCGTGCAGTAAGCTTCCGGCCATACACATCCGCGGTGGCATCATCATCGGGCCGAAGTGTGGAACCCTCGAGAGAAATGCCGGCAAAAAGGCCGCGTGAACGCGAATAGCTGAGGACCTCGGATCGCATATACGCGTCGGTATCGGCGGACGCATCTCGTCCGACGGGACCCGCCGCGATGGAAGCGTCGGCTCCTAGTTTGACTTTGCTACTGAGAATCGAGCTCGCGCCTCGCCCGTTCATGACCAGCAGAACGAGATCAGTTGCTTGGCCGCCGATTTGAAAACCGATGCTGCCCCCTTCGAGCGCATACATGGCTGGAGCGCCCCATGGTCCCTTGAATTTTTTTCCGGTGCGGCAAACCATCGCCCCGCGACCGTAGCTTCCACCGACCACAAAGGCCGCCTTGAGAACAGATGGGAAAACAATCACGCAATCCACCTTATCCAATACGTCCTGGGGGATATTTTCGGGTGTGTTCATGATTTCCTGCATCACGACCCCGGAGTTTTCCAGGCGCTTTTGTTCTTTGTTAGCCGCGTACAGTGCCGCGGTTGCAAGCAGCCCCACACAAATAACGAGAATCGATTTACGCATCATCGCTGACCTCCATGATCAGTTAAACCGAAGCGAGCGATCTGATTTACAAAACAGCGCCCTTGCTACTCGACCACGCAATGTTAGATGCATTGAGGATGGCTATCTGTCCCATTCCGTACATATTTGAAATGTGTTTGGACCGACCTCCAATGTTATTTCCGGAAAAACATGCACGCAGGCCCAAGAACATGGCGCTTTCAATCGCTGAAATAGCGCATGCTCAGGATCGGCCGCAGCTCAAGATAAGGGAGGAATGCGCCGAGGTCACCGCGTACCCACGAACACCATTATGGCCATCATAATTGCAAGGCCCACGGCGGAAAATACGATCATCCAGAACCATCTATGATCCTTCTTAATGTTCCATCGCCGGCCCATCACATTCTTGTTCTCCAGATGCCTGCCGCCGCCATTTAGCAGGATCCCGCGAACCATGCGAAACGTCGAAACGGGGATTTGTGTCCGCCTCGATTTTACCAACGGCAGGCGGCACAGGCCCCAGAACCGATGGGGCCTGTCAAAGTGCTGCGATGCGTTCATGTGCGAACGGTCATGGGGAGATTTTGGGATACCGGCCCGACCATGGTTCCGATTACATCGCCCGATACGACCAGCTCGAAGCGGCGGTTCCGTTGCCGCCCTCCTGCGGTGTCATTGGACGCGATCTTTGTGGCGCCGCTACGGCGTTCGTATTTGACTGCGCGCGTCGTACGGTCGACTACGCTCAACCGATATGTGGATGCTTGACCGGATTCGGCAGAAGTTGCGTTTTGTGCCTGAGTTATTGCTGATGTGCTCAAGCCCGCGAGGACTGCCAAGAGCACTACTGGAATTTTCACGATGAAGTTTCCTTGAATGGCTGCGACGCTTCAGTATCGGTGTTTTTTGATTCTGAATACTGTCCATTAAAGGACGTTTTGCTATGAACGCTCATTCCTTCAAGCGGACTGGTTTATGGTGCCACCGGGCGCTCTTTCGTGCACGGTGCACAGAATGATAGAAACGGCGAAGGTCGCATATTTCTTCAGACATAGAGAGACACTTCCGAACGTTATTTGTTGATCTCAGACGATGCGGAAGTTGACGACGTGCAGGGTACCCTTTTGAAACAAGAACCGAACCGATTGATTGTGCTGCGCTTCGATTGCTTTTGGAACAGATAAGCAGGACGCCGCGAATTCAATTAAGCCTATTTCTGCCAACGGCTTAATTGCCGGCCACACCTGCTGGCGTGGACTATCGGCCGCTCGGGGATAGAACATCTGGGCCGACCACGATTTATGGCTGAATTGTTTCGGTTTCCAATGGTACGGACGGTCCTGGGGCTTCGTCCGCTTCCTTGCCTTCCAGCACCGGCAAATTCACCTGTAGCATTGTGCCCGATCCTTCCGACCGAAGTTCAATGCGGCCGCCCAGCTCGTTCACGCGCTCGCGCATTCCGGCGAGCCCCACTCCGATTCCTGCGTTCCTGCGGAACTTTTCCATAACTGCTGGCGGAATCCCTTTTCCGTAATCGCGCACGGTCAACATCACTCGACCCGGCGCTCGTTCCAGGAGAATATCGGCGGTAGAACTGCCAGAATGCCGGTGGATGTTGGTAAGGCTTTCCTGTAGCACCCGAAAGAGCGTCAATTCGATCTCTCCAGGCATCCGGTACAGATCAGGAGGCATTTCAAGATGTACTTGAATATTGCTGCGTCCTGAAAATCCATCGACCAGCCACCTGGCGGCAGATGCGAACCCCATCTCGTCTAGCAAAGGGGGATGCAGCAAGTGCGAGAGGGTCCGCGCTTCAGAGATGCCTTGATCTATCAATTTTCTGGACTCGATAAGAAGTTGATCTTGCTGTTCCGGATGTTCCCTTAAATTGCCATCGAGCAAGGATAGGTTCATCTTCAAGGCCGCCAGTACTTGGCCAATGCTATCGTGTAGTTCCCGAGCTACTTTACGGCGTTCTTCATCCTGTACTTGAAGAATGCGTCCGTTCAGTTTTCGCACCGCCTCTTCGGCTTGGCGCCGTTCGTGCAGTTCAACCCACAATCGCCGAAAGCTCCCCGCAAAAATGATAACCACCGCGCAAAAGGCAATGGCCAGCACGAGACGAACGCTTCCATAAGTATGTCGCGACAAGGATTCGCGCTGCTTCAATAGATTGTCCTCTGAATCCCTCATGTTCTGCACGATGTCCATGGCTTGGTTGCTCAAGGCCGTGCCGGTAATAGTCAGCTCATCCTGTTTGTCGCTGTGCGGTGGCCCAACCTTCCTCAATTCAATTGATTCTTTCAGGAGGCCCATGCGCTGGTTGATGATCGGCCGCAGTTCCGCCAATCGCTGCTGCTCGATCGGATTGTCCGCAGTGAGATTTTTCAGGAGGTCCAAGTCTTCGGGAATTCTCTGCGCGCCGCTATAGTAGGAGTTTAAACGAGTTTCGTTTCCTGTTATCAGATAGAGGAGACGCGCCGATTCTGCGGCCAACAGGTCGCCTCGCAATCGCCCTAGCTCTTGTTCCACTTCCTGCGTTTGGTTTAACCAATACTGGCTGTCTTCCAGGCGAGTTGTAACGTCGTCCGCAGCGAGCGCGATCAGCACTAGAATCACTACCGCTACGCAGAATCCCAGCCACGGGACTTGCTGCCCCGAGCGCCGCGCGATGCTGCCGGAGGTGTCTGTTTTCGATTTCATGACTCAATCGCTAATCGATTGCTCCCCAGCTAAATTCATTCAGCAATCGGCAGGTTTTTATTGTAGGCCACGCTGGGGCAGCGGCCTTTCACCGGGCCAAGGCCTCTTTATCCCTGCGTTCAAGTGCCGGAAACTCCTGTAGTCGGGTTTGAGTGTAGAGAGAGGGCCCATCATAACGTTTCCTCAGTATTATATTGAGGCTGCGTTTCAGCGAGTGGTTGTACTGATCCACATGATTCGCGGCAGTTTTCCGATTGGAACGGCTAGAACTAGCCGGGGCCTTTTTTAGGCCCGCGCGAATGTCCTCTCTCTGAGACGGAAAAAGACGAACCAAATAGCCCTTCTAAATGAGCGTGGCTACGTTGATGACAGCGCGTCCCTGGGAACGGGCCGGTTGCATCAAGCGAACGGTTTTTGTAGCGTCACCAATCATACTAATCATTCAGACTCAGAGAAAGCAGCAGCGCGAGTTGGCTTCAGGCTGACCGTTTGACCATACACGTGCCAGAAGTCGCGGTCAGGTTTGGCAAATTCAATCGCCACGCCCTTCTTTTCCTGACACGCCGAATCCACATACACGACTCGGCATTCACGCTCTTCTTGCGTGACGCTATTGACGATCAGAAGCGTCTGCCCGCAATTTACAGCGGGAGACAGTGCGAGAAAGCCACCATGTGCGCTGACGAACTTGGTCTCAGCAATATCGCGAAAAGGATGATTGTTCGGCGTGCGTCCGTAAACTTGTACCGAAATAGATAAGGGGAGGCGTTTGCTGCGTCGATGCTTCACCATGAAACCTCCTCAGCAACCAGGAGCTGAGAGAAACCTAATCCCGTTTATCGAATTCCGCAATAGTACTGACACAAATTGGGGCGAACAGGTGCGCATGATCGGGTGATCGCCTTTCAAAACTCGCACGCTGGTCGACTGGCTAGCCGTCGACCAAGTCCCTCAATATGGATGGAACGTGCTAGTTCATTATAGTGACCCTTTAATTTTCGCTTGTGGTTGTCGTGGTGGACTACACTTCGATTTGGGGAATGTGTCGTGGCCGTGATTTACTTAAGTGAACGCGCAAATGTCGTATGGCCGACGATTCATGCTTAACTTTTGTGAAGTAAGGGCCGAATAATACTACAACTTTCAGTAAAAGATTAAATCATATAGACTTCCTATGGTAAAACGCGAATGGCCAGATTCTAGCAGGAGGATTTACGGGGACGGCTTTTGAAAAATATTGTTAACGTCTGTGTGAGAGAGGGAGCCTTCTAATACCGAGTAGGTTCCTGTTTTCCTCAACTCTTTCACCGCAGCTATCGCCTTCGTCAGGGCGGCACGAGCCAGGGAAGATCCTAAGCTGATCCGAGCCACGCCCAAGCTCTCCAGTTCAGGAATGGATGGGCTCCCCGGGCCTGCAAGGATGTTCAGCGGGGCCTCGATTGCCTCAATGAGCTTCCTGATCGTATCGGTATCGCGCACACCGGGCGCGAACAGGCAATCCGCTCCCGCATCCCGGTACGCACGGAGGCGCTGAACTGTTCGGTCGAACCGAGTGGCTGGATCTCCGATCCTCAACAGATAAATGTCGGTTCGCGCGTTCAATACCAGCGGGACGCCTTGCGCGGCCGATGTCTCTCGAAGCGATCGAATCTTCTCCACCTGCAAGGACAAACTGACCTGGCAGTCATCGCCACGTCCGATGGTGTCCTCCAAGTTCAATCCCACCGCGCCGGTTTCGATTAATCTCTCGGCAGTTTCAGCCATGTCTTCAGGAGTAATCCCGTAGCCCGCTTCCATGTCCGCCGTGACGGGAACATGTACCGTGCGAGCAATGTTCGCCACCATGCCAAGCATTTCTTGTCGCGAGATTCTCTGTCCATCGGCGTAGCCAAAGCTCGCCGCAATTCCCGCGCTTGTCGTGGCCACAGCGGGGAAGCCCGCTGCTTCGACTATCCGTGCGGTGGCGACGTCCCACACGTTCGGCAGAACCAGGGCTCGCGGCCCGTGGTGGAAGCGTCTTAACTCTTCCGCTTTTTCCTTTTGTGCTCGAATGTCCATGTCTATCCTCCGCGCTAGATGTGAACGCCCGTAACTTTAGTATTAAACTTATGTTTCAGTTTTTTGTCTGACTTAAAGAAGTATCTCAAAATTCTATTCACCATTAAGAATTCTTAAATATAAACCCGAGCTGTCGGCAAGCCGACTTTTAACGTCACCTTAAGGGTCAGCCTTTTTGATTGACGGACCCGCCCGCGTGATGCTGGCAGGTTCCAGCTTCGTCTTTATGGTGTATTTCTGCTTAGGCAGCAAGTCCACTTCCGTTGTGAAATCGTGATAGCCAGGCAATGCAATTTTGATCTGGTGCTTGCCAGGATTCACCAGCATCGACCTTCCGATCCCCCCAAACTCATGAACATTTCCGACAAAGGCTCCATCGAGGAAGACTGCGGCCCTGTCGGGCTCGACGGAAAGTTTGATTTGGGAGGTCACAGTGGAGTATTTAACTCTGGGGTCTCGCACCATTTGGATGGTTAAATCGAGCGTCTTGGCGGGCTCCACAACGATCTTTTCCTTGAATTCCTTGTATCCCGACGCGCGTGCGGCTATTTCATGCGTGCCCGGTAGAAGCACAATTTTCTTGGCGCCCTTGAGCTCGCTCACGTAGCCGACATATTCCCCATCGATCCAGATACCTGCATCTCTTTCGGCCTTTGTTGCCGGAACAAAATTCACCTGCCCCATGATCTTGCCCTGGGCGCGGCTATAACCCTGAACCAGCAATAGCGCCAGAGCTAACGTCAAGGCGAGTTTCCCGATTTGCGTGCAACGATGCATAGTTAGAGTCCCCCGATGCGACATGAAATTGGCTGATGTTAAAGCTTATTCCTTTCGCGGAGGCAGTGGATGATTTTTTGTTCTTGTTCTTCATGCTGCGTGCGGCGATGAGCATTTGCACCGCATCGAGGCTGCGAAGTGAAATACTTCGGGACTAGCCGTAACTCGCCGCAGGCTGTCTCCGAGACCCCTGCGCCAGGAACATTCCGAGCAGGAAACCGCCCACGTGCGCCCACCATGCTACTCCGCCGGCGTTAACCGAACCCGGTGCTCCAAGCCGGCCGATTCCGCTCAGGAATTGCACCAAAAACCACACCCCGATAAAGATAACCGCCGGTATTCGCGCTGTGAACCAGATAATGAACAGTGGTACGAGCGTGAGGATACGCGATCCGGGGAAGAGAACTACGTAGGCTCCGAGCACCCCTGAAATGGCGCCACTCGCGCCCAGCGACGGCACGTGAGATCCCCACGAAAACAGCAATTGCGAAACACTCGAGCCAATTCCGCAAATGAGATAGAAAATGAGGTATGTGAAGGATCCAAGTCGATCTTCGACGTTTCCGCCGAAGATCCAAAGGAACCACATGTTCCCGAGAATATGAAGGAACCCACCATGCAAGAACATGCAGGTAAACAGGGGCACGATTGCTTGTTCCAGAGTGTAATGCCGTCCCGCGAGTGCAAGAGGGATTTTCGAGGGGACCAAGGCATACGTATTGATGAAGATATTCGTGGCAGGCGAAGAAAGCATGATCTGGTAAACAAAAACGGCGATATTCACGGCGATCAGCAGCAGCGTTACAAACGGTATTGACCTACGCCGTGTCGTGTCCTTCAATGGAATCACTATGGGTTCTTCGCCTCTGGGGATTTATACCAGTTTTGGCCAATCCGAACAGGACAAGCTGCGGATATCGCCTCCTGGGGTGTGTATCGGCGTTAAACTGAGTCTTGAACAAAATCTTTCGTTCTCGTCCCCCGAACGAAAGATTCACGACTAGCTTAGGAAAACTAACACTTGAAGCAGTCAGGAATATTCCGTAAATTCATGGCTTCTAGTAATACATTAATGCCCGGGTTCGTTATCGTGAATTCTCCGGCACGAGAATTGCTTGGTTCTCGCGGCCAGCATGAAGTGCGACAAGCAAAGAGTCGTATCGAGGAGTTATATTCACCCCCATCACAAACCTATATAGTAACGCAAGAATTCGAGGGAACATTCGAATGGCGGCACGAGTAGCACACGAGGCACTCTAGCTGAGATCCAAGTGAATTCGCAACAGGGTGCAACAGGGAAGGCGTTTATCAATTGCGCGACATGTCTTGCTATGATAGAAAAAATGTTCTCATGCGGGCGGCGAACGCGGCGTGTGCGAAGGGTTACGAAACAAGAGTTCTTCAGTCCGTTCGCCGGTTGGCGCGCTGAAACGCCGATGCCACTTCATGAATCCGAAGCCATCATTCTGCGCAGCTACCCATTGGCGGAAGCCGACCGACTGGTCAGTTTTCTGTCGCGCACCATGGGGCGAGTTCGGGGAGTTGCAGCGGGCGCGCGAAAGCCCAAGAGCCGGTTTGGATCGACTCTGGAGCGACTTACCTACGTGCATATCTGGTTTTTTGAGCGCGAAAGGCGGGACTTAGTCCGCATCAATCAGTGCGAGATGATTGAGTCGTTTCTCAACGCGTTTGGCGATTATGCGTCGAGCGTAGCGCTGTCTCTCTTCAGCGAAGTTACCGAGGCGGTCCTGCCGGAGCACGAAGCGTCCGATGCGACTTTTCGTCTGCTCCTCCTCGCGGCGCAGACGGTGAAAAGCACGGGGAAGGTCGAATTGCCGCTCGCCTATTTTGCGCTTTGGACCGTGAGGCTCGGTGGCTGGCTTCCAGCGTTTGATTTCTGCATGCGCTGCGGGCGGAAAATGGCGGAAAATGAGCCAGCATATCTTTCGGCAAACGCGCAGTCGCTTGCTTGCGGCAAATGCCGCCTGGCTGGGATGCGAGCCGTTTCGTCCGCTGCGCTGACTGCGGCGCGCAGAATGCTCGTCGAACGCCTGGACCATATAAGCGAAGGTTCGATTGCGCCGCGGTCGGCGCGCGAGTTGACGGAAGCTATGCTCGATCTGATCGAGGACCAAATTGACCGCAAGCTAACATCGCGGGAACTCCTGGAGTCACCAGCGTGAAGAGGGCAACGTCTGTAACGAAACCACAAAGGCCGGCCATCCATCGCGCCTCAAATCGCTTGACGAAGCCGAAGGGCATGGCGTTCCAGGATCTTCTATTAAAACTTGAAGAATACTGGATGCGCCACGATTGTATTCTCCAGCAACCTTACGATATCGAAGTTGGCGCTGGAACGATGCACCCGGAGACGTTTCTTCGCGTTCTCGGCCCGGAAAGCTATCGCGTGGTGTACGCCCAGCCCTGTCGGCGACCAACGGACGGTCGCTACGGTGAAAATCCCAACCGCTTGTATAAGCACACGCAGCTTCAAGTAATTCTTAAACCCCCTCCGGACGATATACAGGATATTTATCTCACGAGTCTTTCTGCCGTGGGGATAAACCTCAAGGAACACGATATAAAATTTGAAGAGGACAACTGGGAATCTCCGACCCTGGGAGCTTGGGGAATTGGCTGGCAGGTAATGCTTGATGGGCTAGAGATTACCCAGTTCACTTATTTTCAGCAGTGTGGTGGAATCGACCTGGATCCAATTTCCGTGGAGCTTACCTATGGTCTGGATCGTATCGCCGCCTACCTGCAAGGCGTGGACAACGTTTACGATGTGCGCTGGTCTGATACCATAACCTACGGGCAAGTCCGCTTGGCCGAAGAGCAGCAATTCTCAGCATATAGTTTTGACTATGCGGACGCTGCTTCCACTCGCAAGCAGTTCGATTTGAACGAAGCCGAAGCCGCACGGCTTTTGGCGGCGTTTGGGAGCCTGAAGGGCGAGGAAAGGAAGCGATTTCCAGTGCTGCAAATCTACGACTTGTGCTTGAAATGCTCGCACCTCTTTAATGTTCTTGACGCCCGTGGCGCAATCTCCGTGACCGAGCGCGCCGCCATGATCGCCCGTGTGCGCAAACTTGCGACGCAAGTCGCACATGCATGGCTCGACCAGCATAGTACGGCGCAGCAGCTTGCCGAGGTGAGCCGGTGAGCCGTGCAGTCGCAAGGTCTCGATCCGGTTCGAAGAGACCAAAGCCCGTGAAAGCAGCAAAGAAGACAGGTAGCCCAAAGACGTTTGGGGATTTGCTTTTTGAAATTGGCTGTGAGGAAATTCCCGCCGGAATGATTTCGAAGGCCGCACAAGAATTTCAAGAGATACTTGCGAAGCATTTTTCTGCGAACGGGTTATTTTTAGAAAATTCAAGTGCTGCTTCCATTAAGGCATTCGGTGCGCCACGGCGTCTCGTGGCTACCGCACAGGGTGTTCGAGTCCGGCAAGAAGATGTGATACGTGAAATTGTGGGCCCGCCAAAATCCATTGGGTTCGACAATGTCGGCGAGCCGACTAGAGCGGCGATGAGTTTTGCGGAGAAGCAGGGAATTCCCGTTTCCAAACTCACCATCGTCAATACACCGCGCGGGGAGTATCTCGCCGCGAAGCAAGTGGTGATCGGTCAGCCCGCAGTGAAAATTCTGGAGAAAATTTTGCCGGCGGTCATCCGTGAAATTTCCTGGCCTCGCTCCATGTGCTGGACCGGAGCGCACGGGCCTCGCTTTATTCGTCCCATCCGCTGGATGGTCGCGCTGTTTGATGGTAAGACAATACCCCTCTCATTCGGTGGTGTCAGTGCAGGAAACCGAACCGACGGACATCGAGCCCTTGGCAAGAAATCGATTTCTGTCGCGAATCTGGCCGATTACGAGTCAAAACTGCGCAAGAATTTCGTTTTGTGCCAACCCGGAATTCGACGCCAAAAAGTTGAGATGGATATACGCGCCCTTACTTCGCGCAAGGGCTTGCGCGTTCATGGCGACGTGGGTCTTTTGGAACTCGTGACGTATCTGAACGAGTATCCGTCGGTGATTTTGGGGGACTTCGAGCCGGCGTTACTTGCTTTGCCTGAAGAGATTCTTATTACAGTGATGCGGGGACACCAGAAGTACTTTGCCGTGCATGACCGGAAAGGAGAACTTGCCCCACATTTTCTGGCCGTGATTAACCTGCCAAGCGATGCCAAGGGGTTGATTCGCGCGGGGCATGAACGAGTCCTTCGCGCGCGATTTGCCGACGCGCAATTTTTCTGGGAAGCGGACCAGAAAACCCGGCTAGGGGATTATCTGCCGAGACTCTCGGCTGTCACCTACGAAAGGCGCCTCGGCAGCTACGGCGATAAGGTTGAGCGGATGCGTTCGCTGGCGCGTTGGCTTTCCGAACAGTGGTTCAACGCGGGTGTGGCCCGTGCGGATGTGGCGGGTTCCGATCGTGCCGCTGAGCTTGCGAAATGCGATCTTGTAACCGGAATGGTTCGCGAGTTTACCGAACTCCAAGGAGTCGTTGGCGGACTATACGCAAGGGCGCAGGGCGAACCCGAGGAAATCGCTTGGGCTGTCTACGACCAATACAAACCGGCCGGCATCGATGACCTATTGCCGCGAAACCTGACAGGGTGTGCGATCGCTCTGGCGGATAAACTCGATTCCGTGGTCGCGTGTTTCGCTGTCGGAGCAATACCAACAGGATCAAGCGATCCTTTTGCTTTGCGGCGATCTGCCCTTGGCATAGTTAAGATTATCCTTGAACGTAAACTTCCGCTTTCTATTTCCGCAGCCATCTCCGCGGCATCCAAGGCGCTGAAGGAATACGCCCCTAGAATTGATGCGACGGAGAAGGTCCAAAGCCAGGTGCTCGAATTCTTGCTCGAACGCACTCGATACATTCTTCGCGAGCGGCACGGATTCGCCTACGATGAGATCAATGCTGCATTTGCGGCTGGCGCGGACGACCTGGTCGATGCTGCCGTCCGAGTGGATGCCTTGAGAGCGATTCGCAAGACGAAAAATTTTCCGCCGCTTGCGGCGGCTTTTAAGCGCATCCGAAATATCCTGGAAAAGTCCGCAAGCAAGGGTGATAAAGGGCAGACTGGAGTGAACCAGGCGCTGTTACGGGAGCCGGCAGAAATGCAGTTACACATGATGGCTCAAAAAATTGGCGAGGAAGCCACGCGTCGGAAGAAGGAAGGGAAATATCGCGCAGCACTGGAGAAGATCTCCGAACTTCGCCCGTCGGTAGATTTTTTCTTTGACGAAGTTCTAGTAATGGCTGAAGACGAAAACGTACGCTGGAATCGCATCGCCCTGCTTGGCGGATTATTGAAGGAATTTTCGACTATCGCGGACCTTTCGGAATTGGGCGAAGAGGGACAATCAACTAGCACGTTAGATAGCAGTTCTGGCACTTCGAGAATGGTTCAGGCGTAGCTTGATTTGTTGGCCCGCCGACAATGGCCCGTCTCTGAAAAGAGCGGAGCACTGTATTCGAGGGGAATGATGAAATACGTATATTTTTTTGGCGAAGGAAAAGCAGACGGTACCGGCGAGATGAAGGATTTACTGGGAGGCAAAGGGGCGGGGCTTGCAGAGATGACGCGCATTGGCTTGCCGGTTCCGGCGGGCTTCACGATTACGACCGAAACCTGCGACTATTACTTGAAACATGGCAAGAAATATCCCAAGAAGCTAAAGGGCGAGGTTCTGAAGAGCATTACGCGTCTCGAAAAACTCACGCGCAAGAAACTCGGCAATGACCAAGATCCGCTGCTCGTCAGCGTGCGCTCGGGTTCGGCAAGATCCATGCCGGGGATGATGGAAACGATCCTGAATCTCGGTCTGAATGAAAAGTCTGTTGATGGCCTTGCCAAAACCACGGGCAACGAGCGTTTCGCTTACGACGCCTACCGTCGTTTTGTGCAGATGTATTCAACGGTCGTTATTGGATTGCCAAAAGAAGACCTGGAGGCTCGCCTGCGCCGGGTGAAAAAAAAACTAGGAGTTACGGACGACACGCAAGTGACCGCGCAGGGATGGAAGCAACTGGTGGGCGAATATAAGGCCTATTTCAAGGAAAAAACCCAGGCGGAATTTCCCGAAGATCCGGAGGAGCAGTTATGGGGTGCCATCGGCGCAGTATTCGAGTCCTGGATGGGAGAGAAGGCTGTCACCTACCGGCGAGTCGAAAAGATCACCGGGCTTTTGGGGACGGCGGTAAACGTGGTGCAGATGGTTTTCGGAAATACCGGTGAAGAATCGGGGACAGGGGTTTGCTTCACACGCGACCCTTCCACTGGCGAAAGAACATTCTTTGGCGACTTCCTGCTGAACGCGCAGGGTGAAGATGTAGTTGCGGGAATTCGCACGCCAATGCACCTGATCGAACTCAAAGACCGCATGCCCAAGGTTTACAAGCAACTCGAGCGGGTTCGCGAAAAGCTGGAAAAACATTATCGCGACATGCAAGACATGGAATTCACAGTCGAGACCGGTAAGCTCTACATGCTGCAAACGCGAACCGGTAAGCGTTCACCGGCAGCGGCGTTCCGTATAGCTGTGGATATGGCCGATGAGGGACTGATTAAAGTTGAAGAAGCACTTGAAAGAATTAGTCCGGAAGATATCGAGCGTCTTTTCTATCCTGTTCTCGATCCCAAGGTGGCGCGCAGCGATCTTTCCCACCGAAAGATTGCCAACGGGATCAATGCTGTTCCTGGAGCCGCCGTCGGAAAAGCAGTGTTCACAGCGGAAGAAGCCGAGCAGTGGGCGGCCAAGGGCGAAAAGGTGATTCTAGTGCGCCGCGAAACCAGCCCCGAGGACGTAGGCGGCATGTACGTTGCGCAGGGAATCTTGACCGCGACGGGCGGAAAAACCAGCCATGCAGCAGTCGTCGCACGTGGGTGGGGTAAGTGCTGCATTGTGGGCGCCGAGCAGATCGACATCGTGGCCGAAGCGAAAAAGATGAGCGTCAACGGTCACGTGGTGCACGAGGGTGAATGGATCACGCTCGATGGGGGCGACGGCTCGGTTTATAGCGGTCAGATCGACTTGGTGCGTCCCGAACCGCCGAAGGCGTACGAAACATTGATGAAATGGGCCGATAAACATCGCAAGATCGGCGTGCGAACCAACGCCGACACACCGCAGGACGCCCGCGCGGCAAGGAAAATGGGTGCCGAGGGTATCGGACTTTGCCGTACTGAGCATATGTTCTTTAAAGACTTCGAGCATCCCGAAAAGAGCGCCGAACGACAACAGGCCATACAGGAGATGATTCTGGCGGATAATTCCGAGTCACGCCGAAAGGCATTGGACAAGCTGCTGCCATTCCAGCGGCGCGACTTCGTGGGGATATTCAAGGCTATGGATGGGCTGCCGGTCACGATCCGGCTCATCGATCCTCCCTTGCACGAATTTGTTCCGCACGACCCGGCGAAACAGGAAGAGCTTGCGAAGAGAATCGGAATCTCGCCGGAAGCTGTGGCGCGGCGCGTGGAGCAGTTGCATGAGACAAATCCAATGCTCGGTCATAGGGGAGGCCGGCTAGCAATTACCTATCCTGAGATTCTCGAGATGCAAGTACGAGCGATCATTGAGGCGGCGATCGACTGCCAAAATAACAAGATTAAAGTGTTACCTGAAATCATGATTCCTCTCACGCTGGATAAAAAGGAGTTCAAAATATTGGAAGAGGCGACTCGCCGCGTGGCTAACGCGATAATTTTTCAATCTAAAGTGAAACTCGAGTATTTGGTGGGGACCATGATTGAATTGCCGCGGGCGGCGCTACTGGCGGATCAAATCGCTCAAGTAGCCGAATTCTTTTCCTTTGGCACTAACGACCTGACACAGACCACCATGGGCCTTTCGCGCGATGATGCCGGGCGCTTTTTGCCCGTCTATGTGGACCAGCAAAAGGCGGCGATTTTCAAGGATGACCCATTCCAAACGCTCGACGTGGAGGGCGTTGGGATGCTTATCCGGTGGGCCATCGAGCGAGGGCGCAAGACGCGGCCTAAGCTAAAAGTAGGGATCTGTGGCGAGCATGGCGGAGATGCGGAGAGCGTGAAGTTTTGCCACCGCGTGGGGATGAATTATGTGAGCGCCTCGCCCTTTCGAGTGCCGATCGCGAGATTGGCTGCTGCACAAGCCGTCATCGAGTCGAAAAAGAAGCGGAAGAAATGAAGCTCAGGTCATAATCTGCCCAGCGCACGATAACAGTAACATCGCAGCAAGTTGCAGACCCGAACGGTTACAGGCAGCGGATGAGGATTTCTTTTTTTAGATTTGGGGGTACGCGTGCGATTTTCCTCTTTTGTTCGAGTTAAGATTTTTGCAATCGCCGCCGCGATGCTCTTCGGAATCGTCGCAATCGTGTCGCTGCAGGCACAGGGGCCGCAGCCGAAAGCGGCGTTGAACTTGATTTCAGCAGACCGCATGCTGGCGAGCATTCGCACACTTTCTTCGAATGAATTTCAGGGACGGGGGCCGGGAACGGCGGGCGAAGATCTGACGCTCGCCTATCTCCAGAAGCAGTTTCGAGGCATGGGACTTGAGCCCGGGAATCCCAACGGCACCTACCTGCAAGCGGTGCCCCTCGTGGGTATTCGTCCCGATCCGAGCATGGTGCTCACGTTCTCGGGCCACAATCAGACGCTTCACCTGGTTTTCGAGAAGGATTTCGTCGCGCAGACCCGGCGCATGGTCGACTCCGTGCACTTGGATGCGGACATGATTTTCGTGGGGTATGGCGTGCAGGCCCCCGAATACAAATGGGACGACTTCAAGGGCGTGAATGTGAAGGGAAAAGTGATCGTCGTGTTGATCAACGACCCGCCCGTCCCGGACCCGCGCATGTTTGGCGGCAAGGCCATGACCTACTACGGCCGATGGACCTACAAATTCGAAAAGGCGGCGGAATTGGGCGCGGCGGGCTGCCTGATCGTGCACGAGACCGAGCCGGCGGGGTATCCGTGGGAAGTGGTTCGGGATAGCTGGAGCGGCGAGACGTTCAATCTGGTGTCGCCGGACAAGAATATGCACCGCGCTGCGGTGGAAGGATGGATCACGCACGAGCAGGCGCAGGCGCTATTTCAAGCGGCGGGCCTGGACTTCGAAGCTCTCAAGAAACAAGCGGTGAG